>UMIY01021895.1_pt1 | contig 18121 bp, 15 predicted proteins | sample 1965921 | NCBI WGS metagenome assembly UMIY01 (sample SAMEA4836134, study PRJEB28245) | human gut metagenome | biome: gut microbiome; material: fecal sample | place: Denmark | collected 2008
ACGGCGATCGGCTCGGTGCAGCCCATCGCGCAGACGAGCTCCTCCTCGAGAATGGCGACGTAGGCGTCGTAGGTCTCCTGGTCCATGCGACCCTCCCTGGAGGTCAATTGGGGACAGTCCCCTTTTGACCCATTGGCCTCGTGGGTCAAAAGGGGACTGTCCCCAATTGACCCGTTACGGCGGTGTTTCTCAGCATGGTATCAGCTAGCGGTTCCTCTCGCCCCGTTGTATCCTGCCGACGTGCGCGTAACTTTCTCGCATCGGGTGCGCCCGCTTGCAAGGGGGAGGGGAATGGGTCCCCTCCGGTTGCGTCGCGCGGAAGGGGATTACCACAAAAGGGAAAGGAACCACCATGAAGGCCACCCCGCACGTGTACGTATCTGACAGAGTATCTCGCCGCGACTTCCTCAAGCTGTCGAGCCTCGTGGCGGGCATGGGAGGCGTGATGGTCCTTTCCGGCTGCGGCCCCGCCGCGCAGGACGCCACCACCGATGACGCCGACGCGACCGACGACGCCGACGCCGCCGAGGCCACCCTCGGCGACGGCGTGACGCTGCGCGTTGGCATGGAGGCGGCCTACGCCCCGTACAACTGGCAGGTCTCCGAGGAGTCCGAGTACACCATTCCCATCGACAACGTCGACGGCGCCTTTGCCGACGGCTACGACGTGCAGGTCGCCAAGCGCATCGCCGAGGCCCTGGGCATGGAGCCCGTGGCCGTCAAGCTGGACTTCTCCGCGCTCATCGACTCGCTCAACAACGGCCAGATCGACATCGTCTGCGCGGGCATGTCCGTCGACCCGGACCGTGCGCAGTCCGCGGACTTCTCCGACTCCTACATCGACGACGACATCGTGATGATCACCACGTCCGACTCGCCCTACGCCGGCGCCACCACCTTCGCCGACCTCGCGGGCGCCTCGGTCATGGGCCAGGCCGCCACGATGTACGACACGGTGATCGACCAGATTCCCGACATCAACCACATGACCCCCGGCGAGACCGTGCCCGCGGTCGTGGAGAGCCTCGCCTCCGGCACGAGCGACGTCATCACCTACTCGATGCTCTCCGTGCCCAAGCTGCTCGAGACCTACCCCGACTTCGTGGAGCTTGAGATGGAGGAGAAGTTCGAGGGCTCCGTCATGCCCGACAACGCGGCCATCGCCAAGGGGCAGGACGCCGTCCTCGAGCAGATCAACGAGGTCATCGCCGGCATTCCCGAGGACGAGCGCCAGCAGATGTGGAACGACTGCATGGACCGTCAGCCGGCCTAGGGCAGAGCCGACCGTTTTAGCTAGACGCCGAACGGGGCGAGGGCGCGACCCTCGTCCCGTTTGCGGCGAGAGGTGCAAGGAGTTCCCGAATGACAAGATTGCGTGACTTTCTGACGCGCGACCACCGCTACGTCCTTCTCGGAACGAGCGTCGCGGCGCTGGTCGGCATGCTGCTCTCCAGTTCGCCGCGTCCGGAGATGAGCTTCCTCGCACGGGCGTTCACCGTCGAGCTCGTCATGTACTACGTGCTCGTCGCCTGGCTCGTCCTGAGCGCCGTCGCGCTCGTGTTCAAGCTCGCGCGCTGGAAGGACTACGCGCGGACCGCGCCGTTCGTCAGGCCGGCCGCGCGCCGGGCGCTGCGCTACGCGTCCTACGTCATCTGGGCGATCGCCCTGGTGCTCTTCGTGGACCGCGTGGTCATGGGCGTGGCGTCTGCGTGGAGCGTTGCCGTGGCGGCGGCGTCCCTGCCCGAGCCCCGGCGCCCCGAGCCCATGCTGGAGAGCATGTGCTACATCCTCTACCAGGGGCGCGACACGTTCTTCACGGGTCTCGTCACCACCGTCGAGCTGGCCGTCTTTGGCACGGCGATCGCGTTTTTCCTGGCGCTGCTGCTCGTCTTCGCCCGCATCCAGACCATCGACCGGCCCGACAACGACTTCGTGCGCTTCTGGAAGGTCGTGGGCTCGGGCTTCGCCAAGGTCTACTCGACCGTGGTCCGCGGCACGCCGATGATGGTGCAGGCCATGATCATCTACTTCGGCATCTTCGGCCTCTTCCGCCTGACGAGCCTCACCACCACGCAGATCAACGGCATCTGGACGACGTTCGCCGCGGGCCTCGTGACGATCACGCTCAACTCCACCGCCTACATGATGGAGGTGCTGCGCGGCGGCATCGAGTCGGTCGACAAGGGCCAGACGGAGGCGGCGCGCTCGCTCGGGCTCTCGCAGTGGCAGGCCATGCGCAAGGTGGTCTTCCCGCAGGGCATCAAGTACGCGATCCCCGGCCTCTCCAACGAGCTCGTCATCAACATCAAGGACTCCTCGGTGCTCTCCGTGATCGGCACGTTCGACCTCATGTTCGCCACTACCACCGTGGCCGGCATCTACTACCAGCAGTTCCAGACGGCCCTCATCTCCACGGTGGCCTACCTCATCCTCACGATGGTGGCGACGTGGCTGCTCGGCCGGTTCGCGCGCCGCTTTGACGTCAAGGTCGAGTCCGTGGGCAGCACCTCGGACGCGCCCGTGAAGGTGGAGGGGTAAAGCCATGACAGAGAACAACGCCCGCGCCGCGGGCTCCTCCGAGCCGATGGTCCGCATCGAGGGACTGCGCAAGTCCTTCGGCGACCTCGAGGTCCTGCGCGACATCAACCTCGACGTCATGCCCGGCCAGGTGGTCACGATCATCGGCGCCTCCGGGTCGGGCAAGTCCACGCTGCTGCGCTGCATCAACCTGCTCGAGACGCCCGACGCCGGGCACGTGTGGTTCCACGGGGCGGACCTCGCCGCCGAGCACGTCGACGTGAACCGCCTGCGCGAGAAGATCGGCATGGTCTTCCAGGGCTTCAACCTGTTCAACAACATGAACGTGCTCGACAACTGCACGCTCGCGCCCGTGACCCTCAAGAAGATGGGCAAGGCCGAGGCGGAGCGCGTGGCGCTCGAGCATCTCGACGCGGTGGGCCTCGCGGACTTCGCGCGCGCGGACGTCAACAACCTCTCCGGCGGCCAGAAGCAGCGCGTCGCCATTGCGCGTGCCCTCTGCATGCAGCCCGACCTCATGCTCTTCGACGAGCCCACCTCCGCGCTCGATCCGGAGATCGTGGGCGAGGTCCTCGAGGTCATGCGGCGCCTCGCGGCCGAGGGCATGACGATGGTCGTGGTCACGCACGAGATGGCCTTCGCCAAGAACGTCTCCGACGAGGTCGTCTTCATGGACAAGGGCGTCATCGCCGAGAAGGGCGCGCCCTCCAAGATCTTCTCCGCGCCGGAGCACCCGCGCACCCGCGAGTTCCTCGCCCGCTACCTCGAGGGGTGATTCAAAAGGGGACAGTCCCCTTTTGACCCATTTTCGGCTTGCCGCAAACCATCTGAAAGTGTGTCCCCTCTCCTGGGTACGAGAGCCTTCACCTAGGGGAGGGGGTCTTTATGCCGCGAGCGCCAAGGGCAACTGCTGAGTCGGGCTTCTACCACGTGATTCTGCGCGGAAACGGTAGGCAGATAATCTTTGAGGACGATGCCGATCGCCGTGCTTTTCTCGAGCTCCTTGTAAAGAGGGCGGAAGACGCCGGAATCCACGTTCTGGCGTGGTGCCTTATGGAGAACCACGTGCACCTTGTGCTGGAGGACCCGACGCAGGCACTGAGCGAGATGATGCAGAGACTCTCCGGCGGCTACGCGCAGCGATTCAACCGTAAGTCGGGGAGGGTGGGCCACGTCTTTGAAAACCGGTTCAAAAGCTGCCCGATCGAGAACGAGGCATACCTGCTCCAGGCCATCCGTTACGTCCACGACAATCCGGAAAACGCCGGGATTTGCCCGGCGGCAGAGTACCCATGGAGCAGCTACCGCGAGTACGTGGGATCCTCGGAGATTGCCAATACATCCCTTGTCTTGGACATGCTTGGCGGAGCCGAAGGGTTTGCTGCCTACAGCCAGCCCGAGCAGAGGCGTACATACCGCTTTGATCGCCGCGCTCGGGTTCCCGAGGACGAGATGGGCGATGTTGCGCGCCTTGCCCTGGGCGAGCTGCCTGCCCATGAGGTGAAGGCGCTCCCCAAGGCGGAGCGCGACCAGAGACTTTTAGATCTTCGGGACGTCGGCCTGTCCGTTAAGCAAATCGAGCGACTGACTGGAATTGGAACCTGCACAATTTCGCGCGTAACAAATAAACTGAGAAGAATGAGGGTCGATCAAGCAGAGTGATCCAAAAGGGGTCTGTCCCCTTTTGGATCTAGGGAGGTAGGGATGAGGGACGGGTTCGTCAAGGTCGCGGCGGTGACGCCGGAGGTTCGCGTTGCGGACGTGGCCTTCAACGTGGAGGCCTGTGTGGCCGCGGCGCGTGAGGCGGCCGAGAAGGACGGCGCCGCCGTCATCGTCCTGCCCGAGCTTGCGCTCACGGGCTACACCTGCGAGGACCTCTTCTGGCAGGACGCGCTCATTCGTGCCGCCGATGCCGGTCTTGCAGACTTTGCGGCCCGCACGGCGGACCTCGACGCCTTGCTGCTCGCGGGCGTGCCCGTGCGCGCCAATGGCAAGCTCTACAACTGCGCCGCGTTCGTCTCGCACGGCGCCATCCTCGGCGTCGTCCCCAAGACCCACATCCCCACCTACAACGAGTTTTATGAGGGGCGCCACTTTGTCCCCGGCCCGGTCGATCCCGTCACCGCCTCCGTGGGCGGCGAGAAGGACGTGCTCTTTGGCACCAACCTGCTCTTCTCGTGCCTGGAGCTTCCCGAACTTGTGGTCGCGGCGGAAATATGTGAGGACCTCTGGGTCGCTGCGCCGCCCTCGATTGCTCACGCGCAGGCGGGCGCCACACTGATCTGCAACCTCAGCGCGTCCAACGCGCTCGTGGGCAAGGCCGACTATCGCCGCGCCCTTGTCACCGGCCAGAGCGCGCGCCTGCTCTGCGGCTACGTCTACGCCAGCGCCGGCACCGGCGAGTCCACGCAGGACCTCGTCTTCTCCGGACACGACCTCGTGGCCGAGAATGGTCGTCTACTCGCGGAGGGCAAGCCCTTCGGCGGCGGTCGCGCCGTCTCTGAGGTGGACGTTCGCTTCCTCGCGGCCGAGCGCACGCGCATGTCCACCTTCGAGTGCGCGACCGCGGCCGAGGAGATGGGCTACGTGAGCGTGCCCTTCTCGCTGGGCGCGGATGCCGTCTCCCGCGAGATCCCGCTCACGCGCTGGGTGGACCCGCATCCCTTCGTGCCGTCCGACCCCGCCCGTCGTGCGGAGCGCTGTGAGGACGTCATTGCCATCCAGGCGCACGGCCTCGCCAAGCGCCTCGCGCACACGCACTCGCGCCGTGCGGTCATCGGCCTCTCGGGCGGCTTGGATTCCACGCTCGCCCTGCTCGTGACCGTGCGTGCCTTCGACCTGCTGGGACTTCCGCGCGACGGCGTCATCGCGGTGACCATGCCCGGCTTCGGCACCACGGACCGCACCTACAACAATGCTTGCGAGCTCGCCTGTACCGTGGGCGCCGAGCTGCGCGAGATCAACATCGCCGCCTCGGTGCGCCAGCACTTCTCCGACATCGGGCACGACGAGTCCGTCCACGACGTCACCTACGAGAACGCCCAGGCCCGCGAGCGCACGCAGATTCTCATGGACGTGGCCAACCAGGAGGGCGGCCTCGTCATCGGTACCGGCGACCTCTCCGAGCTGGCGCTTGGCTGGGCCACCTACAACGGCGACCACATGTCCATGTACGCCGTCAACGCGAGCGTGCCCAAGACGCTGGTGCGCCACCTCGTGCGCTACGTGGCGGACACCTGCGGAGACGCCGCGGAGTCCGAGGTTCTTCTCGACGTTTTGGACACGCCGGTCTCGCCGGAGCTCCTGCCCGCCACGGGGGATGGCAAGATCGCCCAGAAGACCGAGGACCTTGTGGGTCCCTACGAGCTCCACGACTTCTTCCTCTACGAGGTCCTGCGCCGCGGCACCAACCCGTCCAAGGTCTACCGTCTCGCCCGCTATGCCCTGGGCGAGAAGTACGACGACACCACGATCCTCTCCTGGCTCAAGGTCTTCTATCGCCGCTACTTTGCCCAGCAGTTCAAGCGCAGCTGCCTGCCTGACGGCCCCAAGGTGGGATCGGCGGCCGTGAGCCCGCGCGGCGACCTGCGCATGCCGTCCGACGCCTGCTCAGCCCTCTGGCTCGCCGAGCTCGAGGCGCTGTGATCCAAAAGGGGTCAGACCCCTTTTGGATCATCGCACGGTGAAGGCGTAGACGGCCTCGCCGCCGTCGAAGTATGCCTCGACGGCGTAGCGCCAGCCCGGCTCCACGGTGAAGACGACGTTGCCATCCACGATCTTGCGGTCGTCGACGGTCCAGGCGTCTCCCTCGACGCTGCCGATCTCGACCGCCTGGGCAGACCCCGCTGCCTCCGCCGCCGCTTCGAGCTCGTCCTCGGGCCAGCGAACGATGCCCGCCGCCGTGCAGGGCACGTCAAAAGTCACGGTGACCTCGGTGGGGCCGTCCACGCGCGCGTCGGAAAGCTCGGCTGTCTCCAGCTGGGTGGGGTGCGGTGCGTCCGAGGTTACGGTCTGCTCCGAGCCGTTCTCCTCGTAGCTCCACGTGTAGCCGTACGATCCGAGCATGACGGACGTTGCGGCCAGCTCCGTCGTGTACTCGAGCGAGGCCAGCGGCGGCTCGGACGGATCTTTGGGCTGCCAGATCTGCGTCACCAGCTCGTCGTACTTCTCGGCGTCCGCGGGCGTTCCCTCCTCGATCACCTCAACGTCCGTGATTCCCGGGTACTGCGCGGGGTAGCTCTCCAGCATGATGCCGTTGCCGGTCACGCGCACGATGTTGCCAGCTGCGAGCTCGGGTGCGTCTGATGGCATGTTAGTGGGGTAGTAGGGGGTCCCGGTCTCCTGGTCCACGAAGAGGACCTCGCCATCGCCAAACGTGACGACCATCGCCGTGCTCACGAACTCGCCCATTCCCGCCTCCTCGGCAGTGCTGTCCGCGGCATCCTCCGTCTCGGAGCGCATGGCGCTCGTGGGCCGTCCCTCCTGTCCGCACGCCACGAGCGCAAGGGCGCACATGCTGGCGAGAAGAACGTGGGCGGTTCGGGCGGAACGGCTCTTCATGGGTCTGTCCTCCGAGGTCGAATCTGAGTTTATGGTACTAGACCGGGGTTCTTCTTGCCGTGCGCGCACGCGCCGCAGAAAATCTAAGTGCGAGTTGTAAGATTTTTTCTAGCGAGGTGGTATAAGTCCGTGCGTCTGGGTATTATTTTGAGCGTTGGCTAAGGCGGCGCGAGACTCGACGCCGCAGACGCGTCCTCCCGGACGCACGAAGGAGGTTCTCGAACATGACTCTCAAGCCGCTTGGTGACCGCGTTCTCGTGAAGCCCGCCCCGAAGGAGGAGAAGACCTCGACCGGCCTCTACATCTCCAGCGGAGCGCAGGAGAAGCCGCAGCGCGGACAGGTCGTCGCCGTGGGCGCCGGCAAGATGAACGACAAGGGCGAGCGCATCGCCATCGACGTCAAGGTCGGCGACGAGGTCTACTACGGCAAGTTCGGCGGCAACGAGGTGAAGATCGACGGCGAGGACTTCCTGCTCCTTCGCGCCGACGACATCTACGCCGTCATCGAGGACTAGCTTGGGCAAACAGGTCAAAAGGGGACTGTCCCCTTTTGACTCATGGAAAGGATAGGAAGAAATGGCTAAGGACATTCTTTTCGGCACCGACGCTCGTGCCAAGCTCGCCAAGGGCGTGAACACCCTTGCCGACGCCGTGACCACCACCATGGGCCCCAAGGGCCGCTACGTGGCCCTGCAGCGCAGCTACGGCGCCCCCACCATCACCAACGACGGCGTCTCCGTGGCCAAGGAGATCGAGCTCAAGGACCCCATCGAGAACATGGGCGCCCAGCTCGTGAAGGAGGTCGCCACCAAGACCAACGACGCCGTGGGTGACGGCACCACCACCGCCACGCTCCTCGCCCAGGTCATCGTCAACGAGGGCCTCCGCAACGTGGCTGCCGGCGCCAACCCCATCGCCATCCGTCGCGGCGTTGACAAGGCCGTGAACGCCATCGTCGAGGAGATGCGCGCCAACGCGCAGGAGGTCTCCACCAAGAAGCAGATTGCTTCCGTCGGCACCATCTCCGCCTCCGACCCCGAGATCGGCGCCAAGATCTCCGACGCCATGGAGGTCGTGGGCAAGGACGGCGTCATCACCGTCGAGGAGTCCCAGACCTTCGGCATCGACATCGACACCGTCGAGGGCATGCAGTTCGACAAGGGCTACATCTCCCCGTACTTCTCGACCAACAACGAGACCATGACGGCCGAGCTCGACTCCCCCTACATCCTCATGACCGACCAGAAGGTCTCCAACATCCAGGACATCCTGCCGATCCTCGAGGCCGTCCAGAAGCAGGGCGCGCCGCTGCTCATCATCGCCGAGGACGTGGACGGCGAGGCCCTCGCCACGCTGATCCTCAACAAGCTCCGCGGCGTCCTGAACGTCTGCGCCGTCAAGGCCCCCGGCTACGGCGACCGTCGCAAGCGCATGCTCGAGGACATCGCCATCCTGACCGGCGGCCAGGTCGCCATGAAGGAGCTCGGCGTCCAGCTCACCGACGTCACCGCCGAGATGCTCGGCCGCGCCAAGTCGGTCAAGATCACCAAGGACGACACCACCATCGTCGGCGGCGCCGGCTCCAAGCAGGCCATCGACGAGCGCATCGCCCAGATCAAGGCCGAGTACGACGTGACCACCTCCGACTTCGACAAGGAGAAGCTCCAGGAGCGTCTCGCCAAGCTGGCCGGCGGCGTCGCCGTCATCAAGGTCGGCGCGGCCACCGAGGTCGAGCTCAAGGAGATCAAGCACCGCATCGAGGACGCGCTGCAGGCCACCCGCGCGGCCGTGGAGGAGGGCATCGTCGCCGGCGGCGGCGTGGCGTTCCTCGAGGCCTCCAAGGTCCTCGACGGCGTTGAGACCGTCGACGCCGACGAGAAGATCGGCGTGGAGATCGTCCGCAAGGCGCTCGAGGCGCCCGTGAAGACCATCGCCAACAACGCCGGCTTCGAGGGCTCCGTCGTCGCCGAGAAGATCAAGGCGCTCCCGGCCGGCCAGGGTCTCGACTCCGCCACCGGCGAGTACGGCGACATGATCGAGATGGGCGTGCTCGACCCGGTCAAGGTCTGCCGCGTCACGCTGCAGAACGCCGCGTCCGTGGCGTCGCTGATCCTCATCACCGAGGCCACCGTCTCCGACGAGCCCAAGAACACCACCATCGAGGAGGCCATCTCCGCGGCGGCGGCCCAGGGCGGCCAGGGCGGCATGTACTAAGGCTCGAGGCCTAACACGCGCTAGTCGGCGCCCCCGGACTTCCACGCAAGAGTGCGCTTCGCGGAACTCTTGCTTGGGAAATCCGGGGGCGCCTTCTCGTTCTAGGCCGCGAGGGTCCTCGACCGAGAGGGGCTCTGCGAGGCGTGCGGACTCGGGGGCCGAGGCGCCGACGATGGGCCTACTGGTCGAGAAGGGCGGCGAGAAAGTCGTCAAGGGTGCGGGCGCGCTCGAGGCGAGGGAGAAGCTCGGGGGTCCCGAGGGCGCGCACCGTGCTGTCGAACATCGACATGAAGCGCTCCCGGTCCTCGCGCCGGACGGCGATCATGAGGACGACGCGGATGACGGGCCCTCCCCAGCAAACGCCGGCGCGGCTCGTCAGGACGCAGAACGCCGTGCGCCGTGCGTCCATCTCGATTGCGTGCGGAATGGCGAAGCGCTCGAAGAAGCAGGTCGACCCCGCGGCCTCCCGGGCTCGCACGGATGCAGCGAACTCGGCCCCAACCGCCCCGGCGGCCTCAAGCCGCGCGCAGAGCTCGTCGATGACCTCGTCGCGCTCGCGCACCGTGGCGCCGTCGTCGCGGACGAAGAGCTCCTCGGAGAAGAAGGGGCGCGTGGAGCGCAGCTGCGCCAACCTTCCGCTCCTGGCGTGATGCCGCAGCGCCTCGCCGATGGCGAGGAGGTCGTCGGACAGGAGCAGCGGAGAGATGAGCACGTGAGGCACCGGGAGCCCGCGCAGGGGACGGGTCGTGACCACGAGGTCGACGGACCCCGCCCGGGCCTCGTCGAGCGTCTCGGCGGCCCTCGTGAAGACGCGGATGCTCGCCCTGTCCCCGAAGTGCATGACGAGCTGGTCGCGAAGCGCCTGGTCGACGGAGCGATAGGTGGTGCTGAGCAGGGCGACGCGCGGCCTGTTGTCGGCGAGCTCCCCCACGACGAGGCCAAGATGGATGCAGAGGAAGCCGAGCTCGCTCTCGTCGACCGCCACGTCGAGGCGCTCGGAGAGGGCCTTCGCCACGACCTGCGAGACCTCGAACAGGAACGGACAGCTCCGCTTGACGCCCTCGAGCAGCCCGTCGTCCGTCACCGACTGGCCGTCCGAGCGACGGACGAGCTGATCCACGTGCAGCACGAGCCCGCGCAGCGCCGGCCCGTCCTCGACGGAGATCCCATAGGGGGCGAGAGCGTCGCGCACGACGTCCTCGACGCGCGCGTCCCGCTCGACGTGGCGGCTTCGTGCCTCCCGTGGCACCCCCGGCTGCGTCGGCCTCATCCAGCCAACGAGGAGCGACGCCACCTGTGCGACGTCCTCGGCGCAGGCTCGGATGGGCCAACGGCGCATATAGGCAGCGCAGACGGCATCTGCCACGCGGAACTCGACGCCGTCGGCCGCGTCCCCGCCCTCGACGCGGGCGAGGCCGGAGGGGCAGCGCATTCGGAAGACCGCGATCGCGACGCCCGTGGCGAGCCCCGTCTCGTAGCCGGGCTCGACGTAGCGGTTCTCGCGGTGCGCGCAGCGTCCGATGAGGTCACGAACAAAACCCAGGTCGAGCAGGGCGGAGACGGGCTCCGCGGGGCCTTCCGCAGACGGGCCTCCCGTCGCCTCGTCCACCACCAGGCGGGAGAGGAGCCGTCTTCGGGCGTCATCGTCCCCCGTGAGGCTAATCCTGCCGCGGGTTCGCGCGAGGGCGAGGCCCTGACGGGAGACGCGCTCCCGAACCTCGCCGAGGACCCGCTCGACCGCCGTGCGACTCATGAAGAGGAGCTCCCCGAGGTCCTCGGTCGTCGGCCCCTCCTCGTCCGTCACGAGGCCGCGCGCGAGGACGCGCAGGACGGCGTCGGCGGGGTCGGAGGAGGTCGCGCTCCCGCCGAGCCCGTCGCGGACGACGGCGCTGTCACCCGGGTCCCGACGCAGCCGGTAGCCGCGGTTGCTGCTCTCTATGAGCGCCCCGCCCCCGTTGATGCGCGCCACCTCCGCCTGCACGGTCCGAACGGAGACTCCGAGCTCTTGGGCGAGCTCGCCCCCGGTGAGCGGGGCGGGGCTCGCGGCGAGCAGGCTCACGATGCGCCGCTGTCGCTCGCTCATCAGTGCCACGGTCCCTCCCTCCCTCGCGTTTGTACGGGCCCAGTGTATCCGTGGGCGGCAGACTGCGGGGCACCCCGCAACAAACTGATTGCATAGCGTCTCGCGCCACGGTATGCCTGTGACAGAGCATGCCGGATGGCGTGCGACACGTGTCAGAAAGGGGCGCACATGGACAGAGAAGCGGTGCAGATGGCATCGGTCGGCCTCATCGCCAACGCGGGGGACGCGTTCAGCCACTTCCGCGCGGCCATCGACCGCGCCCGGGAGGGAGCGCTCGAGGAGGCGGAGGCCGAGCTCGCGGCCGGCCGCCAGGGCATCGCCGAGGCGCACAAGGCGCAGATCGACCTTCTCGCCTGCGAGGCGCGCGGCGAGGGCCTGGAGCTCACGCTCCTTCTCGTCCATGCGCAGGACCATCTCATGAACGCGATGACCTTCGAGAGCGTGGCCCGGGAGTTCGTCGAGCTCTACCGCGAGCGCCGCGCGGAGGCCTCCTCATGAGCGCGGCGGCGGGCCGCTTCCTGTGGGGCAGCGCCACGGCGGCCTATCAGTGCGAGGGTGCCTGGCGAGAGGCCGACAAGGGCCCGTCCAACTGGGACGTCTTCTGCCACAGCGAGGCAAACAGCGTGAACCCCGTGACCGGGGACGTGGCGGCGGACCACTACCACCGCTTCGAGGAGGACCTCGACCTCATGGTCGCGGGCGGGCAGAACGCCTACCGCTTCTCCATCGCGTGGACGCGCGTGATTCCCGACGGGACCGGAGCGGTCTCGGAGGCCGGGCTCGCGCACTACGACCGCGTGATCGACGCGTGCCTCGCGCGCGGCATCGAGCCCATGGTGACGCTGTACCACTACGACCTCCCGCAGCCGCTCTTCGAGCGCGGTGGCTGGGAGCGCCGCGAGACCTGCGAGGCCTTCGCGCGCTACGCCCGCACCTGCTTCGAGCGCTACGGCGACCGCGTGCGCCTGTGGCTCACGATCAACGAGCCCAACTACGACACGCTGTGCTCCTACGCCATCGGGAACTACCCTCCCAACGTCCGCGACCTCGACCGTCGCTGGCGTGCGATGTACCACATGCTGCTCGCGAGCGCGCACGCGGTGCGCGAGTTCCGCTCGCTCGGCCTCTCGGGGCAGATCGGGCTCGTGAGCGACTCCTACTACATCGACACGCTCGTCGACGACCCCGCGTACGACGAGGCGGCGAGAAACGCCGACCTCTTCTTCAACCGCAGCGTGAACGACGTGGCCGTGCTCGGCACGCTGCCGCCCGAGATGCGGGAGCGGCTCGAGGCGGACGGCTGCGACACCTCCTACGTGCTTCCCGGCGACGAGGACATCCTCGCCGAGGGTCGCGTCGACTTCCTGGGGGTGAACGCCTACGAGCGCGAGCTCGTCAAGCCGAGCGACGGCTCGCCGACCAACCTCACGGCAAACAACACGGGCCGTCCGGAGGACAACCACGAGAAGACCGTGCGCGGCTGGTTCACGCTCGACTCCGACCCGTCGGTCCCCAAGAACGCCTGGGGCATGGAGCTCTACCCGCGCTCGGTCTACGACCTCCTCATGGACCTGAGGGAGAAGTACCCGGACACCCCGGTCTACATCACCGAGAACGGCATGGGCTACGCCGACGAGCTCGTGGACGGCAGGGTGCGTGACGACTACCGCATCGAGTACCTGCGAGGGTTCGTGGAGTGGATCTTGCGCGCCCGCGCCGAGGGGTGCGACGTCCGCGGCTACTTCGTGTGGTCGACGATGGACCTCTACAGCTGGATCAACGGCTATCGAAAGCGCTACGGCCTCGTCTACGTGGACTATGGGGATGACTGCCGCCGCATCCCCAAGGACAGCTTCTACTGGTACAGGGACATGATCAAGGAAAGGGGGGAATGACCCATGGACAAGATCACCGGCTTCATCGAGGGGCACATCGCTCCCGTCGCCAACGGCCTGGCAAAGAACCGCTACATCAAGGCCATCCAGAACACGTTCATGACGCTCATCCCGTTCTTCACCATCGGCAGCTTCGCGCTCATCATCATCGAGCCGCCGGTGGACTACACCACGCTCGAGGCGGGCCCGCTGCAGGCCTTCTTCCAGGGATGGGCCGGTCTCGCCGAGGTGCTGGCGGCACCGCTCGGCGCGATCAACACGTTCACGATGGGCATCATGGGCCTGTGGGCGGCAATCGGCCTGTCGTACTTCCTCTCCCGGCACTACAAGATGAGCTCGTTCCTCCCGACCTTCCTGGGCGCGGCGTGCTGGCTCATCACCTCGGGCGTGGACGTCGAGGGAAGCTTTGTGACCGACCACTTTGACTCCACGGGCCTCTTCTCGGCCATCCTCGTGACGATCCTTGCGGTCGAGCTCTACCGCTTCCTCACGTCCCGCCGCGTGGGCGCCATCGAGATCGCGGGCGCGGCGGTGCCCCCGGCCATCACCGACGCCTTTGCGAGCCTGGTGCCCTGCGCGATCGTGCTCGTGTGCGCGGGCGCCCTCTCCCAGGTCGTCATCGCCGTCGCGGGCGTCACGCTGCCCGAGGTCATGACCGTCGTCATGGCGCCGGTCGTCTCGCTCGCGGGCACCCCGGTCGGTATCTTCCTGCTCGGCCTCATCGTCATGCTGTTCTGGTGGTTCGGCATCCACGACTCCGTGATCACGAGCCCGCTCGACGTGATCAGCTATGCCAACCTTGACGCCAACATGACGGCGCACATGGCGGGCGTGGCCTCCACGCAGCTCCCGCACGTCCTGACCCCGCCGTTCTGGTGGACGTTCATGGCCATCGGCGGCTCCGGCGCCACCTTCGCGCTCGCGCTGCTGTGCCTGGTGTCGCGCTCCAAGCAGCTCAGGACCGTCGGGCGCCTGGGAATCGTGCCGGCGTTCTTCAACATCAACGAGCCGATCATCTTTGGCATGCCGCTCATGTACAACCCCACGATGTTCATCCCGTTCCTTCTCGTCATGCCGATCAACGGTCTGCTCACCTACGGCGCGATGACCCTTGGTATCATTGGCAAGACGTACGCCTACGCCGGTTGGAACATGTTCGCCCCCATCGGCGCCCTGCTCTCCAACATGGAGATCGCCTCGCTGATCTTCTGCCTCGCGCTCATCGTCATCGACGCCCTTCTCTACCTGCCGTTCTTCAAGGTGTACGAGAAGCAGAAGCTCGAGGAGGAGGCCCAGGCCGCCACTGCCGAGTAAGGAGGGACAATGAAGCTGCTGCTGGTCTGCTATGCGGGCATGAGCACCTCGATGCTCGCCCAGAGGCTCGAGGACGAGGGAGCCGCGCGCGGCATCGAGGTGGAGGTCGAGGCGGTCCCGATGACCGAGCTCGAGGCCAACCTCGAGGGGGTCGATGCGGTTCTGCTGGGCCCCCAGGTCCGCTTTGCCGAGAAGGACGCGCGCGCCGCGGTGGGCGACGACGTCCCGCTCATGGTGATCGCGCCCCAGGACTTTGGCATGATGCGTGCCGACAACGTGCTCGATCAGGTGAGCTCCCTCATCGGGTAGGCTCGCGCCCTCACGCGCGCTTAGGCGCCCCCGACCTTCCTCCGAGAAGCGCTCTTCGAGAGGCTTCTCTCCGGAAGGTCGGGGGCGCCTTCTCGTTTTGGGTCGCGAAGGCCTTCCGCCGTGAAGGTGGGCGCGGACGAGCTCGTGCGCCGAGTGTACGAAACTACCGATGCGTCTCGAAGTGAGGATGTTTGTCAACTGGGAAAACGTCGTGCGGAGGAGCGGGGAGCCGCCTCGGGCGCCGCTAGTTTCGTACACTCGGCGAGGGGCTTCCGGAAAGGCGGCGAGAAGGGCGCGGCGCCCGCAACAACAAAAGGCCCCGCCGACTTCCTAAGCAGGAGTTTCGCGAAGCGCACTCCTGCGTGGAAGTCGGCGGGGCCCAACCGTGCGGTCAGACGGTTCTTCTCGCCGGAGGCTACCCGACGAGCGCCTTGGTGATGCTCGCCGCGGCCGTCTTGCCGGCGCCCATGGCCAGGATGACCGTGGCCGCGCCGGTGACGATGTCGCCGCCGGCCCAGATGCGCGGGTCGGAGGTGCGGCCGTCCTCGTCGGCGATGATGTAGCCCCACTTGTTGAGCTTGATGTCGCCGATCATCTTGGCGAACGGGTTGGCGTTGGTGCCGATGGCGGAGATGGCCACGTCGCAGGGGATCTCCTCGACGGCGCCCTCGATGGGCACCGGGCGGCGACGACCGGACTCGTCGGGCTCGCCGAGCTCCATCTTCTGGACGCGCACGGCGCAGACGCAGCCGTCCTCGCCCTTCACGAACTCGAGCGGCGCAACGAGCGGCATGACCTCGACGCCCTCGGCCTTGGCGTGGTGCAGCTCAGCACGACGAGCGGGCATCTCCTCCTCGGTGCGGCGGTAGGCGATGATCGCGCGCTCGGCGCCGAGGCGCTTGGCGGTGCGCACGGCGTCCATCGCCACGTTGCCGCCACCGAAGACCACGACGTTCTTGCCGTGCTTGGTGGGCGTGTCGTACTCGGGGAACCTGTTCGCCTTCATGAGGTTCACGCGGGTGAGGTACTCGTTGGCGAAGAAGACGTTGGGCAGGTTCTCGCCGGGGACGTTGAGGAACTTGGGCAGGCCGGCGCCCGTTGCGATGTAGATGGCGTCAAAGCCCTCGGCGAAGAGCTCGTCGGCGTCGGTGATGCGACCCACGACCGAGTTGTACTCAAACTTGACGCCCATCTCCTCCAGGCCGTCGATCTCGCGCTTGACGACGGCCTTGGGCAGACGGAACTCGGGGATGCCGTAGACGAGCACGCCGCCGCCGGTGAAGAACGCCTCGAAGACGGTGACGTCAAAGCCGTTGCGGGCCAGCTCGCCGGCGCAGGTGATGCCGGAGGGGCCGGAGCCCACGACGGCGACCTTCTTGCCGTTCTTGGGGGCCATCTTGGGCTTGGAGGCAAGCTCCGGCTGGTCGCCGAGGAAGCGCTCCAGCTGGCCGATGGCGACGGGCTCGCCCTTCTTGCCGCGAATGCACTTGCCCTCGCACTGGTTCTCCTGCGGGCACACGCGGCCGCAGATGGCGGGGAGCATCGAGTCTTCGCGGATGACGTCGAGCGCCTCGCCGAACTTCTCCTCGCGAATCTTCTCGATGAACTTGGGGATGTTGATGTTGACGGGGCAGCCCTCGACGCAGAAGGGCTTCTTGCAGTCCATGCAGCGCTCCGCCTCGGCGAGCGCCATCTCCTTGGTGAAGCCCTTGTCAACGGGGCGGAAGTCGCGCGCGCGCTCGGCTGCCGGCTCCTCGTTGTCCGGGGTGCGCGGGGACTTCATGTCCGGAACAAAGCGACCGTTTACCTGTGGCATGCGCAGTTCGCCTCCTCGTAGGCCTTGAGGGACTGGCCCTCCTCGGTAAGATACGCGGCCTGACGCGCGCGAAGGTCGTTCCAGTCGACCTTGGTGGCATCGAAGTCGGGGCCGTCGACGCAGGCGAACTTCGTCTTGCCGTCAACCTCGACGCGGCAGCAGCCGCACATGCCGGTGCCGTCGACCATGATGGGGTTCAGCGAGGCGGTGATCGGCGTGTTGTACTTCTCGGCCGTGAGGGCGGAGAACTTCATCATGGGGACGGGGCCGACGCAGAAGACCTGCGTGACGGCCTTCTCCTGGAGCAGGCGCTCCAGCGGGGCGGTGACCACGCCCTTCTCGCCGTAGGAGCCGTCGTCGGTGGTGATGTGGATGTGGTCCTCGGGCAGGAGCTCGCGGAACTGCTCCTCGAGGAGCAGCAGGTCCTTGGTGCGGGCGCCCATGATGGCGTGGACCTCGTGGCCGGTCTCCACCAGGTGGCGTGCGACCGGGTAGGCGATGGCCAGGCCGACGCCGCCGCCGATGACCGCGCAGGGACCGTCGGCCATCTCGGTGGGGACGCCCAGCGGGCCGGTGACGTCCTTGATGGAGTCACCCTCCTCGTAGGTGGACAGCATCTCCGTGGTCTTGCCGATCACCATGAAGATGAACTCGACCCAGCCCTCCTCGGCGTTCCAGCCGGCGAGCGTAAACGGGACGCGCTCGCCCGTCTCGTTGGCGCGCACCATCAGGAACTGGCCGGCGTGAGCGTGCTTGGCCATCCGGGGCGCCTCGATGCGGAACTTGAACACCTTCTCCGAGAACTGCGTCTTTTCGAGGATCTTGTACATTAACCGCACTCCTCTCCTGCATTCCCTCGATGTAGGCCGTGTGGCCTTCCAACGCTCGATTGTACCCCCAGCGCAGGCACGTTCCAACGTCTCTGGGCGAGAAGAGCGGCGGGCGGTCAGAGAGTCTGCTCCACGAGGTCCGCGGCGCGCTCGACGGTGAGCTCGAAGTCGTCGAGGAAGCTCCCCTTGAGCTCGCGCAGCACGAAGTCGGCGACCTGCATGCGCCCCGGCGGGCGACCGATGCCAAACTGGACGCGGGCAAAGTCGCGGCTGCCGAGCTTGTCGGCGATGGATCGCAGGCCGTTGTGCGCGTTGAGGCCGCCGCCCAGCTTGAGGCGCACCTCGCCTGCCGCCAGGTCCACCTCGTCATGGACCACGAGGATCTCCTCCGGCCTCACGCGGTGGGCCCGCGCCAGCTTGGAGAGCGGCCCGCCCGAGGTGTTCATGTAGCTCATCGGCTTGGCAAGCAGGACCTCGCGACCCTCGCCGTCACCGCCGGTCACCGTGATCGACGCCACCTGCGCACCGGCCTCTGACTTCCAGTAGCGCACGCCGTGGCGGG
>UMIY01037239.1_pt1 | contig 18046 bp, 10 predicted proteins | sample 1965921 | NCBI WGS metagenome assembly UMIY01 (sample SAMEA4836134, study PRJEB28245) | human gut metagenome | biome: gut microbiome; material: fecal sample | place: Denmark | collected 2008
GAATCATGCTTTTCAGCATTCAATTACTACATTTACTCCTGCATTTCTTCTGTTTTTCTAATTTCTTTCTCACCGAATAATACCTTTTCAATTTTCTTATTTAAAATATCCTTAGCCTTTTCAGCGAAATATTTTCGGATAGTCGCCTCAACCAAAAGTGTTTTCAATTCTTGCATATCACTTTTTAATTCGTTATCATCCTCAGTTTCCTTTGACGGATGTTGATATAGAGCCTCACAAAAACTCATCAAATTCTGATCAGAGGTACAAGGAATTGTATTCCAGTATATTGTTCGACTATACATCTCACAAATCTCTTTGATTTCCGAAACATTATTTTCGATAGCTCCCCAGTTTTTTAAATATTGATTGAACCCACGGGGTGATCTTTTGCTAGATAAAAAGCGATTAAGTAACGTATCCACTACATACGGATGTAGCTTGAGAAAATCTGAAAATCCTCCTCCTTGAATCTTTGAAGTGTCACGATAAGAGTAAAGTAATTCCTCTTGGATAGGCATACACCTATCAAGGGTCTTTTCTATTTCGTGAAAAATTGGAAAGATATTTAACTTTATCTTTGCGGCTTGAGCAGACGATTGCTTTACCAGCAGTGAATAAAGTTTATGCGGAGTAAGGCTCGTGAGGAAAAAGAAATTCTTCCAACTTTTTTCTTTTTCATCTTCTGATAGTTCGTATGACCCATGTAAGCCATGTAGAAGTTCTATTTGAGATAGTATAATTCGATCCGAAATTTTTGCTGCCCCAGGCTTATTTAAATTTTCAAATCTTTTCTCAGATATCGAAGATCCCTGATTAGTAAAAAAGTTGCTTCTTCCAAAATAGCAAATGAGTGAAAAGTAGAGCGGCCTTTGATAAGCTGTATTTTCTGTAAACAAGTCCTCTACTTCATCTATAACAGATAAGATTAAAGATTCGTCTATTTTTTTCTTCTCGGATGGTATAGAATATGCGTTTTTCAAGTACTCTTTTGTCAGTTCTTCAATTTGTTTATAGTTTTCAGGCGCTTGCTCAACTTTAAAGGTTTTATCTGGAAAAATTGTAATACGGGGAAATGTCATCAAATCTTCTTGCTTATTAAATTGAAAATAGGACATGAGTCGATGCAAGTCACCTTGGAGCCTATCTTTTTGTAAACGGTAATTTTCTCCATATTGAATATCAATATTGTTGAAAGAAATTTTATAATGTCCACACGCCTCTTGATCGGCAATTATGATTTTATACTTCTGAAAGTACCTTGATAGAACAGTTGCAATAAAAAACTTTGCAGCATCCTCGCTCCATTTTTGTTTTATGATATTTTTTTCTACAAGCACCTGCTTCATAAATTTTGAATATGCTTCAAATGCTTTCCATCTTCTTATTATGTATTCCTCTCCAGGATATTTTTTAATGATTTCTTTTGCTGCGGCATCTGAGTAAGCAAAATCAGTGGTAGCCCTTCGTGTTGAATCCAGCATATCTTTATCGGGTTTTTCTAAGCGCTTTCGAATGGAATGCACCGCGTTGGTTATCTCTGCTTTAGTTTTTGGGTCTATTTGACTATCGGGGCTCTCAGCTCGCTTTATAGTTTCATCAATTAGCCACATTTCAATCTCTGTAAATGATTTCTTTTTGCTGCCCGCCCATTGCTCTATTTCAGTCAGCGCTTGAATATAGGTATTTTTTACCTTTTCATAATCTATGCAGTCTAAAATTTTCTGATCAGTTTCACTTTCAATAGCCTCAAAGGTCTGTTGCTTACATATATCATATATTTGCCCTTTTGTTGTTACTGTCCCCTTCTCCCCTTCTGTAGCATAATTTAAATTTTGACTTTGTATTCGGAGACATACAGGATGTTCACTTTGATAATTTTGATACTTCAGTGAGAATAGTGTTCGTTGGTCTGCGAGTAAGGCTAATACAATTTCTGGTGAGTTAATTCGTTTGTGCTGCTTTATGATAAACCACGGTTTGCATGTAAACATACGTTCATCCCGGATGCTTCGCTTTGTCCTTTTCGCTGAATCATATAAAATCTGTCCTCTGAAGTATTGTATCTCCTCACTAATCTTTTCTTCTTTCTCTTGTGTAGCCCTGTCCTTCGGGGCCTCCAAAAGATCCTGAGGAGCAAAAAAACCTTGCCCAATAGCGCGCAAGACGATTTTGGACACGGGTTCCGTTTCTACATTATTTGTTTTTTCAGAAATATCCATAGTGCCTCCTTCTATCATTTGCTTTGAATTTATCTTCAATAAGCTAATTTATTAACTTCTCCCGCTGAAACATAGCGAGACGGATGTGATAAATAGCTTCTAGCGGCTAGAGCTGATGGTGGAGTCCCTAAATAGCAAGGAACGCCTGCGGGCACTACATTAGATTTTTCACATGGATGGGCGGAAATCACTTCATCTTTCCTGAAGCTGGACATCTACCTCCAACCTTTTACTAAGGAGTTTATTTTGTCCCGCCATTTCCTTTATACTCCCTGCTTTGCCGAAATCCTCATACTGGAATTAAATGATCAATGTTCGTGTTTTTCCTAGATATGGACAGCGGTCGGATCGTGAATCTATACACCCAATCGGAGAATCAGGTTAAACAGAGAGCTATTTGTGAAAAATGTACATATCCCAATAATGTACACGTTTGGGGCGATTGGTGATTGAAAAACTATGGAATCGTTTCATGTTTTAAGAATAAATAAAATATTTTTATGGAACTTCCCATTATTTTTTTAACGTTTTCACGTAAATATCAATTTATTTCAACAGAGTATGCACTTTCTGTTCTCCCCCCAGATCTCTGGTAAAATTCTCTCACAATCGTTTATGGTCAATGCAACTTGAATGTTTAAATGCAATAGAACAATAGGAGTTGATTTTATGTACAACAAAGTGAGAAGCATTTCCATTGACGGATTCAAAACCGACTATATACAACTCCAAGATTTGGAGGGGGGACAAGATGATATCTGGTTCATTGTAGATGACAAGTTTCTCTCTAAGAAGATTGTAAACTATCGAAACTTCACTCCAGGGGCCCAACAGAAAGAAAAGCAAAAGTGGTTGAAAAGACACGCAGATATTGAAATGGAAATTTCAGTATCCTCTGATCTTCCTAATGCCTCCCGCAAGTTCCACCTGCCCAATGGTCGAGTTCTGTCAAACTCAAGGGAGAATTTGTCAAAGGGGGTAGAAGGTTTTCTAAAGATAATCGATCTCTTTGAAACCCCAAAGACCGGCTGCTACATAGCCGCTGCTATCCTCACCGGCTTTCATGCCGCAGCGATACGGGAACGCGTTCCCTCGTTTCGAGCATGGATATGCTGCTTCTCAGACAATCAGACCCTAAAAGATATTTTTAAGGAGATCTCCAAAGCGGTGGTCTTGAAAACTAAGTGGGAAAAGCACAAATACAAAATCCACCGCAAAAGAGTTTTGGACTACCAGAGATATCTAAGAGAAGATCGCCTAGAAGCCGGATTTTCAGACTTTAGCCGGGTGAAGATACAAGGCATCCAGGGAATCCGAATCCCCATCCCCTATACAAACACATTCGCTTTGGTAATGAATGCTAATGCAGGACAAGTCCGAGAGGCTACTCCTTACTTGGAAAATGCCGCAGCCATATTTTTAAACTGTGGCCGAGCAGAGCCTGCTCCACTCCGACTGACATCGAACGATCTGTCTGGCTTTCACCCGGATGTTCTGGCTCAATTCAAACAAGCGGCACCATATATCTCTGCCATGCTCCGTCAGTGGTGGGAAGCATTCGACAGCGATAAATCGGAATGCGAATGGGCCAAAGAGATGGAATGCCGAGCTCGGGCTGCATTTACAATTTCGGATAAACGAATTGTTCGCTTGGAGATAGAGTCCCAAGCGATGAGGCTGCAACTGCTCTACCAAGTACTCCTATATTTCATTGAACGGTCTGTTTTTTGCGGTCTTCTATCGGAGGAAAATGCTGCGCATTACCAGTCTGTTGCCCAGCAAGTATTTGCCCCCGAGTCCCCAATCTCTAAACCCACAGCTATCCTCCGCCAAGCCAATGCACCAGATATATTTTTGGCAATTATGAGAAAGTTGGCCGCTGACCATTCCGACTCTATTGTTCCAGAAGGTCAGGAGTGTGTCAAGCATAAAAATTTCTTCGGTGCTTGGCGCACAATCAGTGATGTACGTTACCTGGTTATGGAGGAGGACGCCTGGGCCCAGTGGTTTTCCAAAGAGGTGAAGCATATGAAGGAGGTAGTATCCCCGAAGCTCGACAGTGGGAATCAGAGGAGTGCCTTTCTCCGACCTCTGGGAGAATCAGCACTCATTAAGAAGTCCGGGGACAATCCCCGCTACCGCTACGATTTGTTTAAAAACGGCACTCGGGAGAAAACATACGTAGTTGCCATTCCTGCTGACTCGCTTCAGGCTCCCGCAGCATGATAGGGGCAAAAAGTCCGGCAAACAAGCTTCTACCGTGGCAACCCTGTTTGCCAGACTTTTTGTCAAAATCACATTTAAATATTCAACTTTTTTGTCAGATAAACTAAGGAGAGATAATATTATGGCCAGTTTTAATAATAAAAACAGCGGGTTACAGTTTACGACTGCAATGGCAAGCAATTTTAATGTTGCAGGAGATTTACCAATAGAGGATGTCCATAACCCCTCTAGTGGCGCTGTTCAGAATGATTTTCATGCAGATACTTCTGCAACACTGCATCCAGTTTGCCCTGACCCGGATGCGAGCTTTCAGCCCTTTTCGGATTATTGGGTGGCCAGACTGTTACACCTTACTATGCTCTACTTCAAAAACTTTTGTACGGCTAGACAGGTTGAGTTAGATACAAAATATTGGAAACGCTACACACGGCGCATTTTGGAGACACAAAGCCCTGACAAAGCGCTGGTTATCTCCTCTCCTGCCGGATCTGGGAAATCAACCTGGATGCAGTCATTCCTTCTGGCTCTGAGGGATGTAATGAAAGAGCAGCCTGAGTTTGATCTATCCTTGGTCGGAGTAGTTGTCGTGCTCCAAAAAGTTGAGGATCTGAATGAACTGGCTGACCTTCTTAACCAAGACTGTGCTGAAGATCATCCAGTCATGGTCTCTTTGCAAGGGTGGACTGACTCGGGCTCACGCCGAGGCCTCTGCCGTAACCCATCGGTTGACAATTATGAAGCTTGTCTTCGTCAGCAATGTCCCTACGCTGGGAAGTGTCCTATTCTACACTTCTCGGAGGATGCCAAGACAGCTCCGATTGTGGGGATGACACAAGAGCGGTTTTGCCAGCTGCGGGAGCAGGGTCTGGACTCGGTGCTCTATCGTCAATGTCCGGACGGACAAGAACACCCGCGCCGGTACATCCTACTCGACGAAAAATTCCAAATGGCCTCTGTCACTGCGGTTAATGCCGATACGATCAATGACGCCTCCAAGGCATTCTCTGCGTTGATTCAAAAACTTGATCTCACCGATCAACGCGTATGCGGACTGCAACAGAGGTTGGACCGCACTGTAAGGCGGCTATTTCAACAGCTGCGATACGATCTGCGCCTAGATACTGAGGAAGGCAAGAAAGATATTTTGGTGGGAGTATTGACATTGACGGAGGATATGAAGAAGGAATATGCAGATTATTTTCGGTTCCGTAATTTTATGGTTCAGAGTGGAAAGAGGTATCTCAACCGTTCTCTTTCGGATATCCTCCTGGTTCTGGATCATTTGTTTCAGGGGGGGCAATGCCTCTTTACTAAAACAGAAGGGTTCACTATCTATTATATTCAACCACCGTGGATTCAATTTGGGAACAGCCTGTCAATTATCTTCGATGCCACGGCCCAAGTAGATGAAGACTATCAGTCCGTCAAGCATCTTTCCACTTTCCTGAATGATGAGCCTAAACGTACAGAACGCAAGGTAGTCTTTACTTGCTACAACCACGAATCATTCAACGTCACCAAGACTGCTATGAATTTGGGGTGGAAACTCCCCCTTTTGGTACGGAAAATATCTCAAATCGTCTCCTCCTCCAAAGAAAACGACAAGTTTTTCGTATGTACCTACAAAGATTACTCTGTTGTGTTAGCCAAGGAGTTAAAAACTTACATGTCGCCAAACGATTATAAAAAAATTCTTCTGATGGCCGATCGCGAGGAAGACACCCTCCCATACTTCAATGGAGTCAATGGCTCGAACGCGTTTAATAAGGCCACTCACGTGATCTTAGTTGGCTACCCAAGACTCCCCCTCTCCACCTACTTAGCCCTCGCGTGTGCCGCCTACGGAATGTCGGCAATAGAGACGGAGTTTGAAATGTGTCTCTCTCAAAAAGATAAGATCACCCAGAACGACCTCTGGCAGCTTCCCTCTGTGCAAATGTACATGGCTCACCACCTAGCCGCCCGGATGGAGCAGGATATCTACCGCTGCGCACAACGCCGCCCAGATTTTAATGGAGAAATCCATGTACACTTATTCCTTCCTCCCAGGGACGCGTATAGATTGTTGAAAGAAAGATTGCCCGGCGCAACTCAGATAGATGAAGATGAGGAGCCGGCAAACCTACTTCAACTCAAAAGGAGTTTTCGCTCATATCAAGGCAACAAAACCTCCTATGGACGGCTTGAGAGTTTTCTGTCGGAATGGGATGGTGAAGAAATTTCCGTAACCCAACTGCGAGAGCAGCTTGGGATCAGCGTAGCCGTCTGGAAGGACTTGATGAAAGATAGTGACGTCAAGGCCTTGATGAAGAAGCATGGTGTTGTGCCTGTTGGACGCGCCGCAAACCGGAAATGGACGCAATCCCGGGATCTCTGCGCATAACACTTCCGGTTTCTGACCCTATCTGAACTATATATTATAACCATGAAAGGCGGTGATGCTTGGAGCACTGATGGGATTTACGGCCAGATAATACATCGAACATGGAGGTATAAAGATGAAAGAAACAACAGTTTATCGCTCGATTGAGGAGTTGCCCCTGGTTTTAAACATTGAGATTTTGATGGCTGTCCTGAACATAGGACGAAACAGCGCCTACGAACTAGTGCGCTCCGGACAGATCCGAAGTTTTAGGATCGGTACCCAAATCCGAATCCCCAGACAAGCAGTGGCAGACTTCCTTGCCAATACAGCAGCCTGAGCTGCTGGTCAGGTCAAACAGCAGAGTGCCGGGGGTTGTCGAACGACGACTCCCGACACTCTTTAAATAAGGAGGATTTTCCATGGCATCTAAACAAAACGGCACCCGCAATGCAGCCGGCGCAGGAAGCATTCGCAAAAAGGCCGTCACACGAGGTGGGAAGGAGTATATCTACTGGGAAGCACGGTACACCGCTGGATACGACCCCGGAACAGGAAAACAGGTTCAGCGTTCGATCACAGGGAAAACCCAGCGAGAGGTGGCCCAGAAATTGCGAGAAATCACAGCTGAGTTAGACAGCGGCACATATCAGGAGCCCAGTAAAATGACCGTAGGCGAATGGTTGGACACCTGGCAAAAAGAGTATTTGGGCAACACCAAAGCTCACACAAAAAAATCCTATGAAGGGATCATTCGGAACCATATTCTCCCGGAGATTGGTGCTGTAAAGCTGTCCGCTCTCACGCCAATTCAAGTACAACGTCTGATCAATGGAGTAAAGAGCACAAAAAAGAGCAGTCAGAATCAGCCAGTCAACCCCAAAACCGTGAAAAACGTCCACGGAGTTCTCCACAGCGCGCTAAACCAGGCGGTCCAATGCGGGTACATCCGCACTAACCCCGCCGATCAAACCATCCTTCCCAAACGCTCAAAAGCGGAGATCCACGTGCTGGAGGACAAGCAGGTCCTAGAGTTTCTCAAGGCTATTCAGGGACACCGCTTTGAATACTTATATCAGCTGGATCTATTTACCGGTTTGCGGCAAAGTGAGCTGTTGGGACTCCAGTGGCCGGATATCGACTTTGAACATCAAACCATTCAAGTGAAGCGTCAGCTGCTGTACCTGGGCGGCGGCAATAAAGGGTATCAATATGCAATACCCAAAAGCAACAAGCCCAGAACCGTTGTCCTGCCGGATCTGGCCCTTCAAGCTCTGCGCCTACAGCAGAAGAAGCAGAATGAGCTGCGCCTGTTGGTGGGACCGGCGTGGAACAACCCGGATAATCTGGTGTTCACCGATGAGATGGGCAGCCACCTGAAACACGATGTGGTCTATCGGAACCTCAAGCGAATCTTTACCGCCATGGGTGTTCCAAACCTGCGCTTCCACGATCTGCGCCACTCCTATGCGGTGCTGTCCCTTCAGTCTGGGTGTGACATCAAAACCGTGCAGGAAAATTTAGGGCACTACGCCGCAGCTTTCACTCTGGACACCTATGGTCACGTGACTGAACAAATGCGCCGGGATGGTGCTGACAAAATCAACCGCTACGTGGAAGGCATGGAAGAAAAAATGGGGTGAATAATCCCGTAAGGGAAAACATAAGGGAAAAACCGGTCAGAATGCAAAAAAGAAATCCTGTAACCGTTGTGGCTACAGGATTTCTTTTTGGTACGCCCGAAGGGACTCGAACCCCCAACATTCAGAACCGGAATCTGACGCTCTATCCAATTGAACTACGGGCGCTTATCAAGTGCTCAATTATTATAGCAGGATTGCCGCCGGTTGTAAAGTGTTATTTTTAATTTTTCTTTCTTTTTTCAAGTGGGCCTCTTGCCCGCCGGATTGGAAAATTGCGCGGGACACGGTTCTGCCGCCCTTTACTCCCGCGTGCCGATATGGTATGATAGATTGATTTTTAAGATAAAAGGACGGTTTTCCATGGACGTGTGGAAGAAAAACGCAACGCTTACGCTGGAGATCACCGGTTACACCGCGGAGGGGATGGGAGTCGCCCGGTGGGACGGGCGGGTCGTCTTTGTCCCCGGGACGATCCTGGGCGAGCGCTGGGAGGTCCAGCTTTTAAAGGTAAAGACAAACGTGGCCTGGGGGCGGGCCGTCCGCCTGCTGACCCCGTCGCCGGAGCGCGTGGAGCTGGACTGCCCCCTGGCAGGGCGGTGCGGCGGCTGTCAGTACCGGCACATGACCTATGAGGAGGAGCTGCGTGCCAAGCGGCAGCGGGTCCAGGACGCGCTGACCCGGGTGGGCGGAGTGTCCCTGGAGCTTCCCCAGGTGCTGGGGGCGGAGGACCCCCTGCGCTACCGAAACAAGGTGCAGTTCCCGGTGGCCCAGGAGAAGCGGGGGCTGGCGGTGGGCTACTACCGGGCCAGAAGCCACGACGTGCTGGACGTGGCCGACTGCCTGCTCCAGCCCGAGGCCGTCACCACCCTGCGCCGCGCCTTTAAGGGCTGGATGGAGCGGTACCGAGTCCCCGCCTATGACGAGGGGACTCGCCAAGGCCTGATCCGCCACCTGTACGTGCGCACCAACCAGGCGGGAGAGGCCCTGTGCTGTGTGGTGGCCAACGGGGCCCGCCTGCCCCACGCCCCCGAGCTGGTGCAGGCCCTCCGGCAGGCGGCGCCCGCCCTGGCGGGGCTGGTGCTGAACACCAACACCAAGGACACCAACGTGATCCTGGGCCCGAGCTACCGGACCATCTGGGGGCGGGATTTCCTGGAGGAGCGGCTGTGCGGCATGACCTTCCGCCTGTCCGTCCCCTCCTTCTTCCAGATCAACCGGGCCCAGACCGAGCGGCTGTACGCCCAGGCCCTGGAATTTGCCGGCCTCACCGGCCGGGAGACGGTGCTGGACCTGTACTGCGGCATCGGGACCATCTCCCTGGCCCTGGCCCAGCGGGCCGGACAGGTGATCGGGGCGGAGATCGTCCCGGAGGCCGTACAGGACGCCCAGGCCAACGCCGCCCGCAACCAGGTGGACAACGCCCGGTTCCTGTGCGGCGACGCGGGGGAGGCCGCCTTCCAGCTGGCTGCCGAGGGGGTCCGCCCCCAGGTCATCTGCGTGGACCCGCCCCGGAAGGGGCTGGCCCCGGAGGTGCCGGAGATTCTGGCCTCCATGGCGCCGGAGCGCATCGTCTACGTCTCCTGCGACCCGGCCACCCTGGCCCGGGACGTGAAGCGCTTCGGGGAGCTGGGCTACCCGGTGGTCAAGGCCCAGGCGGTGGACCTGTTCCCCAGGACCGCCCATGTGGAGACGGTTGTCTTACTTTCCAAGGGAGAAATCGACTCGAAGAAAGTGCGTGTGGAGTTTTCTCTGGAGGACATGGATATGTCCGGGTTCCAGAAGGGTGCGACCTATGAGCAGATCAAAGCGTATGTGCTGAAACATACTGGCTTGAAGGTATCTTCTCTGTACATCTCCCAGGTCAAGCGGAAATGTGGGCTGGATGTTGGGCAGAACTATAATCTGTCGAAGAAGGAAGATGCCAAAGTGCCGCAGTGCCCGCCGGAAAAGGAAGCGGCGATTATGGATGCACTGAAGCATTTTCAAATGCTTGAATAGGGACCACTTCTTAATTAAAGACCAACTGCTATGATGGCGGTCGGTCTTTAATTCAAGCCGGTATTACTAGTGAAATGGTATGATTTTAGAATTGTTTGCGATTGATTCCCTTTGTTGACGGTCGCGCTTATCTAGGGTACAATTATACTGGATTGTTATAATAAGTTGAAATGAGGTATTAAACTATGGCTAAGGCCACTAAAAAAGATAAAGAGGTAACTTTGGAAACAGTTCTATGGAACTGCCGCGTGGCCTTGCGTGGTGTTGGCAGTACGGAAAAGAATCGAGATGCCGTCATTGGTCTGGCATTCCTGAAGTTTGCCGGAGATAAATTTGAAAAGCGCCGTGCAGAAATCAAAGAACAGTACGGTGATATTCCCGTGTTTTTGGAGAAGCATTCATTTTACAATGCGGTGAACGTGTTCTATTTAAAGGAGACTGCACGTTGGTCTTACATCGTCAAAAATGCGGGATCAAATGAAATTGCTGTGATCCTGGATCAGGCGATGTCTGATATTGAGGTAGATAATCCTTCGCTGAAAGGCGCTCTCGCACAGAATCTTTATGCCACCCTGGGCGCACCTAAGGAGAAAATCAAGGCACTGATCGATGAAGTAAATAAAATTTCCGAATCTCGCTTTCATGAAGAAGACTTGATTGGCCGCGTATATGAGTATTTTCTGCAGGTGTATGCGGCAAGTGGAACCAAAGAAGATGGCGAGTTTTATACACCGGCCTGCGTGGTGAAGCTGATTGCAGAAATGATTGAACCGTTCAGCGGGACGGTTTATGATCCCTGCTGTGGTTCTGGAGGCATGTTCGTGCAATCGCATAAATTTGTGGAACGTCATCAGGGCAACAGAGCAAATATTTCTGTCATTGGTCAGGAAAGCAACCCGGATACATGGCGACTCTGCAAAATGAACCTGGCTATTCGCGGTATCTCTCATAACCTGGGAGAAAAGAACGATTCGACGTTTACAAATGACCTTCACAAAGATCGAAAGTTCGATTACATCATGGCAAACCCGCCTTTTAACCTCAAAGGCTGGCGTGGCGAAGACGAGCTGACGGATGATCCGCGTTGGCATGGCTACACAGTTCCCCGCACTTCCAATGCCAACTATGCCTGGATTCTTCACATGATTTCCAAGCTGGATGTAAACCACGGTATTGCAGGTTTCCTGCTGGCTAACGGAGCATTAAACGATCCCGATGAATATGAGAACCGGAAACGACTGCTTCAGAATGATAAAGTGGAAGCAATTATCGTTCTTCCGCGCGATATGTTCTATTCCACCGATATTTCCGTAACCCTCTGGATTGTAAACATGAACAAAAAGGCTGGAACCGTGAACGGCAGGCAAGTTCGTGACCGCAGCGGTGAAGTGCTCTTTATGGATTTGCGTCGGTGGGACAGCAATATCGAGGAAATTGTTATCGACAAGGGCAAGAAAAAGAAGAAGACGGTTCTGACCGACGAGCAAATAGCAGAAGTTAAGCGCGTCTATAATAGCTGGCAGTCCGTGGACACAACGCTTTATCAGGATGTGCCGGAATTCTGTAAGTCGGTCAAAGTGCTGAAGAAAGACAAGGTCAACCCGGAGGATGTTTCCATCGAGGATAAAGACTGGTCCTTGGCGCCCAGCAAGTATATCGAATTTATTGATCATGATCTGGACATCGACTACAAAAAAGAAATGGCTCGAATTCAGGATGAAATGCGTCTGCTGCTGGCTTCAGAAGAACTCTCGCAGTCTATGTTGAAAGATGCTTTTAAGGGGATTGGTTATGGGATTGGGTAAGTACAAACTAGGAGAACTTATTCAAATTCATGACGAGAGAAATGTAGAACTCGCATATGGATTGAACGATGTTAAAGGGATTTCTATACAAAAAGAATTTATTGAAACTAAAGCAGATATGTCTGGAGTCTCGCTTAAACCGTATATTTTAGTAAAGCCAGGTTGTTTTGCTTATGTAACCGTGACATCACGAAATGGCGAAAAAATCACAATTGCACATAATAATACCAATAACACATATATTATTTCTTCCTCTTATATAGTTTTTAGGGTAAAACGAACAGATTTATTGCTACCGGACTATCTCTTTATGTATTTTAAACGTTCCGAGTTTGATCGGTATGCCCGTTACAATTCTTGGGGTTCTGCTCGAGAGACTTTCTCTTGGGAGGAAATGTGTGATATTGACATTGAACTTCCAGATATTGCTATACAGCAAAAATACGTTGACATCTACAATGCCATGCTGGAAAATCAACGCTGCTATGAAAGTGCACTGGAGGATTTAAAATTAGTCTGTGATGCCTACATTGAAGAACTAAGTAAAGATTACCAAAGTGTCACTATCGGACAATTTATTTTTCAGAGAGATCTGAGAAATGACGGTTCTTTAGGCGTATCCTCTGTTAGAGGAATTGCTACAAGCAAAGAATTTATTAATACAAAAGCAGATATGGAAGGAGTAGGACTTAATAATTATAAAGTTGTTGCTCCAGGTCAATTTGCATATGTTCCAGATACGTCAAGACGAGGAGATAAAATATCGTTAGCGTTGAATATTTCAGAAAATACTTATCTGGTTTCCTCTATCTCGATTGTTTTTGATACACAAAAAGATGTACTTTTGCCTGAGTATTTGATGCTCTTCTTTGTGCGAAGTGAATTTGACCGTTATGCTCGCTTCCACTCATGGGGAAGTGCCCGGGAAACATTTGATTGGTCCGAAATGTGTGATGTTCAGATTCCCATTCCAGATATTAAAATTCAGCAGTATATTGTTAATATTTATACTGCCTATCTATTGCGCAAGGAAATTAATGAACAGCTTAAAACACAAGTCAAGGATGTATGCCCGATCCTAATTAAAGGTTCATTGGAGGAGGCAGAGAATGGATAAAATATCTGAAATTACAAGACGAGATATTGTAGATATTATTAAAAGCGGTTTCTCGGTAGAACTAGATGAAGAGGAATATGATAGCAGTTCTGGAGAATATATTACTGAACGTACAGTGGTGATGCCATATTTTGGACGGTTTGATACACTCGGATTTTTATCCAGACTTTACAATTTGAAAGAATTGCCATCCCATGATAGTCGATACAGAACTGCATATGATGATATCAGTTGTCATCTCAGATGGGGGGATTATGAAGAAGAGTGTTGGTTTTTTGAGGACGAGCGATTCAACTTACGTCCGGGCGATGGCGATGAGACATTACTACGGTTCATGTGTGAAATGCTTCATCCTGCAGTAAGAAATGAGAAAGCTCCATGGAAACAGTATCTTCAAAAATTTAATAGTTTACTTCGAGTTGATGGCTATGAGTTGTATCCCGCACAGCACATATCAGGTCGTGATGTCTATGGAGCACGAGAATATGTTGAGCCGGATAGACCTTTGCTCCCGGAGAATTTGTTTTCAGAAAGATACAAAGACTTGATTGATTATGGACATGGTCAGTCGGTTGATAATATTAGTAACCATGTTGATTATAAGGCTAAGAAGCATATTTGCAGCGTCATGACAGATTTTGCAGAACCAATATTGTATCGTCCTAATCGATATGACAACTGGACAGAAACAACGGATGCACTAAATGTTGCAGTCAACCGCTTAAATGAGTTCATGGATATTCCTGTAATTGATTTGCGCGGAGCTATGTTTTCTCCTTGTCCTGTATCGGAATTATTAGCCAATTATTTTACGCCGTTTATTTTTGATGTAGTCGAATTTCAATATGATGAACTATCTGCGGGAGAAAAGGGACCATTTCAAGAAGCCATTAACGCTGCTTTTCAGAAAGATAATCTTTCCTTTCGCTTAACAGATCGTGGTTTGGTTGAGCAGTTGGCCCAACACGAAGTCTTATCGCCAGAAATCATAATGCTAAGTGAACAGATTAAGGAACCTGGCCTGAAAGAACTATTTGACCTCGCCGTAGAAAACCATATGCAACCCAATTTACAAGCGCATAAAGATGCAGTTGAAAAGTTGTGGGATGTGCTGGAACGTTTAAAGACATACTATACAGATATAGACAAGAAGAAGTCGATAGAAAAGATCGTTCAGAGTATGTCTAATGGACAAGACGCCTATGAGTCGCTATTCAACGCCGAGTTCAAAGTTCTTACAGATATCGGAAATCATTTTCGAATTAGGCACCATGAAACCAATCGAGTAGATATTACCGATGTTCGTTATTACGATTACTTTTTTAATCGTTGCCTGTCATTGATTGCTCTGGCAATCCAATATCTGCAGTAAGGAGGTTATCACGTGGACTATGAATTTGTAAAAGGACAATTTACAGAAGCACAGCTGGAGGCGGCTATCATTGAGATATTCCAGCAGCAAGACTATATCTATGTCCACGGGGAGAAAATTCACCGGCAGTATGAAGATATCCTGCTGGAAGAGGATTTGCGTTCCTTCTTACAGGGGCGGTATGCCCATGAAGGCCTGAGCGAAACCGAAACACGGAAGATCATCAATCAGTTGGCCCTCATCCCAGCGTCTCCACTTTATGAGGGAAACCGTGCTGCTTTCTGGCTGGTTAATGAAGGGTTTGATCTGCAGCGGGACGATCTGAGCAAGGTGGCGCTTCATATTGATTACATTGATTTCGACCACCCGGAGAATAACATTTTCAAAGTGGTGAATCAGTACTCCGTACAGGGCGAGCGTCTGCGCAGACCGGACTTGCTTGTGTTTATTAACGGTATCCCGGTTGCCATTTTTGAGTTTAAGTCAGCAATCAATGAGGACGCGAATGCCCATGACGCTTGGGAACAGATTACTATTCGCTATACTCGGGATATTCCAAAACTTATGAAGTATTGCTTCCTATCGGTCATCAGCGATGGAGCCAACACAAAAATGGGCAGCATCTTTACGCCCTACCCATACTATTATGCCTGGAATAAAGCCAATGAACAAGATAAAGTTTCAAACGGTGTAAGCTCGCTATTTACGATGATTGAAGGTGCTTTTGCAAAAGAGCGCCTCCTTCGTGTGCTGTGCGATTTTGTGTTTTATCCAGACGATAGCAAGAAAAGCGAGGCTATTGTTTGTCGTTATCCCCAGTTTTTCGGAGCCAACAAAATGCTGGAAAATATTAAGCGGCATCTCCGGCCAGAAGGAGATGGTAAAGGTGGCACGTATTTTGGTGCAACGGGATGCGGCAAAACTTATACTATGCTATTTCTGTCGCGGATGATTGCCCTACGCGATCCTGATGCCTTTAACAATCCGACGATAGTAATAATCGTTGACCGTGAAGATTTGGATACGCAGACAGCGGAACTATTTGCAACAGCGAAAAAGTACCTCCACGAAGATGACGTGAGGAGTATTGAATCTCGTGCAGATCTTGCTGAGACATTGAGGGATAGACCTAGCGGTGGAGTCTATATAACCTCTATTCAAAAGTTTTGTGAGAAGATTGGCCTTTTGTCTGCTCGGAGCAACATCATCTGTATCTCCGATGAAGCTCACCGTACTCAAACTGGTGTTGGTTCGAAGCTGAAAAAGACAGAGAAGGGCGTATTTACTACGTATGGTTTTGCAAAATATTTGCGAGATAGCTTTCCAAATGCTACATATTGCGGCTTTACCGGAACACCAATTGATGAGACAATAGCCGTTTTTGGCGATGTGGTAGACAGCTATACTATGAAAGAATCCAGTGACGATGGCATTACAGTTCGCATTGCATATGAGCCGCGTTTGGCGCGTGTTATTCTTTCAGATGAGCAGGCCAAAGAAATACAGAAATATTACGAAAGTTGTGCTGAACAAGGTTCTACGACCGAGCAAATTGAAGCAAGCCAAAAAGCTATGGCACGAATGCGGGCTATTCTAGGCCACCCGGATCGCCTAAAAAAATTAGCTGAGGATATTGTCCTGCATTATGAGGCTCTTTGCGCTGAGAAGCCACACGTTGTACAAAAAGCAATGATTGTCTGTGCCGATCGAGGTGTAGCATTTCGTCTTCTAAAAGATATCCTCGCAATTCGCCCTGCCTGGGGAGAAAAACGTCGTGCAGAGAACGAAAATGATCTGACAAAAGAACAACTAGATAAGTTGTCTCCCCTCCCGAAAATTAACCTTGTTGCAACACAAGGGGCTAATGACGAAAAGGAGTTGTATGAGGCTTGCGGAACAAAAGAATACCGCAAGATGCTGGACAAGCAATTCAAAAATGATAACTCCAATTTCAAAATTGCTGTTGTTGTTGATATGTGGATTACTGGTTTTGATGTGCCATCTTTGGCTGTTATGTACATTGACAAACCACTGCAAAAGCACACCCTTATCCAAACAATTTCTCGCGTAAACCGTGTTTTTGATGGCAAAGACAAAGGCTTGGTTGTAGATTATATTGGTATCAAGAATGACATGATGGAAGCCATAAAAAAATATGGTGGTCAACAAGAAAGTCCAGTGGATGAACTTGATATTACAATTGGCATTTTTCGCAATCACTTGAAAATGATTGATGATTTGCTGCTTGGATTTAATGCAAGTAAATTTTTTACTGGTGAACCCCTAGAAAGGCTGAATTGTTTAAATAGTGCGGCAGAGTACGTTCAAAGTCGGAAAGACACCGAAACGCGCTTTATGGGATTGTCTCGAAGGTTGAAAAGTGCTTACAATATCTGCTTTCCCTCTGGTGAGCTGACAGATGAAGAAACGGCAAAAGCTCAGTTTTATCTCGCTATCCGATCTATCATTTACAAGCAAACCAAAGGGAATGCCCCTGACGCCGAAGCGATGAACCAAGTTGTAGAAAATATGGTTCGCGAGGCTATTGCCTGTACTGGAATTGAAAATGTTGTAGATGAACACAAGTCGGTTGACCTGTTCAGCGATGAATTTATTGAACAACTGAATACGGTAAAGCTTCCAATCACAAAATTCAATGCACTCTTGAAATTGCTCCGTAAAGCTATTAGCGCTTATGGGCGCACTAATAAAGTGAAAGCTATGGAGTTTGATGAGCGTCTCCGCAAAGTAGTTGATGATTATAACAGCAGAGATAAGTTGGTATTTACCAACGAGGTGGTTTCTGATTTTGTAAATGATCTGTCCGACCAACTGCTACAAATTTTAAGGGATTTGCAAGAAGATCAGTCCTCTTTTCAAAAGATGGGAATTAGTTTTGAAGAGAAGGCTTTTTATGACATTCTTGTCAAAGTGCGAGATGACCACGGTTTTCCGTATGCCGATGAAAAATGTGTGGTATTGGCTAAGAAAATCAAGGAACTTGTTGATGATAAAGCCCAATTTGCTGATTGGTCTACCAGAGATGATATTAAAAATCAACTCAATATGGAATTGACCGTCTTGCTATATCAGAACGGATATCCCCCTGAGTGGGACGAAGAGGTTTTTGAAAAAGTAATGGAGCAAGCTGAGAATTTCAAGAAATATGCTGATTGATACAGTGTTTTTTCAACTACATTTTTCGAAACATTTGATAGGCTGTGATGTAGCCTGCTGTCAAAGGAAATTGCTTACTTATTGCTCTGGGTCATCCAATAGGGGCGAGCAGCATCCCTGTTGG
>UMIY01024785.1_pt1 | contig 18024 bp, 18 predicted proteins | sample 1965921 | NCBI WGS metagenome assembly UMIY01 (sample SAMEA4836134, study PRJEB28245) | human gut metagenome | biome: gut microbiome; material: fecal sample | place: Denmark | collected 2008
TTTTGTGTCAGCTTCTTCTGAAATTCACGGATCAGCTCTGCATCCAACGGACGTTTTTCGCCGAACGACGCCAGGAACAGCTCATTCGCCTCTTTTGCGTTGCGGATCTCAAAAAGAGTGCGGAGATCTCCTGTATAGGAAGTTACGCCGTCGTGCTCAAATATTTCTCTGGTATCGTGATAGGTGATTTTTTCGTTCTCAATTTTACCAGAATGATAGGCAAATGCAATGCTATGACCGTTCAAAGCTTCGGCCAGCTCCGCGTCATTCGTAATGTTCTTCTGCTGCCAAAGCGCTACTGCCTTTTCGTACTGTGTCATCCGGGCACCTCCTCCGTTTGAGCTTATTATACCATAACCTGCATCTCCCGAAAAGCCGAAAACCGGAACTCGGTTCCGGTTTTCGCATTTTCAGGTCAGATCGACACAAATATGGTTTCAATTATTTCGAGACTTGCTCCTGTTCCGCCCAATTCTCTAGTTCGAGATCTGGCACGCGCTCAAATTCCCGCGTATTATTCGTCACCAGAATCATCTCTTCTGCTCGTGCATGAGCGGCAATCAGCATATCCAGCGGCCCGATAGGCATTCCCTTGCTTTGCAAGTAGGACCGTATTTCCCCATATTCGGATGCCGCGGCCGCTCCAAACGGCAGAATACTCAGCGGGGCCAAAAATCGAAGAAGAGCTTGTTCGTTCCTCGCAGGATCGGAGCTGTGCTTCATGCCGTATTCCAGTTCAGCCAAAGTGATCGAGGAAATACATATTCCATTGTCCATTTCCTCCCGAAGCCGGTGCAATACCTTTTCTGGCTTCTTCTTCATTGCATAAATACAAATATTTGTATCCAACATATACGTCATAAGGTTTCCCTCTCCTTCAGGTCCCCCTGATCTCGACCGTCTTCAAAAATGTCATCCGTGAAACTATCCAGTCCATCCATGAAAGTCTGCCATAGAGCGTCTTTCGGAACCAAAAGAACCGCAGCCCCAAGCTGCTGTACAACAACCTCATCCGTGTTGAAGCGAAATTTTTTGGGCAGGCGCACTGCCTGGCTTCTTCCGTTTTCAAAGATTTTTGCTGTTTCCATGATAAACACCTCCTAATATAATATATACCACGATATATATTATATGTCAATAGCTCTGCTTTATTTCCATCCATTGATTATCTCTTTTTCACCATCCCTCACGTGACAATCACTGCTATTAGGATGACTCAAAGAAATACAGACTGATACGAAAACCGGAACTCGGTTCCGCTTTTTTAAGAAACAGCGTTGATTTCTTGTTCTCTATGGAAAATCCAGAACAAATGTGCTATACTAATATCAGACCATGAAAGGAGAGGAGAAACATGCCGCAGAGAACGTATCTTGCAATCGATCTGAAATCCTTCTACGCTTCGGTCGAATGCCGGGAGCGCGGCCTCGACCCGATGAACACGAATCTGGTTGTTGCGGATGAAAGCCGGACAGATAAAACGATCTGCCTTGCCGTTACGCCCTCCCTGAAGAGCTTCGGTGTCCCCGGCCGACCGCGTTTGTTTGAGGTCAGGGAAAAGGTTCTGGAAGCCAATGCCCGGCGGAAACAGAAAGCTCCGGGCCGCCAGCTCGCAGACTCGTCTCATTTCCTTTCAGAACTGCAGGCTGATCCCGGGCTGGCCGTTGACTTCCTGATCGCGCCGCCGAGGATGGCCTATTACATGCAGTACAGCACGCGGATTTATGAGGTCTATATGAAATACGTCGCGCCGGAAGATGTCGTCGTGTACTCCATCGATGAGGTCTTTATGGACGTGACAAACTATCTGGAAACCTACAAGTTGACGCCGCGCGACCTTGCAATGCGGATCATTCTGGATGTCCTTGAAACTACCGGCATTACGGCGACGGCCGGGATCGGAACCAACCTGTACCTGGCAAAGGTGGCAATGGACATTGAAGCGAAACACATGACGGCCGACAAAAACGGTGTGCGTATCGCGGAGCTGGACGAAATGAGCTATCGCCGGTCTCTTTGGGCGCACCGGCCGTTGACGGACTTCTGGCGTGTGGGGCGCGGCTATGCGCGGAAGCTGGAAGAAATCGGGCTGTACACCATGGGCGATGTAGCGCGCTTCTCGATCACGAACGAGGACTATCTCTACAGGCTTTTCGGAAAGAACGCAGAGCTGCTCATAGACCATGCGTGGGGCTGGGAACCTTGTACGATTGAAGCGATCAAAGCGTTTAAGCCGAGCACAAAAAGCATCGAATCCGGACAGGTGCTGCACTGTCCCTACGAGGCCGAAAAGGCACGGCTTGTGCTCCGGGAAATGGCCGATCTGCTCGTGCTTGATCTGGTAGACAAAGGGCTTGTAACCGATCAGATTACAGTCACCGTAGGATACGACATAGAGAACCTGACAGACCCTGAACGAAGCAGGAAGTACCACGGGGACGTGGTGATCGACCGGTACGGACGGAAAATCCCAAAGCACGCGCACGGGACAATCAACCTTGAGACGCCCACGTCCTCGACAAAGAAAATTGTCGGTGCAGCATCTGATCTGTATGACCGCATTGTGAACCCCGAGCTGCTGATCCGCAGGCTGACGATCGCCGCAAATCGTGTGGTGGACGCAGCCACAATAAAGCAGGAACCACAGTATGAGCAAATGAATCTCTTTACGGACTATGAGGCGATGAAGGCTGAAAAGGAGCAGGAGAAGAAGGCGCTTGAACGAGAGAAAAGCGTGCAGAAAGCAATGCTGGAAATCAAGAAAAAGTTCGGGAAAAACGCGATCCTGAAAGGGATGAATCTGGAGGAAGGTGCGACGGCAAAGGACCGAAACGCACAGATCGGAGGGCATAAGGCATGACCGGAGAGTACGATGACATTATCAACCTGCCGCACCATGTATCGAAGACACGGCCGCAGATGTCCATGCTGGAACGGGCGGCGCAATTCGCTCCGTTTCAGGCCCTCACCGGCTATGGAGCTGCGATACAGGAGACTGCAAGACGCACGGAAGACAAGATCGAACTGGGAGACGAAGATGTAGCGCTGCTGAATGCAAAGCTGCAGGTTCTTGCCGATCATCTGCCGGAAAGCCCGGAAGTGTGCATCGTTTGGTTCAAGCCGGATGATAGGAAAGCAGGCGGATCTTACGTGGAGACGACCGGGAAAGTAAAGAGAATCGACGACGTTGCGGGCTTGATCTCTTTGCAGTCCGGAGAGAAAATACGACTGGAAAGTATTGTGAATATCGAAAGTGATATGGTCGCAAAGAGTTTTCCCTAAACTAACCTCAGACAGCAAAACCGGAACTCAGTTCCGGTTTTCCCATTTACGGACAAGATTGTAGAATGTACTCCGTTTCAGCATTAAATTATCCATAGCCATTACCGCTGTGATATTCCCGGCTTTCCATTCCCTGTATACCTCTTCCCAATTCTTCGGATACGGCGTCCTCTGCCGGCCAAGGCATTTTCCGTTCTTCTTTGCCACAGCAATTCCTTCAGCCTGCCGCTCCTTAATCATCCGGCGCTCCTGTTCGGCAATGCTGGCCATCACCTCGATCAGCACATTATTGACCATATCCATGATCCACTCCTTCCCCTCCGGCAGATTGATCATCGTTGTCGGGATGTCCATCACCATCACCCGGATGTGCTGCGCGCGGAAATATTCCAGCTCCTGCCGGATGTGCTGCTTATTGCGGCTCAGTCGATCCAGTGACTTAACAATCAGCGTATCTCCGCTGCGCAGCATCTGATCCCGCAGCGCCTTGTAGCCGGGGCGATCCATCGACACCCCGCTGGCCTTGTCTACGATGATCTCCCGGTCTGAAAGGCCCATGCCGCGCAGCGCCTCGATCTGGCGATCCAAATGCTGTTCGTTGCTGGATACTCTTGCGTATCCCCATGTTTTACTACTCATTTTATCCTCCTGTTCGTCTAAAAAGGTCTAATGGTTTATGAACATGTCCGAAAGGTGGCTAAGGGACATTTTCGGACAAAGTTTTTTCAAAAAAAAAGGAGTGCAAAAAGGTATACCTTTTTGCACTCTTAAGCAGAATGTAACCTGCAGTCTTGATTCCCAATTTCAAGCATCAAGGAAAGTATTATTGGAAACAATCATTATTTATCCCTACTCATACATAATCCGATAATTATTTTATTCGATAAGTTGCTCCTTTTTCTGCGTTTCCCTCTTTATTAAGTGTTAGCTAACAAAAACACTTTAAGGAGGAACAAAAAATGCTGATAACAAATTCATTTTTCGAGTTCTCGTACCTAAGAAATGGTGTGTGGGACAAGTTCGTTAACAAACTGGAAAGCAAAACAATAGATGGTCTAAAGGCACGACCTGTAAGAGATGCCAACTATTATTTAAGATTCCGTACGCTTAATGAAGGCCAGAGTGATTTTAATTCCTTTGTGACGAGCAACGAGAATGATTATGCTGGATTAAACGGAAGACCCATCCAGTGTATCCAGTTTCAGGTGTTCAAGAACGACAATACAAAACTAACGAGTCGGATCGTTGTTATGTATCGTGTAAGTATTAAGGATCGGTGGTTACCGTGGGTTAGCAACGCAGACCCAGAATGGATGCAAAGTGTTTTTACAAAATACCACTTTGACGGAACTCTTGATACAGACAGCTATTATGCAGGAAACATCGGTGAAAACATTAACGGATTGGAAATCAGAATTTATGATGAACAGTCTGTTATTGACGGAGGGTTCACTGGAGGTACATCTCAGGTAACATTAAGCTACATGGTAGATGATCTCAACAATTGGCACAATTTTACTAATGCAGCAATGGCTGACAAAATGGACGGCATTAAAATTCAGACCAGTGCAAATAAGAATTATTATCTGGAATATCAGACAAAAAACGAAGGATTTTCAGATTATCTTTCACCGGTCAAAAGCACTGGAACCGCTTATAATGATTATGCAGGCCTACCCGGTAATCCAATTCAGCTACTTCATATACATGTTTGCGATCGGGATGGAGCAAATATAACTTCTGGTATCGTTGTGATGTATCGAGTACATGTGGATAACAGGTGGCTCCCGTGGGTCAGTAATGCAGATCCAGAATGGATGAGAGACGCTGCAGAAAAATACAATCTGAGCGGAGCATTGGATACAGTAAGCACATATGCGGGTAATGATGGTCAGAACATCAACGGCGTAGAAGTGCGTATTTTTGAGGACGATGCTCCCAATCCTGGAATGGACGACTTTACGGGCGATGAAATCAAGTTAAATACTCAGTACATGACAGGTAGTCTGGACAACTGGAAATCGTTTGATAGAAGAGTATACTCCACGAATATTGACGGTATTAAAATTCAGACGGACAATAGCGATCCTTTTTATTTTATGTATAAATCGTGGAACTATGGCAATTCCGGCTATTACCCAGTAGTCAGAAGTACAGGTACTGCCTATAACGATTATGCCGGTTATCCTGGAGAACCGATTCAGCTTTTGAGTATTCAAGTCTTCGATAGCAATGGGAATGAACTGAATTCCGAAATTGTTGTCATGTACCGTGTGAGTGTTAATGGTCGTTGGCTGCCATGGGTAAGCAATGCTGACCCGGAATGGATGAGAAGTGTTCAGCTCCAGTATGACCTGGATGGTACATTAGATACGGTTAGTACTTACGCTGGTAATGCAGGACAGAACATCGATGGTGTTGAAATCCGTGTTTTCCGAGGGCAAACCGATGATCATCCTCTTGGAGATCTTCCTGGAACTACAGCGGATGTATCGCTGAGTTATATGCGGAATAGTCTGAATAACTGGACCGCATTTTCTAATCGGGTACAGACATATCCTATCGAAGGAATTAAGATCCAGACAAGTCCGTCTAAAGAGTACTATTTGGTGTATAAATCGAAAAATGAAGGAATGTCTGATTACTTCTCATCTGTCAAGAGTACAGGAACAGCATACAACGATTATGCAGGTCTCCCTGGTTATCCTATCCAGCTTTTGAACATCCAGGCATATAGCAAGGATGGCATGCGATTGAGAACAGGCATTGTCGTTATGTACCGAGTTTCTGTTGACGGACGCTGGCTGCCGTGGGTAAGCAACGCGGATCCCGAGTGGATGAGAAGCGTTCAGACCAAATATAGCCTCGGTGGAACTTTGGATTTCCAGAGCGGCTATGCCGGCAATGATGGACAAAACATTGACGGCGTAGAAATCTGGGTCTTTGAGGAAAACGATTCAGAGGAAACGCCCCCTACTCCTTCAGGAGAACACAAAATCATTAATGTTGGATTTATTCCTCAAAACCCGGATTATCCGAATGGTTGTGAAAGTGTTTCAACTGTAATGGCATTAAAATATGTAGGGCTGGGAATGTCTGTTGACCATTTTATTGACAACTATCTTCCCATGAAGACATTCCCGTTTGATCCTGATATTGAATTTGGTAATGACCCTAGAGATTCAAATGGATGGGGCTGTAATGCACCTGTTATTAAAGCTGCTCTGGATAAAATTCTGGCCGGAACAAGCTATACAGCCCAAATGTTTATTGGATTGTCGATTGATGAAATTTGTTCTCGATATATTGACAATGATATTCCTGTTATCTTTTGGGCCACGCAGCAGATGCAGCAGTGGTACTATGGAAATTCATGGTACTGTGGCAACAAGCATATTCAGTGGATCTCTCCTTTTCATTGTTTGCTGCTGGTCGGTTATGATGATAACAACTATATTTTCAATGATCCTCAGGACACTCATGCACTTACATACTACAGTAAAGAATCTGTTAGATCTGCATATACAGGTGTAGGTCAGCAGATCGTGGTAATCACAAAAAAAGAAGATGATCCGCCTGAAAATATGAATCAGCTGTTTGACAAGAGTAACTATAACTCGCTGAAAAACGAACTGATTCAGTGTGTTGAAAATGATTTGTCTTGGGTTGAAGTACTTGGAAAATGGCACACCAGTGAGGAGACTCTGGATATCGTACTGAGCTACGATTATACAGTTACTGAGCTGTGTAACGAATTTGGATTGCCTAAAGAAATCCTGCAGACGGTATTTTTTAGAGAACAGCGTTTTGATTGGTTCCTTGATACGGGTGCAGATATTGTTGTTGCAGCGTCCTATTCGTATGACCATGCCTTAGAGAAATGGATGGCATTGCCAGAGCTTGAACAGATGACTACACCCCAGCCCCAAATGCCTGTAGGCTATCGACATGATTGTAGTACGGGTTTGTGTCAAATTTTCGCAAGTACAGCAATTAATTCCATTAATTTTGCAGTAGATACTGGAATCATTAGTGACGAGCGGAAATACGATAGTGAAAACCTTGAGGATCTAGAGATTATCTGGTATAAGTTGCGGGATGATGATAAGTTTAACCTGAAATGCGCAGTTTTGACTTTAATGTACGAGGCGCTTTCCACGTTAGGCTATGATGATAATTTCTCGGACTACACCGATGATCAGATCGCCATGCTTTTCACAAAATACAATTCAACTGATGAATTGCCGAATGACTATGGTAAGGATTGTACCAATTGGTATCGTATCTTCAAAAAGTATAAGTAAAGACATGTTATCTTACATACTGGTGACTCCGCAATACGGCAAGCGGTAAAACACTCCTCAAGTATTTCTACCAAAAATACTTGAGGAGATGTTTTTTTCAAAGGCTATATTCCGAAAACCGGAAACTATAACTCACGATCTTTTTAAAATTCACTTTACCAATAGACAGAAATAGCGTAAGAAAAACATTCCGCAATTTCTGTGAAATACTCTACTATTCCAACAGTGCAAGTAATCGTACAAAAACTACATATCCCAAAAAGAATGATCGGAACGAACAAAAGGCTTTTTTTCAGTTTTCGGAAATACCTAGTAATAGTGCAAAGACTTATAGCAAATATAGTCAGACCTAATGCTAAAATAACAACTCCTGCCCCAAAATACAAATCCCCCTCGCTTCCAAGACTAACACCTATTCCTTTACTAGTTCCAGTGACCAGTACAATCCCTATGGAAAACCAAGCTGGGGACATTACTCCTAGAATAGCAGTCCATATTAAAGCGAACAAAATTATAAACCCTCGTTTCGGAAAAGTCTTCATAAAAAAACCTTCTTTTTTTCATAATAATAATTTTAAAAACAGTTGATATACTCTTAAACCCTATCGTTATGACAGTTCCCCAGTACAATTAACATAGGAAACAACTGTAAGTTTATGAAAAATTGTACATCAAATAAATATTAAATCTCAAGTGCATGCTGTTTAAATATATAAGCAATGTTTTGTAATAACAACTCATTTTTTGTACTTTATGGTTGCAGTATATTGTCATTCTTTCTCTTTATTATTTAAAGCGGGTGATGACAATGGAGAAAAAAACGGCAAAAGGTACAATTAATATTATCTACGGAATAAAACTAGGATCACAAGACGCCATGGAAAAAGCACTAGAAACTTTCGAGCCGATAATTAGTAAATACTCATTTTGGTTGAAAGACGAAGATGCAAGACAAGAATTAAGCCTTTTTTTAATTGAGCAAATCAAGAACTACCCACTGAAATCGTTTCGATGTGATGCTGCCTTTATACAATACATTTCACAGTCAATTTATCATGAGTATATTAGGCTATCAAAACATCTGCAAAAACAAAAAGAAAACGTATTATCGTTCGATGAACAACTTCAGATCCCATGCTCTGATGAGGAAAGCATAGAAAGAAGAATTTTAATTTACGATCTTCTCTCTCGTCTTTCAAAGAAGCAGAGAGAAATAATAGTTTTGGAATATTTCTATGGATATAAAGATCGTGAAATAGGTAATAAGCTAAATGTTTCAAGGCAAGCAGTAAACAAGCAAAAGAATTCCGCCTTAAAGAAGTTAAGGCTATTTATGGCAAGCTAAGGAGAGAAATAAATAATGGAGAATTTCTGGGTGAAGACAGGGGTAGCCGCTGTAATATCGTTTTTAACGGCTAAGAGTAAACTACAGCACGAATACATACTTGTATTGTTTGCAGCTATGATCTTAGATTATATTTCCGGTATAGTAGCTGGTGCAATTACGGGACAATTAAGTAGCCAAAAAGGAATCAAAGGAATACTAAAAAAGATAGGCTGTATTTTAGTGTTATGTGTTGCGATACTGGTGGATATATTTCTTGCCAATTTAGGAGAAGAAATAGGATTTTCTTATGATTTCAATTGTACATTTTCTATTTTGGTAGTAGCTTGGTTGACACTAAATGAATTAATTTCGATTCTAGAAAACCTTGCAAAATTGGGCATTCCCCTCCCAACGTTCTTACTAAAAACACTGAAAACGTTTGAAAATCAGACTGAAAAAGCAGATGTCGAGACAAGCAAAAAAACAAAGGATTAATGGCGAGGACTACTATGTGTATTAAATATAAAGGAATTGATATTTCCACCTTTCAGAAAAAAGTTGATTTTGAGAAAGTTAAAGGAGAGAACATCTCTTTCGCTCTTCTACGCGCAGGATACGGTCAATACTCTTCACAAAAAGATGATATGTTCGAAGAGCATTACAAGAATGCTAAAAAGGCCGGGATATCAGTTGGAGCATACTGGTATTCTTATGCTAGCACAACAGAGCAAGCACAGGCCGAAGCGCAAGTATGTGCTGAAATAATAAAGCAAAAGCAGTTTGAATATCCTGTTTTTTATGATATCGAAGAAAATAAGCAAGCCAATCTTGGTAAAACTATGTGCACCTATATGTGCGAAGCATTTTGCGATACACTAGAGAAAAAAGGTTATTTTGTTGGTGTATACGCAAATCTTAATTGGTTTACAAACTACCTAAAATATAGTGAATTAAGAAAAAAATATCAGATTTGGCTTGCCCAATATAACGATGAAATGACATTTGACGGCGACATACATATATGGCAGTATACTTCCAACGGGAAAGCTACCGGAGTTAACGGTAGCGTAGATATGAACTGGTGTTACGTCGATTACCCCAGTATTATCAAGCCAGGTGGATTCAATGGATTCTCTCCATCTCATTGCAGCAAAAACGAATCCCCAACTATTGATGTGTTTTACCGGGTTCGCGTAGAAGATCAATGGCTTTCCGAAGTAAAAAACTTGGAAGGCTTCGCAGGTATAATAGGGCAACCTATAACAGATTTGGCAATAAAAGTATCAAAAGGTAAAGTAAAATACAGAGTTCATAGTGAAGGAAGATGGTTGCCGTGGGTATCTGGTTACGATATCAATGACTTCTACAACGGATACGCAGGCAACCATACACCTGTAGATGCAATACAGGTGTACTACTATACGCCTGATAATATCCGACCATATCAGCAAGCACTTTATAGAGTATCTGAACTTCGAAAAGACTATTTTACATGGCAGGAAGATACAAGCACCCACAATAAGATGGACGGATATGCAGGAAATGCATCAGGAATAGCTATTGACCGCGTACAAATTCAAATAAAAGAAAACACTTAAGCAGACAGACCGGCACATTTGTCCCAGTAGCTTTCGATAATATGCAACGTGTCGCCGATTGAAAATTCATTCTGCATCTTATTTCTCTTTACAAATTCTAGTATACAACCGGAATGGGAAAATAACAACTAAAAATATTAGCGCTTCTCATGCTCAAAGGTATAACCTTTCTGCCACTGCTCATGAAAGGTTTTTGTAAAAAATCTAATTCTGGGGATGACTTTATCGGTAACATATGTTAGTATGATAGCAATCTCATATTTTGTCACATGCTGACGTATCTGTGAGAATTGCCTATCCGTGCCCATAAAGCAGCAAATCGTCCCCTAAAAAACACTAAGGAGCAAGGAGGAAACCAGTTTATGAAATCCGATTTCTACGATAGTCCTTTTGAAAGCTCGCCTATTCTCAATGGTCAGCCAATTCCGGACGAAGACGAATTAGACGAAGCAACCATCGAGGAGATGGAAGAAGAATACGCTCGCATGTCTCGTCAGCGAGAAGAGCTGCTTGCTGCAGGTAAGGTTAAGGAGGCCCGGGATATAGATCTCCGTTTGCAAGAGTTAGAAGACCTGATGGGCGATTATTATTAACCTTTATATCGGTGCGGATCAGAGCTTTATAAACAAATAAAGGAATCAGCCCCCTTGCATAGTCCGCCTATACGGCCAGAAAGTCTGCACTATGCAAAGGGGCCTTATTTTTTCCAATAGAGCTTTTCCGAAGCGTCCTTCTCCTCGTGACGTTCAGAAAGCTGTGCCGTATCCTCGACGATCTCTCCGACAAGCCGGGCAAAGTCGGCAGCATTCTGTGAGGTGATAACAGGCTTTCCTGTTTCAGCTTCCAACGCTTTTCTGGCTACTCCAGCGACATTTCCACCGCGCCGGGCCACAGCCTGATTTTCAGCAAAACCTTCCGGCTGCTCTGCTTGGGATATATCCCTTGTAGAAGCCTCCGCAAGCATCGTAAGCACAAGTTCCAGATCACTCATGTTGTCGCGGAGATTTTCTTTTTTCAAGCCCTTCAGCCTTTTGTACTGCCGCGTTGTCATTCCTGACCATGCACGGGAAATCTCATCCGTAAGAATTGCAAAGTCTTTGCCTTTCTCCAACCCGCGCTTTTTCCACTCATCCGTCAATTCATTTCGGATACGAATTGCCAGAACGCGCTGGTGTACCCATTCTTCAGAATAGCCCTTTTTCAAATAGGTTTCCAGCGCTCGATCAATGGCTTGTTCCGGATCGATCGTTTCCTCGATGCGTTCCCGACCTACTTCTGCAAGCCAAATCTTAAACGGCTCCGCCTTTGGCGACGGGATGGACTGGATAATCCGCAGAATCTGCTCGGTTGTTGCAACGTCGGTCAAATAGCGCTTTCCATCTTTCGGCGACTTCAATTTCAGTTGCTTACAATTTGTAAGCAACTGGTCTGCTCCTTCATCCTTTAGCCTTTTTTTCAAAACGGCCCAATACGTGCTTGCTCCGCGCGGCGTTTTTTGCTCCGTTAAGATCGCGACAACATCCACGATGGAAAAGTACCATTCCTCCGCTTCTTCATCCCACGCCGTTCGTATTGCTTTGTCTTCAAAAAGCTGCAATTTATCATTTTCCATATGCTTTTCCTTCTCCTATCTATTCTCACAACAGCCGGAACCGAGTTCCACTTTTTATCCGAGCCACCAGTGCCAAGATCCTTTCCTTTTTTCCATGAATCCAGGTCGGAGGTGTACCGGCAACTGCTCTGCAGCCTCCTCCATCGAAGCAAAGAGCCGGCTGCCATGCACACGAGTTGCATTTTCATACTCAAAGCGTATTGTATAGAGATCTCCGGATACACGGATAATCTTGCCGGCACGTATATCTCGATTACCCTCGATTATATAGACCGTATTCCCTACTGCATATTTCTTCATCCGTTTTTCTCCCCATACATGAAGCCCAGAGTTCTCGTCCTCACTCAAGAAAGATTTAGATTTCCTTTTCCCTTGAGATGCGTTCCTTTTTCACGCCGTCCGACTGTCTCTCGAGTTTCTTCGCTGCTTCCAGCTTTTTTGCTCAGACTGCATCTGCCGGCCCAAAGCCAGTTTTTCTTGAATAGACGACGTAGACTGCATTTTCTGATTCAGCTTATCGCTCTGCTTCTCGGCTTCTGTGATCTTTGCCGCCGGCGACGTTTCAATCCCTCTCGCCCGCGCTCTGATTTTGACAAGCTCTTCTGCAATCATATTCTGCCGGGAATACACGAATTCAGCCGCCATCCCCGTCGCATCCTTTACCGGCATTTCCTCTGCGATCTTTTCCAGCTCCGCCTTTGTAAGTGCCGGCATTTCAAAGGCAATGCACTTCTGCTCAATCAAATCCATGAAGTCCGTTATCAGCATGTCCTTTTTGGCGCTGATGGACGCCGTGCCGCTCAGGCGCGCAAACAACGCGATATTGTTATCGTAATTGGGAGCCAGCCGAATTGCTTCGCCGGTGTCCGGATCACGCAGCACACCAAAATTACCGGAATGCCTGTCCACGTTGCGGCATATCGCATCCACATACAGGAGCTTCACATAATCATCAGCAAATTGCTGTCCGAACGCCTGCAGCTTCTCATAGCAGAAGATATAATCGTCATAGTTGTCTCCGATGAATCCGATCGCAGGATCAAAATTGTATTTTCCGTTTTCCGTGAAGTCTTTCGATTTCACCCCGGTAGATGTCAGGTAATATGCCGTTCCGGAATACCCGAGCCGTGCTGCCACAGCGGCGGTAAACAGCTCGGCAAACTGTTCGGATTCATCCCCGCGCTTATACATCCACCAGGCACCGTTCTCAAAACGCCAGCACTTTTCAAAACTGCCGACGTTTGTGAGTTCCGGAGAAGAGGACGGATGCTGCCAGCGCCCGTCTGAAAAGGCGTCCAGCTTTCCTTCAAGTGCAACATCTGCGAAGAGGTTTTCCTTGAAGCGAATGTCATTGTACACCGCCGAAGAGCCCTCCGAACGAATCCAGAAATTGTCCGTGATCGTAGCCGCTGAAACGCGCAGCGCAATCTCTGCATCTTCTGCACCGCTCATCCGGTACAGTCTCCGAAGCAGGCGCGAATTCGGCCGGTGCCGATCGACGGCGCGCAGCGCGAGCCAGCTCTGCACATTCTGCGTCCGCTTGAGGTAATACGGCAGGCGTGCATCGTCGCAATCCTGCAGAACGCCGTCCTGGATCACTGCGATAACGCGATCTCCGGACATCAGCTCACCTCTAATGTTCAGCATACCTGCATTCTCAATCCCGTTTACGTCAATGTTCAATGGTTTTCCTCTGCTTCTTTTTCAAGTTCCAACAAATACCTGTCGTAATCTGACATGAACAATTTATCCTGAATCACTCGATATTTTTCAAATTCCGTCTCAGCATGCAGCTTCGCAATTTCTGCCGACACCTTTCCCGCATCCTTCAGAAGTCCATATTCAAACATCTCGATAAAGCTGTTCAGTCTGCTTTCCCAATCCTGCATAGTAAGCGGAATGTGGCGCTGCGTCATATTTTCTGCAAAATCCAGATATGCCGAAACCATACGGTTGAGCTGCCCCAATTCTTCTTCAGACAGATAGTTTTTTGCGACGGTTACATCACTTTTCCGGATCTTTCCCTCGGGCGCATCTGCCCATGTCGTCAGACCCATATGCTCTTTTGTGTGATCTGCTCTCTCAACTATAAGCTCCGCTGCCGTATGGCCATGAACTGCATAGTGCATCTTGTTCTGCACCGTCGCATAAAAACGTTTCGTTGTTGCCGCAGTTTTATCATAATCTACCGCAGTCGCATATATGTCCGTTATTTTCTGATAGAACCGGCGTTCGGAGAGCCGAATTTCCCGGATCCGCTCAAGAAGATTGTCAAAATACTCTGTCGTCAAAATTGATCCGCCGTTCTTCAGGCGCGCATCATCTATAGCCCAGCCCTGAATCGTATAGTCTTTCACTATGCTGTTTGCCCATTTTCGGAACTGCACCGCACGGTCGTTGTTGACCTTGAATCCCACTGCGATAATCATTTGCAGGTTGTAGTGTACAACCTCGCGGCTGACCTGTCTCGATCCTTCCTGTTGAACTATTCGGAATTTCCGAATAGTTGAATTCTCCTGTAACTCACTGTCACTAAACACTTTTTTTATATGCTCATTGATCGTGGGAATACTTACATCGTAGAGTGTCGCCATCATCTTCTGTGTCAGCCAGATATTCTCATCCTCATAGCGCATTTCCATGCTTTCCTGCTGATCTCCAACCGCCGCAACATAGGTCAGGTACTCTGCCGCACTGGAACGGATTGACAAATCGTCTTTTTTCTTCTTCACTCTGATTTCCCCTCTTCACACCCAATACTTATTCACCGTCGCCCATGTATACCCAGTGGCACGGGCTGCCTCGTTCCTCGTTGCCTGCGGATGCGCGGCCTGATAGGCCCGGATAATTCCCTCCGCCTCACCACGTTTGCGAACAGGCTTTACGTTTTCAGGAGCTGGCTCTGCTTCTGTCTCGATCGGCTTCCCAGGACCGGAACTGGGTTCCGTTTTTTCTTCCGGCGGCTTCACTGCACCGGAACCCGGTTCCGGTTTGATCTCGGCCGCGGTGGCCGATGCGGACGCTGCAGCCTCCATGTGCGCACGCAGGCAAGCTGAAAGCTCCTTCCGCGTCTTGCCCTTGAGCTGCGCGGCGTCCACGCCGGCTTCAAGGCACTGCCGGCAAAGCCGCATGATCTTCGAACTCAGCGCTGGATCTGCATACTGTGTCACATCAACGCGACTCTCAATTCCCAGCAGGATTTCTTTTGCCTGCTCCTTACTCAGCCCATCAGGCAAATACCCCATGAATTTCGCCAGCGGGCGGATCAGCGCCCAGCGCTTCTTTCTCATTTTGCCCGGCAAGATCGACGGATCTGCATATTGCGCGACATCAACACCGATCAACAGCCCTTTGCGGATCTCGTCGAGCTGCGGCGTCGTGAAGCCCTTGTTCCAGTACGGGGTGATGTCCATGCCGCACTCCGCCCAACGCTTTTTCTCCTTTTCGGCTGCTCTGGCCGCTCTTTTCCTGCGTTTCCGCGCGCTGTTGCTCTTTTTCCTCGGCTCCGGCACCGGGAGCATGGCCCGATCCGAAACTGCCTGCAAAACAGATTCGAGCTTTTCTGCCTCCGCATCATCCATTTCGCCAAGACGCAGGACCCGAGCTACTCCAATGCCAAACTGTGTTCGTACCACAGCCCAATCCTGCTCTCGAACCTGCACGTTCTCCGGAATACGCCAAATATACTCCTTGCCGCCTTTTCTGTGCACGGCATAGATTATTTTTGCCATTTTGCTTCCTCCTTCCGTTCAGGCTCTCTGGCTCTATGATACCCGATGCGCCCGAACAAATCAAGTATTTTGCGCGCCCTCCCGGGCGCTGAGAATTTGCTGGATAGAGCGGAAGGGGGCGGCGCGCCCGGCAACTTCTCCGGCGGCCCATCACGCCCCTTTCTGAGCCTGTTGAAAAATGCGCGCACTTTTTCCAGGCCCATCCCATTTTTTACGAATTTCCGCAAGCGCTCTACCCTCTTACTGATAGCTTTCAGTATAGACTTATCCTTTACTTTGCCCTTATTTAGCAAATATTTTTTATTTTCCTTGAGCTCAGTTAAAGTGGTGACAACTTTGATAAACCGAGACGAAAAGCAGGCAGACGTGCGCATCTTTTCCCGCGTAGCCGCCTGTACAACAAGCCAGCAAAGGATCAGCCGGCATCGGACGTTCATGCGAACACTGTTGACCGCATACCGATTCCAGCCCTGACCGCCTCTGTTCGGGCGGCCCGCATATGCCTTATCGATCCATCCGCCGGCAGCAAGCTTCCGCGTAATGCGCGATACCGTAGACCGGCTGATATTCAGCTCCTCTGCAATTTTCTGCCGGCTGACCCGATAGCCGCGGCTTCCGCACTTGCGGCGTATGAACATATAGACCTGCAGCTCTCTGCCCTTGAGCTGATCTACGTCGTCTGTAAAGGTGTTGGCCTCATGCGGCAACTCCTGCGGCACGACGATCTTGTAGATATTGCTCCGCTGACGCCCATTCTCATCATACCGGGGGATAACCTCAACAAAGCCTTTGCGCACCAGTTCCTGCGATGCTCTCTGCACTGTACGTTCAGAAAGTCCCATTTCCTGCGCCATGCGCGGCACAGACCAGAAAGAACTGTTCGTTTTCCTGTTGGCTTTGGCCTGCAGGAAATTAAAAAGTTTCAAAGCTCTCACAGAAAGCATTGACAAACTGAGATCGGAAGATATATAATATTTCATAGTGGTTTGCCTTTCTTATTTTTTATAGGAAAGGAAGTAAGGGCCTGAGTAGTCGCAATACTCAGGCCCTTTTCTTTTTCCCTTTTATTGTTTCTGATATTACGCTGCCGGCGTTGCTTCCGGTGTAGGCTCAGGCGTCACTTCCGGCGTGGGTTCCGGCGTCGGTTCCGGTGTTGGCTCCGGCGTCGGCGTCGCAACCTGTGCAAGATACTGCTGCGGGATGTAACAGGTCGTTTCGTCCGGCAGCGTCACATAATAGAAATCACCGCAGACGCCCGATACAACGGCATTACTGCCGGCTTCCAGCGTACCGGCCGGTTCGCTCTCTGCAACAGGTAAGGTGAAATACGGCGCAGCCTCTACTGTGTAGGCGTCAAACGCAGAAATAGGGCTTACAACGTAGACAACGGGCTCCGGTGTAGCCTCCGGCTCTGCCTCACTGCCTGCGTCTTGTTGCCCCTCCTGCAGGGCTGCTATGGCTTCCGCCTGCGCAGCAAGCTGGGCCTCCTGGCCGTTAAGCCTCACGTATGCGAAAATGACCAGTCCGAAAAGGATCACAACGACCGTCACCGCCAGAATCAAAAGCTTTTTGGGTGTCATAGAATTACCTCCATTCGAGTATTGCTCAACAGGTATTTTTGCAGCGCGTCAGTTCCGATATATGGCTCGGGATCGACGCGCGTTCCGTTCAGGTATAATTCAAAATGCAGATGCGAACCGGACGAATTGCCGGTATTGCCGACGTAGCCGATCAGCTCGCCCTGACGAACATACTGACCGACGTGAACGACAAGCCGGCTCATGTGCGCATACAGCGTGTCATGGACGCTCGAGTGATTGATCTTGACGTAATAGCCCCAGCTGTAGCCCCAGGAGTCGTAATCGTTGGCGACAATCACTTCGCCGTCGGCCGCCGCATAGATCGGCGTCCCCTCCGGCATGCCGATGTCCATGCCCTTATGCGGCTCACCGCTGTACATTCCGCCAAAATGCTGTGTAATGCTGTCCTGCCCGACGTTCCCGAGTGGCCAGCACAATCCGGCAGCGTTCAAGGCACCGGAGAAGTCTGGCGTCGATGTAACCGTCCCAAACTCGTAGCAGCGCAAAAACTGCTCGATGTAGTTCGGATTGCCGTAAACGCCGCCTTGTCCCATTTTGTCGGAGAAAGCCTGCGCGCACTCGACAGACCA
>UMIY01033257.1_pt1 | contig 18021 bp, 23 predicted proteins | sample 1965921 | NCBI WGS metagenome assembly UMIY01 (sample SAMEA4836134, study PRJEB28245) | human gut metagenome | biome: gut microbiome; material: fecal sample | place: Denmark | collected 2008
CTCGTGCGCTTCTTCCGTGCCTTGCAATTTAACGCAATAGTCTTTATAGAACGTCGCGTGGATATACCATTCGTCACTCTGAACGTCTTTGACCTCTACGCGGGCGAGCATCGTTTCTTTGATCTCGTCGCAATGCGCCCGAACATACCCTTCGTCTTTTCCGAATGTGGCGAAATAGTAAGCGTATTTGCCGCTTTCCGTGTTCTGTGTACCAAGTTCTATCATCTGATCGACAAACCCGGCATTGTATTCCGCATCTTCTGGCGCAAACAGGCGTTCCGCCTCGATAACGTCACACACATGTTCCGCAAAACTGTTCCAAGAAAGGGAAAAACGAAGTTCGGTATTGCCGATTGCATTGTATTTACTGAAATACACGCCGTTCGCATCGTACCTTGCGTGGTATTTACTCGTAGCTTCCACAGCCGTCCCGTATTCATCTCGCAAAAACTTGGCGAAGTCCTCAATTTTAGTCGTCTTGGAATATTCGTCCAAAATGCGCTGTTTTCGGGCAGGCTGTTCGCTGACGATTGCCAGCTCGATGATTTCTCTCTTTTGTCGCTCCTCTTCCGCTCGAAGTTCTTTCTGTCTGTTTTGCTCGGCGCGGTATTCGACATACCCTGCCTTTTCCTGTTCGGTCAGGTAGTTATCGTCGTCAATGAGGTCTGCGATGCGCGTTGCTACTTCCGGCCATTTCAAAAAAGCCTCGACAAGCGTTTTTCCGTTCTCATCGCGGTGTGATAACCGTATTCCTTTTCCGTCGTGCTCCTCATTGTCTATACCCCATCCGCTATGCCCGCCGATGCCATATTCCCGTTTGAGAAAGTCTGCAAATGCTTTCGCCGTCGGATTTTCGTTGTATTTATCAAAAATACGGTACTTTCCGTGCTGAAACCCGCTGCCGTATTTCAGGCTCCGCTCGATAAGAAGCTCTTGTTCAGACTTCTCTTGCGGCTCCATCAGATCAAACAACGACAACTGCGGCTTTTGCTTCCGAGGTCTGTCTTTGATACCTTTCTCTTCCTTCTTGCGTGTGGGTTTCGGCTTATTCTCGGTTTCTTTCGGTTCAGATTCTTCCTCGAAATTCTCCTCGTCCTCAAAGTCGTCGTCCTCTTCCTCTTCGTCATCAAAAGGAGTCGGCCCGTCGTCAATCGGGATAAGTTCCGGATCTTTGATCTTTCCTTCTTCTTCCGAAAACAGTTCTTGCAGTTCCGCAATTTCATCCTCGTCACGCTCTACGATTTCCGACTGTGACTCCTGTTCGGGTTCTTCGGAAATTTCGGCTTGTTCAGCCCGTAACGCTTCTGCGTGAGAAAGAATGTATTTCGGTTCCTGCCCGGCCTCTGCCAAAAGCACACCGTGATGTTCGAGGATTTTTTCGATATAAACTTCCGCAACGTGGTACGGAAATCCGCACATAGGAACACGTTCGGGAAGCCCTACCTCGCGGCTTGTGAGTGTGAGGTCAAGTTCTTCCGCGACTGTTCTTGCGTTCTCGCCCATGACCTCGTAAAAGTCGCCCAAGCGCAGCAATACCACGGCTTGCGGATTGGCTTTCTGCACATCAAGATACTGACGATAAACGGGACTTACGGAAACCTCATTGCCCTGTTCGGGTAACTCTTCTGTTTCTTCGGTAAGCGGCTCTTTTGTCTGTTCGACCTCACCGCCGCGAATGATAGGTTCGTCCGTGACCGTTTCTTCCTCGGTATCGTCTATGACTTTGACTTCCTGTAATTTGCCCTCGTATGCCTCATCAATCTCCTCAGCAAGAAGTTCCGACTGAATATACATCTCCTTGACGAACTCCGCGTTTTCTCTGTACGAGTACGGAAGTCCGCGCAAATGAATGCCGACTGTTTTGGGAAAGCCTGTCTTGCAATAGAGCGAAAATGCCACGCCTTCCGAAAGAAGATTGTCGTGCTGCTCATCACCCGTAAGAGCGCCGCTTTTTTCAAGATAAGCATACACTCCGTTATGTATCTTGCGATAATCTCCGCGCAGGTCATCATAGAGAGATGTGCCGTTCAGTTCGTCCAGACCTATGAGCATACGCTTTAACGGAAAAATCGGACGTTGATACCGTTCTTCTCCGTGGGTATCGGCCGCATCGAATACGAACTGCTTATAGCCGTCGTGATCGTAGTAGGAAATTGCCTTTCTTCCTTTCGTGACGCGCCTGCCCAAAGCGTTCCATTCTTCCATAGAGTTGCAGACCGTAGCATCCGGTCGCTCAATTACGATTTGACACGCATCGTAAAGATTGATATACGGGTTTTGCGCTATAAAGCGGTAAAAATTCTTTAACAGCTCCCCGTCCGAGAGCATCGCCGCGATTTTTGTATTTCGCTCTGACAATCTCTTGTTCTCACTCATTTACTTTCTCCTCCATATCTACCCGAACACCTCTTTATAGATCTTTCGTCGCATTTCCAACGTCGGGAAATACAGGACACGAAACGCCGCCCTTGCTTTCATAAGCTCTACAAGACAGCTTATCTGATACTCGTTGAACTTCTCGTGTTCGCGTAGTTTTCTCTTGAATTCCTCTGCGGATACACCAAGTCTGCGTGCTACATACGGTTGTGTGTAACCGTGAGAGTATATCCATTGTTTCAGACACCATTTTTTCAAAGAGTAGCCTTCTTTCCCTGTGGGCATCATAAACACCCCCTCTTTATCAGCTTTCTGCGTTCTTCGGCACCCAGATTCCTGTTCAGCCATTTCTTGATAAATCTTATTTCCGCCTCTTCGTCGGATTCCCGAATGAACTCGTCCTCCGAACAATCGTTGTCATAACAGAAATGATCTATTACGGAATCCAGATGTCCCTGATGGCTGATACACCGGACAAAAACACCTCCGCCCGGCAATGCGCCGATAATTTTGACTTTTTTATCACCGTGATATTCGTGATGATCCTTGATGATGGCAACCTGTGCTTTTGTCAGCTTCGGCGCACCCAATTTTTTGATAAATTCTTTGACCTTGTCTGTCGGCATTGTTCCTCTTTCCTTTTCTTTTTTGAGGCCGCTATTCAACCCCTTCACTTAATAGCCACGAAAATCGCGTTTTTTGGGGGTATCAATCAAAAAATTTTTTTAACTTTTTTTTCGCGGTGACATAATGCTCGTATACCGTGTACAAATTGATGCCCATGATTTCAGATATTTCCTGAAATGTTTTCTGTTCCAAAACATGAAGCCGCAAAACGTACATTTGTTTCTTCGTTAAGAATTTCAATGCCTTATAGAGCTGCTCTATTTCCTCTTTTTTTTCTAAATTTTGCTCCACATCAGCCTTATGGTCTACAAATTCGTGTCCGCCTTCAATTGACTTTTCCAAAGACTGATGACGTCTGGTTTCTCGACGCTCAATGAGTTTGTCTTTATACTCTTCTACTATGTATCTGTGTTTCAACTCTTCGTCGCCGCACTCTTCCAATACCTTCGCTGTTTCATCGTCAAGGAAAACTGCTATCTCCTTTTCTTTGCCGTTGTCCATGATTTTGGTGGTTAGTTTTTTCATGTTTGAAATCCTCCGATTTTTGATTTTTTGTTGAAAATCGCAATCGGACAGATTTCGCCCGTAAATGAAAAAAGCCCGACTGCGGTCGGATCAAACCGCAATCGGGCATAAAAAGGCATAAAAAATACGCCCCACAAGAATAAAGCCCTGCTGGGTTCAATCCTTGTGAGGCGTGGATAACTTCTTTTTACAGATAGCTTCTGTTTCTGCACAACTTATATCACGCCGTGCAGTTCGGTCTTATGGTTCTATACTGCCTCTGTCCACAAACGTGATACGTTTTTACTATTCAATTTTAATTCGCCCCGTTTGTCAGAGAATGGCAAACGGATTTTTCTTCTGCAATATGTAACGCTTTACTGTGCCGCTGCTACTTTCGGCTCGAACTCCTGCGGACGCGCACTTACATAGCATGACCCATCCTCATCTTTACTGATCAATAAAGACGCACCGCAACCGTGACAGATAAGTTCTGCTTCTTTACAGTTCTTGACTCGCATCTGCACCGCTCCACAAAGCGGACACTTCAATTCGGTTCTTTTTGCCATTATTGAATCCTCCTTTTCCCTGACAAACACCTTTTGATTTGAATAACTTTCTATGCGGTTGGGAACTCCGACAATAAAGTCATCCTGATGCTTGTCCATATATTTCATACTCACAACGGGGCATAGTGAGTATTGATACCTTATTCGTTCTCGTCCTTTGAAAAGATTGTAAACTCAATCTTTGACCGATCGTCGCTAATCTTATCAAAATGAACTACCGATTTGCATTTGTCGCAAATAAATGTGTTATCCGTTTCTTCTAAGTTGACATGCTCCTGAAACGCACCGCAGACAGGGCAATAAAAATCTTTTCCCATGCTCTCATTCTCCCCTTAATACATCTTAATACAGGAAACCAATACGCCTTGTATCTGACAATCATCCACGATAATATCCTGCAATGCCTTATTTTCGGGGTGCAAAATAATTTTATGTCCCCTTTTATAAAAGCGTTTGAGCGTGGCATTCTCTCCCACGAGCGCAACAACTATTTCTCCCTCATCTGCATAGTCCTGCTGACGCAATACAAGCAAATCACCCGCCGAAATACCGGCATCAATCATACTGTCGCCAAATGCCCTGAGCATAAATAGTTTACCGCTACCAAATATTCCCTTCGGAAGTGAAAAGCTGCCTTCTATATTCTCCTCCGCAAAGTTGGGTTGTCCGCAGGCTATTTGTCCGACAAGCGGTACTACCGAACTCTCACCCTTGTCAAATTTTTTGGGCGTATCGATGTTACCCAAGTTTGTCCTTTTAATCCTTCCCTGCGCTTCAAGCGCGAGCACATATCGCTGCACCAGATTGAGCGAACTCATTCCAAGGCTGTGCATAATATTTCTGTAACTCGGAGAAATGCCCTTTTCCATAGAATAGCTTTTAATATACTCTTCCATTCTCTCAAGGGTGTTCTTGTTCAGCGTTCTCATTGGTGTGCTCCTTTCTCGTAAACTGAACTTTGCGTTCAATTTAGGAAGTGTCTGCATTATAGCATACAATTTTTAGAAAATCAACCCCGTCGCGTTAAATAGAATTAACGCGACAGGAAAATTTTTCCTTTTTGTGCATAAAAAAACGCCGAACTTACGTCCGGCATTCTGCACAGAAAAGTAATCAGTCTATTACTTTTCTCTCCCGACAAGATAATCAATTGTAACATCAAGATAATCTGCAAGCATGATAAGCGTTAAAATATTAGGACTCTTCCCCTTCTTCCAATTCGTAAAGTATCCGTCATAAATGGGCAAATCTTTAACGAGCTTGTATCTCGTTACCCCTTTTTCTGCCATAACTGCTCTCAGACTATCGTAAAACGGCGGCATTCCCCTCACTTGATAATCCAATACGGTGTCTGACCTCCCTGTTAAGAGATCAAGAGAACATTGAAAATAATCTGCGAGCTTTACAAGCTGCGAAAGTAAAATATCACGCTCTCCGTTTTTCCACCTGCGTACCGTTTCATCGCTCACACCGATCGCCGCAGCAAGCGATACGGTATTCACTCCTTTTTCAATCATCAACTCGGTCAATCTTTCGTGAAATACGTTCTTGTTTTCCATGATTTCGCCTCCGATTTAAGTTTCGACAAAATTCGTCAATATTAGTACCTTCGCACACAATAATTATCCACTTTTTAGTTGGATAATACTTGCAAACCACCTATAAAGTGGATATAATAGGACCATACTTCGGTGCGCAACGAAGATAACATCATATTTAAGGAGAATCTGTAATGAACGAAACACAAACCACTGAAACTGACAAAAAGAACGTATGCACTGCGGCAAATTGGAAGACAAGTGAACAGGACCTCTTGTTTGATCTGAAATGCCTTATCAAAGAATACTATGTCGCCACTTTCACGGAATCAGGAGAAAACCTCAAACTCTCATTTGAGAACGGACAGTCTTTCCTGATCTCCGTTAAATCCTGCAATTAACCTTTTTACATAAGATGATTCCCTTACAAATGATAAAAGAGGAAAGGCATATCGCCTTTCCTCTCGTTTTTTATAAAAAAGCGGAGCAATGCCCCACTTTCATGTTATAGATTATCATACAACCGTAAAACAAAGTCTTTGTATTGCCCTGCCACTTCTTGAGGAGCAATTATTCTTATTTTGCCTTCAAACGTAGTAAGCCAGGCAAAGAAAGTTTTGCTCACCCGAACGGTCGGCTTGATAAGATAATCAGTTCCGCGGCTTGAAATAGGAATATCGCCAAAACGTTCAACCACGATATCAAAAAGCTCTTTCGTGAAACTCAGTGTAACATCCGTCTTTTCGCCGTAATACATACCAAAAGTTTCGCGTTTATATGCCTTCAAATCGAACTTGTCGTATTCTTTTTTCTTAGTGATCGGCTCGTCCTCTACTCTCACCTCGTCCATTTTGTCTATGCGATAGCTTGCTGGATTGCCGTATTTATCGTGGAAACATACAAGATAGAAACATTCACCAGAATACACCATGCCGAGGGGATTGACTTCATACCGTTCTTTGCCCTTCCTATATATCCTCTCTCCTTTGCTCCCAATGTCAAAATACAGAAAAGACAACTTGTGTTTTTCGATAAGAGCCGTTGTGATAGTGTCTATGCTATAATAAATAGCTTCATTGCCGTATTCGCATTCGTTTTCAGTCAATAGGTCTTTGACCTTATCCGCCTGCACATTGCCGAGAAGTTCGGCTATTTTATCTGTAAGGACAGCCGATTTTTTCGCGGACAAAGACTTCGAGGCGCCGACGGCATACAACAAAATCTGCACTTCCGGCAACTCGAATGCCCTATCGCCCACGAAATAACGATTATTCCTGCCGTGGTCACATAGAATTTCGTAACCAAAAGCGTTCAGCATTTCTATATCGTCATAGATAGTCTGCCGCGTTGCAGTAATGCCATACTCATTGAGCTTTTCTATCAGTTCATTTGTAGATAAAGGAGTGTCCGCATCTGATTCCTTTCTCAGTATATCATATAATATGAGTAATCTGATTTTTTGTTCAGCGCTTCTAGGCATAGCATGTATTTCCCTTAAAATTCCTTTGATTTATAAATTCTCAATGACGCTAAAAATGAAACGCAAATTGCAACGACCGTAAAAACGCATGCGCAAATTATAAATATTGTCCCTCCCTCCTGCATATCTTCGAGAAGCGGGAAAACAGCTATCAATACTGCCATAAGTGCAACTGCCGCTACAATCATGTACACGCGCCCCCTTTCGACGCCGAATTTAAATACCATTGGCAATACGACAGACAATACGAAAAATTGCATACAGATGGGAGCAGTAATTTCTACCGCACGGTTTTCCGTCTCTCCAACAAGCATAAACGTAACTGCATAGACGATAATGCTGACGAGTGCAAAGACAATGCCAAGCAAATACTTTTCCCCGACAATCGTACGGATTTTAGTGCCACTTGCGACGACGAACTTTTGCCAACCGTCCTTTTCTTCATAAGCAATTGCAGTCAGTGGCATTGAAATCGTAACCAATATTCCTATCGTAGAAGAAAAGGCGACGTTCTTCAATATGATTGACAGTCCGCAGAACAGGGCAATCATGGCAAGATACCAGATCGCCTGTTTTCTAACGTTATAGATGTCTTTAAGTAAAAGTCCTAACATATTTGTTCTCCCTTTGAATAAAACAGCATTATGTCGTCGAGAGTGACGGGCTTGTATTCGAAGTCATGTGGCATTTTATCCTTCTCTGCAAGCACTTCCATGCCGTATTCCCTTCTGATTATCCTTACAAATGCATCGCCGTCCAGCTCACCTAACTTTTTCTCGTCTATACTGTATACAGCATATTTGTTTAATAGTACGTCCTTCTCCTCGTTGAAAATAATTTTACCATCGTGAATATAGACTATATAATCGCAGATTTTTTCCAAATCAGAGGTTATGTGAGAGGACAGCAGAACTGCCCTATTGCCGTCTTTATTATAATTGTAAATCATTTCGAGTATCTCATCGCGAACAACGGGATCGAGTCCGCTCGTCGGCTCGTCGAGAATTAAAATAGTGCTGTCATACGACAGCGCAACAGCTATCGCCGCCTTCATCTTCATTCCCTTGGAAAAGTCTTTGAAGAGTTTTTTTTCGGGTAATGCAAACTGCCGAACAAGTTCCCTGAACTTTGATGAATCCCATTTATCATAGATACATGACAATACATTGTCAAGCATGGCGAGATTTAGCTCCATCGGCAGACCTGTATCGTCAAGCACGAATGAAATCTGTTGGCGCTCTTTTTTGCCTACCTTCAATATTTCTCTTCCGTTAAATAGAATGTTTCCACCGTCGGGGTGTACTGCACCGAGAATAGACTTGATTATGGTACTCTTTCCCGCTCCGTTTTCGCCTATTAATCCTACTACCATTCCATCTGGAATATCAAAAGATATGTCTTCAATATCAAAATTTTTGTAATGTTTTGCGTAATTTTTTATGCTTAACATAATATACTTAACCTCGGAAAATTGTCTTTACTACTTCGATAAATTGTTCTTCGCTCATTCCACACCTTGCAGAAATTTCAACGGCTTTTGTAAGATATTCTTCCATCTCCCGCAGATTACGCTCCCTTACAAATTCCTTGTTTCTCTCTGCAACGAAACTTCCCTTACCCACAACAGAGTAAATATAACCGTCTCTCTCTAAATCTGAATATGCACGAGATGTCGTAATTACGCTTATGCGCAAATCCTTCGCAAGTCCGCGAATGGTCGGCAATGGCTCCCCCTCTTTTAGTGTGCCGTCAAGTATTTGATTTTTTATCTGGGCGTATATCTGCTCGTACAGCGACTTGCCCGACGTGTTTGAAATGTGAATGTTCATCCTCTATCCGTCCATATTGTATATATTGATTATACACAATAGTGCTTTATTTGTCAACAGTATTTAAGTATATTTTTAAGCACATTTTGGAAATGAGCATAAAATAAAAGCGCAAGTCATGCATGCGCTTTTATAATAGTCATTCTTAATGTCTTGACATCAACCTGTCATCGCTAACGAAACTTTTTTTCTTTGGATTGCCCTCTGCCCTATAAACTTTCAGATCAGACAGGTTAAAAATCGTTGCCCAAATAGTATCGAAATACAGTTCCTTTACATATTGGCACATAAAACCGCATTTTCCGCTTAAAATCGCTTTTGCTGTTTCAATCGGCTGCTCTTTCAATCTCAGAAGAGCTTTTTCTGCCGTCTGATACCTGTCTTTTGAAAAGAAAGGATTTTCTTCTCCCGCTTTATGCTTTTCCATCTCAGGAGAAAGCAAGCTATTTACGGTAATGATAAACTGATTTCCAAATTCATTGGTTTGCGGAATGCGAACGTGCTTTTCAAATGGATTGCATTCAACAACGACCATTCTTCCCGTCTTATCTGCAATCAGTATATTACAGTTGGACGAAACAGGCAGTCTCTGCATCGCAGAAATCCCCTCATCGACCGTTCTGCATTTTTCCAAAAGATAGCGCACCAAAAACACGGAGTTCAAACCAGGTTTTATTTCTGTAATTTTCGGAACGGCAAAGGTCATAGCGGCAACAAACCCGTACTCATTCATCCCCTCCTCTCCGTTCGTAAACGAAGAAGTATTCAAGAGAAATTTATAGCCGCCCTTTGGCTGATAGAAAATGCTTTTACTGATCTTTTTCAAAAATGGCGGTAGATCGTTCGTCCTTGCATAGTATGTTTTTCCCTCGCAAGTAAAAGCAAAAGCCGTACAGCCGCGCACTTCCGCACACCTGTTTTCATCTATATCAAGGCAACATCCCATGCACATCATCCACGCCAAAAAATTATCGTGAGGGTAGCCAATCACGTCGGTGATAGCTTTCACTTCGTCATAGGCTTCGGGAAAATGCTCTTTCAGAAGTTTTCCGCTTTCAATTCCGTAGTTCAACTGAAAATCATCCAACACAATGGGAAATTCAGCATTACAGCGTTTGAATATATTTCCTATTCTTGTTCCTATTTCAACGGGAGTCCCCTTTAATCTCCAATGATACATTTATCTCCCCTCTCTTTCTTTTGCGCGAACAGGCAGCCATAACTCACAAACGTAATCTTCACTCGTCGGATCACCGTCAAAATATCTTTCAATATCGGGAGCGTTTGCCCATTCGTAACCAGAATTCGGCAACCATTCACCGTAAAGCCTTCGTGTCATATCCTGCACTGAAAATGGAATTTTACCTCTGCACTCGAAAACAGCGTAAGTACAATCAGGAACTATTACCTCTTCCATGTCCTCAGGCGCTTTTCCATCGTATGCCGTGGCAATGTAATAATCGAGCGCGTCGCTGTCTATATCCGGAACAACGCAAATTCCGAGTACCCCGTCCACCCGACCGTTATCATGCTTTTCAGACAGATTTATAGACATCAGTTTTGCAAAATTTCCGTTTGCAAAATGCTCATCCCAGAACTTCGGTATTTCCTTAAACTGTTCAAAGTTTTTCATCCTCATTGTAGGCAATTTATATCCTACAAGACGAAAAGCCTTTTGTTCTACGATACGATATTTCATAGCGGTTGCTCCTTTGATGCAAATTTGAAATTGCATAGGCGGATAGGCTTTCAGTTGCAAACCTTTTTCCGTCCTAACCCTGCTCGGTGCGATACCATGCAATCTTTGAAACGCACGATTGAACGCTGTCGGAGAATCATATCCGTATTTCAGCGCAATATCCCCCACCGTTTTATCGGTATTCTGCAAATCAAAAGCGGCTCTGTCCAATCGTCTGTTACGGATATATTCTGATAGCGGAATGCCAGACATGGCTGTAAAAATTTTTTGAAACTGATATGCCGAGTACAAAGTGATTCTTGATATTTCTTTGCTTTCAATTACCCCATCCAGATGGGTTTCTATGTAGGCAAGCGCGGCATTAAATCTTTCAAGCGTATCCATTTTTCACCTCGTTTCTATTATAGCAGAATATAAATTTGCACACCTCTCTTTTAGATACTTATTTTTGAGAGCATCTCTTGCAGCAATTTATACAAAATCTGTTTAGAAAGAATAATCTGGCTACTTTTTCATCCTAATACCGCACTCAAAAGCCAAAGTAAGGTACTTGCTCCCCGCGTTGCGACCGTACAGCATAAGATCACGCATATCGTATTCTATGCAATCCAAATTGTCTGCCCCGAATAAAAATTGAATAAAAGGCACATTCCTGAACTTTGCCACAGCCATAGCCGCAGCACATTCCATATCTACGCACAGACAGCCCTGTTCTTTTCTTTTGGCAATCAATTTCGGCGTTTCTCTGTAAATAGCATCGCTCGTCCAGACCTTCCCCTCTACAAAAGGAATATTATACTCGTTGAAACATCTTCGAGCCGCTTTCAGCCCCTCTTCGTTTGCCTTTATATCCTCGCTATGTGAGAAGTAATATTGACTTGTCCCCTCATCTCTTATCGCTGCGGTCGGCAAAATGATCTTGTCCTTTGTAGCATTTTCATTTAATACGCCGCAACAACCAAATAATACGATATTTTTTGCGCCCATCTGAATTATCTCTTCCAATCCCGCAACACAAGCAGGCGCACCTACTCTTGAAACGAACAGCGCAATCTTTTCGCCTTTGTATTCCGCCTGATAAACCGGATAATACCCGTTTGCCGTATAAATTTTCGCAATCTCCGGGGGATTACATTCTTTTACGTAATCCTCAACAATATCGGCAGAAAACGTAGATACCGCTATGGAAGGAAAATCTACTTGCTTTTTCGTTGTATCCCAAGGATTGACAAATGCTGTTTTCTCCTCATCGAAATCACTGAAATATAAAGCCATAGTTTATTCACCCTTTTCTTTCAGAACAATCTTCTTTAGCATTGTAACAATGTTGTTCGGTATCTCTTCATCTATCTGCATGAGCGTACTGTACATTCTCACGCCCTGATAGGAAAACACGATCAGATCGAAAACTGCGTCAACATCGACAGCGTTGAACTCTCCGCGTTCTATCCCGTATTCCAAGAGCTGCCGCCACATAACGCGCGACTTCTGATATTGCTTAGCCAAAGCATTGTTTTCGCTTGCATTTTCCGAACTGAAAAATTCATAGATCGCTACACTCAAAGCCCCCTGCGAATCCTTCATTTCTCTTTCATACCGTTCAAGAACGTCTGTCAAAATCGTCTTTGCCGAAATATTATTTGATATTTTTTCAGAAAACTCATCTTCCTGACACCCCATTAGATCATCGATAATTTCTGCAAATATTTGCCGCGTGCTTCCGTAGTGAAGATATAATCCTCCGCGGCTCAATTGTGTTGCCTCGCATATATCCTTCATCGTAACGTCTTTGAACCCTCTTTTCGCAAAGAGTTTCATCGCTTGCGCTTTTATGTTTCGTCTTGTCAGCTCCCCTTTTTGGCTCATATCTCTTAGCTCTCCGATTATTTTGCGACACTTGTGTCGTTTTTATTATACGACACAAGTGTCGCATTGTCAATATATTTTATAACTATTTTACGATTGATGCTCTTTATTGTATAGTTTACGAAATGTACGAATAGATAGCAACCCTATTATGCAAATACAAATACCAGACGGAATAAACACATAATACACCTCATTGCTAAACGCATCAAATAAAGCACCATAAACTACCTGCCCGAGCGGTTGAGCGAAGGTAGAAAGTGAAATACAATAAGCCATAATTTTACCAATTAAATCGTCAGGAGTTTGTCTTTGAATGGCAGATAGAACATGAATAGAAAAGATACACGCCACCATCTGCGCAATGCAAAGACTGACAGTTAAAATTATGTAGAGAGTCAAAGTATTTTCTAAAAATACAAAAGCAATTCCTACAGGGAAAAGGCTAAGTCCAACAAGAAAAATGAAAAGATATAAGTGCTTGCTTTGCAGCTTTGTTGCTATAACTCCACCTATAATACTGCCTAAAATTGCCGAAAACCCTATAACACTTTCACTAATTGCATAATGAGTGGAACTCATGCTTAGAACAGTACGGACAAGATACGGCAAGCCAACCGTCGCTATTCCTATAAGAAAAAATGCAGAAACAGCAGAAAGGATCAATAATTTTGCAATAGGTTTATTTTCTCTAAAAATAAAGCGAACACTATCCTTAAAATCATTTTTCAATACAAAAAAGAATTTATCTGTAAACTTACGCGGATAATAATCTAAGCGAATAAAACACTCAATTATTGCAGCTAAAAAGAATGTGCCCACAGAAATGAACAGTACAGGCACAAGCCCTAATGTCAAATATAACGCATTGCCTAAAAAAGGAGCTGCCAAAGCCGCTATAGAATTGATTTGATTAACAACAGCATTTGCACGGGCAATATTTTCGTCTGTACTCTGCATTTGAGGAATGCAAGCCTGCACCGTAGGCGTTTCAAAAGCCCCCAAGATTGACATCAAAATAAGCAATATCCCTATTAAAAAAAGGTTGACATTCCACAAAAAAACAATAGAAACAACCATGACAAAACATCCTGAAAGCGCATCCAAACTAACCATCATCTTTTTTCTATGCAGACGATCAGCAAAAACTCCGCCGACAGGCGACAAAAGAACAGTCGGAATCATAGCTACGGCGAGTAATACAGAGAATATCGTCGCCGAGCCTGTCACTTCCAATACGTACATAGACAGCGAAAATTTCAGTATTGTGTTTCCGAGTAATGAAAATAATTGGCCAAATATCAGCAATACAAAGTTATAGTGAAAGAGCCTTATTCTTTTAATCTTTTTTTGATTTTCCATTATTACCTTTCTCCCTGAAAATAATTGCCTCTACAATCCGCCATGTTATATCTAAAGCCGCGATAATAAAGCAGATATTTGCCCAAACCATATGTTCATAGTGCAAAAGTACAAATCCCCCTACTATCAGTCCGATGGCGATTGAGATGTTAAGAAAGTAAATGAATATCTTGACCATTTTCTTTTCAGCGACGCAGTCTACCGATTTATTAAAGTTTTCCGCCGCAGCTTCAATCCTTTTTTCCGCTTTGTCCACAGCACTTTCAATACGCTCTTCAAAGTGTGTCGCCGCATTTTCAATGGTCTGCTCAATCCTATCCTCAAATTCCTTTTTGTTCATACATTATCTCCTTAATATTAAAACCGACCGTCGGTTTGTATATTGACTAAAAAGAGCTGCCCTCAATCGGGCAGTTTACTTTTACTTCTTTAACATTTTATTATATGCAATAAAATGTTTTGTCAGTTCTTCAAGTTCTATATCCGCTCCAATTTGATTGAGTACACTGACCACAACTTCACAGCGCGCTCGTACCTCCTCGTCTGTCGAAGGCAAAAGTAATGGATTGATCCAAAGGCTTGTGAGTATTGATATAAGTTCAGCCATCTGCTTGGGATATTTAATATTATACAATGTTCCGTCAGCTATCCCCTCTTCAAGAATGGGTTGTACATAGATTGGAGCAACCTCTTTCAAAAGACTTTCCGTTTGGGCAGCCAAAAATTTTGGATTTGCAATCATGTACGGCTGCATAGGTACAATTTCATAATTGACAGTATTTCCGAGAGCCTCAGCAAAAAGTGCTTTAAGTTTTTCCTTTCCTGTCTTATTCTTAACATCCCGAACTTTTGCAAGCAATAGCTCCGTCCGTTTACTCGTGTTCTCGCAAATCTTTATAAAAATATCTTCTTTGGAAGTAAAATGATGATAAATTGCTCCTTTCGATAGTTTAGTTTGATTCATAATATCCTGCAAAGATGTCTTTTCAAACCCTTTTTCAGTAAACAGCCTCGTAGCCGCATCTAATATCAATTTTATCGTTTCTTCAGGATATTTGTTTCTCGACATGTCAATCACCTCAAATATACAGACCAACGGTCTGTATATATAATACCACAAGTCATTTTTTATGTCAATATTATAACGCCCGAAAAGATAATCTTTCCGAGCGTCGTTTGTTATGTAAAGTTTTAAGTTGCCTTCTTATCGCATATTTTTTAAGGCAATAAGATTGCCAGACTGTATGTATTTAATACGTTCCAAGATCTGAGCGGGCGGAAGATCCCACCACTTTAATGCCATAAGAGTTGCAATATCCTCATCAGAAAAACGCTTTCTTATAGTTTTTGCGGGGACACCTCCTACAATGGTATAAGGCGGAACATCCTTTGTTACAACCGCTCGTGCACCTATGATTGCACCATCACCAATCTTAACGCCTGCAAGAATAACAGCTTCAAACCCAATCCAGACATCGTTGCCGACCACAATGTCACCCTTATTGTCCCAAGCCTTGTCCGCCCAAATTCCGTGTTCCCACTCATCATAGAAAATTGGAAATGGATAAGTGGAAAGCGATCGCAATGTGTGGTTTGCACTGTTAAACAGAAACTTTGTTCCACAGGCAATCGAACAGAACTTTCCGATTTTCAGCTTGTCGTGATTTATAGGATAATGATACAGAACATTGTTGTTTTCAAAATCCCTCGGATCGTTCACAAAGTCGTTGTAAAAAGTAAAGTCGCCGACTTCGATGTTCGGGTTTGTAATTACGTTTTTCAGATACACGATCGTATCGTCCCCTTCACGGGGATATATTTTTTTGCTATCCGGAATAGCCATAGAATTCATCTCCTTTTTTATTTTATTATTTTAAGACTATTCCGGCATATCCAATGCAAAGTTTCACCGAGTTTTCCTCCTCTTTCAGTCTTTTAATGTATTGATGATTTCCTGCACATCTACAAAGAAACGCGACAGATGCCAACCGTCTGCTACGGCATGGTGGATGTTCATAGACAAAGGTAAAATGTTTTTTCCTTTTTCCGTTTCATATTTACCCCAAGTGACAACCGGAGCAAGATATTTCCCCTCATCAAAAACATGTATGTCAAAATTCCTGTACTTTACCCACGGCAGACAGGATACATCGAAAGTGTTCTCTGCATGTTCCGTCAGATCGAATGCTCGCAAATCTTTATAACGCTCTCTGTCCGAGAGAAAACGCGCATGAAATTCAAACAAATCGTCCGAATATTCCGTAACGAGTTTTACAAATTGTTCATCGTCTTTGTGAAAGTCTGCATAGTACGGAGAAATATAATCCCAATGGATTAGATTTCCTTCTTTGTCCCAGCCGTATTTGAACTCTTTTCTTTGATTGATTGCTTTCGACACCACCCACATCATTGTGGGATAGAATTTCAAGCCGTGTGCATGCACATATTCTATGAGTGCTGTAACATCTATATCGACCGTCATACTCATAACATTGCGCATATTTTCGATAAAAAATCGGAAAAGATTTCCCCTTTCCCAATTTTCCAAGTTTACTATTTCGTATTTCATTTTTAACCTCCTAAAATTTTTATAATTTAGGAGGCTACATCAAGCCCCATTTTCATATAGGTATCTCCTTCTCTGTGGAATATCTATATTATATCACCTTTGTGTAGACAAGTAAATATATATAACAAGCCCGAGCAGCTTTAATTCATTGCTTCGTTACGGGAATGCGAATAACAGTTTTCAAATTTTCGGGTCGTGTTTTACGAGGATCGCCCAAATAGATTTCATGGTGGCGGCGCTTTTCATTTAGGTCAATCTCATACCCCTGTTCTTTTGCGTATGCGTGCATGGCGGAAATCGTTACAGGCTCATCGTCATAGCTTCCGATGTGCATACACTGCACACACAAGCCCTCTTGAACAGTCAAATATTCTACTGATGAGAAATCTGTTTTCTTCTTATCCGTTGCTTCCCTTATCGCCCAATCGAACTCCTCCTTTGTGACGAAATCGGGAAGGCGTATCATGGAAACCCAACAAAAATCATCTTTACGACTGAAATCAAATTGATTTGAATCTTTCAACCACCAAAGACCTTCCAGCGGAGGAACGACGTAATCAAAGAACCCTTCGATTTTGTGGTTGCCGCGCTTGCTCATTTTCACAGTATAGGATATTGCATATAATAGCCCTATCGAATTTTTGTATGCTCCGTCCTCTATATTCGGATTGCCCTCACCAAATACAGCAACATAGTTCATTGCAGGCACATCAACAATGGCAGGGTTTTTCGGCGGAAGATAAAATTCCTTAAATTCTTTTTTAAAATCAAATGTCATTTCACACCTCATATAGAGTACATTTATTTTGTAAATCGTAAAATTAGCTCGGCAAATTTTTTCTCATTCAAAATTTCATTTGAAATATAATCTCCATTATAAAATACGGCGTAGATCGTCCATGCCATTGGTGCATTTTGTGCTTTTTCTTTACTATCTATAAAAACGCATTCAAGTGGCACCCCTTTTTCTTTAGCATAGTCTTTTATTATTGGGACATATTTTGCTGTAAACGGACAGCCATATGTGTAATAAATTACAAACCCCTGCTTTCCTATATGCGGGTATTTTGCGCATTCTTTAAATTTAGGTACAATTTCTTTATCAACAAATGGCAAATACATTAACGTATAAAACGGGTTTGCTGTATCCGCTACTTTAAAACCTTTATAAGCGAGATATTTAGGATCTGATAGAAAAGGCATTTTCTTTTGTGATGAAATAACCGTTATTCCGCGCTTCCCTTGTGCTTTTGCATCAGCAATACATGCATTTAATAAATCATTTGCATATCCGTGTCCTTTCAATGAACCAGATACCCAAAAACAATTTATATGCATATAACCGTTTGCATCAATAGGACACCAAGCATTTTCTGCCGGTATATATTCAATAAAACATTTGCCACGCTCAACAGATTTTAGAAATACCAGTCCTTCTTTCATTCTTTCAGAAAGCCACGCTTTTTTGCTTGACACCTGAATATCTTTATTATTTGAAATTGCACAGCATATGTGTTCATACTCTAAATTATCATGTGTTATTTTAATATAGTTCATTTTTTCACCTCATTTCAGGCAACGGCGCGATGTATATGCCGAGTT
>UMIY01008367.1_pt1 | contig 18017 bp, 15 predicted proteins | sample 1965921 | NCBI WGS metagenome assembly UMIY01 (sample SAMEA4836134, study PRJEB28245) | human gut metagenome | biome: gut microbiome; material: fecal sample | place: Denmark | collected 2008
AAAAAAACTTAAAATCAAAACCTGCCACGGCGTAAACGACTTCGAAAAGCGCCAGCCGCAGAAGTTTGAATTCTCCGCCGAGGTTACGTGCGATTTTTACGAGGCGGCGAAGAACGACGAAGTTGCCCAGACGGTCAACTATTCAACCGTCTGCAAGCTGATAACGGCGGTGGCAACGGGCAACGTGTTCAATCTCATTGAAACTCTCGCCTGCCGCTGCTGCGAGGCCATACTCGAAAATTTCCCCCAGGCCGACGCCGTAAAAGTGCGCGTCGAAAAGCCTCAGGCGCCCGTAAAGGCAAAGTTTAAAACGGTGGCGGCAGAGGCGGAACTGCGCCGCGAAAAGGCATTTCTTTCGCTCGGTTCAAGCCTCGGCGATAAAAAGGGCTATCTCGACTTCGCCGTAAAGGAGCTGGCATCAACGCGCGGCATCACGGTAAAAAAAGTGTCGTCTTATTCAGAGAGCACCCCCTACGGCGGCGTTGCGCACAACACGTTTTTGAATGCCTGCGCAGAGATAGAAACCTATCTTCCGCCCCGCGCGCTCCTGCACGAAATTCACCGCATAGAGGCGGCGGGCGAGCGCATCCGCACCCTGCGCTGGGACGACAGAACGCTGGATATAGACATTATATTCTACGGCAGTCAGGTCATCTGCGAAGACGGTCTCACCATTCCGCACGCAGACTATATGAACCGTCCGTTCGTAATAGAACCGCTCAAAGAGATTGCCCCCGATTTTCTGTGCCCCGTCACGGGAACAAGGGTTAAAAACCTTGAAGCAAAACAAAAAATAAATTAAATTTTTTATATTTTTTATCGCATTTTTTATCTTAGTAAATTATATAAAATCAAGGTGATTTTTTGGCAATTATCCGGTCAAAAAATACAGTTATTTTATTTGATTATTTATAATTTCCGCGAGCGTTTTGCAGTGCCTTGCGGCAGATTAAAGTTGCCGCAAAAGCATCCCGCGTGGGCTTGGACGAAAATATTTAACACGCCTTGTTAATTCCTGCGGCATAAACGGCTGCTTTTTTGACATAATCTGTAAACGTTTTTTCATCGAAAAAATTTATTATGTGCAATATGCACAAAGTTTTTTAAAAAATCTATACAAAAAAAGATGGTTATGATATAATCTTTGCAGATTGGGATGGTTTGGAAAACGCAGAAATAAACTTCCCGTCCGAAAATAACGGGCGCCGTAATTTTTCTGTGCGGCGTTTTTTATTTTTTTCTGCAACCGAAATTGATTTAAAATTATTTATATAACACTATTTTTAATTACCTGTACTTATGCAACATAAACAAAGATACTCGTCTTGCTATGCGTGCGGTTTGTTCGGGTTTTAGGAGTGATTTGTTTTGGAAAAGATAGGCATTATCGACTTAGGGTCAAATTCAGCGAGGCTCGTCATCGTAAACCTCTTTCAGGACGGCTATTTTATGGTCGTTGACGAGCTTAAAGAGAGCGTTCGTTTAGGCCAGGATATGGAGCGCGACGGCTTTTTGAAGCCCCAGCGCGTAGCGGAAACGATAAAGACGCTTAAAATGTTCCGCAAACTCTGCGACGCCAGCGGCGTAAGCAGGATTATAACCGTGGCTACCGAGGCCGTCCGCAAGGCCAAAAACCAGCGCAGCTTCCTCGACGAAATTCAGGCCAACTGCGGTCTTAAAATCAAAGTTCTTTCTGCGGAAGAAGAGGCCACGCTCGTTTACCGCGGCGTTATAAACACTATGGACGTGCCCAAGGGCATCATCCTCGAAATCGGCGGCGGTTCCACCAAAATCGTTTACTACAACAGGCGCAATATGCTCAACTATGCAACGCTTCCGTTCGGCTCTGTAACTCTCACGGATATGTTCGCAAGGGAGGGGCAGAAGCCCGAAGAGGCAGCAAACCGCATAGAAGAGTTCTTCACCGAACAGCTCAAAGGCGTAGAGTGGCTCTCGGACGTAGACCCCGACGCGCAGATGATAGGCGTCGGCGGCTCGTTCAGAAACCTGTTCAAAATCAACAAGATGGTGCACAAGTACCCTCTCGATACCGTGCACAACTATAATATGCTTACAGAAGACTTTATCCCTCTGTACGATATGATAAAGGTTCTCGACCTCGACAAAAAGAAGAAGATAAAGGGCCTTTCGGCACAGCGTGCAGATATTCTTCCTGCGGCGCTTGCGGTAATCAAGTCGTTCGTAAGCTATATGAACGTAGAAAACTTCACCATCTCCGGCGCGGGACTGCGCGAGGGCATAATGTTCAACCAGGCGCTTCCCTCTACGATAGAAAAGCCCGTATCCGACGTGCTTACCTATTCGCTCACCACCCTCGTAAAGTGGTACGACTGCGACGAAAAGCACGTTGAGCACGTGGTAAACCTCAGCATACAGCTTTTCAAACAGTTGCGCGTTCTGCATAAATTCCCCCGCCAGTATCTCAAAGTGCTCAAAGTCGCTGCAACGCTTCACGACTGCGGTATGCGCATAAAGTATTACAACCACCAGCGCCACAGCTGGTATATGATACTGAACGCCAACCTCTACGGCGTCACGCACAGGGAAATCGTGCTTGCGGCGTTCACCGCCTGCTGCCACAAAAAGGAAGATATCAACCCCCTCGATTGGGCGCGCTTTAAGGATATCCTGCACGAGGACGACATAGAAATTGTAAAGCGCCTCGGCGTAATGCTCCGCATAGCGGAGAGCCTCGACAGAAGTATGTCGGGCTGCATAAAGGGCATCAACTGCGACATTCTCGGCGATTCCGTAATTATGAAGACGGAAGTGGAGGGCGACGCCAGCCTTGAAATACGCGACGCTATGGCGGCCGGAGCAGAGTTCAAAAAATCATTTCACAAAAATCTTGAAATTCTGTAATCGTAATGCCGCGTAACAGCGGCATTATTTGTTGGTAAGTCAAATTCGGCGGCCTGTTTTGTGCCGCGCGGGTCGGTTGCAGTGCCGGTCCGCAAAAAATACGGTAAATCATATGCAGTATGTTCTGGCAAGCGCATCCCCGCGCCGCAGGGAACTGTTATCGCAGATATTGGACGATTTTATTGTTGACCCTGCCCGCGGCGACGAGCAAGTGAATATTTCGCTCTTTCCCGAAGACATTGCCTGCGCCCTTGCCGAGCGCAAGTGCGACGAAGTTTTCCGCAGGCACTCGGGCAGCACGGTTATAGGGTGCGATACGATAGTGGTGTTCGACGGCGAAATTTTGGGAAAGCCGAAAGGCAGGGACGACGCCTTTGCCACGCTTAAAAGGCTTTCGGGCAGAACGCACTATGTGATTACGGGCGTATGTATACGCAACAAGTATAAAAAACTTGTCAGATACGACAAAACAGAGGTAAAGTTCAACCAACTTTCCGATGAATTCATAAAAATTTACGTAGACAGCGGCTCGCCGCTCGACAAGGCAGGCAGTTACGGCATACAGGACGGAGGTCTGGTAAAACAGTACTTCGGCAGTTATACCAACGTGGTCGGACTGCCCGTCGTGCTGGTGCGCGAAATGCTCAAAGAAATACGGGAAGACATATGATAAAACTTGCAATAGATTTAGGTTCTTGGGTTACAAAAATTTATAAGGCGGGCTGCGGCGTAGTGCTTGCAGAACCCACCTGTGCCGCCGTTGAACAGCTCCCCGGCTCGGGAAGCTATACGGTCAAATTCCTCGGCGAAAAGGCGCGCGCGCTTTCGGGCAGGTCGGCGCAGAACACCCACATAATAAACCCCGTCGTAGACGGCGATATAGTGCAGCCCGAAATTGTTGCACGGCTCTTATCGTACTTTTTGGGCGAAATAGAAATTTCCCCCCGCCGCGCAAGGCGTACCGAGGTCATTTTCGTGCTTCCCTGCGGCGCAAAGCCCGAGCTCAAACAGAAGTACTTCCGCCTTGCCGACGATTGCAACATAGGCAAAGTTTACTTCACCCAGGCGCCATTTGCCGCAGTACTCGGGCACAACGTGCCTCTCAGCGAGTCCACGCCCGTATTCAGCGTGGATATAGGCTATGGTCTTACAAACATTGCGGCGTTTTCGCTCGACGGTGTTATATCCGGTATGAGCCTCAATCTCGGCGGCGGCAATATAGACGTGCATCTGATGGACTATATGGCGGAAAACTATAATCTCCGCATAGGCGCGCTCACTGCCGAAAGGCTTAAAAATAACGTAGGCAGCCTTCTGCCCGACGATAACAAACTGATGGTGGTGGACGGCAGAGACGCGGCTTCGGGCGCGCCCGCGTCTGTTGCAGTGACGACCTCGCAGATATGCGACGTTATAACGCTGTACGTCGATAAAATAATCGAATATATCGTGCTGATGATATCGCAGCTGCCTGCCGAAGTGGCCTCGTCTGTTATGCACAGCGGAATTTTCCTTTCGGGCGGCCTGTGCAAGATGGACGGCATTGCAGAGTATTTCTCGCAAAAGCTCAACATAACGGCGAACACCTTCGACGAGCCTCAGCTCGCCGCCGTTATAGGAGCGGGTATGATAATTTCCAGCGACAGACTGATTGAAAAGGCCGCTTCGCAGGACTGAGCGCCGCAAGTCAGTCTGTACCCACTGAATGATATATAATGCAGAATATCGGCTGCCGAAGGATATCGGGCGCGGGCAAAAAGTCCGCGCCTTTTTCGCTGTCTTTTCATCCGCACCGCTTTCGCAGGGGTATATTACCGGCACGGCGGCAAAGCTGTCCGGTTATTTTTAATTTTATGTTTATATGTCATAGCTTGCGCATATGTCGGCTGAAATCAATTGCCCCGCACATATGCCCGAATTAACGCTGATTGTGATAAAATTTTTCTGTATTGTGTAATTGTTTTTATGCGAACTTGTCATATAAAATTATTATAAATAGTTTACAGGGTTGACAAAACTCCGCCGCAATGATAGAATAGGGGAGTAAGCTCTTGAATGTGCGGAAGGCGCGGCGCCATACCGTTTCGGCGGTAAAAGGTCTGTTATGTGTGCGGGCGCGGCGTCCGATAATCTGAATGTGTGTGTTTTTTATAATGGAGGTTTGAATGATAGAAGTAAAAGAGATTAGTCTGGACGACAGGCGCGGCAAAAAGAAATTTTTCAGGTTTATCATCGATTTGTATAAGGGAAACCAATATGCCGCCCCCAACTTCTATTTTGATGAATTTGCCGAGTTCGACCCTGCGGTAAACGACGCTTTCCGCTTTGCGGACTGCCGTATGTTCCTTGCCTATAAAGACGGCAAGGTTGCCGGCAGAATCGCCGCGATATGGCACCGCGGCGCTAACGAAAAATTTGGCGTAAAACAGCTCCGCTTTACCAGGTTCGACGTCATAGACGACTTTGAAGTAACAAAGGCGCTGTTTGCAAAAATCTTCGAGTGGGCCAAACAGCTCGGTATGACCGAGATAATAGGCCCGATGAGCTTTTCCGACCTCAACGAAGAGGGTATGCTGATAGACGGCTTCGATAAAGAGGCGTCGTACATAGAACTTTATAACTATCCGTACTACATAAAGCATATGGAGATGCTCGGCGCTTATAAGGTTGTTGACTGGACAAGTTACGAAATCAAGGTGCCCGACGAGCCCGATATGCGCGTAAGGCGCATTGCCAAAATGGTAATGGAAAAGAACAAGTTCAAAGTTCTTGATATGGGCTGGCTCTATAAGCACGACAGGGAAAAATTCGATTATTACGGAATGAAGTGCCTCGACGTGCTCGACGAAGCGTTTGCGCCCCTTTTCGGCACAAGTCCTATAAACGATAAGCAGAAGGCGCGCGAGCTTGCCTCGATAAAGCAGGTGTATGTTCCCGAGCTTTCCTGCGTCGTTGTAGATGAAAACGACGATGTGGCAGTATACGGCTTTATGATGCCCCGCATAAGCGAGGCTATGCGCAAGGGCAAGGGTCACGTGATTCCCTTCGGTCTGCCCGCATTTTTAAGGGGTATGAAGCACATAGAGCGCGCCGATATGATGAGCGTGGGCGTGGCAAACAAATATGCCAACACGGGCGCCGTATCGATAGTGATTGACCAGTGCCTTGCGGGACTTATAAAGATAGGGGTAAAGTACCTTGAAACAGGCCCCGAGCTTGAAGAAAACAGGCACATTCAGCAGCTCTGGAAGAGTTACAATCCCGAGCTCATCAAAACCCGCCGCTGCTGGGGATTGAAGGTGGAGTAATTTTTGCTGGTCATACAATAAAAAATTGAACAAAATAAACGCCCTTCGCCGCACCGCGGCGAAGGGCGTTGAATTTTTTATGCCCGTTTTTTGTTTTTCGGCAGAATTATTTACATAGCTTTAAGCTGCTTGTTGTATGCGCGTATTTTGCGCTTGATGGGGAATGCCCAGAATATCGAAATAATCCAGAGCAGTATGTAGCAGGCGCCGCTTATCCAGGTCATCGTAGATATCATTCCCAGAATCCCCGCAATTTCTGCGCCGCCTTCCATTCCGGGAACGATTGCGCCTGCAACGAGGGGAGCCACGCCGAATATCAGGCAGGGCAGGAACCCGAACAGCTTTACATACCACATAGTAAACCGCTTGTTTTTTGCAAACAGATGCAGGAACGCAAACAGGAAGAGTATCAACCACACCGCCGTGAAGAACAGAAGGGCTATCGCAACTATTTTAAGTATGGGTTCAACCTGTGCAATTGTATCGTCCAATTCGGAAGAAGAGCCGGAATCTGAACCCGAACCGCCGCTGTTTTCCGAAGCAGCTTTTGCGGTTGCTTCCGCCGAACCGCTTCCCGAACTGAGTGCGGAATCCATAAAATAATCAATCAAATCGGCATAGGAAGTAAAGGTCTGCGTAATTTCTCTGCTCTCTTGCAGCGATTTCGAGGCAAACACGCAAATGCACGATTCTATCGTAAAAGTCCCGCCTGTCGCCTCAACCGTGTCGTCGTATATCTTTCTTATCGAAGATTCAAGGTCGGCTAAGTTTTCGTCGCTTATGTAATCTTCGCCGAGCTGATTCTGCAACTCTTCGGCAAGCGCCGAAATGGTTTCGTCAACCTCGCCCGCAGAGGCCGTTTCAAGCGCCTTTGCCTTGTCGTAAATGGCGTCGGCGTCCATATTTTTGATGTTGTCGGGCGCTTCTTCGCCGCTTTCTTCCTCCATCATCTCAACCATCATAGGCACGGCCACGTCTGTTATAAGCTCTTTTTCAGATTTTTTAAGCGTTTCGGAACCTATTTCCGAAACGTAATCTTTCAGAGTTTCCGTAAGGTCGTCTGAAAATGCAAGCGTCGCAAGACTCATCGTCGTGAGCGAAACGTTGCCCATATTCGACGTAACGGTGCTAACTATCTTTGCCGTGTCTATCGTGGGGCCTTCTGCCGAAGAATCTTCGCCTGACGACTGTTCGCTCATCATCTCGGTAATGTAATCGCCAAGGCCGACTGCGTCCACCGAAACTATCGGAGCAAACAACAGCGATACTGCCGCAACCAGCGCGATTATCGCAACCACGATGTTCAGCGGTATCAGCTTTCTCTGTCTGCGCGCTATTTCGTCCATAAGCACGCTCTTTTCGCCGCCAAAACTGTTCATTCATATCCTCCCTGAATTTTATTGAAAATATAATATACTTATATTATATATTTTTACGGCATATTGTCAATAGCAATTGTGCAATTCGCACTACTTTTTAAATATATTGCCGCCTTTGATTAAAAAGTGCTGTACCAATCAAATTTTCTTGCTAAAAGCCGCGCAATTTTATATAATTATATAAAACGAATTTTTATTTTTGGTATTCTTTTAAATTACTTGTATGAAAAAGCCCAATCCTTTTATCCGCAATTTTTGCATAATCGCCCATATCGACCACGGAAAAAGCACGCTCGCAGACAGAATTATGGAGCTTACGGGCCAGGTTTCCGAAAGGGATATGGAGGAACAGCTCCTCGATTCTATGGATATCGAGCGTGAAAGGGGCATAACAATCAAACTTGCCCCCGTGCGTATGTTCTATTCTGCCGACGACGGCAACGAATATATCTTCAATCTGATTGATACACCGGGCCACGTCGATTTCACTTACGAAGTTTCGCGCTCTCTCGCCGCGTGCGAGGGCGCCGTGCTCGTCGTGGACGCATCCCAGGGCATAGAGGCGCAGACGCTTGCAAACGTCTATCTCGCCCTCGAAAACGACCTTGAAATTCTTCCCGTAATCAACAAAATCGACCTGCCTTCCGCCCGCCCCGACGAGGCAAAGAAGGAAATTGAGGATGTTATAGGCCTCGACGCCTCGTATGCTCCGCTCGTTTCGGCGAAAGAAGGTACCAACATAAAGGAGATTTTAGAGGACATAGTCAAATATTTCCCCGCCCCCGACGGCGACGTTGACGCTCCTTTGAAGGCTCTTATTTTTGATAGCTATTACGATAATTATAAGGGTGTAATTCTGTTCGTCCGCGTAAAGGACGGCGCCGTTTCAAAGGGCGACAAAATCAAAACTTTCCGCTCAGACAAGGTCTACGAAGTTACTGAAGTGGGCGTGTTCGCCCCCGGCCTGTACGAAAAGAACGGCCTCTGCGCGGGCGAAGTAGGCTATATCGCCGCCTCGATAAAGAGTATTCAGGACGTTGCTGTGGGCGACACGGTGATAAATGCCGAAAACCCCGCAAGCGAGCCGCTGCCCGGCTATAAAAAGGTGCAGCCCGTAGTTTTCTGCGGAATCTACCCGCTCGACGGCAGCAAATTCGGCGACCTCAAAGAGGCGCTCATCAAACTGCAACTCAACGACGCTTCCCTGGTGTTCGAGCCCGATAACTCCGTCGCGCTCGGCTTCGGCTTCCGTTGCGGCTTCCTCGGGCTTCTGCATATGGAGATAATTCAGGAGCGCATAGAGCGCGAATTCGGGCTGGATATAATCACCACGGCGCCTTCGGTAAGCTACAAGGTGATAAAGACGGACGGCACCGAACTGTATGTGGACAATCCTTCGCACCTTCCGCCGCAGTCTGAAATCGACCATATGGAAGAGCCGATAGTCAAGGTCGACATCTATTCCCCGCCCGACTACCTGGGCGCCATTATGGATTTGTGCCGCGAAAAGCGCGGGGTGTTCAAAGAGATGACCTACCTCGACGCCAACCGCGTTCAGCTTGTATACGAAATGCCGCTCAACGAAATTATTTTTGAATTCTTCGATTCGGTAAAATCGCGCACGCGCGGCTATGCAAGTTTCGACTACGAACTTATGGGCTACTCCCAGAGCAAGCTCGTAAAGCTCGACATTCTGCTCAACGGAGAAGCGTGCGACGCGCTCTCTATGATAGTGCACGAAGATTCGGCGTATTCGCGCGGCAGAACGCTGTGCGAAAACCTCAAAGAGGCAATACCCCGCCAGTTGTTCGAAATTCCCGTTCAGGCGGCAATCGGCGGCAAGATTATCGCGCGCGAAACGGTTAAGGCAATGCGCAAAGACGTGCTTGCCAAGTGCTACGGCGGCGACATAACCCGCAAAAAGAAGCTGCTCGAAAAGCAGAAAGAGGGCAAAAAACGTATGCGCACGATAGGCAGCGTCGAGGTGCCTTCGGAAGTATTTATGCAGATTTTAAAGACCAACAAAGACTGATATGGACAGCGGATTTTTTGATAAGGTTTACGAAGTTGTAAAAAAAGTTCCGTGCGGCAAAGTCACCACCTACGGCGACGTTGCCCGACTGTGCGGCAATCTCCGTATGGCGCGGCAGGTAGGCTGGGCGCTGCACTGCAACCCTCAGCCCGGCGTTATTCCCTGCCACCGCGTAGTCTTTTCAAGCGGCTCGGTGTGCACGGGCTTTGCCTTCGGCGGCAAGGAAGTGCAGAAGGCTATGCTCGAAGCCGAGGGCGTTGAAGTTTCGGAAGATTATAAGATAGATTTGAAAAAGTACCGCTGGGAGATATAAATGGCAGGCATCTACGTTCACATACCATTTTGCAAAAGCAAATGCTCTTACTGCGACTTTGCTTCCTTCCCCGATAAGCTGTGCTATGCCGAAAGTTATATGGCGTGCGTATACCGCGAAATGAGCTTCCGCAGGAAGGAGCTCAAAGATTACGCCTTCGACACGCTGTACATAGGCGGCGGCACGCCCTCGGTGATAGACGAAAGTTACATAGGAATGCTCATTGCCTCGGCGCGCAAGAACTTCAATCTTGCAAAAAACGCCGAAATCACAATAGAAATCAACCCCGGCACAGTCACCGCCGAAAAAATCAACTTTTATAAAAAGTGCGGCGTGAACAGGTATTCCGTGGGTTTGCAATCGGCGATAGACAGCCAGCTTGAAGATATAGGAAGAATTCACACCGCCAAAGATTTTCTGGACTGCGCCTCGCTTTTGAAGGGCGAAAATTTCAACGCCGACGTACTCATCGGCCTCAAAGGCCAGACCGCCGCCGACGTGGAATATACCATAAACTTTGCCGCGCAGGCGGGCGCAAGCCATATCTCTATGTACGCGCTCACGCCCGAAGACGGCACGCCTATATACACCGACTACTTAAACGGTGAACTTCCTGACGGCGACGAAGTGGCGGCGCTGTACGACGCGGGCTATAAAAAGCTAAAAGAGCTCGGCTTTATCCGCTACGAGGTGTCAAACTTCTGCAAGCGCGGAAAAGAGAGTCGCCACAACCTCAACTATTGGCGCAGGGGCGAATATATCGGCTTTGGCGTTTCGGCGTCGTCCTGCATAAAAAACGTGCGCTTTACCAACACGTTCGACCTCGACGAATACTTTAAGTGCATATTTTCAGAGCACCTGCCCGTAATCACCTCGGAAGAGGTGGATAAGGAGGGGCAGAAGTTCGAATTTATTATGCTCGCACTGCGCACGGCCGAGGGGCTGGACGCCTTAGAGTATAAAAAACAGTTCGGCACCGACTTCTTTGAAGACAACAAGGCCGCACTGAAAAAGACGGCGCGCTATCTCGATATAGAAGGCGACAGTGTGCGCATAAAGGACGAGTATCTGTTTGTGCAGAACAGCATCATAATAGAATTTCTGGAAAGCTGAAATGAGTTGTAATAATTATGTAAGGCGCACTGCCGTGTCGGGCGACATCGCCGCCATAAAGGCATTGTTCTGCCTGGCCCGCGATTTTATGGCTGAGCAGGGCAACCCGCAGTGGCAGGACGGCTATCCGTACGACGACGTCGTGCAGAACTTTGTAAATGGCGGCAATTTCCGCATACTCGAAATCGGAGGCAAGGTCGCCGCGGTCTATTCGGTATTCGACAGCGACGGGGAGTACGACGACATCGAAGGCCGCTGGCTCACCGACGGGGAAGATGGCAAAAACAAAAATTATCTTGCCGTGCACACCCTTGCCGTATCGCCGTTATTCCGCGGGCAGGGGCTTGCAAAAGCCGCTTTCAAAGAGGCGGAAGAAGAGGCCAAAGCAAGCGGCAAAGCGAGCATCCGTATGGATACTCACATAAAAAATCTGCCTATGCAAAGGCTGTTAGCTTCTCGGGGCTTTACTTATTGCGGCACAATAAAAAGCAGGGGAGAGGGCGCGTTTATCTGCTTCGAAAAAGTCCTCGTTTAAATTAAAAATATCTTTAATTCAATATTGTCTTTTATGGTAAATAATCCCGTTATTTGCCAAAAAATACGCACAAATAACAGCAATCAAGCGGCGCGGGGCCAATAAAGGCTCCGCGCCGCTTTTCTGTTTCAAAATGTCTGTTTTTGCGCCAAAAATGCCTTAAATTACTATATTTGCGGTATTTTCATAGTACTATGTGTGATATAATTACTATAAAATTACATAATTTTACGCTGATTTTAAAACCTTGCAGATATAGCACTGTTTAAAACTTAATTTTAGGAGTTATGTATGGTGTTCCCTTTCGGCTATAATTCTGCCCGTTTCACCGTCTACAAGATACGCATAAATCGTGCCGTCCGGGGAGCACACTCCCACATAGTAATAGCACTTTTCGTCATAAAGCAGCCTTATAAAAATTTCGCCGTCGAAAACTCCGTTTACAGTCTTTTGTTCAAACAGTTCGGGTGCGTGCTCCACAACACAGTCAAGTGCCTGTTTGCAGCTCATCACCCCGTCGCCCACAACGTTTAAAAGGGTATAGCTTACGCTGCTTTCGTCGTGCTCAATATTAACAGTTATTTCGTTGCCGGAAATTTCGTCGCCGCTGTAACTCAAATACCAGCATCCGCGCGTGGTCATATAGCTCATCTCGCCGCCTGTAAACGATTCGGAAGTAACGTTTACCTTTTCGTATTCGTCGGCAAAGGAGGCGTATATTTCCACAAGGCCGTTCAGTTGTCCGCGCACGCCGTCGGCCACAAACGGCGATTCCTTTTCGCAGCAGTAAATTTTAATCTCGGCGTCGTCCCCGCTGTACATAAAAACGGCATACCTTCTTTCTGAAACATAGTCGTTATAGTCGGTATTTGCCGTGCAGGCGGCCAGTCCGATTGCGGCAAAAGAAGCCGCGGCAATCAAAGGATAAAAAAATTTTCTCATATAATCAATATATTGTCGGCTTTGCCTTTTATGAATGTTTTTCAAACACTTGCTTTTTATTTCTGCCTGTGCTAAAATATTTAAAATACTAAAACGGGACATTGTTCCGCGGCTTGGAATCGGGCATTCACCTTGAAAAAGATTATAATAAAAACAGCGCTGTCAACGCTCGGAATAGTGGCTGGTTGCGCAGTGATTGTTTTCGCCATACTAAGCCTCGGCTTTCCCGGGACGCTGTGCGGCTGGTGCGAACAGCTCGGCAATTACGGCTTTGCCGTAAGGTACGCTTCGCTCTATTATTCGTATACGGGCGACGTTGCCGACCTTGCGCGGTGCGTGGAAGACAGTATCCTTTCGGAAAACGACGGCGATATAACTGAATATTGCGCCAAGCTGGTTGACGACGAAGAGTTTGAAAGCTATTGCGCCCTGCGCGACGAAGAGATAAACGGCAGCATAGCGGGCGACGACGACTTTCAGGACATCACTTTCAGTTACAGGCAGTATGTCTACGGCTGGCTTGCGGGCGCGCATTACCGCGGCGGCAATACCGAGCTTGCGCTCGGCTGCGCTATCGAGGCGCTCGACAGCGGTTTTGACAGGGAAGATTTTACTTCGGTCGGCGTATGCGACTACACGATATCAAAATTTCCGCCGGGTAACGCGCTCGGTTCGCTCTCACTTTCGGTGATTGAAAAGGGCGATAAAAAATCAGGCGATATGCTTCTGGCGGTGCTTGAAAGCGCATCTGCGGCAGACGTGGCGGAAAAACTCTATCTCGATACGCTCAAAGGTGCGCTCAAAGCTCTTTCGGAGTGAATACCAAAAAGTAATTTAACGGCGGCTTTCGCCGCATATCTCTATGCGGCGAAAGCCGCCTCTTAAAATAAGCCAATCCGCCATACGGCAGCTTATTTATATAAAGTAAAGCTGTCCCGTGTCAGGCGGGCGGCGGTTTATAATAATTCCGGTTAAAATTTTACACCCATAATATATAAAAATCAGAATTTAGGAGATGGACAAATGAGTAAAATTGTCAAAGAAGCGTTGACTTTCGACGACGTGCTGCTTATTCCCGCAGCTTCCGACGTGATTCCTTCCACGGTAGACCTCAGCACCGTTCTCGCCCCGGGCATCAAACTCAACATACCCCTCGTGAGCGCGGCAATGGATACCGTAACCGAGAGCAAACTTGCAATCGCAATGGCAAGGGAGGGCGGCGTAGGCATAATTCACAAGAATATGTCAATCGAAGAGCAGGCGTCGCAGGTAGACAAGGTTAAAAGGAGCGAACACGGCGTTATAACCGACCCGTTCTTCCTTACCCCTAACGAGCCCGTAAAGGCCGCCGTTGCGCTTATGGAAAAGTACCGCATAAGCGGCGTTCCCATAACTGAAAACGGCAAGCTCGTGGGCATTCTCACCAACAGGGACCTTCGTTTCGAAACGAATTTTGAACAGCCCATCTGCAACGTGATGACCAAAGAACACCTCGTGACCGCGCCCGAAGGCACCTCTTTGGCAGAGGCTCAGAAGATACTCGGCAGGCACAGGATAGAAAAGTTGCCCATCGTAGATAAAGACGGCAATCTCAAAGGCCTCATCACCATAAAGGACATCGAAAAGGCCATTCAGTATCCCAACAGCGCGAAGGATAAGAACGGCAGGCTGCTCGCGGGCGCCGCGATAGGCGATTCCGCCGACGTGTTGGACAGGGTTGCCGCTCTCGTTGCGGCAAAGGTAGATATCGTCGTTCTCGACTCTGCCCACGGCCACAACTCGCGCATTATCAAGGCAGTTTCCAAAGTTAAAAAGGCCTTCCCCGACCTTCCTCTCGTTGCGGGCAACGTAGTTACCGCCGCCGCAACCAAGGCTCTCATCGACGCGGGCGCCGACGTGGTAAAGGTAGGTATGGGCCCCGGCTCGATATGTACTACCCGCATAGTTGCAGGCATAGGTATGCCCCAGCTTACGGCAGTTATGGACTGCGCCGAGCAGGCCGACAAGATGGGCAAAAAGGTCATCGCCGACGGCGGCATCAAATATTCGGGCGATATCGTAAAGGCGATAGGCGCAGGCGGCGCGGCCGTAATGATAGGTTCGCTGTTTGCAGGCACCACCGAATCTCCCGGCGAGCTTGAAATATATCAGGGCAGGTCGTTCAAAACTTACCGCGGAATGGGCTCGCTTCCTGCAATGGCCCAGGGCGGCAAGGACAGGTACTTCCAGTCCAACAACAAAAAGTTCGTGCCGGAAGGCGTGGAAGGCAGGGTGCCTTACAGGGGTGCGCTTGCCGATATCATCTATCAGCTTATGGGCGGTCTGCGTGCAGGTATGGGATATACGGGTATGCACAACATAGACGAGCTCCGCACCAAGGCCCAGTTCGTAAAGATGACGTCTGCCTCGCTCACCGAATCTCACCCTCACGATATAAACATCACCAAAGAAGCGCCCAACTACTCGCCCAAGAACTGATTTCGGAGCGGTAAAAGGGTATAAAAGAGTGTTTTTTACTGGCGGAAGTTGAATTTTGCTTCCGCCGTAAAATATTTTACAGGAATAAAGTTTTGCCGCGCGTGCGCAATGCGCGCACGCGCGGCAGGCAAAGCTGTACCGTATGCCGCGTATTGCGGCGTGTTTTACACGCGCGTGCCGTGCACGCACTTCAAATAATACTAATCAGAGGAAATTTATATAATTATGCAGCGCGAAAGAGTTCTGGTACTCGACTTCGGCGGTCAGTACAACCAGCTTATTGCAAGGCGCGTGCGCGAGCAGAACGTTTACTGCGACCTCGTGCCGTGCGACATTACCATTGAAAAGATAAAGGAATACGCCCCCATAGGCATAATTTTTACGGGTGGCCCCAACAGCGTTTACGACGAGGGCAGTCCCAAGGTCAGCCCCGAAATTTTTGAACTCGGCATACCCGTGCTCGGCATTTGCTACGGTTGCCAGCTCACGGCGCATATGCTGGGCGGCGTCGTTGAACGCGCCTCTACGTCGGAATACGGCAAGGCGGAAGTTTACGCAAAGGGCAGCCCTTTAACCGAAGGCGTGCCCGAAGTTTCCGTCTGCTGGATGAGCCATACCGACAGAATAACCCGCCTGCCCGCGGGCTTCGATATGATTGCCCATTCCGATAACTGCCCTTTCGCCGCCTTCGGAAGCGAAGAGCGCAGAATTTACGGCGTTCAGTTCCACCCCGAAGTGCAGCACACCGAATACGGCACGCTTATGCTCCGCAACTTTTTGTACAACGTGTGCGGCGCGCACGGCGACTGGACTATGTCGGGCTTCGTTGCCGAAAAAGTCAAAGAGCTTAAAGAAAAAATTGGCGACAAAAAGGTGCTTTGCGCAATGTCGGGCGGCGTAGACTCGGCCGTTGCGGCAACCCTTATCCACAAGGCGGTGGGCGACCAGCTCACCTGCGTGTTCGTCGACCACGGCCTTTTAAGGAAGTACGAGGCTGACGAGGTTATGTCGGTATTCAAAGACGGCCTCGGAATGAACCTTATTAAGGTGGACGACGGAAAAATCTTCCTCGATAAATTGAAGGGCGTTTCCGACCCCGAAACAAAGCGCAAGATAATAGGCGAACAGTTCATCCGCTCGTTTGAAAAGATATCAAAGAAAATAGGCGCGGTAGATTACCTCGTTCAGGGCACCATCTATCCCGACGTGATAGAGAGCGGCAAGGGCAAGTCAGCCGTCATAAAGAGCCACCACAACGTCGGCGGACTCCCCTCGGTTGTTGACTTCAAAGAGATTATCGAACCTCTTCGCGACCTCTTCAAAGACGAAGTGAGAAAGGTTGGCTTTGAACTCGGTTTGCCCAAAAAGGTAGTAATGCGCCAGCCCTTCCCCGGCCCCGGCCTCGCCATAAGAATTATGGGCGAAGTTACCGAAGAGAAGCTGGAAACGCTGCGCGATTCAGACTATATCCTGCGCGAAGAGGTAGCCAAGGCAGGCCTCGACGATAAGATATGGCAGTACTTCACCGTCATCACCAACAGCAAAACAGTGGGCGTGCAGGGCGACTTCCGCACCTATGAAAACGTGATAGCAATCCGCGCGGTGACGTCGGTAGACGCTATGACGGCCGATTGGGCGCGCATTCCTTACGACGTTTTGGAAACGATATCAAACCGCATAGTAAACGAAGTCCGTCACGCGAACAGGATAGTGTATGATATAACCAGCAAACCGCCCGCAACGATAGAGTGGGAGTAAGATTTTGCGCTACGCGCAAAATCAACTATGATTGCGCGAGCAATCATATCATCACGTTGCGGCAAAGCCGCAACTTATCGCTGTAAACGCTTCGGCTTAGCCGAAGCTCTGCACAAAAAGGGTTAAAGGGACGCGCAAGTGATAAGCGTTTTGTTGCCCAAAACGCGTGATAATTGCCTTTGGCAAGTGATTAGCTGCCATTGCAGCGTGAATAATGTAAGATTTTGCGCTGCGCGCAAAATCAACTATGATTGCGCGAGCAATCATATCATCACGTTGCGGCAAAGCCGCAACTTATCGCTGTAAACGCTTCGGCACAGCCGAAGCTCTGCACAAAAAGGGATAAAGGCTTGCGCAAGTGATAAGCGTTTTGTTGCACAAAACGCGTGATAATTGCCTTTGGCAAGTTATGCTGCTGTCGCAGCGTGTGATATTATGGCTGACAGTATTCTGAGAGAAGAAACCAAGCAATTCGCAAAGAAGATAATATTTCTTTGTCGTGAACTCAAATCTTATGGAACAGAAGGCGTTCTGATAAACCAGCTTCTGCGTTGCGGTACTTCAATCGGCGCCAACGTGAGCGAAGCACAGTATTCGCAGGGCAAAAAGGATATGGTTTCAAAGTTTGAAATTGCGCTCAAAGAATGTAATGAAAGCGAATATTGGCTTGAACTTTTGTGTGATACGGGTTGTATATCAACAGAAGTGTTTGCATCTTTTAAAACAAACTGCGTAAATATCCGCAGAATGTTGGTTGCGTCGGTTAAAAAACTTAAAGGAAATAAATAATTTCGTGACAGCCAGGCAGATGTGGGAGAAATACCTCTCGCTTGAAAAAATCAAAGACTGTGGATATGAGGCGTGGGCGTTCGGAGCCTTTCCGGACGAACTCGCGGCTCTCGTAAAAAACGGAATAAAGACAGCAACTTCGTCGGCATACGATGTGTATGCCCTGTCGGGTGAAAAGTTTCCGGAAGAGGGCGCTTACAGCGTAATACTCCTTTCAGACGGCTCTGCCGCCTGCATAATCAGAACTGTCAGGGTTGAAATCGTAAAATTCTGCGAAGTCAGCGCAGAATTTGCCCGCAAAGAGGGCGAAGGCGACAAATCGCTGAACTATTGGCGCAAAGTGCACGAAGAATTTTTTAAAAGTCAGCTTGCTCAATTCGGTTTATGTTTTTCGGCTGATATGAAAGTGGTATGCGAAGAATTTGAGCTTGTTTACGCAAATCAATAAGAATGTACGGCGCCGCCCGCGCAGGCAGTTGCCTGCGCG
>UMIY01022577.1_pt1 | contig 18010 bp, 8 predicted proteins | sample 1965921 | NCBI WGS metagenome assembly UMIY01 (sample SAMEA4836134, study PRJEB28245) | human gut metagenome | biome: gut microbiome; material: fecal sample | place: Denmark | collected 2008
GTGGCGCCGTTGCAGAGCACCGCGCGAACGGGCGCGACGCCCGTGACGCGCGCGACGTCGGCAGGGACCACGTTGCGAATGGAGGCGTCGGAGGACCCCCGCACCTCGCAGCTCTCGATCACGTCCCAGAGCGCCACGCCGTGGCGCAGCAGCAGGGACCGCTTGGCGCCGATGTCGTCCGCGGGCGGCTCGCGCTCCCCCAGCGCGGCGGCGACGACGCCCCAGAAGCGGTTGCGCGGGTTGCCGTAGTAGAAGCGGTTCTCGCGCGAGAGGACCGAGGGGAACGACCCGAGCACGAGCACGCGGCTCCACTCGTCGAAGACCGGCTCGAAGCCATGGGATATGCGCTGGTAATCCGCCATGCGAACATAGTAGCGCCACGATGGCCCGCACGCTACCGCCCGCCGGCCGCAGCGCCCACGCCCGTCGAGTTTCCTATCGACGCCCCGTGCGCGCCGGGTTAGCGTTACGATTGGAGCCCGAACGCCTCATCCCCCGAGAGGAAGTCCCATGATCGAGATTCCTTGCACCATCAGCGATCCGCTGGGTCTTCACGTCCAGCTGGCGGTCCTTCTCGCCAGCGAGGCAAAGCGCTGGCGCAGCCGCACGACGCTCGAGTACCACGGCAACGTCATGCCCGCCGCCGACCTCATGCAGGTCATGATGTACGGGATTCGCTCGGGCGAGCACATCGTCGTGCGCGTGGAGGGCCCCGACGAGGCCACGGCGGCAGAGGAGCTCCGCAAGATCATGGCCACGTTCTAGCGCCGGAGCGACGGGTGCCCCCTCCGCTAGCCCCTCAGCTCGGAGAGCGCCACGCGCACTGCCTCGTCCTCGTCGTCGGTCACGACCACGAGGTCGGGATCGAGCGGGGAGATGTTGCCCGCCCCCGCGACCGTGCCCTCGAGCCAGTCCATGAGCCCGCCCCAGTACGCGGTGCCGAATAGCACCACCGGCATGCGCGCGACCTTGTGCGTCTGCACGAGCGTGAGCAGCTCGAAGGCCTCGTCGAGGGTGCCAAAGCCGCCGGGGAAGACGATCGTGCCGCGCGCGTACTTGACGAACATGGTCTTGCGCACGAAGAAGTAGCGGAACGTCATGCCCAGGTTGACCCACTTGTTGATGCCCTGCTCGTGCGGCAGCTCGATGCCCAGGCCCACCGACTTGCCGCCCGCGCGCGCGGCGCCGCAGTTGGCCGCCTCCATGATGCCCGGGCCGCCGCCCGTTATCACGGCGACGCCGGCCTGCGCCAGCTTGCGGCCCACATGGCGCGCAGCGCGATACATCGGGTCGGTGCGCGGCGTGCGCGCGGAGCCAAAGACGGTCACGGCCGGACCGAGCTCCGCGAGCGCGCCGAACCCGTCCACGAACTCGGCCTGGATGCGCAGGACGCGCCACGGGTCCATGTGGAGCCAGTCGGTGGCCCCCTCGGGCGCGAGCAGGTTGCCGGTCGTGGTGTCGGAGGGAATCATCGGGCCGCGCATGATCACGGGGCCGCGGTGATAGGTGGCGCCGAGCGCCTCCTCGTCGTAGGCGACCTGCCCGGGGGCCTCGTTCTTCTCGTCTGCCATTGCGTCTCCTTCTCGTTGGGAGCACCACGTTACGCGCGCGCCGTCAGCGGCACGTAAGCGCTTCATGGGGGTTGTGTACCCGTTTTGGGACGACGCGACACGCGCACGGTCCTCGCCGCGCCCGCCGAGCCGGGGCCCCCTCGGCTGTCCTTCCCCGCCCCTCTCACCGAGTGTACGAAACCATTGATATGCACGCCTCAGCTGTCATTTCTCAACTGGGCAAACGCCACGGCGAGAAGGACCTGGACCCGCTTTTCTGGCCCGTTCGTCATGCTTTTCGTACACTCGGCGAAACGGAGGCTGGGGTTCGAGGAGGAGGCGCCAGGACGGCGCGAGCCTCGGCGCAGGCGAGAAGGACGCGCTACCCCAGCCCGAGCGCCATGCCCACGAGCCGCACGGCAAGCGCGACCACCCATGCCACGCCGCACTGCATGGCGATCACCGCCCACATCATCCTCGTCCCCAGCTCATTGCGAACCGCCGAGACCGCCGCGACGCACGGCGTGTAGAGCAGGGTGAACGTGAGGAAGGCAAAGGCCGTGAGCGGCGTGAACAGCTCGGGCAGCGCGGCCGTGGTGCCCCCCATGAGCACCGTGAGCGTGGCAACGACGTTCTCCTTGGCGCCGAAGCCGGCCGCCAGCGCCGCCGCAGCGCGCCAGTTCCCAAAGCCGAGCGGGGCAAAGAGCGGGGCGAGCAGCGCCCCCAGCGCGGCGAGCATGCTCGCGGACTGGTCGTCCACCACGTTGAGGCGCACGTCAAAGGTCTGCAGGAACCAGATCACCACGCTCGCCACGAAGATAATCGTGAACGCCTTGGTGGCAAAGCCCTTGGCCTTGTCCCAGGCGAGGCGCGCCACGGTGCGCGGCGCGGGCATGCGGTAGTTGGGGAGCTCCATCACAAAGGGCACCGGGTCGCCCCTGAAGGCGGTCCCCTTGAGCACGAGCGCCACGAGGATGCCCACCACGATGCCCATGAGATACAGGGCGATCGTCACGAGCGGGGCGCACTCCGGGAAGAAGGCGGCCGAGAAGAGCGCGTAGACCGGCACCTTGGCCGAGCAGCTCATGAACGGCGTGAGCATGACCGTCATCTTGCGATCGTGCTCGGAGGGGAGGGTGCGCGTCGCCATGATGGCCGGCACCGAGCAGCCGAAGCCGATGAGCATGGGCACGAAGCTGCGGCCGGAGAGGCCGAGCCGTCGCAGCAGCTTGTCCATCACGAAGGCAACGCGCGCCATGTAGCCGGAGTCCTCGAGGATGGAGAGCAGGATGAAGAGCACCACGATGATCGGGAGGAACGAGAGCACGCTGCCCACGCCGGCAAAGACGCCGTCTATCACGAGGGAGTGCACCACGGGGTTGAGCCCAAAGGCCGTGAGCGCGGCGTCGACCTGCGCCGTCACGAGGTCGATGCCCAGGGCGAGAAGGTCGGAGAGCCGCTGGCCCACCACGTCAAAGGTGAGCCAGAAGACGAGCGCCATGATGCCCACGAAGACGGGGATGGCCGTATACTTGCCCGTGAGGATGCGGTCGGCCGCCACGGAGCGCGCGTGCTCGCGGCTCTCGCGCGGCTTGACCACGCACTCGGCGCACACCCCCTCGATGAACGAGAAGCGCATGTCGGCGAGCGCCGCCATGCGGTCGCGGCCGGACTCGCCCTCCATCTGGGAGATGATGTGCTCGACGGCGTCGAGCTCGTTCTGGTCCAGCCCGAGGGCGCGCATGACGAGCTGGTCGCCCTCAATGAGCTTGGTCGCCGCAAAGCGCACGGGGAGGTTGGCCGCGGCGGCGTGGTCCTCGATGATGTGGCAGATGCCATGGATGCAGCGGTGCAGGGCACCATGGTCCGGGCCGTCCGCGGCGCAGAAGTCCACGCGCCCGGGGTGCTCGCGGAAGCGCGCCACGTGCAGCACGTGCTCCGCGAGCTCGGAGACGCCCTCCCCGCGCGCCGCGGAGATGGGCACCACGGGGATGCCGAGCGCGGCCTCCAGGCGGTTCACGCTCACCGTGCCGCCGTTGGCCGTGAGCTCGTCCATCATGTTGAGGGCGAGCACCATCGGGCGGTCGAGCTCCATGAGCTGGAGCGTCAGGTAGAGGTTGCGCTCGATGTTGGTGGCGTCCACGATGTCGATGATCGCGTCCGGGTCGTCCTCGAGGATGAAGCGGCGGGAAACGACCTCCTCGCTCGTGTACGGGCTCAGCGAGTAGATGCCCGGCAGGTCCGTGACCGTTGCCTCGGGATGGCCCCTGACCTGACCGTCCTTGCGGTCCACCGTGACGCCCGGGAAGTTGCCCACGTGCTGGTTCGCACCCGTGAGCGCGTTGAAGAGCGTGGTCTTGCCGCAGTTCTGGTTGCCGGCGAGCGCCAGCTTGATCGGACGCCCCTCCGGGATGGCCTTTCCTGCCGCGCGCGGCGCGTACCTCTCGCCGATGGCGGGGTGGTCGGCCGCCTCCAGGCGCTCGCGACCGCGCGGGGCGTCGTGCATGTCGTGAACCTGCGTGAGCGTGATGCGCGCGGCGTCGTCCCGGCGCAGGGTGAGCTCGTAGCCGCGCAGGCGAATCTCCAGCGGGTCACCCATGGGGGCGCGCTTCATGAGCGTGACCTCCACACCGGGCGTCAGGCCCATGTCCAGGATGTGCTGACGCAGCGACGGCTCGTCGCAGTCCACCGACGCGACGACGGCGTCCTTCCCGATCTCCAGCTCGTCCAGCGTCATGCGCGTCCTCCCCACGGTTCCTCCCGCACGCCATTGTAGCGTGGAGGGGACCTCGCGACCTCCGGGCGAGCGCCCTACGCGCGCACGAGAAACGCCACGCCGAGCGCCCCCGGGCCGCAGTGGGAGGTGATGACGTTGCCGGTCTCGTACCACTCGACCCGCTCGAAGCCGAGGTCGCGCGCATGGGCGGCAACGACCTCCTGGACCTGCTCGGGCAGCCCCGGGGACTTGACGAAGACGACACGCGCCGGGTCGAACTCCTCGCGCAGCGCGAGGTAGTCGACCAGCGCGACGGCAGCGGACGACATCGACCCGCGCAGCTTCTTGGTGGCCACGAGCCTGCCGTCGATGAGCTCCACCACCGGCTTGATCTTGAGCAGCGTGGCGCCGAGGAACGCGACGTTTGACAGGCGGCCCCCCGCACGCAGGTAGCCGAGGTCGCCGGGGAGAAACGCCATGCGGACGCGCGCGGAGAGCCCGGCGGCGTGGGCGCGGGCCTCGTCGACCGTCGCCTCGGGGTGCTCGCGGACCCATGCGGCGACCTCGCGGACCACGAGCCCCTGCCCCACCGTCACGTGGCCGGTGTCGAGCGTGGTGACGTAGTCGCGCCCCTCGGCCGCCGCCTCGGCGGACGCGAGCGAGCAGGTCGTGACGGCGGAGTAGGCGACGTGCAGGATCTGCGCCTCGGGGTCGTCCTCGTGTATCCGGTCAAAGGCGACCGTGAAGTCGTGCGGGGTGCAGCCGCTCGTCTTGGGGAGCACCCCGACCTGACGGCACTGCTCGAGCATCTCCGCCGCCGAGAGGTCCCCGTCGTCGATGGTCCTCTCGCCGATCGAGACGTGCATGGGGACGAGCGTCACGCCCAGCTCCGCCGCCTCGGCGGGCGGGATGTCGCATCCGGTCTCGGCGGTGATGACGATGCGGTTCATGGCTCCTCCGTGTTGTCGTGGACTGCGACCCTACTCTACCGCATCTGGCTCCACGGCCTCGCGCGCATCCCCCTCGTCGCCGCGAGCGGCGCGCGCCTCCTCGAACTTCTCGCGCATCGTGGGGTTCTTCCAGGTGAGCTTGCGGATGGTGAGCTCGTCCGCCTTCTTGTTTGCCAGGCGCAGCTGGTTCTCGGACGAGGTGAGGTTGTCCTTGACCTTCTGGAGGTGGGAGATCGTCTTGTCTATCTCGTCGATCGCCGCCTGGAACTTGCGGCTCGCCGTGTCGTAGTTCTTGCCGAACCTCTCCTTGAAGTCCTCGAGCGCGTCCTCGAAGTGCGTGATGTCGAGGTTCTGCTGGCGCACCTCCGCGAGCTCTCGCCTATACGCGTGCGAGTTCTCGGCGGCGTTTCTCAGCAGCGTGATCATGGGGATGAAGAACTGCGGGCGGATCACGTACATCTTCTCGTACTCGTAGGAGACGTCCACGATGCCGGCGTTGTAGAGGTCGCTCTCGGGCTCCAGCATGGAGACGAGCACCGCGTACTCGCAGCCCTTGTTGCGGCGGTCCTGGTCGAGCTTCCTGAAGAAGTCCGCGTTCCTGTGGCGGCTCGAGGCGGCGGAGGCGTCGTCCTCGTTCTTCATCTCAAACATGATGGAGACGACCTCCACGCCGTCCTCGTCCCTCTCGCGGAAGACGTAGTCGCCCTTGGAGCCGCCCACCACCTCGTTGTCCTTGTGGAACTCGGCGTTCCTAAACGCCGTGGCGCGCCAGCGGTTGAACTCCATCTCGCAGTGCTGCTCGAGCGTCTCGCCGATGAGCTTGGTCGAGAGGCGGGCGCGCTGGTTGCGCAGGCGCTCGATCTCATCCTCGCGGTCGCGGATCGTCTGGTCCTTGTGGCTCGCCTGCTCGGCCATCTGCTGGCGCAGCGAGGCCTCGGTCTGCTGGCGCTCGAGCTGCGCGGCGCGCAGGCTCCCCTCCAGCTCCACGATGCGACGGTCCTGCTCGCCGGTGGCCTCGCTGACCGCGAGGGCCTTCTCGGTGGCGAAGGACTCCTCGCGGCTCTTGAGCTCGGCCTCGAGCTGTGCGATCTGGCGCTCCCGCTCGGAGAGCCGCTCAGCGAGGCTCTTCTCGGCCTGGGCGCGCTCGAGGGCGAGCGCGTCGTCCCCCTCCTTGACGCGAGCCTTGAGCCGGGCGATCTCGGCGTCCTTCTGGGCGGAATCGGAAAGCGCCTCCTGGCGCGCGCGAGCCACCGCCGCCTCGACGGCGCTCTCGCGCTCGCGCTCTGCCATGTGCTCGCGCGCCTTGAGCTCGCGCGTGAACTCAGCGTCGCGCACCTGCCGCACGATCTGCGCGTACTCGGTCTCGTCTACCTGGAACACCTCGCCGCAGTGCGGGCACCTGATCTCAGCCATGGAATCCTCCGTTCGACTTGTTCTGAGACCAGCTTACCCAACCCTCCGGACACAAATTGCCTAAATGGGGTCAGACCCCCTTTTGGCAATGAGCAGGGCCAGGACAAGGGCAAGAGTCGCGACCGCGACAAGGGCAACGGGAGAGGGCGTGGGGTCGCCGGTCTCCGCAAGCGGCTCTGTGGCCTCTTCCTGGGTGTCGCGGCCCGGGGCGCTCGCATCGACACCAGGACCCTCCGGGTCGTCGGCAGGACCGGTCCCAGGATCAGCGCCGGGATCCCTCTCCTGCTCCCACGTCATGAGGAACGGGCTGAAGCCGGACTCGTCCACGTGGAAGCTCGCGTAGCCGTTCTCCCCGTCCACCTGGACGGGGACCGTCTCGACCGTGCTCGCGGTGATGAGGCCGGAGACCTCGGCGTCGTCCGCTTCGTAGTCGCGGTGCAGGCCCGCGAAGTGGTAGACGCGCACACTCGACGGGTCGGCGCCCTCGGGAATGCGCCAGTAGACGTCGGTGCCGAGCGAGGAGCTCACCCAGGCGTTGGACTGGTCCTTGTCCACCAGGTCGAGGTACTGGAAGTCATACGTGTCCGCCGAACCGATCTCCACCCCCAGCTGCTCCTCGGCATGGGCCACGAGCTCGCCCTCGCGCCTGCCGGGCAGCAGGTCGTCGGAGAGCAGGGTCACGCCGGAGGTGTCCGCGAGCGGCACGTCCGCGTCGCCGTTGAAGTTGACCGTCGTGCCCGCGGGCAGGGACGCCACCACGCCGCCGGCGGCCTCGGCGAGGGCCGCTTGGACGGATTCTGCGTCCGTGGCCGTAAGCAGGTCGACGTTCAGGCCGCCGCGCTCGGCCTCGGCGCTGTCGGACACGCTGCGGATCACGAGCTCGGACGGTTCGAGCGTATAGGCATACTTGGTCCCATCTATCGTCACGACCGCCTGGTCGCCGGAACGAGAGCCGCCGTCGAGCACGATGCGCGCCTCATAGGTGCCGGGCACGGTGTCGTCGGCGATCTCCGCGCCGGACCCGTCAAAGTAGGCGACCCGCGCCGTCTGTCCGTCGAGCAGGGCGTTGAGCTCGGCGATCGTGTACGCCTCGCCCTGGCCATCAACCACGTACTGGTCAACGAAATGGCCGCCGGTGTCGCTCTCGCCGCCGGTGTACTTCTCGGCCTCCGCCGGGCGGAGCGTCAGACAGGTGATGTCGAAGGTGAACGAGGCGTCCTCGCCGTCAGCAACGGCCCATGCGCCCGCACCCTCGTCGTAGGCGAGGATGAACGTCCGCTCACCCCTCTGATCATCGGAATCAGCGAAGTAGTGCTCGCCATACTGCTGCGAGTAGGCGTCAAGATATGCGCCGCCGTCGAGCGTCACCTGGACGGTCCAGGCATCGGTCTCCTCGTCCTGGACGGGCTCGGCCACCGCAAAGCTGTCCGCGATGAGCGCGTTCTCCCCGCCGGCCGAGTACGTGACGTCCGGGTGCGCGCCCTCGGCGTCCTCGCTGTTGAGCTCGTTCACGCCATGGAGCGAGACCGAAATGCCCGTCAGCTGGGCGACCTGATCGGCCGTGGGCGCCGCGGGCGCAACCGGGCCGGGCTCGGGTGCCGGCGGGTTCCACTGGGCGGTGAGTGTCGTGCTCTCCTTGATCGCGGTGAGGTCGGTCACCGCGCTGCCGTCGGGCGCGGCCCAGCCCACGAGCTCGTGACCCTCCCAGGAGACCTTGGGCATGCCGCCCCAGGAGCGGAGAGCGTGGCCGGGCGCCATGAGGACCTCGGTCGCGCCGTCGGCAAAGGCAGCCCCCTCGTCCTCGTCGCCCGCGACGCCGTCGCCGTCGTCGAAGGTGACCTTGATCACCTTGACCTCCTTGACCTCGCTCGCCTCATGGTTCTTGTCGGCGGGCGCAAAGACGTAGTAGGTCCCGGCGTCGCCCACCTCGAACTCGTTGTTCTCGGCCTCGAGTGCATCGCTCAGGTCGTCTCTCTCGCTCCAGCAGTACATGTCGGCGTCGCCGTTCTGGAGGATGATGCGGACGGTGCCCTCGGCGTCACCCTTCGCGTAGCGGACGTCGGGCATGGCATACGTCGCCTTGGCGATCTTGAGGCCGCCCTCGAACACCTGGGAGTACGCTTCGTAGGTGTCGTCTGCGGCGCGCGTCACCCGCACGTCGTAGGTGCCGGCGTCCACCGGCGCCTCGCTGGTCCAAGGATCGGTCTCGGCCGCGTCTGCCGCGCGGTACTCGACCGTGAAGCTGTTCGTCGCGACGCCCTCGGGCACCGCCGTGAAGCCGAACGCCTTCGCCAAGCCGTCGTAGGTGTAGGCGGTGTTGCCCTCGGAAGGCGTCACGGTGATGGCGGCGAGCTGCGTCCACTGGGCGGTCACGGTCGTCTCGGCCGTGACGGTTGCCGTGCCATCGAAAGCGGCGCCGTCCGCGGTCTTCCAGCCAGCGAAGACGTAGCCGTCGCGGATTGCGGTCGGCATGTTGTCAGCACCGACGGCCTCGCCGGACTCGAGATACCACGTGGTAGGCGAGCCTTCGGCGAACGAGCCCTCGCCCTCGTTGACCTTGAAGGTCACCTTGGTGATGGTCACGCTCGCGACCTCGCTCGAATCGTGAGTCGCATCGCCCGCGGCGCGGAAGTAGAAGGTGCCGCCTTCGCCAACCTCAAGCTCATTAGTGCCGGGTTCAAGCGTCTGGAACGTGTTGGGGCTCCAGTCGGTCTCGTAATCGGACCACTGGATGTCGCCGTGGAGCGTCGCGCCGTCGGCGCCCGTCACGGTCACCGTCGCATGCTCGGCACCGGGCGTCACGGTGAGCACGGGCGCTGCCTGGGCGCCGCGGCACATGACCTCGAAGACGACCGTCGCGGCGTCAGGATTCGCGAGCGTCCAGCCGGCCTCGACGGCAGGCTCGGCACTCGGGTCGCCGTCGCTCCAGACCAGCGTCACGGTCACGGACTCGTCGCCCTCAAGCTCGTGGGTGCCCGCCTCGAGCCCGAGCTCCTCATCGAAGGCCGCCACGTAGGGCGCCGCCTGGATGGTCACGTCGGCCTTGTAGACCTTAGCGGCGCGCGTGACGCCGAGGAGGTTCGTGAAGGCCTCGAGCGGGTTGGCGGCAGCGGCGTCCTCGGAGTAGACCTCGCCGATGGTGTAAGAGTCATTCGCACCCTCGCTGTTGGCAATGAGGGTCTCGAACGTCTGGGCGGCGTGCTCGCTCGCCATGTCCTCGTTGACGTCTGCCACCTGGACGTCCAAGAGCGCGTTCACGTCCTCGACGGCAGGCGCCTGGGGTGCGGCGTTCACCACGACGTCCTTGGTCACGGAGATCCCCGTCGACGCGCCGTCGACGAAGAGATCGGCCGTTATGGTGACGGTGCCGCGTGACACCACCTCGAGCTCGCCGGTTTCGCGGTCGATGGTCGCGATATCGGTGTCGTCGACGCTCCACCTGAAAGCGACCCTATCGGCGCCCTCTCCGGTAAAGCCCGCGCTGGCGGTATAGGTCTGGGCGGGCGCGTCCGCCTCGATGGCATCCGGACCCTCGATCTCGGGGTCGACCACGAACACCTCGACGGAATCGCTGGCGGCCGGGTTGCTGTCGGCCGTCATCGTGACGGTGGCCAGGCCCGCTGCAACAGGATTCACCTGCGCTATCGTGTAGTTCGAAGCCAGGGAGAGCACGTCATCCCGGTCGACGGACCACGTCACGGCGTTGTCGAACGCGTTGGCGGGCAGCGTGTAGCCGGTAAGCTGGAAGGCGCCACCGGAAAGCTCGACCACACGCGTCTCGTCGCCGGTTATGACGGCGCTCTCGACCGCGACGTTCTCGATGTTGCGCGCGGGCCCGTACACATACACGCCCGCGCCGCCGGTGACGCCGCCAAGGCTCTTGCCGTCTCCGGAGAGCTGGTACCTGGCGAACACCGTGCTTTCGCCCGTGGGAACCTGGGCGCTCATCGCGCCGTCAGCCACGCTGCCGTCGAGCCTTGTGGCGGCAGCACCCGCGAGCTGCTCGAGCGTCGCGGATTCGAAGGTGGCGTCAAGCCGGTAGATGCCGTCGTTGCTGCCGGTGCCTGCAATCTGGTTGTAGGTGGCGCTGACGTCCCGGTAGTTCGAGGTCTGGATCCCGCTCACGAAGGGTTCCTTGCCGTCGATGGTCACCGCGCCCTGGATGTTGGCCATGATGTGCACCCGGGAGCTGCCGCCGAGCTGGATGGCCGCGCCGTCGTACGAGGTGAACGTGCCGCCGGTGACGTACATGTTCGAGCCGTCGAACTGGACGGGCTTGCGCGTGTTGCTCGCGGAGTCCTGGTGCGCGAACTCGCCGCCGGTGACGGTGAGCGTGCCGCCGCACCACAGGCTCGCGATTTCTCCGCCCCTGACCTCGATGGTGCCGGGCGAGTCGACGGCGGAATGGCTGTTGTTCTTGAGGCCAAAGGTGCCGTCCTCGATCACGATATGGGAGTCGGCGACCGTGGAGTAGACGGCCGCCTCGGCACCCCAGTAGCCGCCCGAGCTGCCGAGGATCGCCGTGGCGCCGTTGCCGATCAGCTTGACGGCAACGCCCTCATCCGAGCCACCCTGCCCGTACTCCGTGCGCAGCGAGACGCTGTCGCGCGTGATGAGCGTGGAGTTCGCCTCGACCTCGACGGGGTTGAGCGCGTCGTAGAAGGAGCCTTGCGAGCGCGTATCGTTGACGTAGACGGAGTCCTTGAGGATCAGCGTGGCTCCGTTGCGCACATGGAAGCGGCAGTAGCGCAGCGTGCCGGTGCCGCCCACCACGACGTCGCGGTCGACGTAGATCTCGCGGTCACCGTCGCTGAACAGGCCACCCTCGTCGAACTCGATGGTTCCCTGGGTGATGATGGTGCCCACGGTGGGGTCGTTGATCGCCTCGGTGAAGTCATCGTGGTTGGTCACGGTCACGGTGCGCTTGTTCGCCACGGCCTGCAGCGTGGCAAGCATCTTCTCGGCGTTCTCGAGCTTCGCGAGATTGGTCACCTGGGCCTGTCCCTCGGCATCGAGCGCGTCGTAGGCCGCGCGCGCCGCCTGGATCTCGCCGGCGTCCCCGGTGGTGATGTCGTTGACGGCGGGCAGTGCATCGATCATGTCGACCACGTTCTGCCAGGGGGCCGTCTGCTCGTCCTCGGCTTTGGAGATCGCGAAGCTGTCGACCAGCGTCGAGACGCCGCCGCTCACCGTGTAGGCGCGGTAGTAGAGCGCGTCGCCGTCGACGTTGATACCGGTGTAGACCGGGACGTCGAGATCGAGGTTGACCTTGCTGGGCACACCAGCCGCGGTGTCCTGCTCGTAGTTCTTGACGCCCGCGGTGCCGGCGATCACGAACATGGTGCCCTCGGGGTTGTACGCGGTGGAGTAGTTCTGGCCCTGATAGGTGGTGGTCACCTCCGCCACGTTGGCGTCCTCGCCGTTCACCAGGTAGGGGGTGCGGTTGTAGACATGGTCGTGGCCGGAGAGCACGAGGTCGATATCGCAACTCGAGCAGATCGCGTCGATCTGGCCGCGGATGGCGACGACGTCGTCATCCTGGGCATGCGGGCCGTTGGAGTAGGGCGACTTGTGCATCGCGATGATCTTCCACGCGGCGTCCGATTCGCTCGCGGTGGCGATCGCCCACTGCACCTGCTCAGCAGAGAGCTGGTCTCCTTCGAGGTCGTTGGTGTTGAGGACGATGAACAGCGCGTTCTTGTACTCGAACGAGTAGTACGCACCGGTCGAGAGGTCCTGTTCGGGCACGTCGGCCAAGTTGAAGTGGGCCTGCACCGGGTTGTCGTAGGTGATGCCCTCGACCTCGGAGCGCTCCTCGTGGTTGCCGGTGACGGGCACGAAGGCGAGCGAGGAGGATACCTCGTCGTCGAGCGCCCAGCTCCAGTAGTCCTCGTTGGCGCCGTCGTCCACGAAGTCGCCGCCGTGAATGGCAAAGGAGGCGTCCGGGAACGCAGCGTCTGCCGCCGCAAGGGTCGCCAGGTAGGTATCGTAGTCGGACTCGATCATGCCCTGCGAGTCGTTGACGTTGATGAACGTGAAGGAGTCCTCCGCGGCGCTGCCGCAGGTGAACGCGATCACCTCGGACGTCCAGCCGTGCTCGAAGTCGCCGACCTGGTAGTAGTAGGTCTTGCCGAGCTCGAGGCCGTCGATGGTGGCCGAGTGCTCCGTCGCGTCCTGGGTGCCATAGGTGGTGATGAGGCCGAGATTCATCTGCGGGTCGGGCTTGACCACCTCGGTGGAAACGGCCGCGATCTCGCGGGCGGCGCTCATGTCCGCGCTCTCGGACACCCGCACCGCGGACTCGCCTACCGCGGTCCCGGTGTACCAGCGCAGGTTCCTCGTGGCGAGCGGATCGCTCCCCAGCGTCATGGTGAGCTGCGTGGGCGCAAGCCCGTTCTCCACCGTCGCCGGCTGCGGGCTCAACGTCCCGTCGAACGTTATGGTCCTGCCCTCGCCGCCGATCGCATCATCCTGCGTGTCGTCATAGAGCATGCCGGAGGCGATGTCCCAGATGAGCCCGCCCATGCCGGTGAGGAAGCTCGGGCTCATGTACTCCGAGACGAGGCCCTCCACGAGCCCGCGGATATCGAGGCCGAACGTGCTCGCGATCGTCGCGAGCCTGCCGTCGTCAGTGGCCTCGTTGAGCGCCGTCTCCAGCAGCCATGCCAGATCGAGGCTGTCGATATCGATATAGGTGTTGTTAAGCAGGTCGTTTACGATCGAGCTGGGATCATCGATCAGGCTGTCGAGCAGCATGTCAATGAGGTTCGTGACGATCTCGCCGCTCTGGATGTAGGACTGCGCGTTCTCGACCCAGCTCGGCGGATTCTCGGCACCGGCGTAGTGGCCGGTGAGGATCAGCACGAGGAAGTCGTAGAGTGTGCGCTCGGAGCTGTCGAGCGACTCGACACCGAAGTTGCTCACCTTGGTAACCAGCTCGTCGACCGCGCCGAGCAGCTGGTCGGGGTTGTCGACATAGCGCGCCTCGACCTGGTCGATCACGTCGTAGACGACCGCTAGAATCTGGGCATCGGTGATCGTGGCGTCGTCGATGAGGGCGCCCGCGGTACCGCTCGGCTCGATCTGGATGCCGCCGTTCGCGTAACGAATGTTCACGCGGCCGATGCCGCTGCCCAGCTCGATGGACATCGGGGTGGCAAGGAACCCGCGCACCGCCTCGAGCACCGTGGAGTCGAGGTCGAGTTCAGGGAAGCTCGCATTCAGGTAGTTTACGACCCCTGTCTCGCCGATCTCCTGCAGCATGGGGCGGAGCATGCCGTTGGCCATGTTGTTGAGCAGCTGGGGCGAGTAGAGCTTGTCCATCGTGTACTGCCCGAAATCGGAGATCTCGGTAACCGTGCCGTTGTGGTCCTCGAATGAGATGGACTCCACGCCGTTCGTGCTGACCGAGAAGGTCTCGTGCGTGCGCTGAGTGCCGTCGCCGAGAGGCTCGCCCTTCGTGACCGTGACGCTGCGCACGGGCGAGCCGTACGAGGCGAGCGATCCGGTCTCGAGGTCGTAGATGGTGTTGCCCGTGGGCGTGGTGTACTCGGCGATGTCGTTCGCATGCATGTGACCGGTGAAGACGTAGCGCATGCCGGCGTCCGCGAAGACGGTCGCCACGTTCCGCCAATCCTCGACCACATACTCCGAGAGGAGGTTCTCCTCGCCCTCGAAGTGCGGGATGACACCGTGGTGCATGAGGCCGATCACGGTATCTCCCTCGGCATCGGCCTCCTCGATGCGGTCGGTTACCCAGGGAAGCAGATCCTCGTCCACGCGACCCGCTGTGATGTGCTCGTTGGTGTCGTAACCGGTGCCGGCGTCAGGGCTGTACATACCGGAGTCGATGGCGACGATCGTGAACCGGCCGAGGTCGACGGTATATGAGAGCTCGCCCGCCTGCTCATCGGAGACGGGATTCGCGAAGTACTGCGCATCGAACTCGCCGTTGTAGCCGAAGTTCGCGTAGATTTCCTTGAACTCGTCGGGCGTGGTGGTCTGTGCGCTCTCCTTATAGCCGTTCTCGAAGGTGCACGCGTCGAGGTAGTTGTAGATGTCGTGGTTGCCGTTAATGACGAAGACCTCGGTCTCGGTCTCGTCCTCGAGCTTCTGGAACTTGGCCGCTAGGTCGCGGTGCCCCTGGATCTCGCCGTCCTTGGTAAGGTCTCCCGAGACGATAAGGATATCCGGGTCGTCCTCGCGCACCATCTCGAGCGCCGCGTCGGCGATGGAGCCGGACTCCTCGAGCATCTTGGGGTCGCCGCCGACGTAGGTGGTGTAATCGGCGCAGTCGCTCACGAAGTTCACGGGATAGTAGTGCATATCCGAAAGAACCGCAATACGCAGCTCGCCGTCGTCCTCGCCGAAGCCGGCTCCCCTACTTTCAGCGTAGGCGACCACACTCGTAAGGGGTGAGAGCGTCGCCTGCAAAAGCAGAATCGAGCTCAAAACAAGCGCCAGCAGACGTCGGGGGAAGCCCATGAAGGCCACCTTTCCATATATCTTTCTCGGGCAGCCTTTGGCCTTCGACATATGAACACCCATCCCCTTCGCACAGTCTTCTCGCATGCAAGGCGCATACGATCTGATTGATTTGCATGGCTATCGCAACGGACCAGTGCGGTCCAGAGAACAGGGTAGACAGTCGAAATCATGCCAGCCAAAGCCTTTGGTAAAGCCGCGTATGCTCCTGGTAAGGAATCCTGTCTATACAATCACGTCTCCCATGCCACTGATGCTCGTTGCTTGTCGACACCAGGCCGGGCATGTACACCCCCGCGCCTCTCACGCGGACGAGGCGCCCGCATAGCCGCAGGTAGCGGCCACGTCCCTACTTCGGCTCCCCGCGAGGGGTGTACATACCCGGAAAACCGTCCTCCGCGCGGCGCCCTCGGCACGAAAAGGGCCCCGCGACGCATGCCGCGGGGCCCCAAAACGTCGGTTTTGTTGTCAGACTAGCGCCCGAAGGGGTTGCTGCGCTCCTGCTGGTACTGTTCGTAGAGGCGCATGAGGTCGTCGACGCTGATCTCCTGGCCGTTGAGGTTCACGGTCTCCTCCTCGTTGCTCTGCTCCTGCTGAAGCGCCTCGTCGGAGCCGAGCGTCACCTCGAAGGTCCGCTCCTGGTCGCCGCGCATGACGACCACCTCGACGGTGTCGCCGATGTCGTGGGAGCGCACGGCGAGGATCGCGCTGTCGGCCGAGGTGACGGCCTCGCCGCCGATGCTCGTGATGACGTCGCCCACCTCGATGCCCGCCTCGGCGGCCGGGCTGCCGTCGGTGACCTCCACGACGTAGGCGCCCTCGTCGACGGACAGGCCGTTGCGCAGCGCGTTGGCGGGGGTCACGGTCTGCATGGAGAGGCCGATGTAGGCGTGGGTGACCGTCTCGCCGGCGATGATCTTGTCGGCGACCTCCATGGCATAGTTGCCGGGGATGGCGTAGCCGATGCCCGCGAAGCTCTCGGTGTCGGACGAGAAGAGCGTGCAGATGCCCACGAGCTTGCCCTCGGAGTCGACGAGCGCGCCGCCGGAGTTGCCGGGGTTGATCGTGGCGTCGGTCTGGATCAGGTTGGTGTAGAGGGTGTTGCCCTCGGAGTTCTGGAGCAGGGTGCTGCGCGAGAGGGCCGAGACGATGCCCTGGGAGACGGAGTTCTCCAGGCCGAAGGGGCTGCCCACGCTCATGACCCAGTCACCGACCTGCAGCGAGTCGGAGTCGCCGACCTCCATCGGCGTGACCTCCGCGTCGCCGAAGTCGGCGTGGATCACGGCGACGTCGCTGGAGGCGTCGGTGCCCACGAGGGTGGCGTCGTAGGTCTCGCCGTTGTAGGCCACCGAGATGCTCTCGGCGTTCTCGATGACGTGGTTGTTGGTGATGATGTTGCCATCGGTGTCGTAGATGACGCCCGAGCCCATGCCCTCGCCGTCGGCGAAGGTGCAGTAGACCGTGACGACGGAGGGCAGCGCCTTGGCCGCCACCGCGTTGGCGACGGAGGTGTCCTCGTCGGCCGGGTCGATCGTAATCTGCTGGGCCGAGTCGCCGCCCACGACCTGGGTCGTCGAGGGACCCACCACGCCCGCGAGCATCAAGACGCCCGTGAGGGCGCCCGCGCCCAGCACGCCACCGAGCAGGCCTACGAGCAGGGTCTTGAGGGTGCGGCGGGGCTTCTTCTCCCGCTCGGGCCTCTCGGGGGAGAAGTCCGGCGGGGTCTCGGGGGCGTCACCGCCCGTGATGCCCGGGACGGGGGGCGTGATGCGCCGCTCCGTCGGCTGTTCCGGTCCCTGCGACGCAGGGGCACCGTAGGGATAGTCGCTCATGGTTCCTTCTTTCCTTGGGCCGCCCTCGGCGGCGTGCTTCCTACCGAGGTCGAATGTACCCAAACGGCGAGAGGGGATGCGACGTCCGCCGCATTGACACCCGGCCGACACGTTGCTTTCCGCTTCCTGAAAGAGCGCGCCGCAAGGCCCCGCGCGGAGCCGCTGACGCCGCGCTCGCGCGGGGGCGGCGAGACGGCCCGGCTAGATGCGGAAGAGGTAGCCCACGCCGCGGATGGTGACGATGTGGCTCGCGACCTGCGGGCCCACCTTGGAGCGGACGCGGCGGATGTGGACGTCGACGGTGCGGGTGCCGCCGCAGTACTCGAAGCCCCACACGCGGTGGAGCAGCGTCTCGCGCGAGTAGGCGCGCGAGGGGTGCGTGGCGAGGAAGGACAGGAGCGAGTACTCCATGAGCGTGAGGTCCACGGGGCGTTCGTCGATGTAGACCTGGTAGGTGGCGAGGTTGATCGTCATGTTGTCGATCGTGACGATGTCCGCCGGAGCGCTCTCCTCCCCCGGCCACAGCAGCAGCGTGCAGCGCAGCTCGAACTCGGCGGCGCCGGCGGTGGAGAGGATGAAGTCGTTGGTGCCCTGCGTCGGCATGTGGAGCGTGGCGAGCTTGTCGGGGTCCTGGACGAGCAGGCGCGGCGTGAAGCCGTTCTCGGCGACGAAGGAGTCCACCGCGTTGAGAAGGTCCTGGCTCATGCCCTCGCCGTCGAGGATGACGAGGTCAAACTCATGGCCGGAGGACACGGCCTGGGGGAAGGTCTCCTCGTTCGCCAGCGCGATGGAGACGTCGATTGCATGCGAGAGCTCACGCATGCGATCGTGCAGGCGAGTCGTGGCGGATATGAGCAGGATGTTCTTGTGGTGCATCCCTGAGGCCCCTCCCGAGCGATCAATATGGGTCATCGTAGCACAACGCGTGCCCGTCAGAGCGCGCGGTCCCAAACAGCCTCAAATGCGTCCCAGCTAGCGCATGGTCCGGAAGAGGCGAGAAACACGCTGGAAATCTGATGCGGCCACGTTGGGGCGGGGTCGGCGGGCGGGGTTCGCCTGCGCGGC
>UMIY01003652.1_pt1 | contig 17853 bp, 4 predicted proteins | sample 1965921 | NCBI WGS metagenome assembly UMIY01 (sample SAMEA4836134, study PRJEB28245) | human gut metagenome | biome: gut microbiome; material: fecal sample | place: Denmark | collected 2008
CTCTTTCCTTACTCACACCCCCACCCCGTCGGGGTGTTGGATAAACTCGAATAACCACCGGAACATTGTATATCCTGTTAATGCAGGGACGCTTAATGCTACACGTCAGCATATTAGTACATATATCTCAGGTTAGTGGCGTTTTTTTGAAAGGTAAATGTCAGTGCAGTTGCACAGATACACTCACGAAATTATTAACGCCTTGTCAGTACGCAAAGTGTTTTCGGCGGTGTTGGTGCGAAGAATCCTCAATAGTTGGCTGAGCGAAGCTCAGCAACAGAAGCTCACCTTTGACAAGGGAGGCAAGGATATGGTGCGGAGCAAGGGATAGTGCGGGATTGGGAGGGTTGGGGTGGGGCGAGGGGTGTGGCAATCCCTCAGTCTTGCGACAGATAAGGTTGAGAGGATATTAAATATACTTGAATCGCTGAGCAAGGCAATTTATGATAAGAAGTAGCCTTGTCGCAATCCAGCTCCCTTTACTCAAGGGAGCCAAGAATGTGGTGCAGGGCGAAGGGATAGTGCTTGGCGATATATTTCACTTGACCGGTGGCTGTAGGGCGCCGGTTTTTTGTATTATGTGCCGCATTTGCGACCGTTCGTGCCGTTATAACAACCGTTCGTGCCAAAAAGTTGAAAATGAAAAGCGAATGAGTTATGATATAATTATAAAATTATAAGGGGAGAAGTATGCTCATCTGCGTTTACGATACCGCAAACGAGGCGGAGATACTGAAAGCGAAAATAACACAGATCGCAACGGCGGCGTATCGAAGAATTGCCTACAGGGTATGTCAGAGGTATGAGAGCTTTGCGAAGGAGTGTAAGACGGCTGACCTTATAATCGTGCTTGCCGACGGAGCGGACGGTATGGAGGGCGTTATTGCGGCGAAGAATGCCGACAGGGATACGCCCGTCATATGGCTGTCGGACGATGAGGGATTCGGGGCGCAGTCATACAGGCTTGGCTGTACCTATTTCCACAAGAAGCCGATACCGCTTGAAAAGCTGAAGGAGGCACTGCATAAGTGCAGGTGCATGGCGTAAGCACGGGTAAATCTACAGGAGGAAAAACATGAAGAAAAAATTTGTACGGCTCATAAGTGCGGTGCTGTCTGCGGCAATGACGCTGACGGCTGTACCGTTATCGGCATTTGCCGAGGGCGAGGAGCATACGCATGACGGCGAGGGCAATGTCATCACGACACCGCTTGATTTCAGAGAAAAGACGGCGGACGAAAACGGTGTCGGCTGGAACTGGGATTATGACACAAAGACGCTGACGCTTAACGGAGTGAACATTCAGGCGACAACCGACAGTATGAGCGTCGTAACAGTCCCCGACGGTACGGAGATAGTGCTGAACGGTGAAAACACTATCGTACAGACGAACACCGGCAAAAGTGATACATATGTTCTCAGTGCCGTAAATAATAAAGAGGTCAATTGTGACGGCACAATGACAATCAGCGGCGACGGTGTGCTGAATGCAGAGAACCGCTCTACAGACAGTATGGCACGCTCTCTCGGCGGATCAATAATCCTGAACGGCGGTACAGTAAACGCAACAGGTACTGTAAAGACAAATTCGCTTGAAATACATAATGACGGTGTGCTGAACGCAAATGCGACAACTGCATCTTTTGAGGGTGTGGCTGTCAATGTCAGCGGCGGCATTACTGTTGACGGCAACGGCAGTCTTACTGCAGTAGGTTGTGCTAATGAATCTACGTTAAACAGTGCAATATTGCTTACCAGTAATTTCGACAAAATTTCCGTCAGCGAAAACGGCAGTATTACTGTGCCTGAAGGCAATGCAGCAAGAGTCGGAATATACTACAGCGGAAACAACGGCGACGGAATGGATGCCGAAATAAGCGGCGGTAAGGTCACTGCTTACGGTGCTAAGTATGGCATTTACAAAGTAAACCTTATAATGAGCGGTACAGGCTCGGTATATACTACGGGCGGTTCATACGCTATCGGTCAAACTTTACCGGCAATAGACGAGAATGAATTTGTAATAAAGGGCTCGACCGAGTTCAAGGCTTCGGAAAGTGCTGTGACAGGCGAGGTCAAGTATAACAGCGGCTATTATGAGATTGGCGGAGCGGACGCTAAGACGGTAGTTATAAAGCCTGATACTTCTCCCCGTATAATACTCGGCAAGCAGACAGGAATATTCAAGACGGAAGAGTATGAAATAATTGAAGGCATGACTGATACCAAGCTCAAGGGTACGGTTTACTTTGATATTACTCTGAAGAATATGAGCGATGAAGAGTTTGCAGACGCAAGAGGCTATTTCGGCGGCGATGAACCCGATTTATTAGCAAGCATAATCAAGACCGATTACGGCTGGGTGTGCATGGTCTGCGATACCAAGTTTTCGACTACATACGACACTGATAATACTCTTACAATAAAGTGCGGAGATATTGTATCCAATACCGTTCAGGTAAAGTCGAATGCAAACCGTTTCAACAAGGTTACACAGGGTGACAACACAAACAGAACGGTTTTCTATACAAACACTTCGCAGGAAGAGAAGGACAATTACAAGCTTGTAAGCACCTATACGGTTGACAGTGAAAGCATAAGCTATAACTGGTACAGTACGAACAGTGCATACAGTGCAGATGAGCTCGGTGCGGCAGTATCCGGAACTGACGGCGAATTCAAGCTTGCGGATAATATTCCTGCCGGAAATTATGTTCTGTATTGCGATATAGCCTATTCAGACGGTGACAGCACAGAAACAGTTACAGAAAAATTTACATTTACATATAAAGAATGTGCACATGAAAACGGTTATTCCGACGGTAAATGCACAAACTGCGGAGCGTTATGTGATCACAGCGATATTGACATTGACACGGGTAAGTGTAACGAGTGTGAGCATCAGTTTGTTGCTACAATCAGCACAGACGGCAGTGCGCCTATAGGCTATGACACGCTCGCAGACTGCCTTGACAGCATTACTGCCGATACCGGAAACTATGTTAAGATCTATCAGGATATCGGCGATGCATCGGCAACTGCAACTTTAGATACTATAGATGTAAAACACAATGTTATGGTTGACCTTAACGGTCACAAGCTGAACAATATCAAGCTTGGGGTCAACAAAGACGTCAAGCTTACATTAACCGGCACAGCGGGCAGTTATGTTAAGCAGGTGTATGTTCGCAATGGCGGATCTTTCGTAATTGACAGCGCTGCAAATGCAGAATTTAATACAATTTTTGTTGAGGCAGATGCGGGGCTCGCTGTAAACGATGGTGCAAAAGTAACTACAGAGCAGTTGACTGTGATAGCATCAGTGGCTGATGACGGAACTACAACGACATCTGTAAAGATTGCTACGGGAATGAAGATAGGTGGGCTGTCATATCATAGCCAAAACAATTCCAGAGTCGTGAAATTAGGCAATCTTCTTGATGTTACCCGGCAGGCGCTGCAACGTGACGATAACGGCGAGTATCTTGATCTTTATAAAGAATATGGAGGTATGGGTTATCCCTATGCGTTTACTGTTGTAGAGCATACTGACGCTGACCACAAATACGGCACCGGAACAGGCAAGTGCAAGGAGTGCGGAAAGCCCTGCGAACACAGCGGTGATATAAACACGGACACCGGCATCTGTTCAATCTGCGGTGCGATTGTGTCTGTCGCAATCTATACAGATGCAAACGGAATCTCGAAGTATGTAGATGCCGATGAGCTTCACTCTTTACTGAATGAATACAACGGAAGCGGTACGATAAAGCTGTTTAAGGATTATGATAATTCAAAAGCTCAGTATGACTTATACGGAGAACTTACAATTGACTTAAACGGACGCCAATTTAAAATCCGGAGTATTACTCCTTGCAAAAACGGAAAGCTTACAATCAAAAACAGCGGCAATCCGGTTATGCTCGGTTGTAATGTATATCCGACAAACGACGCTTCATACGCCGGCGGTACGCTTATAATAGACGGCGATGTAGTTTTAGACACTTCGATCTATGTATATGATTCGAGTACGGTTATATTGAAAGCCGGTGCATATACTGCCGGACTTTACGCAAGGGACAGCAAGACATTATATGATATGCTCGGCGAGGGTAAGGCTTTCTTCAAGACTGACGGAACTCTTTTCAATGCAAATGTTAAGGAAATATCAAGCAGTGAAACGCTGACAATCAAAGACCACAGCCATACCTATGTTGACGGCGAGTGCGGCTGTGGATATGTATGCCCTCACAGCGATGTTGACATTAACACGGGCAAGTGTACAGAGTGTGAATATCAGTATGCGGCTGTTATCGTAAAGGACGGGGCTGTAGCTTCTGTTCATGAAGAAAATGAGATGGGAGCGGCTTTTCAAGCGGCTGACAGTGACGCAAACACCGGCTGTACATTAAGAGTATACAAGAATTATACAGGCAGCTATACAACACTCAGCGGTAAGTTCACGCTGTGGATTGCTGAGAAAGCCAATGTAGGTACGTTAACTGTTTCGGGAGATATAACCGTTACGGGATCGGGAAAAAATAATAGTATTTATGGCGATTTCAATGTAGCGGACGGCGGTAAGCTGACATTTGACGAAAACTGCGGCGCTATGGGAACTGTGTCGGTAGGTGCAGGTACATTTGACTGCTATTATTCAATCGACATAACACTCAATATAAACGATGCAAGTAGTGACGTAATTCTTCACGGCGGAGCTTTCAAAACAATATGCTATAACGGCGGCGGGGACAGAGCAAACGCAGAAATACTGACTTTGTTGGCTGAGAACCGTATGTTTATGTGGCGTTCCGGTGGGCCGATAGACGGCTCAAAAACACTGTTGAAAGACGGTTTTGCAACAACTGTTTTTGTAATACCACATGAAGGTCACAGTTACGACAGCACAACGGGCAAGTGTACGATTTGCGGTAAGCGGTGCGGTCATACGGATGTTGACAGCAAAACGGGTGTATGCCTTACCTGCGAATATCAGCTTACTGCGGGCGTTTCGGGCGTGGGAACAGCGAAGTATTTCGATAATATAGACGACGCTTTTACTGCGGCATTATCGGAGGAAAACAGCGGCTGTACGCTGACATTGTATAAGGACTGTGAGCTTTCGACGTCCGCAACAATCGACAATACAAAGGTTACTGTCGATGTGAACGGATATTCACTCGGCGGAGAGGCGGATATAAGTGTAAATGACGGTGGTGTGCTGTACCTTAAGGACAGCAGGAAAAGCACCTACTACGGATGCATAGACGCACCTTTTAGTGTAAACGGCGGTACGCTTATAAACGGTACTGCAGACGGCGGCAGTTCAGCCGCAGATGTACTCAATTTAGTCATTAACAGTGCTAAGCGTGTCGAAATATACGGCGGCATATTTGAGAATGTTTATATTGCACACGCAAGCGGTGTAGCTTTATACGGCGGAAGGTACAACACCATCTGCGGCGAGAAAAGCAACAGCACACCCGTAAACACTCTGCTTGCAAAGGGCTATGCATTTGCGACCTTAAACAGTGTCACACATCTCCCCGAAAGTATAGTTGACGGCAGTGCGGTGACACTCAGCGAAGGAATTAGAAATGTCACAGTTGTAAAGCATACTCATACATACACCGAAACAGAGACAAAGTGTGCGTGCGGTGCTGTGCTTTATGCAAAGGTGACATCAGCCGACGGTACTACTAACGAATATTTTGACAGCATTGAGGAAGGCTTATTATATGCCGATAAGGCTGAAAACAAGGGCTGTGTTTTCACTCTTGTAACAAGCGGTAAGATCAATAGTGGGGTTAGGCTGTCAAACGGTCAGTTTACTATTACCACAAGTAATTATGGTACTATCTATGATTACAACCAGACAATAACTATTGACGGTGCAGATGTTATTGCCGAAGGTCATATGTTAATCAATTGCAAAATATTTGTGAACAGCGGCTCTCTTACGCTGCCTGAAGGTTCAAATACCCGATTTGGTGAAATTTATATACTTGGCGGTACTGTAAACATCAGCGAAGGCGTAAATGCCGACAATAATGCGGGTGTTGATAAATTGTTTATAACCAATGCCGCAACCGATGCAAAGGTGACTATAGGCGGCGGTACTTACCGCCATATCGTTTTCGAACCGTTTAAGCTGAAGGACGTGCTTACAAGCGGTGCGCGTGTTATAAGGTATGATAACCCGTCAGATCCGACTGCGGAGAAAACAGCAACGGCTTTATTATACAGTGATATAGCCGAAGAAAGCTATTTAGCCCCCGGTGACGATGACGGAAGGTATTATCTGTTTACCAAGTGCGAGCATAAGAATAAGGACGGCAGTTATGCCTTTAATGAGGGCGGTATATGCAAATACTGTAACTCTGAGTTTGCCGCAAGCGTAAGCTATACCGACGGCGGCGAAAAGACAGAACTGTTCAGCGATATATGCGACGCTTTTGACAAGGCTAATGAGATAGGTACGGCTACAATAACGCTGTGCAGGGATATTGCAGACAGTGAAATTGCACATGAAATAAATGTTACGGGCAATGTAACGCTTGCACTGAACGGCAAAACATTGGGTGCTACGGATAAAGCAAAAAAAATATATATTTGTGGCAGCACGCTTACCGTGAATGGAAACGGTAAAGTATGGAGCGCAATTGAAGCTAAGCCGGACTCGAAATTAACCATTACAAACGGCGAATACTACGATGTGTATGCCCTTTCAGACAGTGAAGTGGTAATCCTGGATGGTATAATAGACTGCTTATCCGTTTATGGTACGGGTAAAGCAGAGGTCAGCGGCGGTAAATTCAAGTATTTGTTTATGTACAACGGCAAGGCAATCGAATCTGTACTGGCAGACAGTTATGCGTATAAAAATGCTGACGGCACTTGGCTTTCGATTGATGAGCGTGAAAAAGATAGCTATTTGGGCGGTTCTAAAGGAGCGTTATCCGTAGAAGAAGCACCGATAAAGAGCGCAAGTATTGCGTGGGCAGACGAAGGAACGCCTGTTATATACCGTAACGGAGCGAAAAAATTGAAAGTCAATGTTACATGCGATGTGGCGGACACTTCAAAGCGGATAACCTATTCGGATTTCGTAAACGGCAATAATCGCAGTAAAGATTCTAAGCTTTCTGTTAACTGGTATATGGTATTCGGTTATAAAATCGGTGAGATTGTAGCGGAAGACGGTGAGGTTGAATATTACACTGTACTGAAGTGTGACGGATACGAATATAAGTCGAATGTGCTTAAGTTTACACTTGCGACCTGCTCGCACCCTGAGGATAGCTTTAATAACGAAACCGACGGTTTGGTATTCTGCGGTATATGTGATTTATTGATAGAAGCCGAGGTAGTAGATGCTGACGGCAAGTCGTTAGGCTATGCGGGTCTTAATAGAGCCATAAAGCTGGCGCAGGAGAACGAAGGCAGCACTGTAAAGCTGATTTCGGAAAGAGTACCTGCGTCCATTACCGTGACGGGCGGTAAGTTTACTGTTGACTTTAACGGTAAAGAGGCATATTATCAGTTCACTGTCAACGGCGGTGACGTGACTTTCACTTCTTCGGCAGTACAGGACGTGAGCAATCAAAATCTGCCAAGCGGAATCACAGTTAACGGAACTGACGCTGAGGTTACAATTGACGGTAAAATCAAGCTGGGAAGTGTAACAATATCAAGCGGTGCGCTTGCAGTAAACAGTGCCGAGAGTTATATTAAAGAACTGTCAATAAATGGCGGAAAGACTGTTGTAAACGGTGCAAATATTGATGCACTGAAAGCTAACGGCGGAGACACGGTCATCAATTATGTTACAGCCGATTCTTTAAGCGTGAATATCAACGGGTCCGGTAGCATCTCTATCGTAACCGGCGAGTTCGGCAGCACCACTTGCAAAACAGACAGCGGTTATACTTTAGGTATGGCAATTGCGAGTGGAAGCGTAGTTTTCGGTAATAGTATGAATGGCATTACTGTTTACACATACGAAGCTATTCAGACCATGACCAAAACCGATAGAATTTTTGTTGATAAGTGCGTTCATAAGGACGGAAGCGGCAGTTATGTGCTTGACGGAAATCCCTGTCCTTACTGCAATGAGGAAATCGTTGCAACTGTAAGCTATACGGACGGCGGAAGCGAAAATACGGATCTGTTCAGCGATATTTATGACGCTTTTGACAAGGCTAATGAGATAGGTACGGCTACTGTAACGCTGCAGAAGAACATCACGGACGATATTACAGATACGATAGCTGTTACAGGCAATGTTACGCTTGAACTTAACGGTAAAAGGCTCTCACAACCCGGTACTGATGTATGGTATTCCATAGAAGTAACGAGCGGTAAGCTGACCGTTAACGGCAGTGGCTTAATAAAACGTGTTGCCGTTCGCAACGGCAGCAATGCGGAAATCAACGGTGGTACTTTCTCTGACTTCATAATTAAAGACGGCGGTAACGCTGTAATTAAAGGCGGTCAATTCTACAGCTTACAGGTTTCAGGCGAAGGCAGAAACGTAGGACAGCTTCTTGCGGACGGCTATGCCTATAGGAGTATTATCGATTCCGGCATCTGGTCTACTATTGCAGAGCGTGAAAAGCAGGATATAACTAATGTAGAAGTAAAGGAAGCGCCGATAAAGAGCGCAACAATTTCCGCTGAGAACGAGTCACCGATAATATACCGTAACGGTAAAAAGGCTGTAACTTTCGCGGCCGATGTGACATATTCGGGAGATAAAACACTCTATATTACCGGATGCTTAATTGACGGAACGGTAATAAGCGAAAAAACAGAATTATTAAACGGTTACTGTTATTTACTTGGCGATCAAGTTGATAAAGTGGTGGCAGAAGACGGAGAAATCCAATATTACTGCATATTTACCTATGACGGATATGATTATAAGTCGAATGTGGTAACGCTTACAGTAGCTACCTGTCAGCACCCCGTCGAAAGCGTAAAATGTGACGATGACGGTTGTGTGTGCGGTATATGCAACAGAGCACTACCGGCTTCGGTAGAGCTGTCTGACGGCACGTTATCGTATTACGAAAACTGGAATGACGCTATCGGCGCTGCCGAGGAAAGCGAAGGCTGTACATTAAAGCTGTTAAACTACAGTTTGGTTAACAATAATGAAACGTTTGACATAAGCAAGGGTAGATTTACCGTTGATTTAAATAAAAATGACGGCACCACAACATTTGCATTTGATGTCAAGGGCGGAGATATAACGTTTACGGCACCGCAAAAAGCCTCAAGTTCACTTACCGGTGTAACGGTATCGGGTGAGAATGCCAATGTTTTAATTGACAGTAAAGCCACATTGAATTATTTAGTTGTAAATTCCGGAAAGGTTAGTGCCGATGGTGCTAATATCGGCGCAATAACGATAAACGGCGGAGACACGGTCATCAATGATGTTAATGCCGATTATTTAAGCATGAAAGCAGACACGACCGGTGGAAGCGGATATAATGTCTCTATAGTAAGCGGTACGTTCAACATCTTCACTTGCGAAAATGAAAGCAATTATACTTTAGGCAGGGCAATTGCGAGCGGAAGCAGAGTTATAGGCTTAAATGCGATTGTCGGTTCAGGTTTCAAATATGCTGAAATTCAGAGCATGACCACAGCCAATTATCTTAATGTTATAAAGTGCGACCATAAAGACGAAAACGACAGTTATGCGCTTGACGGAAACCTTTGTCCTTACTGCAATGAGGAAATCGCCGCAACTGTAAGCTATACGGCTGACGGCGGCGAAATGACAGATCTGTTCAGCGATATTTATGACGCTTTTGACAAGGCTAACGAGGCAGGTACGGCTACTGTAACGCTGTATAAGGATATTACAAACAGCGAACTTACACAGGGCGTTACCATTACCGGCAATGTAACGCTTGCACTGAACGGTAAAAAACTGGGTGGCACTTTTGCTTTCAATGCACCTGTAGAAGTATCCGACGGCGGTATGTTTACCGTAGGCGGCGATGGCAAAATGCGGATGCCTATTAAAGCTTACGCAAACTCAAAGTTAATCATCAACGGCGGTGAATTCACATCGGTGATGGTTTACATAGACGGCGACGCAGAAATAGGCGGCGGCGTTATAGACGCTCTGACCATTATAGGTAACGCTAAAGCAAAAATCAGCGGCGGTAAATTCTACAACATCGAGATAGCAAACGGCAGTCTTGAATCTGTTCTGGCTGACGGTTATGCATATAAAAAGGACGGCGGTGCATGGCTTTCAATTGCAGAACGTGCAGAGAGCGTTTATAGCAGTGTGAATAACGACAATAAACCGGTGAATGTAGAAGAAGCGCCGATAAAGAGCGCAACGCTTAGCACAGAAATAAACAAGCTGTATCGCAACAGCAACGCAAATCCCACGCTGAAGTTCAACCTGTCTCTTGCTAACGGCTCGAACCTGAACGACTCGTATGTAAGTAAGAGATACGGTATAAACTCCTATGTAAGCGGAGATATAATTTATAGCAGCTTAAGCGCACTTGTAAAGGACGCTAAATTGTCGGCAGACGAAATAATTGATAAGGCGGGCAACAGCGTTGCTGCCAAGATATACTTCGTAGTTATTACCGATGACGGCTATGAAATAAAGTCGAACACTGTAAGCATAGACCTTGTTGACTGTGATCATTCTCAGGTGGTCGATCCTACAGCGGACAAGGAAACCGCAGGTAATATTACCGAGCCGACATATTGCGAGATATGCGAGAGCAAGTTCAATGCAAAGATAACAAAGGGCGACGATGTCAGGTATTATAACGATCTTGACGAGGCTGCGAAAGACGCTCAGAAGAGCGAAAACGAGGGCTGTACCTTATATCCGCTTTATAACAAGAACGGATACGGCGGTCAGTTAGTCATAACCGAAGGTAACTTCACGCTCAAGTACGCAGTTCGTACAGCGTTCTCACGTCCGATCATCATAAACGGCAAGGCAAAGCTGACGGTTACGGGACGTTGTGCGGTGACAGCGTTTGAGAATCAAGACGCATTCATAGTGAGGGGCGGTGATGTCACATTTGACGGGCTTGCAACAGGCAGCAATGTGACCATAAACGGCGGTAATGTTACAATGGCCTCCAACAATATAAATTGCCTTACTATAAACGGCGGTAATGTATCCATTTCGTCAGGTGGGTTTGCCGAAATCATAACTAATGCCCCGAATAAGGTGATAGCCGATTATATCGATCCCGGCTTCTGGGCACAGGACAGAGGAACAAAAGAGTGGATAGATATATACAGTCTTAATAAGGCAACGGCATCATCGACAATCGGACTTACGGTACGGTTGTGTCCGATGCAGATAATCAAGCCGATTGATACTGTATATTACACCAACGGTTATTATCCCGACGGTATACCGTCACTTCAAATAAGTGCAGTGCCGTGGTATTCAGGCGAGGTCGACGCAAAAGTTGCTTATCAGTGGATTGCCATTGATGAAAACGGCTACGAAACAGAGATAGAGGGCGCTACAGACAGAAAGCTGTCGCTCGAAAATCTCACAACGGGCAGGTACTACTGCCGTCTTACCTACAGCAATGCTGCAACGGCGGGAGTTTCGATGAAGTCGGACGTTGTAACGGCTACGATAACCGAATGTGAGCATTCCGGAGGAGAGGCTACCTGCACCAAAAAGGCAAAGTGTGAAATATGCGGAGCGGAGTATGGCGAACCTCTCGGTCACGACTATGTTGTAATCAAAGTAGTTGAGCCTGACTATCGCAACGAAGGCTACAGCGTATTTGAATGCACAAGATGTAAGGATTCATATATCGGAAACCGTGTTCCCGTAAAGCCTATTCCCGATGTGGAAGAAATAGCGGTTGAAAAGACAACATACAATGAAGTCGATATAAGCTGGAAGAATATAAGCGGCGTTGACGGATATTATGTCGAATGCTATGTCGGCAATCAGTGGAAGCAGATAGGCTTCAGCACGGACGGCGACAGAGTAGCGGCAAAGCTGAGCGGTCTTTCTGCAGGCCTTAAATATAAGGTAAGGATAGCGGCTTATGCAGGAAGCTTCACCGCCAAATTCAGATGTTTCTATGTTGATACTGTTCCTTCTCCCGTATGGAATATAAATACGGTGAAGGCTACCGATGAAACGGTAAGAATAAGCTGGAGCAGAAACGCCAGAGCGGACGGCTACAAGGTAGAGTGGTACATTAATAATCAGTGGTCCGTAAAGACTGTTACCGGCAACAATAATATATCGGCGGTTATAGACGGACTTTGTGCAGGAACACGATATAAAGTAAGGGTAAGCGCATATAAGGGCGACCTTTACAGTCCGTATACATACGGCTATATCGATACGCTCCCGTCAAAAGTTACTGGTATTACGCAGACAGTCACATCTTCTTCGTTTACGCTTAAATGGGATAAGAACGAAAGTGCGGACGGTTATACCGTTCAGTACTATGCAGACGGTAAGTGGAATGAAAAGACGCTGACCGGTAATAACAAAACTACCGTTACAATAGGCTCTCTTAAGGGCTACAAAACCTACAAGGTCAGAATAAAGGCTTATAAGGGTGAGCTTGAGAGTGCATTCGACGATATTTATATCACTACCGCTCCGACAAAGGTCAGCGGTCTTAAGGTAAAGAGCGCAGTTGACTCAAAGGCGGTTGTTATATGGAATGCGGATGCAAACGCTGACGGATATAACGTAGGATATTATATCGGCGGTAGGTGGCTCGAAAAGACCATAACCGATAATAAGACAGCAATGGCTGTGCTTGGCGGACTTACACCTTACAGCACATGTAAAGTAAGGGTAAGAGCGTATAAGGACAATCTGTACGGCGATTACAGCTATACTACGGTTACTGCAGTGCTTTCACCGGTAACCAATATCAAGGTTGTATCGGCAAAAAGCAACTCGATAACCGTTAAGTGGGGTAAAAACGCCAGTGCAGACGGATATAAGGTTGAAATTTACAAAGGCGGCAAGTGGGTCAAAAAGACGTTAAAGGGCAGCACGAATGCTACTGTCACTATTGGCGGACTCAGGGCCGGAAGCGTGTATAAGGTAAGGATTGCGTCTTATAAGGGTGCAAATACAAGCACTTATACTTATGCAAATGTGAAGACAGCCAAATAAGCTGACAGTAAAAAAAGAGAACACCGGGCGACCGGTGTTCTTTTTTGTGTATCAGATGCGTTTTTACTATAAGAACAAACTGAGCCGTAAGCAAGAGTGCTTACGGCTCGATTTGCATATTTATAACGTTAATATCCGCCGTTAACGTAACCTTAGCCGAGCTGAAACAGCCGGAACGGCGAATTTGGTGCGGCTCACAGCCGCCGCTTACTTGAAGTATCTGTTCAGCAGACCCTCGAAAGCCTTGCCGTGACGGGCTTCGTCCTTAGCCATCTCGTGAACTGTGTCGTGGATAGCGTCAAGATTCAACTGCTTTGCTCTCTTTGCGAGGTCAAGCTTGCCCTGTGTAGCGCCGTGCTCTGCGGCAACTCTCTTTTCAAGGTTTTCCTTAGTCGATGCGCTTACAACATCGCCTAAAAGCTCTGCGAACTTTGCTGCGTGTTCAGCCTCTTCCCAAGCAGCCTTTTCGTAGTAAAGGCCTACCTCGGGGTAACCTTCTCTGTGAGCGGCTCTTGCCATAGCGAGATACATACCTACCTCTGTGCATTCGCCCTCGAAGTTTGCCTTTAAGCCTGCAAGAATCTCTTCATCCTCAACTGCCTTTGCAACGCCTACCTTGTGCTCGTCTGCAAATACAAGCTTATCGTTTTCCTTAAGCTCTGTGAACTTGCTGCCGGGAACCTTGCACTGAGGGCAGAACTCGGGAGGTGTATCTCCCTCATGAACGTAACCGCATACCGGACATACCCACTTTTTCATAGTAAATTACCTATCCTTTCATAGTAATAAAATCTTTATTTTCTTATTGTTATTAGCAAAATCAGTAACGTTTACTGATTTGTTGGTTTTATTATAACCGATACTTCGGCGTTTGTCAATAGGTTTTTGAAAATTTTTTTGTAAAAATTAGGTTAGTTAAGACTTACTCGGGGGCGAGGTTTTGGAAGGGTTGGTGAGGGACAGTGGTTGCGAACGATCCCTCAGTCTTGCGACAGATAGGGTTGAGCGGATATTAACGTTGATTAAATCGCAGAATGTTGCAATTTATAATAAGAAAAAGTCTTGTCGCAATCCAGCTCCCTTTGGCAAGGGAGCCAAGAATGTGATGCGAGGCAAGAGATAGTGCGGTTTTGGAAGGGTTGGTGAGGGGCGAGGAATGGTGGTTGTGATTGTGCGAGGGTTGTGGGATGGCAAGGAAAACTACCGTTTTCAGCCGATTAAATACCGTTTGTGCCTTTTCGTTGCAATTGCCGAGAAAAACGATTATAATTAATATGTGAGAATATGGTTATAATTACGGTCAAGAGAAAAGGAGAGCTTATGAGAAAAACAAGCGAAAAGATATTACGGGCACTGCTTGCGGTATCGGTGCTTGCAACGGCTGTGCTATCGAGCGGCTGCCTTGACGATGAGGAGGAGATTTCCGACAGCACGGCAAGCGACAACAGGCAGACGAGTGACGGCGGCAATTCGGAAAGCAGCGAAGGCAGTGATAATAAATATGAGGGGAATGTTACGGGCAGTCGTGCGTCAAAGCTGACGTTCAGCGGTTCGGACGGGATAAGCATTACGAGAAAACAGCATGAAGCCGAAAAGCCTATGGGCGAGGACGGCACACAGACGGTATTCGTTTATATGTGCGGAAGCGACCTTGAAAGCGAGAACGGGCTTGCGAGCGGTGACATTGAGGAAATGATCGCAGGGTCAAAAAGCGAGAACGTGAAGTTCGTCATTCAGACGGGCGGTGCGGGAGCGTGGGCTGATACATACGGCATCTCTGCCGAAAAGACACAGCGCTATGTTGTAACGGGCGGAGAAATAAGCCTTATCGAAGAAAAAGAATCTGTCAATATGGGCAAGGAGGATGTGCTTGTCGATTTTTTAAGCTGGGGTATAGAAAACTATGCGGCGGCTAAAATGGGGGTTATCTTCTGGAATCACGGCGGAGGAAGTATAAGCGGCGTGTGCTTCGACGAGCTTAACGAGAACGATTCGCTGTCGCTTGAGGAAATAGACACTGCGCTTACATCTGTATATGATAAGATGACGGATAAGTTTGCGTTCATCGGCTTTGACGCTTGCCTTATGGCAACGGTCGAAACAGCGAATATGCTTGTTCCGCACGCTGACTATATGTTTGCATCTGAGGAAACGGAGCCGGGCTACGGCTGGGATTATACCGAGATAGCAGGCTTTATGGAAAGTAATCCGACAGCGGATACAGCCGAACTCGGAAAGACGGTCGCTGACAGCTTTATGGCATCGTGCGAGGCTATCGGTGCAGGCGGCGAGGCTACGCTTTCGATAACGGATCTCAGCCGAATAGACGAACTTGTAAAGGCGGTGAATGACGCCGCCGAGGAAATGAACGATATTTCTTCTGACCCTGCACTGCTTGCGAATGCGGTAAGAAGCATCTATACCGTAAGAGCATACGGCAGTAACAACGATACAGAGGGATATACCAACATGGTGGATCTCGGCTCTATGATAGCGGCTACGGTATCGGACGACAAGGCGGACAAGGTTATGTCGGCGCTTGAAAAGGCGGTAGTGTATAACATCTACGGCGAGGACAAGGACGGCTCAACGGGGCTTTCGACCTACTATCCGTTTGGCGTTTCAGGCTCTGCCGAGCTTGCAACATTCGGCAAGGTGTGCGTAAGTCCGTACTATATGACGTTTGTTGACAGAATCGCATACGGCGCACAAAACGGCAGTACGGACGGGTACAGCGGTGAAAAAACATGGCTTGCGGACGGTGCGGTGTACTGGAGCGACGGGGATTATTCCGACTACGAGAGCAACTGGGAGCATTACAACAACAAGACCGACAACATGGGCTTCTGCGGTGATAAGAGCAGTGTGCAGATAGATGTCGGCCCTGTGCTTGATGATGAGGGAACGTTCTACTTCAATGTTACGGACGATACTATAAACAACCTTGCGAGCGTAAACTGCTCGGTTTACCGTGTTGACGAAGAAACGGGTGAGCTTATCGAATTCGGCGTTGACCAGAGCACGAAGGTTGATTTCTCATCAGGACTTGTCGAGGATAATTTCAGCGGTCAGTGGTATATGATCGAGAATAATCTTATCCCTATGTTCATAGTAGAGAAGAACGGAAACAGCTCGGTTTACACATCGCCTATAAAGCTCAACGGCAAGGAAACAAATCTGCGTATAGCTATGACGCAGGACGGCAATGCGTATGACATAACGGCGCTTGGAACATGGGACGGTGTAAACGAAAACGGCGAGTCGGCAAGAAGCGTTGTTCCGCTTAAAGAGGGCGATGTCATAGTGCCGATATTCAATACTTACGACAGCGAGGGTAACTTTGCAGGCAAAGCCGAGGGCGATGAATGCACCTACAGCGGCGACAATATGATAGAGTTTGTCAATCTGCCTGCAGGCGACTACAGATACAGCTTTGTTATAAACGACATTTACGGAAATGTGTGCTATACCGGCTTCACGGTGTTTACGACAGACGATGACGGAAATGTGTTCTTTACGCCGGAGGAATAAGCAGGACGGCAAGCCGTATCAAGCGGACGCTTCTCTTTTATGGTAAAATAAATTCAGTCGGAAAGGCGGAAGAAAGCTGTACGGGAGAAAAACAGATGAACGGGATAAACGAATGGTGTATGAATATTCAGAATATTGTTGACGACATAGACAGGTGTATCAGAAGCGGTGAGGACGAAAAGCTGACACTCGGCAGGCTGTCGCAGACGCTTGGCTACTCGGAATACTATGTTTCAAGGAAATTCAGCGAAATATCGGGAATGAAGCTCAGGGATTATATGAGATACCGCAGGCTTGCTTTTGCGCTGAGGGAACTGAGAGATACCGACAATGGCATACTTGATATTGCGCTTGACTACGGCTTTACATCTCATGAGGCGTTCACAAGGGCATTCAAAGCGGCATACGGAATTACTCCGAGCGCTTACCGCTTACACCCTGTACCGGTAATTCTCCGCACGGCTATAAGACCTTTCGACTGCTATCTTTTAGGCATAGGAGGAACAGGTATGGCACAGACAAACAGTGATATTAAGGTGTATTTCGTAACTATCCCGGCTCATAAATTTCTGCATATCAGGAACTACGAAAGTATAGGGTATTACGACTTCCGGGAAAAGCAGAGCCATATTCCCGGACAGGACTGCGAAACAATATGCGGACTGCTTGACAGTATCAAGGGCAAGCTCGACGATATGGGCGGCGATGAGGCGAACAGCGGAAGCGGTCAGGTGATGGCGTACATAAACGAGCCTGAGGGAAGAATATGCAGCTGGGGCATTCCGCTGGCTGAGGCTTACGGCGTAAGGCTTCCTGCCGACTACAGCGGAGAGATACCAAGGCGGATGCAGATCATGGACGTGCCTGAGGGCGAGTATATCGTATTTGAACACGGACCGTTCGACTTTCAGACTGAAAACAGTGCGGTTGAGGCAAAGATAGAACAGGCTATGAAGGACTTTGACTATGAAAAGTCGGGCTATGAGCTTGACAAAACGCAGGGCAGGGTGTTCTACTTCTATCACGACTGCAGGAGATACTGGAAGTATATAAGGCCTGTGAGGAAAACCGTCTTTTAAACAAGGCGGTTCTTCGGATTATGCAGGGCGATGCACTTGACACCGACTTGATTTTATGTTATATTATAGATACAA
>UMIY01042273.1_pt1 | contig 17813 bp, 15 predicted proteins | sample 1965921 | NCBI WGS metagenome assembly UMIY01 (sample SAMEA4836134, study PRJEB28245) | human gut metagenome | biome: gut microbiome; material: fecal sample | place: Denmark | collected 2008
TTATTGTTTACTTTTCAATGTGCTTTTTATGTAATCTCAATCGTCTCTTGACGACAAGCAATATTTTAGCATACCATTTAATAAAATGTCAATACTTTTTTTAAAAATTTTTTAAGTTTTTTTCTTAGAATTTTATATGCTAAAATATCACATATTTTTATTACTTTTTTTGCTTTTAGAGTAATAAAAATTAGCTTCGCCAGAAGCTATTATTTATAATACCACCTTAGCGAAGTTAAGTCAATACTTTTTTCAAACTTTTTTGCTTGTAATTTTTACCAGTTCTATATTTAAACTAACATTACATATTGCTCTCAAATCCTAAAACAGACAATTTCTCTGTAAGTTTTTGTGAAAACAAACTCGTCCAACTAGTTATAAATGTACTAAACTCCTCTGCTGAGTAATTATTGGCTATTGCTGTATTAGAATTATTTAACTCTGCAATTTCTTCAACTTGCTCTGTTTTTGTTATGCTGTTATTGTAATTAATTGTAGTCGATTCTATACTACCATCGCTACTACTATTAAATATTACCGTAAAATAATTATTTATGCTATTATTTTGTACACTGCCTAAATTTATATCTACACTTATGTTTGAATCAGCAGTATTCAAATCAGGAACTATTTGTACATTGTTTGTAGTTAGGTTGTCACTAGTCGTTTTGCTTATAACTATTCTTGATGTAGTACTAGTGCCTTCATTTGCTTGATTGTCTAAACTAATTATTTCGTTTGCATCTACATTCTGTGGCATGTTATTATTATTTGTCCTAGTTACATCTAATGTAATGCTTGAATTACTGTCTCCTCTGTCATATGTGATTGTCATGTTATTTTCTATTTCTACAATTGTTCTAATAGTAGTTTCATTACTTTCATATATAAATATATTCATATTATCTTCCATCGTTGTTTGTTGAATTTGTGAAATTAATTCATCTATCTTTGATGTAAGGTTTACTATATCTGTATATTCTATTCCAAAACCTAAAGTAGATAATTTATTACTAATTAATACTAATGTTTCAGTGTCTGTTTTTAAAGTATTTAAACAAGAAATTATAATTTGCTTTACATTTTCTCCTGTTAGTTGCACTTTATATACATTTGCAGCATATGAATTTCCGCTTATCTGTATGTTTTCATTTGTTTTTGCATATTGATTATCCAATATGTTATTAGTTATAATTGGAAAATATGTATCTAAAATGTGCTGTTTCTGTGCATCTGTAATTTCAAGAGAAGTGATATATTGATTTATATCAATACTATCTGGTATGCTTTCAATATTATTTACCTCGTACTTTGCAACTAATTCTTTTAATCCAGAATTTTTGACTCCTACATAATTTGCAAAAACCTCATCGCATTTAATTGCATAGATGTCATCGCAATTTATATAAGAAACTTGAAATAAATCTATATCACCATTTTTTAAAGTTGCATCAGCATAAGTTCTATTTGTATTTGCATCATGTCTAGCTGATGTAGCTATATTTAATTCCTTAAAACTATTTTCTCCTTGCTCAATTGTAAATGATAAATTTCCATTAGCTGTATATGTATTATTTTGTTTAAATTGTGATTGCAATTCAAACTTATCGTTTTTGAGAATATTGGTTATGTCTTCATTCTGGGCAAAATACTTCCAAAACAATTCTTTGTTAGATTTAAATAAATCTGTTGTAAAATATAGTACTGCTATAACTGCTACTATAATAAGCACAACTATGATTGGAATTACAATCAATAAAATTTTCTTCTTATTTCTCACTCACATCAACTCCTCTAACATGAAACACAATTATTTTTCAAAACAGCCTCTTTGCTTTACGACTTCATACATTATAATTCCTGCCGAAACAGACGCATTAAGTGATGTAATCTTCCCTTTCATTGGAATTTTAACTAAAAAGTCGCAATTTTCTTTTACTAATCTACTCATTCCAAATCCTTCGCTTCCTATTACAATGCCAATTCCTCCAGTGTAATTTTCATCATAGTAGAACTTGTCCGTGTTCATATCTGTTCCACAAATCCACACATCATACTTTTTCAAATAATTTATTGTTTCTGTTATATTATTTACTCTAGCAATCTTCATGTGCTCAACTGCTCCAGCAGACACTTTGGCTACTGTGCTATTTACCCCTACAGCCCTTCTCTTTGGAATTATTATTCCATGTGCTCCTGCTGTTTCTGCAGTTCTTATGATAGAGCCCAAATTATGTGGATCTTCTATCCCATCCAAAATTATAATAAATGGATTTTCATTTTTATTTTTTGCCTCTTCTAGTATATCTTCCACTTCGCAATAATTAAATGGTGGAACAATCGCAATAACCCCTTGGTTATTTTCGGTTTGCGCCATTTGATTTATTTTTGCTCTGCTTACTTCATTTATAATTACTTTTTTCTCTTTTGCAACAGCAATAATTTTATGAATTGAGCCATGCTTTTCCCCATCCGCTATGTAAATCTTATTTATGTCCCTATCTGACTCCAGTAACTCAAGCACGGCATTTCTGCCTTCTACTTGGTCATTGAATTCTTTTTCCTGTCTATTGATTTTCAATTTATTTTTATCCATTACTAACCATGTCCCTTTCTGTTGTAATTAGTTTTTAACTTTTCTCCCTTTTTGGCTATTTACTTATTTTTTCTATTTCTTTTTTTATTTTATCTATCATGTCTTTTTCATCTTTATACTCTATCAAACTAGCATCCACATATTTTAGGCTACTAGAAACCTTTTCACTTTTTTTGTATATACATAGGATTTTCTTACCTATTTGTTCTGCTCTTCCTATTTCGATTCCTAATCCTAGAGATGGTCTCGATACTTCTGCTATAAACAAATCTGCCTCTTCGATAACCTTCTTCGTATCAAAACTTCTATTATTAAGATGAGGTAAAATAATATCATGCTTTTTATTTAATTCTGATTTTAAAATAGGATTGTATAATTCATTTTCATAATTCCAATCATTTGAATGTCCTACATAAATTTTCATAAACACTTTCCTCTTTTCTGTGCTTCTCTATGTAAAGCATCTTAATTTAACAACACAAGACGTCACTCTTTTGCATAACAAAATCTTGTTTTTTTCCTCCGTCCCCAAAAACAAGATTTTATTCTTCGTCGAGTTTAAGTACACTAAGGAACGCCTCCTGTGGTATCTCCACATTTCCAATCTGTCTCATCTTTTTCTTGCCACGTTTTTGCTTTTCTAGTAGTTTCTTCTTTCTTGTAATGTCTCCACCATAACATTTTGCTAAAACGTCTTTTCTTAAAGCAGAAATAGTTTCTCTTGCTATTACTTTTCCACCAATTACAGCTTGGATTGGTATTATAAATAGCTGCCTTGGAATTACTGTTTTTAGCTTTTCTACCATTTTTCTGCCACGCTCATAACTATTGTCTTTATGAACTATAAAAGATAACGCATCTACTGGCTCACCATTTACATGAATGTCTAGCTTTACTAATTCTGACCTTCTATATTCTTTAAATTCATAATCAAAAGAAGCATAGCCTTTTGTTCTAGATTTTAATTGGTCAAAGAAATCGTATATAATTTCATTTAATGGCATTTCATAAATTAACGTAACCCTATTTTCATCTAGATATTTCATATCCACATAAATTCCACGCCTGTTTTGGCAAATCTCCATTATATTTCCCACAAATTCTTTTGGTGTTAATATTTCTGCTGTTACCATTGGCTCTTCCATATATGATATTTCGCTTGTTGGTGGCAAGTCAGCTGGGTTATATAGCTCTAGCACTTCTCCATCTGTTTTATGCACTTTGTAAATAACTGATGGTGCTGTTGTAATTAAACTTAAGTCAAATTCCCTATCTAGCCTTTCTTCAATTATCTCTAGATGCAATAGTCCTAAAAATCCGCATCTAAAGCCAAAGCCCAATGCCCCTGATGATTCTGGCTCATATTCTAATGCTGCATCATTTAGTTTTAGTTTTTCTAGTGCTACCTTTAAATTTTCATAATCACTTCCATCTACAGGGTAAATTCCACAATACACCATAGGGTTTACTTTTTTATATCCTGGTAATGGCTCTGGTGCTGGCATGTCCTTTAATGTTACAGTGTCACCCACTCGAATATCGGATAAACTCTTTATGCTTGCAGCAATATATCCTACCTCTCCTGCTTGCAATTTTTCACATGGCGAATATGCACCTGGCTCAAAGTATCCAACTTCTGTTACTGTAAAAGATTTATTATTTGACATAAGCATTATCACGTCACCAACTTTTACAGCTCCATCTTTTACTCGTACATATGCAATTGCACCTTTGTAATCATTATATATAGAGTCAAAGATTAGGCATTTTAAAGGCGCATTTTCATTACCTGTTGGTGCTGGCAAATCTGTAACAATTCTTTCTAATACCTGGTCTACATTAAGCCCAGTTTTTGCAGAAATGCATGGTGCATCTTCTGCTGGAATACCAATTATATCTTCTATTTCTTTTTTAACCTCATCAGGTCTTGCATTTGGCAAATCTACTTTATTTATAACTGGCAAAATCTCTAGGTTGTTGTCAATAGCCAAATACACATTTGCAAGTGTTTGTGCTTCCACTCCTTGTGTACTATCAACTACTAAGACGGCCCCATCACATGCTGCCAAGCTTCTAGAAACTTCATAATTGAAATCCACATGTCCTGGAGTATCTATTAAATTAAGCTCATATTCGTTTCCATCTTTAGCTTTGTAAATCATTTTTACAGCTTGAGACTTTATAGTAATACCTCTTTCTCTTTCTATTTCCATGTTGTCCAAAACCTGGTTTTCCATTTCTCTACTAGAAAGCACACCGGTCATCTCAATTAACCTGTCTGCCAAAGTAGACTTACCATGGTCTATATGTGCAATTATACTAAAATTTCTAATAAATTTCTTTTTGTCCATCTATGCTCTCCTTGTATTTTTCTTCCACTATTTTACTATATTGCAAACCACAAATCAAGAGTAAGTAATTAGTTTTGTAAGCTAATTACTCTTATTTTATGTAATATTTTTGTAATATATAATTTATATTTTTACGCTATTTTATCAAAATCATTGAAAAAGCTGCTTAATATGTGGTAAAATAATAGCGAAAAAAAAGAAGAAGGGATTGATTATATGTCAAGAATATTTGAAGAATTAATGGAAAGAGGTTATATTGAGCAAGTAACACATGAAGAAATAAAAGATGTGCTAGATAATAGCTCCATTCCTTTTTATATAGGTTTTGACCCAACTGCTGATAGTTTACACGTTGGTCACTTTGTATCAATGATGGTAGCAGCACAAATGCAAAAAGCAGGTCACAAACCAATCATATTAATCGGTGGTGGTACTGCAACTATTGGAGACCCTTCAGGAAAAACCGATATGAGAAGAATGATGTCAAGAGAAGAAATAAATCATAATGTAGAATGTTTTAAAAAGCAACTTTCTAAATTTATTAGTTTTGAAGGTGACAATGGAGCAATTATAGTAAATAATGCCGACTGGCTTTTAAATTTAAACTTTGTAGAATTTATGAGAGATATTGGCTCCTTATTCTCTGTAAATAAAATGCTTGCAGCAGAATGCTATAAACAAAGAATGGAGCGTGGATTAACTTTCTTTGAATTAGGCTATATGCTAATGCAATCATATGACTTTTTGCATTTATACAATACATATGGTTGTAAACTTCAAATGGGTGGTAATGACCAATGGTCAAACATTTTAGGTGGAGTTGATTTGATAAGAAGAGTTGGGCACTCAGATTCTTATGGATTAACATTCAAACTTCTTACTACAAAAGAAGGAAAGAAAATGGGTAAAACTGAAAAAGGTGCTCTATGGCTAGACGCTAATAAAACTTCTCCATATGAATTCTATCAATATTGGAGAAACATTGACGATGCAGATGTAAAAACAGTACTATCACTTCTTACATTTTTACCAATGGACGAAGTAAACAGATTATCTAGCTTAAAAGATGAGCAAATAAACGAAGCTAAAAAAGTTGCAGCATTTGAAATAACAAAATTAATACATGGCGAAGAAGAAGCAAAAAAAGCCGAAGAAGCTGCAAAAGCATTATTTGAAGGACAAGGCTCATTAGAAAACATGCCTACATCTAAAGTAACTGCAAACATTTCAATTTTAGACGCAATCATTACAGCAGGACTTGTTACATCAAAAGGGCAAGCAAGAACACTAATTAACCAAGGTGGAATCACACTAAATGACGAAAAAGTAACAGACGTAAATTATACTTTATCAGAAAAGGACTTCAAAGACGGCTACGCAATTTTACGCAAAGGCAAGAAGATTTACCACAAGCTAGAATTGTAAAACACACCATATAAAAAATATTATGAAAATATGGAATGGAATGTGATTTGAGTATAGAAATTCTTAGAGACTTTTGGTAGGGAATCTCACGTTTGAGCCGTGAGGGCGCTACCAAAAGTCTCATAGAATTTATACGAAAATCAGCTTGACCGACATATTTGAAATAATATTTTTTATATGGTGTGTTTGTTATCTAATTGCATTTTTCCTAACTGCTGCCCATCCTCAATTGCGCACCTACTTCTTCACCGTCTTCTTATATTTTTCGATTGCCTCATCTATATTGCCGTCAAAGGTTTTGACACCTTTTTGCATAACTATTCCTCTACTGCAAAACTCCTTTGCCATTGCAGTGGAATGTGTAACAAAAAGCAATGTAACATCATCTTTATTAACTATCTCATTTACTTTTTTTATACATTTATTTTTAAACTCTTCGTCTCCAACACTCAATGCTTCGTCTACAATTAATATTTCTGGTCTTATATTTACATTTATAGAGAAACCTAGTCTTGCTTTCATACCACTCGAGTATGTTCTTACAGGCTGGTCTATATATTCTTCAATCTCTGCAAAGTCAATTATCCCCTGCTCTAATTCTCGTATTTCAGTGTCTTTTAACCCTAATAATTGTCCTTTGAAATATATGTTTTCTCTGCCTGTAAATTCTGGGTCAAATCCTGACGTAAGCTCTAACAATGCGCTAACCCTACCATTTACAGTTATTGTTCCACTTGTTGGAAAACTAACACCTGTTATCATTTTTAATATGGTAGACTTGCCTGCACCATTTTTTCCAAATAGAGCTACCGCTTCTCCTCTTTCTATTTCGAAAGAGACATCATTTACCGCTTTCTTCTCTGTATATTTTATATTTTTAAAAAATGTATGCAGTAATCTTCTTTTGTCATTTTTGAAGAGCTTGTACATTTTAGTTACATGGTCAAATTTAATTACAATATCACTCATTTTCTATCCTCTTTCTTTAATTTAATACGTCTGGGATTTCTTTTCTTAATCTTCTATAAACCCATACTGCTGCAATAATAAGCAATGCTGTTATAACTAAAAATGCTATTAGTGTTTTTGGGCTTTCCCATATCCATGTTTTATGTATAAAGCAATTTCTATATCCTTCTACCAAGTATGTTACCGGGTTTAATTTTAATATTACATTTAGCCATGGAATATCTTTAATTGTATTTATATTCCAAATTATTCCTGATAACCAAAATACTGCTGTTACTAATGATTTAACCAAATTTGAAAAGTCTTTACTCATGCATGCAAGCAATGATGCAAATAAAGAAAATGTTGTAAAAAACAAAAAGTTAAGTAACATATAAATTGGCAATTGTAATAAATATATATCTGGTGGATATCCCATTAGCATAAATATTATTATCATTATTACTAGTAAAACTAGATGCACCATAAATTTTGATATGCTAAAAAATGTTGGGATTGTAGATATTGGAAATTTCATTTTTGTAACCAAATAGCTATATTTCCTTATGCATTCTGTTCCACCTGTAATCATATCACTCATATAAAACCATGGTATTACACCTGATATTAGCCAAAGGAAAAATGGAAATCCATTTACATCTTTTCCTGCTCTTAATCCTATTTCAAAAGTAAACCAATACACAAATATGGTAACAGCCGGTTTAATAATAGCCCATGCCCAGCCAAGAGCTGCGCCTCTATATGTTTTTATTAAATCTGCTTTTGCGAGCTTAAATATTTGCTGTTTATATTGTATATGGTCTTTTATTATTTCTATTAGATAACTCACTAAAACAATTCTCTCCTTCTTTTTTATCTTTATATTTTATACATTCGCTTTATATCAAAATATTTATTTTTTCTATTTAATATTTAAACAAAAAATTCCTATTATTATCAGAACTATCCCTATTATAGCTGGAATACTGATATGTTCTTTTAGTATAAATACACTAGCTAAAATTACTAATACCTGTGTAATGCCTGTTATAATTGGGTAAATATAGCTCAAATCAAATTTTCTAACTATGTAAAAAGTGTATATAAGGAAACTTGCAATATAGCAAATAAAACCTATGATTGCTTTAATTCCCATCGCGAAATTAAAAGTCCCATTTGCTAAACTTATACTTATAGTATCAGAGCCTAACTTTACTAGTATTAATCCCCCTACTGTTAATATTAAATAAATAATTATGCTGATAATTTGCAATTTTCTACATTCCTTTCTTTTCTATTTTTTCGAGCTCATCTTCAATTTTCTTTTTTATCAAAGAATTTTCTTGCACTAAAGTCGTTATTTTATTTTGCATCTTAGATACTTCTGCTGATAGATAAAACACTACTACAATAAGTAAAAATATAAAAATTAGGAATAGTGCATTAACAGGTGTTTCTATATGCAGTATCTTAGATATTTCCATTATTATTTGTGGAAAAATTGCCAGTATTATTATAAACAATCCAAAGCATAACCACAATAGTGTTAACTTATAATTTAATTTCTTTCTACTTGTTTTGACTATTATAAATATAGTAAATAATATGGTAGCTATAATTAATAATATTTGTAACGTTCTATCCATCTATATCTCCTTTTATTATGCTAGATATTATAATTGCGAGTGCAACTTTACCTGCATAATATATTGATTTTAGTGCTGTAATGGAAGATTTGCCATTTTTTCTTTCTTCCATAATTACTGGTATTTCTGAGATTTTACATTTTGCTTTTGCCAGAATTGCATTAGTTTCTGGCTCTGGATAATCTACAGGATAACTTTTTGCAAAATATTTTATAATTCTTTTATTAACTGCTCTATATCCAGATGTTGTGTCTTTTATTGTAACACCAGAAAACAATTTTATCAACTTTGAGTATAAGTTAATCCCCAATCTTCGTAAAAATGTAGATTGAAATCCATTCTTTTCTATAAATCGAGAAGCTATTACCATGTCATTCCCATCAGCTATTGCTTTTATTAAGTCATAAATATATTCTGGCTTGTGTTGTCCATCGGCATCCATTTGAATTGCTATATCATAATCATTTTCAAGAGCATATTTATATCCTGTTTGAACAGCTCCTCCTATTCCCAGATTTACTGGTAAATTAATAATATTCAAATTATTTTCTCTACAAATATCTAATGTTTTATCATTAGAGCAATCATTAATTATTACATAATCTATATTTGTACTATCTTTGTCTTTTTTTATTGTTTCTTTTAGCCCTTTAACCGTTTCTAGTAAAGAGTTTTGCTCATTGTATGCTGGTATAATAATTAAGACTTTCATTCTTTTTATCAAATCCTTCCATAAGGCACAAATCTGGGTTGTGCAAGAATTATTTTATTATAACCTTTACCATTAAAATTCGGTCTATATGTGAACTATTATAATAGCTAACATTATATATAGTTGCAATACTAATGCTGTAATTCCATATAATTTCATTTTATTTTTCTCATCATAATTGCTATAAATTTTTAAATTTCCTAACAACAATCCTACTAGTAGTAAAATAGGAATAAAGTATCTTCCTTGTACACCGCTAATTGTCATAGAGCTTTCATCTGTAAATTGAACATATAAACTAGTAAATACCAATCCAACTACTACTAAAGCTATAAGAAAAATTACTATGTTTTGGAATTTACTAAATTTATTATTTAGCTCTTTATTTGTTGCTCCCTCAAATAAGAAGAACATTGAAAATACAAATGGTACTATGAAATATAGCTTTACAAATTCTCCCATTGCTAGAACAGAGCCAAATAGTCTTTCCATATATGTACTACCATTGTAATTAATTGTGTACAATAACATTCTAAAATAGTCAATTGGAGATGTTAACACATTAATTATTTTATCTGTTGATGAGCCTTCACTAACTATTGCCAAGTAATTTGTTGAAATTTTAAACCAAATCAGATTGACAGCAAGTGAAATTCCAATGACAAATACGGAAGTTAACACTTTTGACTTTTTGCTTTTAAACTTACTCGTTGGTATTAGCAATATAGCTGCCACTAATGGTACATACACTATTTTGCATAATGCAATTATAACCGAAATGACGGAAATAATAGCAATATCTTTCTTTTGTACAACTCTTTCTGGTTTAAAAATAATGTTTAATATATATGCAATAAGTAACATTGAAAGCGAAATAGTAATTCCATCTGGCGACATTGTTGAAAATGCCTCAATTGATAAAGGCAATAGTGAAATTAGATATACTAGTAACTTTCCAAATGGTATTAGTTTTATTGTAAAATACAACAATACAACACAAACAATCAAGTTAAATAATCTTGCCATATACAGCATTAATAGTAGATTGTCTGAAATCAATCTTGAAAATACCATTCCTATTGCTTGTGGAATATACTGAACAGGTGAGTATATTGCAACTGTATCCATACTAGTGATTTTTGCATCGTCATAATCTATTTCTACATCTTTTAAATCCAATATATCGTTATAAGTCATCTCTTCGCGCCAATATTTTCCTGTTCCATCAATAACTACTTTTGGCAAAGGTGTTCCAACCACATCATCATGAACTTCGGTTAGTAAATGTCCTTCTGAAATTTCATATATTCTTAGCATATGTCTATTTTCATCATGTCCTCTGTACATAGGCATTATAACTAGGAATAATAAGCATATAATTGGCACTGTATATAAAAATAGCTTTTCTGGAGTCATATTTTTTCTTGTATAAATAAATAGTGATAATCCCATAATTAGCACACTTAACCCCAAAGCAATAAGATTGAATTTTAGCACTCTTGAGCTTGCAAAATAATATTCGTTTATTGCTAAAGTCCCACTAACTTCTTCATCATTTATTCTGGCTGATGCATTTTTTTGTAAATCTTTTTCACTATAGTCAATCCCCACTACTTCACTCAAATTGTCAAAATCAATTGTTAGCTTATATTGCTTATCTTTTGAATCCTTTTGCCTTTCAAAGCTAAAGTAATACTCATTGTTTTCTTTTATTGTGCTAAATGAAACCGCTTCTTCTTTTACAACAGTATTATTACTTAATTCTTCTAACTTTATATTAATGCTTTCGTCAGTTTCTTCTGCATCCTTGTCAACGAAAAAAGAGAGCAATATTTTATTTAAATCACTATATTTCGCTGTAAATGTTTTTTCTACAACATTCCATTCATTAATTTGCTTATACGAGCTATTTATATCATCAAAATTTTCTTCACTAATAGACTTTTTATATTCTTTTCCATTAACCATTAATTGATGATATGCAATAAGATATAAGCATACTAAACAAACTAGTATAACTAAAGCAACTAGCAATATGTTTTTTAGATTTTTCTTCTCCATATATTCTCCCTACTTTTTATCTCGCTCTTGTTTTGTTTCTGGGATTTGGTTTACTCCATTAACTGGCTCCTGTAATCCTAAATCCTGCTTTATTTTTGTAGTTGAAATTCCTTCTGTTCTATCTAGATATACTACTTCACAGTAGTCCTTTAGATAATCGAATCTATCGCTTCCTGCCCAATCACTTCCCATAACCACTATATCTACATCATATTTTTGAACATCTGATATTTTTTGCTCCCAACACTCTTCTGGTATTACTAAGTCAACATATCTTATTGCCTCTAACATTTTTTTTCTAGTTTCATAGTTATGGTAAGCTTTTTTTCCTTTACTCTCATTAAATTCGTCTGTAGATAACGCAACTATTAAATAGTCTCCTAAAGCCTTTGCCCTTTGTAATAATCTAATATGACCATAATGTAATAAATCATAAGTTCCATAAGTCAAAATTCTTTTCATAATAATTCCTCCTCGTATTATACATATATATCAAAAAAATTTGAAGCCTCAATCTCATCTACTTTTTTGATTTTCGCATTTTTACAGTATTTTTTTACTAATTCTAAAGTATCAGCATCATTTGATAATATCAAATCAAATCTTTCATATATTTTTTTATTTACTTTTTGATTAAAATCTTTTGGCTCTGTTAAATATAAAATTTTTCTTCCCTGCATATTAGAAAATTCATAAATTTTTCTAACACCTATTTTACCATATAATATAACACCTTTGAAGCTTATATCATCATAAATTCTTTTTAGCTCTGTTTTATATACTTTGTCCACCTTTGCTCCAAAAAAATTATATAAGAATTTCATTTTCCCTACTAATGATATTAGTACAGTTTGGGCTCTATTCATATTATTCATATTACCAAGTTGTCCCATATAATTTATTTTGTTATCTCTTAATTCTTTTATCTGTCTCTTATTTTTTCTAACACTTCTGGTAATATATGATATATAGTAATTATATTTATTTGCCTCAATATTTTTAGTTGCAGAAATTAGTTTATCAGTTCTTTTATTTTTACTTAAAGGTCCTGCATAGATAAGCATGTTTTCTTTGTTATTCTTCTCAATATCTTTAAAAATCAAATCAGTCTTCTCATTCAAGATAACAAGATTGCATATTTTCTTTGACATGTCTATTGATTCATAATTACAATACTCTTTTAAAAATTCCTCATCATTATATTGCTTAGGTAAATTAATTTCTTTTATCAAATTCTGTACATCAATTACTTTTGGGAATGGTAAATCATTTAAATTTAAATACATTCCTCTGTCTCTTAAATATTCTTCCTCATCATAAGTAAATAAAATCACTTTATTTCTTGTTAATGCATAATCAAAAAACACACTTGAATAATCAGTTATTAAAATATCACATATATTCAAAAAGTCATATGTTTCGTACTCACTTGGGAATGGATAAATCTTATCATATTCACTAAAATCAATATTATTTCCTACATATGGATGGAAATTAACATATAGAACTTGATTTTCTTTTAATGATTTATCAATTTCTAATAAATAAGATTTAATTTGCTCTAATTGCTCTTCTAAAGAGACATTTCTTACATTTCCTCTCCATGTTGGCATATATGCAATTAACTTTTTATCTTTTATATTTAATTCATCTTTTATTTGCTCTCTCCTGTCACTATTTAAGAAAATCTCATTTCTAGGGTAGCCGCATAACATTACTTTTCCTTCAGCAATATTATTTAGCATGTAATCTTCTAGCATGCGATTCATCATATATCCACTTGGGTATAGCAAATAATTGGAAATTGCAAAATTCTTTTGCAAATTTGCAATATCAAAAAAGTCGTTGGCAGTTGCTTTTCCTAATGTTTTAAGTGGTGTACCATGCCATGTATTTAAATATATCTGCTCTTCTCTTTTTATAAAATACGTAGGAAAACTTGTATCATTAAATAAGTATTTAGATGTAGCTAGTATTTTAGCATATTTTTTTGTATTTATTGGAACAAGTTTATATTTAAACTTATAATGATTTAATTTTTGCAAAAATTCATTTTCTTTTTCTTGCTTGTATGCCACATATACTTTATATTCGCTATATTCCTCATTTTGCAATTCTTTTAAAATATAAAACATATTTCCATTGATGTTATCTCCTTGCTGTGAATTTAAAAGTATAGCTTTATCATCAATTGGGTGTTTCATATATTTAATAAATTTGCTTCCTAAAAATCTATTTACTTTCATAAGCGAATTGATTTTGCGAGACACATTAGATATTCTTTTTATTTTTCTTACAATTCTTTTTGTAAATACTATTCTTAGCTTCCAATATATCTTTGAAGTATATTTCTTTTTATTCTTCTTAAATTTTTCAAAATAGATATTATCATACCAATCATCAAAATTTTTATCTAAAAATTCAAACACTTCATCAATGTATTTCTTTTTTAATTTTGCAGTTTTCCTTGAAACATCTTGCTCTAAAACCACATAAACATGTTTCAATAAAGTAAACAATATTTCCTGTCTTAATGTATCGAAACAGTTTTTCTTTTTAGCATAATCAATTAGGGTATTAAATGCTTCAAATATATCAAATCTTTTTTCTGAAAAGTTATGTGTTAAAGATGTTTCTCTTGTAACAGTATAAAAATACAATGGCTCAAAAACTTTTGAAATTTTATTTGCATTCATAAATAGCTCATATGTAAATACTAAATCTTCGTATATTCTTAATTTCTGAAACCTTATATTATTTTTTTCTATTAAGTCTCTTTTAAAAATTTTATTCCAAATGTATGGTACACTATCTACCATTATGTCTGGTTCTTCTAAAACACTTTTTCCAAAATTATCATTTATTTCAGTTTCTTTTTCTATGCATCTGTTTTCATTTTCTCTATAATAAGCACAATTAACTATATCTGCATTATCTTCTATTGCTTTATTATAAAGCTGCTCAAACATGTCTTTTGCTACATAATCATCGCTATCCACAAAGCCCACATATTCTCCTGTTGCTTTATCTAATCCGATATTTCTTGCTTGTGCTGCTCCTCCATTTTCTATTTCAAATGCCTTTATTTTATCTGGATATTTTTTTGCAAACTTTTCAATTATTTCCTGACTATTATCTGTACTTCCATCATTTATTACTATTATTTCAATATCTTCTAAAGTTTGTAAAACCAATGAATTTAAGCATCTTTCTATATAATCTTCCACATTGTACACTGGTATTATTATACTTACTTTTTTATTGCTCTTTTCTATCAAACTTAATACACTCCTCTACTACTCTATCTGCTGCATGTCCATCATCCAAATAGTTGTATTTTTCATTAAATCTTTTGTATTTTTCGTCATACTTAAAATTTTTGTCTATATTCTGTATTTCATTTTCTAGCTCTTGCTGAGTTTCTGTTATTGCTCCTGGTAATTCTGATAAGTCTATATAAAAGCCATTTGACTTGTCCCTATAGTGCTCCAAATCATACATATAGAAAATCATAGGTCTTTTTAAATTAGCATAATCAAAAAATACACTAGAATAATCTGTTATTAGTAAATCTGCTATAATATATAATTCGTTTATATCATCTATTTTAGACACATCATATACAAAATTTTTATATTTTTCAAAATCGAATGCATTTGCTATAAAATAATGTGCTCTAAACAAGATAATATATTTGTCGCCAAATTTTTCTTTTAAACTTTCAAAATCCACTTCTTCTTTATATGTATAGCCAACTCCCGCTTCATGCTGATTCGAGCGATATGTTGGAGCATAAAGAATAATTTTTCTAGTATCTTGCTCAATTCCTAATTTTTTCTTTATGTTTTTTACATCTTCTTCTGTATAGTTGAATAAAAAGTCATTTCTTGGATAACCTTTTTCAACTATTATATTTTCTTTACCTATTTCCTTTAAATTCCATGCTGATATAAACTTCTCAGAAGCGAACTTTGATGGTGATAAAAAATAGGTAAATTTTGATGCTTCTATTTTATATCTTTTCTTCATTCCTTTCATTGTATTTAATACATTGTCAAAATGAATTAAATCGCATCCCAATCTTTTAAGTGGTGTGCCATGCCAACATTGCATAAATACTTGATTTTTTTTAGGATATAAATAATCTGGTATTTTATAATTAAAAATCCAATATTTGGCTGTTGCAAGATATTTTTGATATTCTTTAGAATTTATCTTTACAACTAATGTATTTTTGTTTTCTTTTAAAAAATCGTATTTGTCTTTTTTATCAAATGCCCAAACAAATTTGAAGTTTGCATATTCGTCATTATTTAACATAAAATTATATATTGCCTTTGGACTACATGAATATGATTTGCCATTAAACGAGCAAAATATTATTATATTATCATCTACTTTTACTCCTAGAGTATTTAATTTATATTTTATTTTTCGTAATATGTTTAGAGTTTTTCTTAGTATATTTCTAAAAAAAACACTCTTTTCTGCAATTCTTGTTGCTACTGCTCTTATTTTTTTCATTAGCCCTTCTCCTAAAAACTTCAACTTTTTCTTATTCTATAACAAATATCAATCTTTTTCAACCTTTTTTTATGCTAATGCAGTCATAATATATTTTACAATTCTTTCAGTATTGTTAGTATCTGCTGTTTGTACGTATTTATTTTTAAATTGCTCTAATGATTTATAATCATAAGTATTATTTTCTATAATCTCTATTATATCTTCAATATTTTCTTTGGTAGAAGAATTCATCTCTTTCATTAAGTTTATATTTAATCCTCTATTATCCGCATACTTTTTAATATCATACACATAGAAAAAAAGTGGTTTGTTTAAGGTTGCAGTTTCAAATGCAATTGCTGAATAATCAGTTATTACGTAATCCGCCAATTTTATCAAATCAGATGTACTATATTTTTTATCTACAATATATTCTTCTTCTATTTTTGTTTTGTCCAAAGGATGTAATCGAATTATCAAGTTGTATTTTTTGGCATTTACTGCATTTATAATTCTATTTATATCTATTTCTTTATCTTTTCTAAATGTTGGCACATATAGAATTGTCTTTTTTTCTTTTAATTTTGGATATTCTTTATATATTTCTTCTATATTTTTATTTATTTCATTGTTTTTCCCTAAAATATAGTCTATACGTGGCATTCCTAGGACTTTTACTTTTTCTATATCTGTATTAAATGCCTCGGAATATATTTTTCTAGTTTCTTCACTAGTACATGTAACACATGTATAGTTAGCATGCATTCTCATTATTTTAGCTACAGTACTACTTCTTCCCTCTTTCTTATCTAGCACTTGATATCCAAATTTTTTAATAGCTCCTGCTGCATGCCATATTTGAATAATCTCGAGGTTTTTCTTATGCTTAAGAGCACTTATTGCTATATTGTACCCATCTATTATGCATATCTTTGATGTAGAAATATGATACATACATTTAATAATATAGAAACAGTATTTTATTTTTCCACATAATCCTTTTGGAATCCTTCTGCACAAAATTTTAATTTCTAAGTTTCTATTATTGCCAGAATTATTATTGCCAGAACTTGTATTTATCGTTTTTTCTTTTTCTTTAAAATCACATTCATTCTTCGCTAGACTTTCTAATTCTTCTTTTAATAAACTAAAATCTATATTTATATTGTCTGACTGTCTACTGAGCATTGTTATTTTGTTCTTTTGTCTTGTAAATAACTTAATAAAGAAATATATTATACTCATACAGAATCTCGCAATATATAGTACAATTTCTGTAAAATTTTTTTTCACTAATTTTCTCCTCTTAAATCTTTTTTCTTCTTTGAATGTGATAAGCACATTCCTCTAAAATACAATCTGGTACTATTTTAGAAAAGATTCTAACACTTTTATTTAATACTCCTGGTATTATTATAAGTTTTCCTTTAAGTGTTTTGTCAATTCCGTATTTTGCTACTTTTTCGCTAGGCATACTTGGCGCTTTAAATACAACTTTTGCCACATTATTAAAATTTGTATCCACAGGTCCTGGGCAAAGAATACTTATTTTCACATTTGATTTTTTC
>UMIY01048514.1_pt1 | contig 17805 bp, 14 predicted proteins | sample 1965921 | NCBI WGS metagenome assembly UMIY01 (sample SAMEA4836134, study PRJEB28245) | human gut metagenome | biome: gut microbiome; material: fecal sample | place: Denmark | collected 2008
ACAGCTGAAATAGCAATGCAAGCAGGACAAACTGGACACTATGTTTTAACCACTATTCATACAATAGATGCTGTAGAGGTTATAACTAGATTAAGAAAAATGGGAATATCAGATTATGATATCTCTAGTACACTTGCAACTTCGGTTTCAGAAAGATTAGTAAGAAGGTTATGTAAAAATTGTGCTAAGGAGAGAGAATTTACTCAAGAAGAGAAGAAGATAATAAATAAAATTGGTGAGAAATACAATATTAAATTTGATTTAGAAGGAAAGAAAACATATGAAGCAGTAGGATGCAAAAAGTGTAATAACACAGGATATTATGGTAGAATAGGAATATTTGAGATATTGGAAATAAATGATAAAATAAGAAATTTAATAATGAATCATGATTCTACCATTGATATAAGGGCTGAGGCATTAAAGAGTGGATATATGCCACTTATTGTAGATGGAGTAAATAGAATTTTAGATGGAACAACTAATCTACAGGAGCTTAATAATAAATTAGCTATATATTAATATTATGGAGGTAACAAATGATAGATATTGAGAGGCTTATAGAGGCAGCCAAAAAGAAGGATGCATCTGATATTCATTTAATATGCGGATTGAAACCTATGCTAAGAATTAGGAGAAATTTAATTCCATATAGATGTCCAGAGCCATTAAATGAAGATGACATGTATGAAGTTTATGACTATTTAGTAAGAGGAAATGTAGACAAAGATAGAGTATTTAAAGAAACTAAAAGATTGGATACTTCTTATGAAATTGATGATATTCGTTTAAGGGTAAATATCTCTCTTACTAATAATATACCAACAATAACTATGAGACTTATAAAGAGTACATTACCTAAATATGAAGATTTAGGTGTTCCAGATATAGTAAGGAGAATGACATATCAATCTCAAGGTTTGATTCTTGTCACAGGAAAAACGAATTCTGGTAAAACAACAACGCTAAATGCTCTAATAAATGAAATAAATGAAAATCAAAACAAGAAAATTTTGACTTTGGAGAGCCCAATAGAGTATATGCACAAAAGTAAAGAATCAATAATTGTTCAAAAAGAAGTTGGACCAGGAAGGGATAGTTTATCTTATAGTGATGGCGTAAAGAACTCTTTAAGAGAGGACTGCGACATATTAGTAATAGGAGAGATTAGAGATAGAGAAACTATGGAAGCAGCTATAGAGACGGCAGAAGCAGGTCACTTAGTAATAGGAACTCTTCATACAAAATCTTGTGCTGAAACAATAGATAGAATGGTAAACTTTTATGAAATAAGAGACCAGCAACAAGTAAAATATCTAATTTCTTCATTATTAAAACTAGTTATATCACAAAGATTATTAACTTCTAAAAAGGGAGATTTGGTATTAGTTCCAGAAGTAATGGTAGTTGATAATGTAATATCTGGTATAATTAGAAAAGAAAAAATTAGTGTTTCAGAAATAGAAGATGCTATACAAAGTAACCTAGAAAAAGGAAGCATAGGATTAATAAATTCTATTGCAGACCTATTTGTAAATGATGTAATTACACTAGAGCAAGCAAAAGCACAAATAGAAGAAAAGAATATCGAAACATTAAATAGAACAATTATGCAGTTAAAAATAAAAAAATCAAAGGAAAATAAAATAAATCAGTAATTTAGGTGATTTGGAAAGGAGTAAAAATGCCTGAATATATTTATAGAGCTGTAACTTCAAAAGGTCAAATCATAAGAAATAGAGTTGAAGATGTTAATAGAAACACGCTTATTAAAAAATTAAAAAGTAATGATTTGATACCAATTAGTGTTGTACAAGTAGGTTACCAAAGTAAAAGAGCTAAGAAAAATAGAAAAAACATGATGAACATTGATGACATTATGAGACAAGCTGATTCTTCTAATATTTTACAAGGTAGAGCTGTGACTAAGCCTACACTAAGAGAAAGAGTAAATTTAGCCCTAGCAAGAGAGGAAAAAATTACTACAAGAGATTTAATTATATTTACTCAAAACTTTTACTTATTAAAAAAATCAAACTTTAATAATATACACGCATTAACTACAATTATTGATAGTACAGAAAATTTATCTCTTAGAGGTGTTTTACAAGACGTATTAGCAGGTGTTGAAGCCGGTGAATATATGTACACAACAATGGAATATTATTCTGACATATTTCCATATATATATGTTAATATGATTAAAGTAGGAGAGCTTTCAGGCTCGCTTACTAAGTCTTTGGAGCAAGCGGTAAAATATCTTGAAGATTCGGATGATACGGCTTCAAGATTAAGAAGAATTATTATTCCGAATGTACTACAATTATTAGCAATTCTTGGTATATTAATATTTGGTGTTGCATATGTAATTCCATTAATACAAGAAGCGTTCGAGCAATCTGGAACAACACAGCGACTTCCAGAAATTACACTTTGGTTTGTTGATTTCTGTGCAGGTTTAATGCAGGTATGGTATATTCCAGTTATAGTAATAGCAGGAATTGTAGGAATTATATTTGCTTATATAAATACACCTAAAGGAAGATATAATTTTGACTATTTTAAATATAAAATGCCTGTATTTGGCAAATTAATATTTGCAATGGACTTTTCTAGATTAATGAGAGCTATGTTATTAAATCTTGAAAATGGTATGAGAATCCAGGATTCACTTGAAGTAAGTAAATCTGTTATTAAAAATTATGTTTTGCTTTCAATTATTGAAACTTCAATAAACAATATACTTATAGGTGCCTCATGGATAGAGCCATTTGAAAATTCTGGTTTAACTTCATCAATGCAAACCGAGATGTTAAAAATAGGAATGCAGACTGACTTGGTTGAAATGATGAAAAAACTTGTAGAATATATGGAAATTGATATTAATAATTTACTACAAAGAATTATGACTGTATTACCACAAATTGTTTACTCAATTGTTGGTGTATTCTTAATATTCTTAGTTATAGTAATTATAGTACCATGTATTCAATTGTATATGGGTACTTGGCTATTTGATGCAGTTGATTTACCAGATTAAGTTTAAAGTAAAACATTGGGGACAGGTTTTAGACCTGTCCCTTGCTATATAAAAAATTTTTAAGGAGGGTAACCTATGAAAATCGGAATTGATTTAGGTGGTAGCCATATTGGTGTAGCTCTTATTAACGATGGTGAGATTGTAGAGAAAAGAGAAAAAGAAATTTATCAAAATGAAAATGAGGAGAGTATTTTAAATTATATTGATAAAGCGATTTCTGAAATTATTGAGAGAGAAAGTAATATAGAGCTAATTGGAATCGCTACACCTGGATACATACAAGGAAATTCTATGATGCATCTTGTAAATTTAGGTATAGATAAGCTAGATTTCAGTAAAATAATAGAAAAATATAAAAATATACAATTTAAAATTAGAAATGACTCGAAAATGGCAGCATTAGCTGAAAAAAAGTATGGAGCACTAAGCAATTATAATGATGCTGTATTTTTGTGCTTAGGCACAGGAATTGGCTCTGGAGTATTTCTTAATGGAAAACTTCTAAGCGCAAGGGATAATTTAGGGTTTGAGCTTGGTCATATGATAATACAAAAAGATGGGATTCTTTGTAATTGTGGAAAAAAAGGTTGTTTTGAAACATATTGCTCCATAAAAAGATTTAAAGATAAAGCTAAAACTATATTGGGACTTAATGATATTTCTTCTAGAGAATTATTAGAAAAAATAAAACAAGAAAATGATAATTTAGAGCTTAAAGTAGCTATTGATGAGTTTATAGACTACATGATAATTGGTTTATCGAATATAATTGATATATTTGAGCCAGAAGCTATTTGCATTGGCGGAAGTTTTGTGTTTTTTAAAGAAATATTTTATTCAAAATTAGTAGAGCAAATGAATGCAAGAAAATATGTGTTTAATAAAGAGAAAATGCCCCAAATTTTATTGGCAGAATTAGGTAATGATGCGGGTATGATAGGAGCGACAATTTAAATAAATTTGACAAATCGTATAAAACATAGTATAATAATTTACAGTTGTTACCAAAATAGGTAAAGAAGAGATTTATATAGGATAATTATAGAGAATAAATTTATATAATATTGTAAATTATTGAACGGATTAAAAATAAATAAATAATGTTTAAATATGCTAATTGTGCGGAAAAATATAGGCATATTATATATTACTGTGAAAAATATTATAAAAAATGATTAGATTTTAATTTGTAGTTTATAATTTATATATATTATAAGCTACTTTTTTGTAATTAATTATTTGTTTAAAAAGTTTTGTATGTTCGTGGATACAAATTGTATAAACTATAAGTAAAAGTGCGTAAACTAAAAAGTGTTTTTACTTTAAAATTTTAAATAAGAAATATATAAATCAAATTTATTATATTAAAAAAGGAGAGATTTTAAATAATGGAAAACAAACGAACAATGGAGAAAGTTGTTTCTGATAGAGCAGAAACAAGAACAACACGTGTACCAAGAAAAATGAGTGAAGAGGTACAAAGAAATAAACCAATAAAAAGAAGAGAAAATATTGAAAAAAATGTAATAGAAAGCAAGAAAAGAAATTCGCAAAAATTTGAATTTAAAAAAGAAAATTTAAAAATAATCCCATTAGGTGGATTAGATGAAATAGGTAAAAACATAACAGTATTTGAATATGGAAATGAAATAGTACTAGTTGACTGCGGGCTAGAATTCCCAGAAGATGATATGTTGGGTGTAGACTTAGTTATACCAGATGTAACATATTTGGAGAAAAATAAAGAAAAAATTAAAGGATTAGTAATAACCCACGGTCACGAGGACCATATAGGTGCAATACCATATGTTTTAAAACAAATAAATATTCCTATATATGCTACTAAACTTACTGTGGGATTAATTAAGAACAAGTTGGAAGAGCATAAATTACTAGCATCAACTAAATTGATTACTGTAGAGCAAGGGCAAACTATTAATTTTGGTAACATCAAAATTGAATTTATAAGAAGTAATCACAGTATCCCAGATGCTGTTATGCTTGCAATACACACACCAGTTGGAGTTGTGCTTCATACGGGTGACTTTAAAGTAGACCTTACTCCAATAGATGATAAAATAATAGATTTAGGTAGAATTGCAGAGCTTGGAAATAAGGGAGTTTTGGCATTGATGTCTGATAGTACAAACTCAGAAAGAAAAGGATTTGCAATGTCAGAAAAAACAATAGGAGATGTATTTGATAGGCTATTCCAAAACAATAAAAAGAGAATAGTAGTAGCAACATTTGCTTCAAATGTGCATAGAGTTCAACAAATTGTGAATTCAGCTGAAAAATATGGAAGAAAAATTGCAGTTTGTGGTAGAAGTATGATAAATATGATTGAAACTGCAAGAGAAATAGGATATATAGATGCACCAGAAAATATGTTTATAGATATTGATATGATAAAAAATTACACAGATGACCAATTAGTAATAATTACAACAGGAAGTCAGGGAGAAACAATGTCAGCTTTAACAAGAATGGCAGCAGGTGAACACAAAAAGGTTGTTATAACTCCTAATGACATGGTAATTATTTCAGCAACACCTATACCAGGAAATGAAAAATTGGTATCAAATGTAATAAATGATTTAATGCAAATTGGTGCAGAAGTAATTTATAGTGCATTAGAAAATGTCCACGTTTCAGGACACGCATGTCAAGAAGAGCAAAAATTAATAATAGCATTAGCTAAACCTAAATTCTTTATACCAGTTCATGGTGAATATAGGCAATTAAGAGCACATGCAGAAACTGCAAAAGAGATGGATGTACCAGCAGAAAATATATTCATATTAGAGAATGGTAAAACATTAGAGCTAAATAAAAAAGAAGCTAAAATAACAACTTCAGTACCATCAGGCAAGATATTAGTAGATGGATTAGGAGTCGGCGATGTTGGAAATATAGTACTTCGTGACAGGCAACATCTATCTCAAGATGGATTGATTGTAATTGTAATGACAATGGATGGAAGCACAGGTGAAATTGTATCAGGTCCAGATGTGGTTTCAAGAGGATTTGTTTATGTACGTGAATCTGAAACATTAATGGATGATGTAAAGAAAGTAATACGTGAAGAAGTAAGAATATTTGAAGAAGAAGGGGTACGTGATTGGTCTACAATTAAATCTACATTAAAAGATGATTTAAGGGATTATATTTTCCAAAGAACTAAACGCAATCCTATGATACTACCTATTATTATGGAGGTGTAATTATGAATTACAAAGAGTTAGCAGACATGATTTTTCCAGATGCAAAGGAAATTTCATATTATGAAGAAAAATATCCAGTAAGAAATTTGCCAGAAGGTGCGATTGTTTCTAGATTTGCACCAAGTCCAACAGGATTTGTTCATATAGGAGGACTTTATCAAGCATTAGTTGCAAGAGAGGTTACTAAAAAAACTGGAGGGGTATTCTTCCTAAGAGTTGAAGATACTGACCAAAAAAGAGAAGTAGAAAATGGAGTTACTGATATAGTAAATTCGTTAAAAGATTTTGATATGGCTCCAGATGAAGGAATGATATCTGATACAGAAGAAATTGGAAATTATGGCCCATATAAACAATCTTTAAGAAAAGATATATATCAATCTTTTGCAAAATATTTGTTAGAGCAGGGGAAAGCATATCCATGCTTTTGTACAACAGAAGAATTAGACGAAACAAGAAAAAAGCAAGAAGCTGCAAAAGTTAGAACAGGTTATTATGGTGTTTGGGCAAAATGTAGAAACTTTAATGTAGAAGAAGCAGCAGAAAAAATTAAAAATGGTGAAAAATACGTAATTCGTTTTAAATCACCAGGTAGGGAAGATAGAAAAATAAAACATCATGATGTTATAAAAGGAAATGTTGAATTCCCAGAAAATGACCAAGACATAATAATTATCAAATCTGATGGACTTCCTACATATCACTTTGCACATGCAGTTGACGACCATTTAATGAGAACAACACATGTAATACGTAGTGATGAATGGTTATCATCAGTGCCACTACATTTACAACTATTCCAAGAGCTTGGATTTAGAGCACCAAAGTATGCACATATTTCACCAATCATGAAAAATGATAATGGAAATAAACGTAAATTAAGTAAAAGAAAAGACCAAGAAGCAGCAGTTAGCTATTATAAAGAAGAGGGAATACCAGCAAATGCCGTAAAAGAATATTTATTAAATATAGCAAACTCTACATTTGAAAATTGGAGAAGAGCAAATCCAGATAAAGATATGGATGAATTTGATTTCCAATTGAATAAAATGAGCGTTAGTGGAGCTTTATTTGATATGGTAAAATTACTTGATATTGGCAAAACAGTAATTTCTAAAATGACAGCAGAAGAAGTGTATGAGAATGCATTAAAATGGGCAGAAGAGTATGATAAAGAATTGGCAGAAATGCTACAAAACAAAGAATATTCACTAAATGTATTTGGAATAGAAAGAGGAAATAAAAAGCCAAGAAAAGATATATCAAAATGGGCAGATGTAAAAAATTCAATTATATATATGTATGATGACAAATTTTTAAATAGAGATATTTCATATGATTATGGCAAAATTTCTGATAAAGAAGAAATTAACAAATTGTTAAAATCATATATAGAAACTTTTGATATAGATGATGACAAAGATACATGGTTTAATAAAATAAAAGATGTGGCAGAACAACATGGATATGCAAGAGAAGTAAAAGAATTTAAAGCAAATCCAGACGCTTTCCCTGGACATGTAGGTGATGTAAGCACTGTTATTAGAGTTGCATTAACAGGTAGACAAAACACACCAGATATGTATGAAATAATGAGAGTACTTGGAAGAGATAGTGTAATAGCTCGATTGGAAAAAGCTGTAAAGGCATAAAGTGAAGCAGAGGTGACAGATTTTAATCTGTCACCTTGTTCCACAGAAAGATTTAAAGGAATGATGTAAAATGGAATTTAATGTAGGAGATGTAGTAAGAACAAAAAAGCAACACCCATGTGGAAGCAAACTCTGGGAAATAACTAGAGTTGGAGTAGACTTTAAACTCAAGTGCTTGGGGTGTGGACATACCATTATGATAGAAAGACCAAAAGCATTAAAGATGATAGTAAGAAAAGTTGAAAAAGAAGAAAAATAGAGTGTCAAATATTTATAATCTTAGTAAAAAATAATAAATAAAAAGATAGACCAGTCATTTCTGACTGGCCTACTTTTTAAGAGGGTTAAAATTTCACATTCGAATAGTTATTTGACTAGTACTTAATCATCATCGAGCTCCACTTGTTTACTAGCATAGGAGTAAAGCCGAGACTTGCGAAGAGCATTGATTATGCTCGAACCTTGGTCAGAATAATCCACTGTTAGCCCTTCGGTTTTGTAGAGCCGAGAATTCGATGATTCGTTGGATTCCAAGGGCAAATCTTCATCAAAGGCTGCTCGAATTGCCCTGCTTAAAGATTCTGCATTGTCAAAATAATACCGATATGTTGCCATTTTACAGGCCTCCTCTAGTTTATTTGTCCAACTAGAACAAATAGTGCTGAAAATAGTTCTATTGAACATAAAGCTATTATAATACTTTTTATGTAAAAAGTCAATAAAAATTGCGAGAGAGCAACTAAAGTAGTTGCTCTCTCACAGAAGGTTAAAGAGGTTTAAATTTAGAGCATATATCTTTTAAGAAATTTTGCTCCATTCTTTCATGAGCTCTACAGCTTCTTCAATAGAAGCTGTTTTTTTCAATTGCTCAGCTTCCTCTTCGCTCACTTGAATGCCGCTATTCTGCTGAATAGCAGTTATTATCTTTTTGTCAAACAATAGCGAATTGCAAGGAGTGAAGTACAAGAGGTTACGTTTGGCAACTTCGTGGTTGAGAGAAGTAAAGCTATGAAAAGCAGCTAGCATAGCTCTCTCGAGATCATTTGTAGTCCGGAACCAATAGATTATTTTTTGCTCTTTCTCTGCCATAAATGGCACCTCCAAAAATTATTTGCTCAATTCTGAACAAACGAACCCTTAACAGTTCAAAATGAACATATATCTATTATAGTTCTTTTTACATAAAAAGTCAACGTTATTTTGAAATAACATATTACGCAAGTTTCTAGAAAAACCATTATCTAGGAAATTGCTTTAATGAAAAAATTATAAATGAATATACTTTTCTATTTTTTGCCAAACGCTTTCAGCATAAATTTTCCTCTCGGATGAAAAAGGCAAAAAGCATAAATCATGTAAAGGATTTAAAGCATCTTGTAACTTTTGTACTTGTGCGTCAACTTTGGTTACAGCAACCTTATCAGCTTTATTTGCTACTATAATGCAAGGTTTGTTAGTATCTATTATATAGCGGTACATCAATCTATCATTCTCTGTTGGAGAATGTCTAATATCTATTAAGAATATAATCAAAGCGATATTTGCACTTTTAGATAAATATTCTTCAATAAAACTGCCAACTCTAATTTGCTCCTGTTTAGACATTTTGCTATAGCCATATCCAGGCAAATCAACAAAATAGAATTTATTATCCATATTATAAAAATTAATCTGCCTCGTTTTACCAGGCTCACTGCTAGTCCTAGCAAGCTTTTTCCTGTTAACCATTGTATTAATAAAGGAAGACTTACCAACATTTGATTTCCCAACTAATACAATTTGAGGAAGCCCATCGTCAGGATATTGCTTAGGACTAACTGCCGAAATTTTAAATTCAGGATTTTTAATTAACATTATTTTACTCCTTTATAAAGAACTTGCACAAAAAGGAGTGTCCCTTTTGTGCAAGCTTTTATTTTTTAGGTACCAACTTTTCTGTTCCACCCATGTATGGACGTAGCACTTCTGGAATATTTACGCTTCCATCTTCATTATAATTATTTTCTAAGAATGCAATAAGCATACGAGGTGGGGCAACAACAGTATTGTTTAAAGTATGTGCATAATAGTTACCTTTTTCGCCTTTTATTCTAATTCCTAAACGACGTGCTTGAGCATCAGTTAAATTAGAACAGCTACCAACCTCAAAATATTTCTTTTGTCTTGGGCTCCAAGCTTCTACGTCGCAGCTCTTAGCTTTCAAATCAGCCAAATCCCCGCTACAACATTCAAGAGTACGAACAGGAATATCCATACTTCTAAATAGCTCTACAGTATATGACCATAATTTATCATACCATTTCCAACTATCTTCTGGCTCACAAACAACTATCATCTCTTGCTTTTCGAATTGATGAATTCTATACACACCACGTTCTTCTATACCATGTGCTCCTTTTTCTTTTCTGAAACATGGAGAATATGATGTCATTGTATATGGCATGTCAGCCTTTTGCAAGATTTGACCTTTAAATTTTCCAATCATAGAATGCTCACTGGTTCCAATTAGATATAAATCTTCGCCTTCTATTTTATACATCATTGCATCCATTTCTTCAAAACTCATAACACCTGTAACAACATCGCTACGTATCATAAAAGGTGGAATGCAATACGTAAATCCTTTATTTATCATAAAATCCCTTGCATAAGAAAGAATTGCTGAATGAAGTCTTGCAATATCTCCCATCAAATAATAGAAACCATTACCTGCAACTCTACGTGCAGAATCTAAGTCTAAGCCATTAAAACTTTCCATTATATCTGCATGGTATGGAATTTCATAATCTGGTACAACTGGCTCGCCAAACTTTTCTATTTCCACATTTTTGCTGTCATCTTCACCAATAGGTACAGATTCATGTATCATATTTGGAATTTTCATCATTCTTTCTGTTATTGCATCAGAATATTCTGTTTCTAATTTTTCGTTTTCTTCTAATTCATTATTTATTTCTTGAACTTGAGCCTTTATTTTTTCTGCTTCATCTTTTTTGCCATTTCTCATAAGATTACCAATTTCAGAGCTTAGTGAATTTCGTTTACTACGCAATTCATCGCCTTTCAATTTAGCATCTCTGTTTTTCTTATCAAGCTCCAATACTTCGTCTACCAAAACTAATTTGTAATCTTGAAACTTTTTCTTAATGTTTTCCTTAATTGCATCAGGATTTTCTCTTAAAAATTTAATATCTATCATATTTATCCTCCTTGAACTTTCACATGACTTATTTTACCACCAAATTGGAAAAATATCAAGAAAATTAGAAAATGTGTATTTGTCGTGTGCCAGATGTTATGATTTGCAAAATATTAATTATTAAAAGTATGCATAATTTTCATATATTTGAATATAATGGAAATAAAATATATGTGCCACGTGGGACTACTTAGAGGAAGAGTATATTAACATATGTAAATCAAAGGAGATGAAGAAGATATGTCATATGAAGAGTATGTTAGAGAAAACAAAATTGAGGACAAGTCCGAAGATGAGAAAAATTTGGAGCTTATTGTAAGCATTATTAAAACTAAAAATGAATTAGATGCAGCCAATAAAAATTTTGAGTATGCAGAAGAGGGGCTGATTGACTATTACTCCTATCAGATAAAGGCGAATCAAACAAAGTTAGATTATTTAATGAAAAAAGCACAGAAAAAGGGAATTGTGCTAGACATGATAAATGAAATTTATATAAGGAAGAATAAGGCGTAAGAATATAACAATATTTACTAAAATAATTTTATACAAGTATTAAACAAGCATATTTGTCCAAAATAATTCATATTTATTAGTAAGTCATAATATTGTATTGCATTGAGATATTGTAAAATTAGATTATGGGAGAGGGCTGATAATAAATATGGATTTAAATACAGTAATCACATTTTTAGCATGTATAATTTTTTTGTTTATATTTGGCAAGATATTTATCATACCACTAAAAAGTATTTTAAAGTTAGTTATAAATTCTTTTTTAGGTGGAATTCTAATATATATTATAAATCTTGTAGGAATGAATTTTGGCTTTCACATTGGATTAAATCTTTTGACTGCAATTATAGTAGGATTGTTGGGAGTTCCAGGAGCGGCGTTGCTTGTGGTACTAAAAATTATACTGCGGTTAAACAACAAGTTCGAATTATATAGTTACCGGATAATGGCTTTTAGCAAGAAAATGAGCGAAGTATAAGAGCCTGTAATTATAGATAACTTTTTTCCATCAGCTAATTGCTTTTTCTAGAATTTGCTGATAAAATATAAGAAGCAAATATAACAGAAGGAGTGATTGGCTATGGAATTTAATGGAATTGGAATAGGAATAAGTGATTTCAAGGCACTTAGACTGAGAAAAAATTACTTTATAGATAAAAGTATATATATAAAAGATATAATAGACAATCAATCAGGAGTGGTGCTGATAACCCGTCCACGTAGATTTGGAAAAACACTAAATATGAGCATGCTAAGATACTTTTTTGATTGTGATGTGAAAGACTCGAAAGAATTGTTTGAGGGCTTAAAAATAATGGAGCAAGAAGAAAAATATACTTCTAAGATTGGAACATATCCTTGTATATACTTGACCTTAAAAGATGTAAATGATACTAGTTATGAAAATATGTTACTAGACTTGAAAACAGCAATTTTGGAAATGTATAGAGAGCACATGTATTTACTAGATAGTGATAAGATATATGAATTTGAAAAAAATAAAATAATGGACATATTATACACCAGAGAAGACGAAACAGCACTAAAAACCAGTGTAAGGGAGTTAAGCGGGTATTTATATAGACATTATGAAAAGCCAGTAATGTTATTTATAGATGAGTATGATGTGCCGATACAATCGGCATACGTAGAAGGCTATTATGAGCAGGCTATAAAATTTTTAAAGACATTTTATGGAACAACATTTAAAGATAATCCATATTTACAAAAAACGGTATTGACGGGTGTAAGCAGGGTGGCAAAAGAAAGCATATTCAGCGGTGCAAATAATTTTGATGTATATACAGTATTGGATGATGAATTTTCAGATGACTTCGGAATAACAAGTGAAGAAATAGATAAAGTAATTAAAGATTTTAATGTAGTAGAAGAAAAAGAAGAAATAAAGAAATGGTATGATGGGTATAGAATAGGAAATGTAGAAGGAATATATAACCCATGGAGTATCCTAAATTATTTAGCCAAAAAAGTGTTAAAACCATATTGGGTAAACACGAGCTCAAATGATTTAATAAAAATGACATTGAAGAACTCAACAACAGTAAAAGAAAAAATGGAAAGACTGTTAAAAGACGAAGAAATAGAAGTGCCAATCAACTTGGAGACTGTAATAATAGACATAGAAAAAAATGAAGATAATATATGGGGATTGATGCTGGGAACAGGATATTTAAAAGTTAGTGAAGTAGTAAACTTGGCGGAAGGAATATATAAAGTAAAATTACCAAATTATGAAATAAAGCTATTGTTCCAAGAAATAGTAAGAGATTGGTTTAAAGATAAAGTACCAGGATATAACTTGCAAAGTATTTTAAAAGACTTAGTGGAATTAAACCTAAGTGAATTTGAGAAGAAATTTAGAAGATTAGTAGAAGAAATGTTTAGCTACATGGATGTGGGAAGAGATACAGCAGAAAATTTTTATCATGCATTTGTACTAGGAATGCTAGTAGGACTAAAAGATAGCTACTATGTGAATTCAAATAGAGAGTCAGGCATGGGCAGATATGACATAATGCTAGAGCCACAGGACAAAACAAAGAACAGCTTTATAATAGAGTTTAAAGTAGCAGATGATATGGAGGAAAACACAATAGAAGATGTAATATCAAATGCAAAAAAACAAATAGAAGACAGGGATTATGAAAGCAATTTACGAGAAAGAGGATTTAACAATATAACGAAGATGGTATTTGCATTTAAAGGCAAAGAATGCAAAATGCAGGTGGTTTAATGGCATTATAATAGAAATAAGAACTTGGACAAAATGCTTATTGAGCAGTATCTTTCGCTAAGAACAATTGTGGGGACGGATTTAAATCCGTCCCATTGTTTTACTACTCTACAGTAACTGATTTTGCAAGATTTCTTGGTTTATCTACATCTAAGCCCTTAAACTTAGAGATGTAGTAAGCAAGTAATTGCATTGGGATTACAGATAAAATAGGTGAGATTAAAGGATTTGTTTCAGGTATATTTATAACATAATCAAAATGCGCATTTGGCAATATTTGATTTGTAATTACCAATGTTTTTGCTCCTCTAGTAATAACCTCTTGAATATTACTAATTGATTTTTCTACCAAGCTTGGATTAGTAATAATTCCAATTACTGTAACACCATTTTCAATAAGTGCAATAGGTCCGTGTTTTAGCTCACCTGCTGCATATGCTTCAGAATGGATATATGATATCTCTTTTAATTTCAATGAGCCTTCCAAAGCAACATTATAATCTGTTCCACGACCTAAGAAGAACATATCTTTTTCTGTATAAACTTTGTTTGCAAATTCTTTAATTGCATCTGAGTCATCTAGTATTTTTTCGATTTTTGAAGGTAAATCTATCATATCATTTTTTAATTGCTCGATTTCTTCTTTTGAGCAGCTTTCTAATATTTCAGCAAAATACATTGCAAGTATTGCTATTAATACTACTTGAGATGTGTAAGCTTTTGTAGATGCAACAGCTATTTCTGGTCCAGCATGTGTGTAGATTGAGTAATCTGCCTCTCTTGTAATAGAGCTTCCAATAACATTTGAAATTGCTAAAGTTTTAGCTCCTTTTGATTTTGCAAGTTTTAGTGCAGCTATAGTATCTGCAGTTTCACCAGATTGGCTAATATATATACAAAATGTATGACTATCTATTAATGGGTCCCTATACCTGAACTCTGAAGCAATATCTACTTCTGTAGGTATTTTGCATAGCTTTTCAATTAAATTCTTTCCAACCAAGCCTGCATGCATTGCTGTACCACATGCGACAATATATATTTTATTTATACCGCTTAAATATTCCTTAGAAATCTCTATGTCATCAAAAGAGCATTTTTCTCCTAAGCGGAATCTTGAGCCAATTGTCTCTCTTATAGCAGTTGGCTGCTCATAAATTTCTTTTAACATATAATCTTCGTATCCGTCTTTGCCAGCAGCGTTTGCATCCCATTCAATATTTTTAATAGCTTTATTATGCTCAATTAAGCTATTATCATAGAATTTTACATTATCTTTGCTAACTACAGCAAATTCATTATCATCTAATAAATAAAATTCTTTTGTATATTTCAAAATTGCTGGAATATCAGATGCTATATAATTTTCACCATCACCTTTACCTATTACAAGAGGGCTATCTTTCCTTACAACAATAACCTCATTAGGGCAAATAGGCGAAATTGCTTCAATTGCATAGCTTCCCTTTAAATCATATGTTGCAGACTTTACAGCACCTAAGAATTTCTCCTTCTCATCTTTTAGAACAGAGACAGGACCATTGGTGTAATAATAATGTATCAAATTTGGGATAACCTCTGTATCTGTCTGAGAAAGAAATGTGTATCCTTTTTCCGTCAAAAACTCTCTAAGCTCAGAATAATTCTCTATAATACCATTATGCACAACAGCAAATGTGCCACTGTTATCCATATGAGGATGAGAATTTTCTCTTGATGGTTTTCCATGAGTTGCCCATCTGGTGTGAGCAATACCAACAGTACCTTCTAACTCATTAATTCCATCTAAATTGTTTAAATTGCTAACTCTACCTTTATCCTTCATAATCTTAATTACATCATTTTCTATAGTCGCAATTCCTGCAGAATCGTAACCTCTATATTCAAGACTTAAAAGTCCATCAATTAATATTGGTGTAGCCTTTTTGCTACCAACGTATCCAACTATACCACACATAAAAAATACCTCCTTAAAACTATTAAGAAAGCATTACAAATAAAGATTACCCAATTAGCTTTGTATGCTGATATTACTATCAGGTTTTAACTAATATTTGTGGCAGTAACCAAATGCCAAGAAACCATCCGCCGAATATTTCGATAAGTTTCTTCCTCGTCAACATAGTACAGATTCCTACTAACAGTAGTTTATTTAAAGCATGTTACAGTACTATGTCCAGGCGCTTAGAAATCAACAAACTCCTTTCTTTTTAGTTATGTATTTGTAAAGCTATTCTTAAGTTATGGTAGTATATTACTATAAAATGAAAAATGTGTCAAATTTTTTGAAAAACTTGTTTTTGGGGACGGGGAAAAAAACAAGTTTTGTTACAAAAATGTTACAGAAATATTAAAATATAAATAAAATTTGTTTTTTTTATATTTTTAATGAACTTTAAAGAAATAAATGTTATAATGCTTATATAACATTAAATTGTGCAGACGGCGTCTGCACAATTTGGAAAATATAAACAACTGAATGTGTAAAAAACAAAAAAATCAAAAATGAAAAGAGTGATTATATGGAAGAAAATAAAATGTTAGAAAAAGATTTTAAACAAATTGTAGAAAACATAAAAAGTGAAATTTATAAAACACAAACATTGATAATGAGCGATGCGAATAAAAGGCTAATAGATTTATATTATTATGTGGGAAAATTAGTATATGAAAAATCTTCTTGGGGTAATAAATTTATAGAAAATTTAAGTATTGCAATGAAAGTTGAATTTCCAAACATAAAAGGTTTTTCAGTAAGAAATATAAAAAATATGAAAAAGTTTTATAAGGAATTAAGTACAGATGAAAAAGTGCAGATAGCATCTGCACAAATTCCATGGTCACACAATATGCTTATTTTAGATAGAATAAAAGATACAAATGAAAGATTATGGTATATGGAAAAGTGTGTGGAAAATGGCTGGTCTGTTGATGTTTTGGCAGTTCAAATTGATACAAAATTGTATGAAAGACAAGGAAAGCAAATTAAAGATAATAACTTCAAAGAAAAATTGATTCCTCCGTTAAGTGATTTAGCAAATAATATGCAAAAAGACCCATATATATTTAATTTACCATTATTAAAAGAAAAATATATAGAGACGGAACTGGAAGACGCTTTAGTTGAAAGAATTAAAGATACTTTGATTGAATTAGGAAAAGGATTTAGTTTTGTAGGAAATCAATACAAAATAACAGTAGATAATACAGACTATTTTCTAGATATGTTATTTTATCATTTAAAATTAAGATGTTATGTAGTAATTGAATTAAAAATAGGAGAATTTAAACCAGAGTATGCTGGAAAAATGAACTTTTATATAAATGCTGTAAATAACATATTAAAAACAGATAAAGATAATGACACAATAGGATTAATACTATGCAAAGGAAAGAATAGATTAACAGTTGAATACTCATTAAATAGTGTCGAAAACCCAATAGGTGTATCTTCTTTTGAAATATTACCAAAAGAAATAATAGAAGCATTGCCAACAGAGGAAGACTTAAATTTGCATATAGATATAAAGGAAAATGAAGTAGATAATTAAGAATGGAATTGGTCAGATGCGTCTGACCAATTTCCTATAAATATTACAATTGTGTTACAGAAATATTAAAAGAATATTACAAATGAACTAAAAGGATTGAAAAACAAATACTAAAAGGATATAATAATCTTACACTTATGGTTAAACAAAAAGTACAAAGGTACTTTTAGAAAAATTAAAAGTGTGTGAAGTTCTTTAAAACAAAAAAATAAATAGAAAAACTAAAAGTACTTTTTGTTTTAAAGTAGGTGACAACAAAAAAATCACTCCCTAAATTAAAAGGGAAACTTAAATTCGACAAAAACAAAAGAAGAAGAGAAAAACAGCACAACAAAATGCAGAAGCAAATAAAGTAAAAAAGGGAGAAAG
>UMIY01018387.1_pt1 | contig 17757 bp, 10 predicted proteins | sample 1965921 | NCBI WGS metagenome assembly UMIY01 (sample SAMEA4836134, study PRJEB28245) | human gut metagenome | biome: gut microbiome; material: fecal sample | place: Denmark | collected 2008
TTTGTAAACTCCGGCATACCTGCCGGAATGCTGGCAAGTGGGCCTCCCGCTCCAAGAGGAGCGGGAGGCCTTTGATCAAAGCATTGTGTTTTGATCTGGTGTCTTAGGCGAAGGTCACGTTGCCGTTGCCGGAAACGGTCACCACCACGCTGTAAACAGCGGTGGGAGAGCCGGAACCAGCGGGAGTGAACTTCAGGGCGTTGCCGCTCTCAACCTTGGCGGCAACACCGGCAGCCTCGCCGGAAGCGGGCTTCAGGTCGGAGGTGTTCTCCATGGTACCGTTGGTAACCGTGAAGCTGACCTCGGCGGAGCCGGTGGAGGTGCCGGACAGGGTGACCGTGAGGGTCACAGTCTGGCCCTTCTTCAGGTAGGACTCCTTACCGGCGTCGGTGACGGTGTAGTTCACACCCTCGCTGTTGGCATCGCTCTTGTCAGAGGCCATGGTCACCTTGTAGTAACCGATGTCGTAGATGCCGCCGTCCACCAGAGTGGTGGTCTTCTCCTTGTAGCCGTTGCCGGACTCGGTGTTGGAAACCAGGGCATACTCGCCGGCGCCCAGATCGGAGATCTTGGCGGTGGCGGCGTACAGCTTCTCACCAACGCCCTTGACGCTGACGGTCACGGCGTCGGTAGCGGTAACGCTGTCGGCCCAGGTGTACTTGGTCTTGCCGATCTCGAAGACGTAGCCATCACCGTTGTCATTGCGGTAGTAGCTGCTGATGGTGGAGCCGGCCTCAGCCTCGATCTGCTTCATCACGGCAGAGAGCAGGGCGGCCTCGGTCTTCTTGGCGCCGGAGGCAACCAGGATCTCGGTCACGGCCTGTCTGGAGATGGTGATGGCGTAATCGCCGGCATCGATCTCCTCACGGCCGGTGTCCTTGTCGTCAACCTCCTGGATGAACAGGTTGGTGATCTGGCCGTTGTCCACGATGAAGTAAGCCAGGTCGTTGGTATCCTTGGCAATGCCGCTGATACCGGTGGAAGTGATCTTGCCGTCCTCATCCACATAGAAGAGGTTGGCCTTGCTGTCCACGGTGTAGGACGCGCCGCCCAGGGTCACGGTGTACTCACCGGAGACCTTGGCAGTGCCCTTGGCATCGTTCACAGCGTACTTGTCGTTGGTAGAGGAAGTGGTGTACTTGTTCAGCTTGGTGATGACACCGTGGCTGTCGGTGGAGTAGGACTTGTACAGGCCGTTGCCCAGGTTGGAAGCACCGGAAATACCGGAGTCGATCTTCACGGTGGTAGTCTCACCATTGATGACCGCGTTGTACTCATAGTACTCGCTGTTCTTGGTGGTGATCTTCTGGGAAGCGGACTTGCCGGCGATGAACAGCACGTTGTTGGAGCTGTTCTCCACAGTCAGAGCGGAGCCGGGAACAATGAACATCACGGTGACGATGGAGCCAGTCTTGCAGTAGTAGTACGCGGTGACCTGCTCGTTGGAACCGGTGCTGGCCTTGATGCCGGGGGCGTTGTTGGTGCCCACATAGGTCTCATACTCGTCATCACCAGTCTCCACCACGAAGACCGTGTTGCTGTTGGAGTAAACAACATCGCTGTCCTTCAGGGTGATCTTGGAGGTGCCGTTGGTCATGGAGAAGGTCTGGCTGTTCTCCACCTTCTTGGTGGTGGCAACGGCCTTCAGGGTGTACTCCTTGTTGTCGTCCACCTTGTAGGTGACGATGGAGTTCTTCTCGATCTTGGAGGTACCGTTGGCATAGTTCTTGGCGGTATCGACCACCTTGTAGGTGCCGTCGGTGAAGACCAGCAGAGCGCGGTTGGAGGAGAAGTTGCTCTTATCCTGAGCCTCCACGAACAGCGCGTAGTCGCCGGAGACAAACTCCTGCTCCTCCACGTAGATGGCGTAGCCATACTCGTCCAGATACACGGCATAGCTGCTGTCCACATCCAGGGACTCAGCCACGTACTTGTTGGACAGCTTGTAGGTGGAGCTGTCGATGTCCAGGCTCTTGCCGTTGACGACCTTGGTCAGAGTGCCCTGGATGGCCTCAGCGGTCTTCACGGACTGAACGGCATCCTCGGGGATGGAGAAGGTGTAGAGCACATAGGCGTCATCCTTGAACTCCTCCAGGGTGTCGAACTTCTCCGTGCCGGAGGCGCCGGTGGGCCGCTCGGCCTCGGTGGTGATCTCCAGGTGACGGTTCTGGTTGCCGGAGGCAGCCACAGTACGGTTGACAGCGCCCACGTAGGTGTTCACCATGGTGATGGTCACAGTCTCCTTGTCCGTATTGTAGTAAACCTGAGTGAGAACGCCGTTGCCGCCCAGCTTGGTGTCATCGCTCTTGGAGATGGCCATGGCAGTGCTGGAAGCGCCGTCCTCATAGACAGAGACGTCAGCCTTCACAATGGTCTTGCCCAGGCCCAGATCCTTGTAGATGTCGCTGATCTTGACGCTCTCGGTGTAGGTAGCATCGGCGACCTTGGCGTAAGTACCGACCTCCTCGGCCTTCACCTTCCACACGTTGGCGGGACGGTTGAAGGCATCGGCGCCGTTGGCGCTGAGCTTCAGATCGGAGAAGTACTTCTCAGCGAACTGCATCTTGTCGTCGTTCTTGATGGTCTCGTTGGAGGCGTTGTTCACCATCTCGGAGGCCTTGCCGCTCTGAGAGACGACCACGTCACCCACGGTGATGGTGGTGTCGTTGCCGTACTCCACCATGGTGGCCTGCATGGCATTGAAAGCGTACAGCATGGCCTCCTCACGGTTGACGGAATTCTGGCCAACGAACTTGTCGTTGCCGTCGTCCAGGCCGATGGCGATGGCCTGCTTGGCCACGTTGATGGACCAGTTGGGGCCGGTGTAGCCCTCCTTGCTGGAGTCATAGCCCAGGGCGCCCAGCAGCATCTTCATGAACGCATAGCCGGTCAGGGGAGCGGCGGGCTTGAAGGTGCCGTCAGCGTAACCGCTGATGATGCCTTCCTTCTGGCAGTAAGCAATGTAGCCAGCGAAGACGTTGGAGGTGGGGACGTCCTTGTAGGGAGCAGTGTCGGCACCCAGTGCGGACGCGGTGGTGGGCCCGAGGATCAGGTTGCAGATGATCTTGGCAGCTGCTCCGCGGGTGAGGTTGGTGGTGGGCTGGAAGGAGCCATCGGTGTAACCATCGATGACGCCCACAGCAGACATCACGTCGACAGCTTCCTGATAGGTGATCTTGCTGTCATCGGTGAAGTCCTTGGCGCCGGCGCTGACGGTGACCAGAGACATGGTCATTACCAGGGCCAAAGCCAGAGAAAGGAACTTCTTCATGGTAGGAATCTCCTCCTTTTTAGATTTACCGGCAAAGCCGGCATGGAAAGTTCCGAACGCCGGAGGGTACCCCCCCTGCTCACACGGCATACATACCGTGGCTAGCCTAACCTGTATCTGTGCCGGGCTTGCCAGGGACGTGCGCTCCTTTGTTCATGTTGGATTCTATCAGCGCTTTGCAGAAAACGCAATAGCTTTTTTGTTTTTGTTACACAGTCGTAACAAATAGATCTCTACACCATATCGGTCTACTCTTAAATGTTTTGAAATATCTATATATTTCCAGGGAATTTTGCATATGCGTATTTTTTGCTTATTCTTTTTATTTAAATGTAACCTGTATTTCAGGAGACATCGGGGGCCTGCCATTGACTTTTTTCCGGCTTTCCGATATGATTTTCTTAACATTTTCCCATTCCAACTCGTATGAAAGGAGAGCTCTATGCCTCAAATCGACCTGAGCACGCTCGGCTCCTCTCTGGGCGGATTGACGCTGCAAACGCTTCTCTCCGCCGTCATTACTCTGCTGATCTGCCTGGTGGCCGTCCATCTGCTGTGCAAGCTGCTGCGGCGGGTCCTCTCCCGCACCAAGCTGGATGAACGCATCCAGAAATACGTCCTGGCCGGCATCAAGCTCCTTTTATATATTCTCACCGCCGTTATCGTGGCCGACCAGCTGCACATTCCCACCACCTCTTTCGTGGCCCTCCTCTCCGTGGGCTCCCTGGGTATCACTCTGGCCGCGGAAGATATCCTGGGCAATGTGGCAGGCGGGCTGGTGATCCTCTCCTCTCACCCCTTCTCCATCGGCGACTATGTGGAGGTCTCCGGCACCGCCGGGACAGTGGACGAGATCGGCCTCAACCACACCAAGCTCATCACCCCGGACGGTTACCGGGTCATGCTGCCCAACAAGGAGCTGGCCTCCTCCCAGATGATCAACTACACCTCCCTGGGCCGGCGGCGCATCACCCAGAAGGTCTCCGCCTCCTACGACGCTCCCACCGAGACTGTCAAGGCCGCCTGCCAAAGGGCCATCGGCATGACGGAAAACCTTCTGACAGAGCCCGTCAGTGCCATCTATCTCACCGACTACGGCGACAGCGCCATCGAATACACCCTCTACTGCTGGGTGGCACCGGAGCACTACTGGGCCGCCGCCATGGCCCTGCGGGAAAACCTGCGCACCACCTTCCAGGAGGCTGGGGTGGAGATGACCTATAACCACCTGAACGTCCACATTGTGGAAAATCGCGGTTGACAAAGGCACGCTTTCCCGCTTATAATGGCTCCAAAGCGATGATGGAGAGGAACGGGATCAGGCGCCCTCAGAGAGCCGGCGGGCGGTGCGAGCCGGCGGCAAGTGATCCCAGGTTCTATGGCTCCTGAGCCGGGGGTTCGAGGGCGCAGACGCGCCGGTAGGGCCGCCCCGTATCCGCCGCGTCAAGGCGAAGGGGTTGTTGGACTCCGTAAGGGGCGCTGATCCGTGAGGACGGCGCAATTTGAGTGGTACCGCGGAAGCTGTCAGCGGCTTTCGTCTCAAAGTTTCTTTGGGACGAAAGCCGTTTTTCTTTTCAGTCCGGCGAAAAAGTCTTTTCGCCAGACTGTGCAAGTTTTTCGCGCTTCAAAAAGCTGCGAAAAACTTATGATAAAAAACGAAAGGAACCCCTCCTGGGTTCCTCTCGTAACTCTCTTCCTTCCCGTCGACCAGGACATTCAAGTTTTTCGACAGTCTCTTTTTCCACACTATATTCTATTTTCCAAAGGAGCGAACAAACATGAGCCAGCAGCGTATCGAAACCATTTGTGTACAGGGCGGCTATACCCCCGGCAACGGGGAGCCCCGCCAGATCCCCATCGTACAGTCCACTACCTTTAAATATGCCACCAGCGAGGATATGGGCAAGCTCTTTGATCTGGAGGCCAGCGGCTATTTCTACACCCGCCTCCAGAACCCCACCAATGACTACGTGGCCGCCAAGATCTGCGCCCTGGAGGGTGGCACCGCCGCCATGCTGACCTCCTCCGGCCAGGCAGCCAACTTCTTTGCCCTCTTCAACATCGCCGGCTGCGGAGACCACATTGTCTCCTCCTCTTCCATCTACGGCGGCACCTTCAACCTCATCTCCGTCACCATGGCCAAGATGGGCATTGACGTCACCTTCGTGGGCCCCGACTGCTCCGATGAGGAGCTGGAGGCCGCCTTCCGGCCCAACACCAAGGCCGTCTTCGGCGAGACCATCGCCAACCCCGCCCTGACGGTGCTGGACATCGAGAAGTTCGCCAAGGCTGCCCACGCCCACGGGGTGCCCCTCATCGTGGACAACACCTTCGCAACGCCGGTGAACTGCCGTCCCTTTGAGTGGGGCGCCGACATCGTCACCCACTCCACCACCAAGTATATGGACGGCCACGGCGTGGCCGTGGGCGGCGCCATTGTGGACTCCGGCAAGTTCGACTGGATGGCCCACGCCGACAAGTTCCCGGGCCTTACCACCCCCGATGAGAGCTATCACGGCATCACCTACGCCGAAAAGTTCGGCAAGGAGGGCGCCTTTATCACCAAGTGCACTGCTCAGCTGATGCGGGACTTCGGAGCCATCCAGTCCCCCCAGAACGCCTTCTATCTGAACCTGGGCTTGGAGAGCCTCCACGTGCGCATGGCGCGCCACTGCGAAAACGGCCAGGCGGTGGCAGAGTTCCTTTCTAATCATCCCAAGGTCGCCCATGTCAGCTACTGCGGCCTGCCCGGCGACCCCTATCACGCCCTGGCGCAGAAATACCTGCCCAAGGGCTCCTGCGGCGTGGTATCCTTTGAACTCAAGGGCGGCCGTGCCGCTGCCGGGGAGTTCATGAAGCGGCTGAAGCTGGCGGCCATTGAGACTCACGTGGCCGACGCCCGCACCTGCTGCCTCAACCCCGCCTCCTCCACCCACCGGCAGATGACTGATGAGCAGCTTGCCGCCGCGGGGATCCCCGCGGGCCTGGTGCGTATGAGCTGCGGCCTGGAGAGCAAGGAGGACCTCATCGACGATATTGCCCAGGCGCTGGAGGGCGTGTGAGATGCCCATCAAGATCCCCAATCAGCTGCCTGCTACCAATATCCTGCAGCGGGAAAACATCTTCGTCATGACGGAGACCCGGGCCATCACCCAGGATATCCGCCCCCTGCAGATCCTGCTTTTGAACCTGATGCCCACCAAAGTGGACACGGAGACCCAGCTGGCCCGGGTGCTGGGCAACACGCCCCTGCAGATCCAGCTGGAGCTCATCGCCCCCTCCGGCCACATCTCCAAGAACACCTCCCAGGAGCACATGCTGGCCTTTTACAAAACCTTCGACGAGGTGAAAGACCGCACCTTCGACGGTCTCATCATCACCGGCGCGCCGGTGGAACAGATGCCCTTTGAAGAGGTGGACTACTGGCCGGAGCTGTGTGAGATCATGGAGTGGAGCAAAGTCCACGTCCACTCCACCCTCCACATCTGCTGGGGCGCCCAGGCAGGGCTGTACTACCATTACGGTATTCCCAAACGCCAGCTGCCCCAAAAGCTCTTCGGCGTCTTCCGCCATACCGTGGAGGATCCCAACTTCATCCTCTTCCGGGGCTTTGACGACGAGTTCTGGGTCCCCCACTCCCGCAACACCACTGTGGACCGGGCGGACATCGAGGCGGTGCCGGAACTGAAGATCCTCTCCTCCTCCCCGGAGGCCGGGGTCTACGCCATCAAGACCGACCAGGGCCGCCAGATCTTCCTGATGGGCCATGCGGAATATGACCGGGACACCCTGCGCAACGAGTATATGCGGGATCTGGTGGCAGGGGTGGACATCCACATCCCCGAAAACTATTTTCCGGACGACGACCCTCAGCGCAAACCGGTGGTCACCTGGCGCTCCTGCGCCCACCTGCTCTACTCCAACTGGCTCAACTACTTTGTCTACCAGACGGCTCCCTATGATATCCGGGATATCCGCCGGGGCATCCGCACCGATGACTAAAAAAACGCGCCGCTTCCTCTTTGGGAAGCGGCGCGCTGCCTTCAAAAGGCATCTCCGACAGCGGCCTTTTTCTTTCAGAAGGTCCCCCCCCTCTGCCAGCGCAAAAAAGGCGCCCGGCAGTTTTGCCGGGCGTCCCTTGTTCGATTTGTGTGATTACGCTTGCGGAGCCGCTCCCACCGTGACATCCATCTTATCCTCAAAATACTTTACCATGGCGATCTGGTCCTCATCAATGTAGCCATTGTCGTTCATCCAGTCCATGATCTGCAGCGTCACATCCGTCACCGGCACATCAACGCCCAGCTTGTGGGCGTACCGCTTGGCATTGAGGATATCCTTGCGGTGAACTGCCACCCGGGCACCGGGCTCGTAGTCCCGTACCAGGAGCTTGGGTACCTTGTTGTCATAGAGGGGGCCGCCGACAAAACCGCCCCGGGTGGCGTCAAAGGTTGTCTGGAGATCGATGCCTGCCTTGGCGGCAAAGGCATATCCCTCCGCAATGGCTGCCAGCATGGCTCCGCCGATCATATTGTTCACCAGCTTTGTCACACTGCCGCTGGCGCTGCCGCCGGTGTAAACCGGCTGTCCCATACACTCCAGAACGGGCCGTACCTGCTCAAAGGCCTCCCGGTCTCCCCCGGTCATGATGGCCAGCGTCCCCGCCTCCGCCATGGGGTTTCCGCCGCTGACGGGAGAATCCAACAGATACATCCCCGCTGCCTTGGCGGTCTCATAGAGCTCCAGAATGATATCCGGTGCAGTGGAGCTCAGATCCACAATGATTCTGCCGGGCTTCCCACACTGGACTGCCCGCAGCACAGACTCCCGGATAATGGGATGGGTAGGCAGGATTTGGAGAATCACATCACAGGTCTCATAGATCTCCGCCGGATCCGGCACCGCTATCCCACCAGCCTGGGCAAAGGCGTCCAGCCGCTTCTGGGATACGTCGTACCCCAGGACTTCCTGTCCGGATTTTGCCGCAACATTTTTTGCCATAGGGAGACCCATGACTCCCAATCCCAAAAAACCGATCCGCTGTGCCATATGCGCTGCCTCCGTTTCTCAGTCTGACGCGGAACGGGCCGCTTCTGCCTGAAGTGCCCTCCGTTTTAAATAGTATAAATGGTCTTACCATTTATACTATTTATACGCTTTGCCTGGCAGCTTGTCAAGCCCTTACAGGAAAAGCGGCTCAGAGGTGCCTTTCTTGACAAGGATTTTTCCCCATGCTATGCTAAGAAAAAGTGTAATTCTGGGAGATTTTTCGTATGGAAGAAGCAAATTCCAAGCCTCTGTTCACGCCGGCGAAAACCCAGCGGGCCTCGGAGGTCATCTATCAGCAGATCTATCCCAAGATCGTTTCCGGGGAACTGAAACCTGGAGACCGCCTTCCCTCCGAGCGGGAGCTGGCCCAACAGTTCCAGCGCAGCCGCCCCATCGTGCGGGAGGCGCTGCGGATGCTTCAGCAGGACGGTCTGCTGGAGACTTCCATCGGCAGCAGCGGCGGCGCCATCGTCCGGGGCATCTCGCTGAAAACGGTGGAGGATCCTCTCAAGAGCCTGGTAGCCATGGGGGCCATCAATCTGGAAGAACTGCTGGAGTACCGTCATATCAACGACCGCGGCTGCGCCCGGCTGGCTGCAGTGCACCACAACGACGAGGATGCCGCCAAACTCCGGCAAACACTGGCAGGAGCGAAGGAAAACATTGGTGTTCCCTTCAGCTTTCAGGAGTATGATGTGGCCTTTCACTCCGCCCTGGCCAAAGCCAGCCACAACGCCCTGGCCATCATGATCAACGATGTCATCGTGCGCCTGAACACCGACACCTACCTGCACGCCATCCGGGACTGCACGCCAAAACAGCTGCAGGCGGTCAATCAGCGGATTTACGACAGCCATTACGCCGTCATGGAAGCGGTGCTGGAGCGGGATCCGGATCGGGCAGACGCCTGCGTATCCGCCATGATCCAGGTCTTTCAGGATGCCGTGTCCGGCGGAAAATAACAAGAAAACAGGGATGGTAGACACCATCCCTGTTTTGCTTTCATTTGCGGCTTCCCCTGCTCAGGCCGTTTTTTCCTTCTTCGCGGCTCTGCCAGGTCAGGACTGTTTTCGCCGGTCGTGTTCCCGCGCGCCGTAAAAACGGCGCTTTTCTTGGTACATCAAAAAATCCGCTTCATCGAACTGCTCCCGGAGGGAACAAGGAACCGACCGCCAGGAAAATCCCGCAGAACAGCGGATCTCGTCCTGCTCCATACCGGTTCGTACAGCGGCGACTGCCAGGCGGAACGCCTCCTCATCCAGCGTCTCATCCACCACCACGAACTCGTCGCCGCCGGTGCGGTACACCTTTTCCCCGAAAGCCTTCCGGATATGCTCTGCCGCCCGGCGCAGCAGGCCGTCGCCGGCGCTGTGTCCCTGCCAGTCATTGATCTCTTTGAGGCCGTTGAGGTCGAAGCAGGCAACGCCTCTGTGCTCTCCCGGCCAGGCCAGCGGATCCGCCATCAGCTCGTTGAACTTATTGCGGTTAAACAGGCCCGTCAGGGTATCCTCATAGCTCATCCGCTGGAGCAGCGCAGTCTGAGCGGCGATTTTCTCCTTCTGTGCCTCAACCTGCTCCTGCAGATACTGGTAAGACTGCCTGGCGATCCTCTCCGGGAAGCCCACATCGCCCTCCACCATATCCTCGTAGGGATTGGAGATATGCAGATGGCAGCAGCGCAGCCGGCCGCTGTGGTTGCGGAACACGGTGGTGATGCGCTGGTGTACCCGCAGGCTGATCTGGGTGGAGGCATCCGTGGCGATCCACACCCGCCCACTGCACATATAGGCGTCCGTGGCGATCTGAAGGCCCTGGTACTCCTCACCGGAGAGATTGCACCGGGGGACCTGCCCTGCGAACCGGCGGAAAATCGCGGCCACCCTCTCCAGTCCCGCGGAGTGCTCCTCCTCTCCGGTACCCAGCCAGACGATGTCGTCATCCATCAGGGCGATCACGGCTTCCACGTCATTTTCACAGTAGTATTTGTGCAGCATATAACTGGTCAGCTCAATGGCTTTTTGCCTTTGCATTTCATCCTTACGTTGGATACGCGTCATCCCCTTTCCTGGATCTGTGCCATGGAGATGCGTTTTCATTCCGAAAGGCATAAGGTCTCCCCACAGCTCCGCCGCGGATTCATCATAGCTCTGCGGCAGACCGTCTGTTTGCCGGCTTTCGCAATGCGCTGCTGCCATCCTCTTGCGTCAGCAGCACCACGCTCTCCACGTGGCGGGTTCCGGGGAACATGTCCACGGCACAGGCCCGGACAGCCCGGTAGCCCAACCCTGCAAAAATCTTCACGTCCCGGCCCAGGGTGGCGGGGTCGCAGGAGACGTACACCACCCGCTTTGGTCCCATGGCCGCTACGGAGGCAATGACCTCCGGCGATAAGCCCTTGCGAGGCGGATCTACCGTCACCACATCCGGCCGCAACCCCTCAGTCTCCAGCTTGGCCGCCACATCGGAGGCGTCTCCGCAGAAAAATTCCGCGTTTTCGATGCCGTTACGCTTTGCGTTCTCCCGGGCATCCTCAATGGCGGGGGGCACGATCTCCGCCCCGATGACCCGCTTGGCCCGGGCCGCCATGCAGAGGGTGATGGTGCCTGTGCCGCAGTAGAGATCCAGCACTGTCTCCTCCCCGGTAAGGCCCGCAAACTCCAGGGCCTTGCCGTAGAGCACCTCCGCCTGATCCCGGTTCACTTGATAGAACGAGGGCACCGACAGCTTGAAGGTGAGGCCGCAGAGGGTGTCCATCAAAAAGTCCTGCCCCCAGAGGGTGCGGTACTTCTCCCCCAGGATCACATTGCTTCGGCGGGTATTGGTATTGAGGACCACCCCCACAGTCTTGGGCGCCGCCGCGCAGACATAAGCCGCCAGCTCCGGCTCCCGGGGGACCTGCCGCCCGTTGACCACCACGCAGCAAAGGCTCTCGCCCTTGCGGTTCACCCGCACATAGATGTGGCGCACCAGGCCCTTTCCGGTTCGTTCGTCATAGGGGGCGATCTTGTATCGGCGCATCCACTCCCCCACCGCCGCCGCAGTCTTGTCGGAGACCTCCGACTGGATGAGGCAGCGGCGGATGGGCACCACCCGGTGGCTGCGGGAGCGATAGAACCCGATGGCGCCGTCAGCGCCCACGGGGTACTGGCTCTTGTTGCGGTAGCGGGTGGGATCCTTGGCTCCCAGAATCTCCTCCACCGCAAGGTCCGTGCCCCCCAGGCGCTCCAGGGCGTCCTGCACCCGCCGGCGCTTGGCCCACAGCTCCTCCGTATAGGTCAGGTGCTGGAAATCACACCCGCCGCATTGGCCGTAATAGGGGCACTCCGGCTCCGTCCGCTCCGGGGAGGGGGCATGGATCTTCACGATCTCCCCCGCCGCCGCGGTCTTCATCACCTTGGTGATTTTCAGGTCCACGGTCTCCCCCCGGACCGCCCGAGGGACAAAGACCACGGCCCCGTCCAGCCGCACGATGCCCAGCCCCTCGCTGGAGTATCCCTCCACGGTGCCGGTGTACACGCGGCCCTCCATCAGCTTTTCCATACCGGTGCTCCTCTTCATCCTTGTTTCTGAGAACCGCATCCGGAGATGTCCGGATGCGGTCCGCTCATATCAGCTGTCCTTAAAAATTGGGACAGCGCTCCTCTTTATAATGGTAAAACGCCCTGGCGGAACAGCTGAAAACTCCGTCCACTCCGGAGAGGGCCCAGGAGCTGGGGCAGATCAGCTCTCCCACTTCTCCAGCAGCGCCCGCAGCTGGTCTGCAAACTTGGCAAGGGACTTGTTGTCCCGGCCTTTGGCGCGCTTGATGGCCTCCATGACCATCTGCCCAACGGCCACCAGCCGCTCGTAAGCGGCGGTGGACTTGGCCTGTCCGTCGAAGGACTTGATCTTCCGCTCCGGCAGATAGCCCGGCGCCACCTGGGCGTTGGCTACGAGGTCGTAGACCTCTGTATACTGGGGGGCGTGGGCCTCAAAGCCCATGCCCTGAATGGTCTGGGCAAAGAAGGGTGCCACCTCTCGGTCACCGTGAACCACGAAGACATGCTGGGGCTTGGGGGATTTGAAATCCGCGATCCAGCTGAGCAGGTGGTCCCGGTCGGCGTGGGAGGAAAGGCCCTGGAAATTGACGATCTTGGCATGGACGGCAATGTCCTCACCGAAGAGCTTGACACTCTTGGCCCCGTCCAGCAGGTGGCGGCCCAGGGTTCCCTCCCCCTGGAAGCCCACGAACACCACCGTGCACTCCGGCCGCCAGAGGTTGTGCTTGAGGTGATGGCGGATACGGCCCGCGTCGCACATACCGGAGGCGGAGATGATGACCTTGGGAGTGGGGTCCGTGTTTAGGGCCTTGGACTCCTCGCTTGTCTCCGTCATACGCAGGTTGGTGAAATTGAACATGTGGGTTCCGTCCTTCACCAACTTCATGGCGTCATCGTCCAGATAGCCGTGCAGGTCCCCGGCGAAAATCGTGGTGGCCCGCTTGGCCAGGGGAGAGTCGATGTACACGGCAAAATCCGGGTTGGACTTTACCATCCGGGCGTCCTTGATCTCCCGGATGAAGTACAAAAGCTCCTGGGTGCGGCCCACGGCGAAGGAGGGAATGATGACATTTCCGCCCTTAGCCATGGTCTCATCAATGATTTTGGCCAGATCGTCGGTATAGCTCCACACCTCCGTGTGGTTGCGGTCACCGTAGGTGGACTCCATCACCACATAGTCCGCTCCGTGGAAGTGAACCGGATCCCGGATAATGGGCTGCTTGACATTGCCCAGGTCGCCGGAGAATACGATGCGCTTTTTCACCCCGTTCTCCGTCAGATCCATCGCGATGCAGGCGGAGCCCAGCAGATGGCCGGCGTCCACGAACTCCACTTCCACCCCCTCGCATAGGTCGATGACCTGGCCGTACTCACAGGTGGTCAGAAACTCCTGGACCCGCTGGGCGTCCTCAATGGTGTAAAGGGGCTCCACCCGGGGAGCACCGGAGCGCTCCGCCTTGCGGTTTTTCCACTCGGCGTCCTGTTCCTGGATGTGGGCGGAGTCCAGCAGCATGATGCTCATGAGATCCGCCGTCAGCCGGGTGGTGAGGATGCGGCCCTGAAAGCCCTGCTTGATGAGCATGGGGATCCGGCCGGAGTGGTCAATGTGGGCATGGGTCACCAGGACATAGTCGATGGAGCCCGCCGCAAAGGGGAACTCCCCGTTGGAAACCTCGTCCCGGCCCTGCTGCAAACCGCAGTCTACCAGGATCCGCTTCCCTCCGACTTCCAGGCAATGGCAGCTGCCGGTGACACACTGGTCAGCGCCGAAAAAGCTAAGCTTCATGGGAGATCCTCCTTTTTCCGCATCCCGCCGCCGGACAACGTTGGCTTGCAGGTGCTGTTTTTGTCAGTTTAGCACAATCCGCCCCTGCGGGCAAGGGGCCCTGCGGGGGATTGTAAAACCCTTCCCTCCTTGTATCTCCCTCCGGATCCCGGTATACTGAAAAAGAATCCTGCAAATACCACGAACGCCGGGAAACCCCGGCCCTGCCGCTCCATCACAGTTTCCTGCTCCAAGAGAGCGGTCGCCATCCAAAAAAGCGGCGCAGATGACGTAAGGAGGCCCTCCTATGAAAAAGGCCGCAGAGCAGGAGGGCTTGCTGGATGGCCAGGAGGTTCTCAGCCTCTAGGCGGAGGTAGGCGGACAGTGGTACTGGCTCAAGCAGGAAGAAAAGCAGGAGGAAAACCGTCTGCCCTGGCCGCGGAATTCTCCCTGGAGCAGGTCAGCCGGACCGTCCACCAGGGGGGTTCGGTTTTTTGTCTCTTTTGATGGGAATCAGGTGAAAAAGTGCCGGGATTCTCATGGGTTTTGTCCCATTCACCCGGTTAAATTGTGAACTTTTTTCGGAAAATCCGTTTTTTCTTTGCAATCCCGGGGCAAGTGTGGTATGCTACATTTGCTTTTTTACGGGTACCCTTACTTATTTTAATAAATAACCGCCTTCCGGCGGCTTCATTCCGGCGCCGCTTCCCCGTTGGCGCCATGAATCGGAAAGGAAGTTACAACTATCATGGGTCTGATGAAAACACTGTTCGGAGACTACAGCTCCCGGGAGCTCAAGTCCATCTACCCCATCGTGGACAAGATCGAGGCCATGGCCGACGAGTACAAGGCCATGACGGACGCCCAGCTCCAGGCCAAAACGGCGGAGTTCAAGGAGCGCCTTGCCAATGGCGAAACCCTGGACGACATCCTGCCGGAGGCTTTCGCCACCGTGCGGGAGGCCGCAGACCGGGTGCTGGGCCTGCGTCCCTACCGGGTGCAGCTGGTGGGCGGCATCGTGCTCCACCAGGGCCGCATCGCGGAGATGAAGACCGGTGAAGGCAAGACCCTGGTGGCTACCCTCCCCGCCTACCTCAACGCGCTGACGGGCCGGGGCGTCCACATCGTCACCGTCAACGACTACCTGGCCAAGCGAGACAGCGAGTGGATGGGCAAAGTCCACCGCTTCCTGGGACTGAAGGTGGGCCTCATCGTCCACGGCCTCACCTCCAAGGAGCGTCAGGCTGCCTACGCCGCCGACATCACCTACGGCACCAACAACGAGATGGGCTTCGACTACCTGCGTGACAACATGTGCATCTACTCCTCCGAGCTGGTGCAGCGGGGCCACGCCTTCGCCATCGTGGACGAGGTGGACTCCATCCTCATCGACGAGGCCCGTACCCCCCTCATCATCTCCGGTCAGGGCGACAAGTCCACCCAGCTCTACGACATGGCGGAGATGTTCGTCTCCCGCCTGAAAAAGCAGGTGGTGGTGCAGGTGGACAACAAGGAGGAAGAGGACACCGACATCGACGCCGACTATATCGTCGATGAAAAGGCCAAGACCGCCATGCTCACCGCCCGGGGCATCGCCAAGGCGGAGGAGTTCTTCCACGTGGACAACCTGGCTGATCCCTCCAACGGCACCCTCTCCCACCACATCAACCAGGCCATCAAGGCCCACGGTGTCATGAAGAAGGACATCGACTACGTGGTCAAGGACGGCGAGGTCATCATCGTGGACGAGTTCACCGGCCGTCTCATGTTCGGCCGCCGCTACTCCAACGGCCTGCATCAGGCCATCGAGGCCAAGGAGCACGTCACCGTTGCCAGTGAGAACAAGACCCTGGCCACCATCACCTTCCAGAACTACTTCCGCCTGTACGACAAGCTCTCCGGTATGACCGGTACCGCCATGACCGAGCAGGAGGAGTTCGCCACCATCTACAACCTGGACATCATCGAGATCCCCACCAACAAGCCCAATCAGCGCATCGATCACCACGACGTGGTCTACAAGACCGAGGCGGGCAAATTCCGGGCCGTCATTGAACAAATCAAGGAGTGCCACGCCAAGGGCCAGCCTGTGCTGGTGGGCACCGTGTCCATTGAGAAGAACGAGCTGCTCAGCGGCATGCTGGCCAAGGAAGGCATCGCCCACAACCTCCTCAACGCCAAGAACCATGAGAAGGAAGCAGAGATCGTGGCCCAGGCCGGTAAGCTGGGTGCTGTCACCGTGGCCACCAACATGGCAGGCCGTGGTACCGATATCATGCTGGGCGGCAACGCCGAGTATCTGGCCCGGGCAGACCTGGTGAAGGCCGGCTATTCCGACGAGATCATCGCCGACGCCACCGGCTACGCCGATACCGACAACGAGGAGATCCTGGCGGCCCGCAAGCTCTTTGCCGAGCGACTGGCCGCCCACAAGGCCGTCATCGCCGACGAGGCGGAGAAGGTTCGTGCCGTCGGCGGCCTCTATATCATCGGCACCGAGCGCCATGAGTCCCGCCGGATCGACAATCAGCTGCGTGGCCGTGCCGGCCGTCAGGGCGACCCCGGCGAGACCCGGTTCTATATCTCCCTGGAGGACGACCTCATGCGCCTGTTCGGCGGTGAGCGCATCCAAAACATGATGGAGAAGTTCGATCTGGACGAGGATACTCCCATCGAGAACCGCTGGCTCACCAAGTCCATTGAGAATGCCCAGACCACCGTGGAGTCCCGGAACTTCCAGTCCCGAAAGTCCGTGCTGGAATACGACGATGTCATGAACAAGCAGCGCGAGATCATCTATGCCCAGCGCCGGGAGGTTCTGGACGGCAAGGACATCAAGGAAACCATCCTGCACATGATGCACACCTCCATCGCCGACCATGTGGCCATGGCCTTCGGCGAGAACCAGTCCCTGGACGCCGCCGGCTACCGGGAGATGATGCTGGGCCTGGAGGGCATCTACTTCCCCAAGGGCGCCTTCCCCCTGACGGAGGAAGAGATCTCCGAGAAGAGCCAGCAGGACTTCACCGACATGTTTACCGCCGCGGCCGAGAAAACCTACGAGGCCAAGGAGGCGGAGATCACGCCGCCCATCATGCGGGAGCTGGAGCGGGTCATCATGCTGCGTGTGGTGGACGAGTACTGGATGGACCACATTGACGCCATGGACGACCTCAAGCAGGGCATCCGTCTGCGGGCCTACGCCAATACCGATCCCGTCATCGCCTACAAGCAGGAATCCCTCACCATGTTTGAGGAGATGATCTCCGCCATCCAGGCCGAGACTGTCCGCCGCATGTTCTCCGTGCGCATCAAGAAGGACGAGGAAGTCAAGCGTGAGCGCGTGGCCAAGGGCATGGTGGAAAATGTAGGCGGCGACGGCACCGCTCCCAAGAAGCAGCCTGTCAAGGTCAACAAGATCGGCCGCAACGACCTGTGCCCCTGCGGCAGCGGTCTCAAGTGGAAGAAGTGCACCTGCAAGGAGTACCACGACAACTGATTTTGAAGAGGAGCTGGCTGACACAGCTTCCACCCAAACACTGCGCGTCCCCTGTTCTCCTGCCGGAGGGCAGGGGCGCGTTTCTATCAGACACGGAGGTGCCTATGTCCTTTCCTACCCATGAGCAAAACGGCCTGGTATGGCTCACTTCTTCCCTGCTCTCCCGGTATGGCCAGACCGTCTCCCACGGATTCTCCACCCGGAAGGGCGGCGTCAGTACCCCGCCCTGGGACACGCTGAATCTGGGCCCCGGCCGGGGGGATTCCCCGGAGGCTGTGTTGGAAAATTACCGGCGCTTCTGCGGCGCCCTGGACGTTCCCATGGAGCGGGCAGTCCTTTCCAAGCAGGTCCACGAGACCACGGTCCGCTTGTGCACCGCCGCCGATGCCGGAAAGGGACTCTTTGCCTCCCGGGACTACACCGCCGATGCCCTTATCACCCGGGAAACCGACCTTCCCCTGGTGGTATTCTCCGCCGACTGCGGCATCATGCTGCTCTATGATCCCGTCCACCACGCCGCAGGCGCCGTCCACGCCGGATGGCGGGGCTGCGCCGCCGGGATCCTGGAAAAAACCGTTCAGGCCATGGCTGATACCTTCGGCTCCGATCCTGCGGCCATGGTGGCCGCCGGGGG
>UMIY01002425.1_pt1 | contig 17746 bp, 14 predicted proteins | sample 1965921 | NCBI WGS metagenome assembly UMIY01 (sample SAMEA4836134, study PRJEB28245) | human gut metagenome | biome: gut microbiome; material: fecal sample | place: Denmark | collected 2008
CAAATTGACGCAACCAGTGAGAGTGTTACAATCCACTGGAAGATCTAAAATCTTTTCACTCGGCATTATGCCTTTGTAAAAAATAGTTACATTAGAGAAATATAAAACCCACCCGGATTATCAGATATATCTATCCCATTTATTGGTGAATAACCTATATCAACTGATTTGTAGCAAACAATATGCTCTTGCGAAAAAAGCTATTGATAAACTTCAAGAACTGACGGTTGATCCCAATATGCTATCCTGGAAAGTCCCCATGCTCTATTATGAAGGCCTATTCAATTATGTAACTGGAGATCCACAAACCGGGATGACCCAAATCCAAAAGGCAAAGCAAATTTACCGCTTATGCGGCAATGAGTTTATGGTGGAGCAAATGGAAACGGGCTTAAAATTCATACAAGGTATGTAAGATAGAAGCTGGGTTCCATATTCATTCCGTTTCTAATCTTGCAAAAAACCTTGTTGAAGCAAATCCAATGATACATACCAGCAATCCGCTGGGGATCAGCACCCAATAGGGGCTATCTGAAAACCAGTCAAACAACGCCCCGTAGAGGATCTGTCCTGCGGGCTGGGCACACATGGCAAGAGTGAATACATAAGACATGATCTTTCCCATCAAATGCTCTGGAGTTCGAGCCTGAATGACAGAGATTGCATAGGTGGAAAACAGACTGCATCCAAATTGCCCAAGGCTGAACATGACAAGGAGTATGATGTAAATACCAAGAGGCCCTACAGGTAAGAGAAAAGCAATTCCTGTTGGAATAAGGCTAAGGCCAAGTCCCATAAAGACAAAGGCCAGCCAGTGCAAACGGAATTTCTGCGCTGTAATTCCCACAAAAAGACTGCCCAGCACAGCGGCTACACCCATAACGCTCTCTGCTGCTCCGTAATGCTTTGCGGAGAGTCCAAGAACAGTCCGCACCAGGTAAGGAAAGCCGACCACCACGGTACCGGCTACAAACAAGCTGGCCAGGGCTGCAAGCAGGAGCAATTTGAGGATACCCGGCTGCTCCCGGCGCAGGAAGTGAATACTGACGGAGAAGTCCTCTCTGATGATCTCCCGGACGCTCATAGTGACTTCCGCCTTCTGATAGTCCAGGCGAATGAAGCACTCCAGAATGGCAGTGAGGAAAAAGCAGACCACCGTTCCCCAGAGGACCGGAGTAAGTCCAAAAGCAGCGTAAACCAGACTGCCCAGAAACGGAGTGATGAGCCCAGCAATGGCCTGTACTTGATTTACCGCCGCATTGCCTTTCATCAAATTGTCTCCGGAGAGCATCTGGGGGATGCAGGCCTGTACCGTGGGAGACTCAAAGGCGGCTAGGACAGACAGGATCACCAACAATGCACCGATGACCCAAATATCATGTCCAAAGGGCAACACCAATCCCGCGACCAGCACAGTGAGTCCGGAGAGGGTGTCCAGCCCTACCATGATGTTACGCCGATTGGCTCGATCCGCCAGAATACCGCCAAAGGGTGACAAGAGGATGGTAGGCAGCATAGCCACGGCCAACAAAGTCGCAAAAATGGACGCCGATCCAGTCTGCTCCAACACATACATGGAAAGGGCAAACTTTAGGGTGTAGTTGCCAATGAGGGAACTGACTTGCCCCAGAATTAGAAAAGTAAAATTGCGGGTAAACAGTTTGTCTTTCATTTTTTCTTCCTCCGAAAACAGATCGCAGTCAACACATCCCCTGCCAAACCGACGGCACTTAATCCTGCACACCACACCGCAGCAGTTCGGTTTCCACGCTCCGCCATACGCCCAGCAAGCAGTAGTAATCCGACTTCAGCAGCCAAGGATGTCCCTCTGGATACACAACGAAAAAAGCGGCTGCGATCCCATGCACGATTTACGGTTTTGTCCAGATGATCTGCTGCGGTCTCCACCCGTCGTTCAAAGTTTGCGGCTGCCCGTTCAACCTTTTGGTCAAATTCTCGTTCTGTCATGTTTCATACCTCCATGTTGTTTATTTGTCTCAGTAAATTTTTGATTGCCAAAGCTGCAAGGATGCCCGTCACACCAAGAGCGGCTCCCATCATTGGCAAGAATGCCAGTGCAGCGGCAATCACCTGGCATACCAGCGCAGCCAGAACGACCGATGCCACAATGGTCATTGAAACCGATTTCTTGCGGAATCCAAACCACAGAGAAACCACACCCAGCAGTCCCGCCAGAATAGAGCAAGAGAGCAGGAAGCCCAGGGATTGCAGGAACATGTTGATCGTCAGTTGGTCAGAACAGAGCGGAAACAGTGATTCTGTTAGAAAGAACACAGCCTGGATCACCGCTCCGCACAGGAGCATCGCGCCAACGGTATAGGCAAACACCAGCACCAGCTTTGCGCACAGCACCTTTTTCCGGCTGATTGGATAGCTTAACAGCAGAATTGCCCGTTTCCTGCTGTATTCCTCCACCACAAATCGCGAGGCCATGACTGCCGATAGAATTGAAAAGATTGCCATACAGACCAAACAGGTTATCCCCATCAGGAAGGGATACTGGGAGAACAATTCCGCATCCGGCTCGGTGGGTTCCATATAGGGGATGGCGGCCATCAGGTACTGGAAGCCCAGCATCGTCAATCCACAAATCAGGGTTGCAATATGATAGGGGCGAAGACGATTTCGTTTTAATTCCAATGCGATCAGTTTACGCATGGTCAGCACCTCCCTGGATGAGCGAAATAAAATAGTCCTCCATATCGGAAGGATGTTGTTTGCGGATATCTGCCATCTCTGCTTCCTGCACCACAGTTCCATCCACAATGACACCCACACGATCTGCAATCTGCTCGATCTCCGGCAAAAGGTGGCTGGACATTAGAATGGTCATTCCTTCCTCCTGCACCAAACGGCGAAACAGAATACGCATCTCCTTCATTCCCACAGGGTCCAGACCGTTGACCGGTTCATCCAGGATCAACACTTCGGGCCGATGGATGATGGCCCGCGCAATGGCCAATCGCTGCCGCATACCCAGGGAGAAGGTAGACACCGGCTGACTCCCTGTGCCAGGCAGCCCCACACGGCAGAGCGTTGGTTCCACATCGGTATCCTCGATTCCCATGTAAGCCAAATGGAGGCGTAGATTATCCGCAGCCGACAGATGCTCATAAAATATTGGCGTTTCAATCAGACTTCCGGTGCGTCGAAGGATTGCCTCGTTATCCCGCACACTGTCCAGTCCCAGCACACTGGCGGTTCCGGCAGATGGTTTTAACAACCCCAGCAACAGTTTGAGCACAGTTGTTTTTCCTGCTCCGTTGCGCCCCAGGAAACCGTAAATGCTGCCCCGCTCTACGGAAAAGGTACAGTTCCGGATTACTTCTTTTCCCAAAAAGGTTTTTGTCAGGTTGCTTGCAGAGATTACAATTTGGTCCATGTCATTCTCCTTTCATACCTTCAAGCGGTATGTATTCTGGTAAAAAATTTACCGCAGTGATTGACTGCGGTATTTAAAATATAATACCTTGCGAATGAATGTATATATCTAAAATAAAATTGCCGTGAGGCAATTTTATTTTAGATCGGGGATTTGCTCAAAGAATTCGTCCACCAGACGCTGAATGGTATCGTTAAACAGCGGCACGCCCATCTTCTCCATCATTTCCCCGATAAAGGAAAATTTCCGCCGCATCTCCTCTTTGGTGGCCGGAAACACAGATGGCAGCAGCCACAGGCTGGTGAGCAGCGGCAGCAGTTCAGCAATCTCCTTGGCATACTCTGTGTGGATGGAACCGTCCCGGTTCCCTTCCTCGATGAGTTCCAGAAAATACGGGGTGAGAATCCGGCGGTTGGCATCAATCATTCCGACCAATACTCTGGGATTGTGATTCATCGGAATGGACTGTGCTGTCATATTGGTACGGGCTGTGTCTGCCTGATTTAGCCGCACTACTTCGCGCAGCTTTTGGATCCCGTTCAGATCGGTACGACCTTTCACTGCCTCGAAGGGGTTATTTTCAAAAAACATACGGTCACTCACCGCATCCATGATTTCCTCTTTGGATTTAAAGTGGTGGTACACCGCGCCTTTCGTAAGGTCGCCCAGTTCGTTCACGATGTCCTGGATGGTGGTGTTCTCGTAGCCCTTTTCTAAAAAGAGGCGCTGAGCTACATCCAAAATCCGCTCCTCGGTGACTTCTGGGTATTTGTTCCGTGCCATCCGCTGTGCTCCTCCCAAAACATTCTCAAAGTATGTATTTATTATACGGATGATGGTGCACACTGTCAAGATACATTCTAATAGTATGTAAGAAGTAGAGTATCTGGTGAAGTTGAAAGTGTAGTAATAAAATTAAAGAGAGTGCGGAGCAGGGAAATCCAGCAAGTGCATTTATAGACACACTTTTGAATTTTGTATTTGGGGGAACTTCTACTCCTAAGCTAAAAATATTTGTTGATACAATATAGAATTGAGAGATTTGTTGTTTTAGAAGAAGATTTCTATTCGGCACCATCGGAGGCAGAATGCATTGAAAAATAGCAAAACTGCTACAAAGTGTTTATACATGTTTTTTGTTGCTGCGTTGCAAGAAAAAGAAAGAGCAAAACACTCAATCGAATCATCTGCTTCTTTGTACTCACATCTGCTATCCGGTTGCTTCTTCCTTGTTTTTAAAGTTAATTATTTTTTCTCCATTTCTGTTGTGTTTTTCTTGCCGTATGCTATAATAGCTTACGTGAAAATAGTTCGCGTAAGGAGGCAACACTCTCTTGTACAATTTTGACTTTTCGTTTGTGCGATCTGGGGCGCCTATTATCACATTAAGCTCTACCGGCCTTGCGTTTAATTCAATAGTACGGAATATGCTCAACTACCCGGCAGAAATCGATATTGGATATGATGAAAATGCAAACGCCATTGGTATTTGCGCACATCGTCCAGAGAACGCTGGAAAACCCTATGAATTTGAAACTCGTCAAAAAGATGGCTGGGTGAGGATAAGCTGTAGGGACTTTATGCGCTATCTATCCCAAAAAAATGGAATAGATTTTACAAAAGCCAAGCAATTTATTCCAGAATTTGATTCCTCAACAGGAATGCTAGTAGTTATAGTTGATAGCGCACACATGAAATCGCAAAAGCAGAGTGAGACAGAATGACAAAAAAATAGAGTCAATAAAAATGCGGCGGAACAGCATTTTTATTGACTCTATATGCCATAGCAAACAGCCTGAAAACTGATAAGCTACAGCCCTGGACAAGCTTAGTATATCAGAATTCAGACCTGTTTGCAAGTTTGTCATACTCAAAAGGAGGTGACAATTTAACTTGACAAACAGGCGTTTTTTTGTCTTTTTGAATAAAAAAGTTTCAGAAAGGAATAAAAACTGTGAATTCTAAAGAATTGAGAACCAGTCCTACACTTTTACGCAACGAATATCCTGTTACCCCAATAGGTATGCCAATTATTACAGCGCAGAATATGCCCCGTCTCACTACAATGTTATCCTATCATGACGTATGTGAAAATGACGAGGCTGCAAGAAGTTCAAATATTTTAGTTCATTTTTTTAAAAATGATACATTATTTGAATCCTTGTATGAAAGACCACATAGCAAACAAAGTGCTCGTAAGTTGAAACAGTTGGCGCAGTATTCAGCTGTATGTACACCTGACTTTAGTTTATATCCTGAAATGCCATACCCAGTACAAATAAAGCAGGTTTTCAAAAGTCGTTGGTGTGGAGCACATTGGCAATCTCTGGGATTATGTGTAATTCCAACTATTTCTTGGGCGGATGAGAAAAGTTACTCATTTTGTTTTGACGGAATATCAAAAGAATCTGTTGTCGTAGTGAGTACAGTGGGGTGTAAACAGTCTAAAAATCAATTTCTTGCTGGCTATGATAAAATGCTAGAGGTTCTTCGGCCTCATACAATCCTATGTTACGGTAATCCACTTTGTGAAATGTGCGGGAATATTATATGTTTTCCCTATACCGCATTTCGAAAGAAGGTGAGTGCCTAATGGGAGGACGGGGTATTTACGCACACGATGACAACTCGCAAATCAAAATAGGGAAATATATGCAATCATTAGAAATCAGCTGCACTAAAAATCTTTGGAACAATTACAGAGAAGTACAGAGCGAAGCGTCTGGAGGAATTAGTGGACAAGATATGAGGAAACGATGTGCGTGCTGTATGCAGTATTCCCTCCATGCTTTTACAAATTATGAGCAATGTCCCATTTGCGGTTGGATTGATGATCCAATGCAAAACAGTGACACTACATCCACTGTGGGGAAGAACCCCATTTCTTTAGAGCAGGCTCGAAAAATATGGGCTGAGGCACGTCTTAAAGATAATGCCCATGATTTAAAAGCGCAGTTCTAATTACATGGAAAAAGAGATTGAGCCAAAGTCTAAGACTTTGGCTCAATCTCTTTATTTACCGAGAATATATTCTTCACGACGAAAAGGATAAGATATAGAATAAGTCTCGCAAATTGAAAAGTGAACAAGAAGAAAAATGGCTTGCTTTCTCTTCTTGAACAATGGTATCGTAACTTCATTCCTCCGGAGATCTGCAAAACTATGTCTCTTTTGTCTTGCGATACTCTACTTGACCGTGTGGCCGGGGTACCCATTATTAACACTCATATTTAAGAAGAAACCGTGTGATAACAGTCATGTGGTTTCTGGTATGCTTAAAATGAACGAACAGAAGAGGTAATGATATAGACTATGCCATCCTTATTTCAGTAGGCTCTGTTCTGCTGTCAGCGATTTCATTTTTTACAGCATCGGCCAGGATTCTAAGAGGAGCACAGGCCAAGACAAGTCAAAGAACGACCAGCTCATTGCAACAACCACAGCCATGAGTCACAAGCTGGACAAGATTACAGAATAGCAGCGGGAAGCAGCCAGCATCCATGTTGGCCATCTGAGCAGTTTAAGACGCTGTTCAACCACGTCGTCACCCTGGAGAAACGGATAGGGGATGAAAAGATGATTGTCAAAGCCATTGATAAAAGATACTGGAATGGATGGAGGAAGGCGTTTTGCCTCTTTCCTCCAAAAGCCGGCTCTGGTATGGCTTATTCAATGTACGCCCGAGCCTGCTCCCAGTCAAAGCAGTCGCTGTGCACATATCCAAGGTGCGCTCTGAGGGAATTAGCGGCGTCCTGCTCTTGCATCAGGGCAGCACTCAGTTTCTCGGCACACTGGGTCAAATAGGATACCAGTTCCCTAGCCTCATCAGCCAGCAGAGAGAACTCCTGGATCGTGTCACCAGAGTAGTAGCGCAGCCAAGTGTACTCTTCGGCATTCGGGGCTCCTTGGACTTTCTCCCAGTGGCGGACCTTTTCATGTGCGGCGACAGCCCAGTGGTCTTCACTCATCACCTGGACCTGCCAGTCTGACTTACACGCCTTTACTGCAAGGATGACCAGCGCCAGACGATCTGTATGCCGCTCTGCCGTCTGCTGATCCCTTTTTTCGCCCGGCTTTCCGTAAAATTTCCGCTGCTCCTCTCCGTAGATGCACCGATAGTAGTCTACAAAACTGCAGTCCAAGGTCAGGATCATTGCAATATCAGCATAGCATTCCTTACAAAGTCCGCAGAGGAAATAGACGTGATTGCAAAAGACCTCGTTGATGACAAAGCCGTTGGCAAGGGTATTGAACTGGCATGTACAGTGGAGATTGTCCATCTGGTCAGACACCGTGCTCCCGCAAAACAGTATATCCTGCATGCGCTCCTGATATTCAGAGCGCTGGACAATGTCGAACATGATGGCAGGCAGATTCTCCCAAATGGAGCTGAGGTAGGGAGTTGCATCCTGGTTCCGTAGCCGGAAGCTGATGAGAGCCGCCAGTTCTTCCTGAAAGGCCCGCTCCTTGCTCAAATTGGAGTGCTGGTAGTAATCGGGCTGTAGGAGCTGGAGGGTCAGCAGGGAGATGATGTAAGCGGCGGCGCTCCTACTCAAACACGTCAGACGCGCCTCCCGACAGCGTAGCGCATCACCGGAATAGTGCTGGATCTCATGGCAGAGCATATGGGCTAGATCCCAGGACTGATAGATCCGCTGGATGGGCAGAAAGATGCAAAGGGGACTTGCTCCGGCGTACTTCGGGTCAAATTTTGGATCCAGCGGACAAAGAGTGTAGACGCTCTCCTCCGCAGTGGGCAAGAGGATGGGGGCAAAGTCTCGAGCGCACGGGAAGTCCCCCGGGTCTTGAGCCAGTTCATCCAGCTTTTTAATAAGGCCCACGTATTCTACCAGGAGGGTCCGCTCAAACTGCAGCACCATGGCCGGGATGTAATACCGGGCAGGGGTCAACTCGGGGTGCTGCACAATCTGGCTTTCCAAGTGGGAGATGTCGTTGGCTAAGGCAGTCCAGCCGTCCAAGAAATTGGAGATATCCTCGCTGTCGTAAGAGTCCCAGATATTGTTTTCCTGTTTGTAGGCAACTCGGGCCAGGAAGGCATCCACCCCGGGGAGCAGGAGAAGGGCCAACGTGTCAAGGATGCTACTCTCGTACATGGCCTGCAAGGTACCCACCATGCGGCTGACCGGGTAGCGCCAGCGCTCCAAGTGGCCAGTAAAGATCTCGGACAGTTTTGCACTGTGGGCGAGCTTTTCAGAGAACGGAGCCTTTTGGAGCGGTCCGCTCCGGGACTGCTCCGGGGGAATATAGGGGATCCAAATCCGGGTAATAATGTCCGAAAACGCAAGGTAGAGCTCGTCGAAGCGGACGATGCGGCCAATGCGCTCAAGGAACTTCCGTTCCGAGCACACATGCCACTCCACCATAACATCCGCCGTGCCGGTGACAAATCCGATGTTTCCTTCCCTCTTTAAGTTCTGCAAAAGCACGTTGGCCTTGGAGGCCAGCCGGATGGAAAAGCGGGTACTAGTATGAGAGAGTGTGTGGCGCTGAAGGGCTGCTTCCCGCCTTTCAGGCAGAACGGAGTTCGACTGCAGAAGCCCGCTTTCGATCCCGCAGTAGGTATAGGCGTCACTAACAGCCTTGCATCCGCACAGGTGTTGCAAGATCTCCATGGCAACGGAAATGGAGTTGCTCTTCACAATACCCACGATATCGCCCAGCTCCAAGGAGTCGTAAAAGGCCACTGCGGCCACCGGAACCTGTTGCGATTGGGATGTTCCGGGGGACTCTGTGGACTCAAGATACCGGGTATAGGATCTGGTGGCCGGGTCAATTTTTAACTTAGACCGGACAATGCTGGAAAGCTGCTGCCGACTGCGATCCAGCAGGGCCTCAGAAAAAGAGCAGGTAACATCCTCGGTCTTGTCGCAGTGAAAGCGACTGACCAGGAGAAAATTGGACGCTGTGGCCCAGAAGGCATCCAGTTCCCGCTTCGTGTCGGTATCACAGTCGGGGATTTGTTTGAGGGCATACAGGGGATAACGGCAGTTTTCTGCAGTGACCGCCGTCTCACTCTCCCGCTCCTTCGGGATGCTGTTCTGGATTTCTACCAGAGGGGAAGCGACGCCAGAGAGCCGCTGGGTCTGCATCATGTCGAAATGGCCCATGCATAGATAACAGTCCGGCGTGCCTGCGGACAGGAAGTCCTCAAGTGCCTTGCTGGATATAGATTTGACCAGCTCAATAATACATATATCGTACACAAAGCGGATATTGTTTTCTGCAGCGGAAGAGATTTCCCCCATAAGCGATTCCTCCCATTCATATCTTACATGCGCCCCGCTCCCAAGCTCTGCCTGATGGCGGACAGGATCACCGGAATCTGCCGGTAAAGGTCGCGCCGTGAGGGAAGGTTGACCCTAGGCATGGCAAGGAGCAAAAGGAGCAGGTAAGAAAAGTATAGGTATTTGGCAAGGTATGCGGTCGTCGTAGGAATGTAGCAAACGATGCCGCTGTTGCGCTGGAACGCATCGGCTATGAGGTCCTGGAGATCTTGGAAAACCGGAGATAGGTCCAGGCCCTTGGAATTTGCTCCGCACAGGCAGGCCAGTCCGAGCATCAGCAGCATCATATCCGTCGAGCAGCGCAGAACTTTCTCCCGCTGTGCGCCGTCGGAGGTCCAGACAATCTTGAAAATCAGGCTGAGAAGCCGGACGGACGTCTGCCAGCCCGTCCCGTTACTACCAGAGGGAACATAGGCCATTTGCAGATGATAGACCAGACCGCAGCAGAGGGCAGCCGTGGTGGGTGCCTGCCACAACACATCTACTGCCAGTTCTGCTCGGTGTTCCTCTTGCTTCACCGGAAGGAGAAGATTGTCCCACATCGTGGCGCAGTGCCGGACATCGTTCAGAAAAGCTTGCCTCTTTGGAACGGCTGTGGTAAAAAATGCACACTCCGGATGTTCTGCTGCCTCCGGACACGCAAGATAATCGAACACCTTCGGCAACGATCCCACCCAGCGGTTTTTCGATTCTGTGTCATCCAGTCCCATATTATCTGCTTCCGCTGGTTCCGGCATCAGAAGGCGCAGGGCAACTAGCAACATCCGTACATCCTCCTGGTCACTGTGTGCGTGTCGCCCCACATGGATATCGTCCGCTTGAAAGCGCTCACCCATGTACGAGCCCAGCTGATAGGCAGTCCGTCTACCGCGCTTGTAGAGGCGCTCCTTGTCTCTGTTTTTTTCTGCGGCGGTCTCTTCAGTGGAATACGCCTTACAGCGGGACACCTGGGAGAGCAAGCCCCTGACATAGTAAGAGATGAGACGGTTTTGCCATTTTGGACTGAAGGCGATACAAAATGCCATGCACAGGGAATAGGTGGTGCACAGCAACATGCCCAGCAGGCAGACCCAGGCGGATTGTAGTACGTCTATCTCGCAGCTATACAGCCCAAGAAGAGCAAGCATACCGTGAATAAGAAACACCTGTCCGTAGCGGGGATAACACTGGGAGATAACTTCCTCCAGAAGAATACCCTTCACCCGGGAGGCTTTGGCGGAGTTGATATAGGACAAGGCAAACCCCACAAGGCCCAGGGCCCTAATCACAGCACTGATCCCATCGGGAGAACGCAGCCGGTTCGGGTAGGGGACGGAGGCCGCCAGTGATGTCAGGCAGGGACAAGAGAGGCCAAGGCTCAGGCTGGCTGCTGCGAATAGCAAAGGAATCAGCAGGAGAAAAGGTGGCAGATGGCCCCAGGGAATCTGACGCAATTTCTTAAGCATGTCTGTTGCACGCATAGCGATTTCCTCCTCTCTGAAAAGTCAGATTCCTCGAAAAACGGGTATGGACACATTCATCACGAAGGTCCATACCCGCTGTATGCAATCACTATCCAGTTATCCGCGACTAAATCCACGCTTTCCCCAAAAGTCAATGTCCCGGCCGGTTTCCCCGTCCCGACTTGTGATCGCATAGGACTTGCGGTTTTGCCTGGAGATAAGTTTGCACTTTTCTTTGGTAATTTCCATGGCCGCACGGATCTGCGCTTCCCGCTGTGCTGGAGCGCTCATGCCCTTATAAATATCCATGCAACCACCTCAAACGGTATCTGACAAGCCTAAACTTGTAATACGCTTGGATACCTAAAAATACTTGCCCTGCTCGGACAAAAACTGTTGGAGAAATAATATCATAAACCACCTTTCTTGTCAATGATTCCCTTAAGAAAACCATACAAAATATCATTCAGCAGGGGCAGTAACCAGTTTTTTCATATGAATGCTGTGCAACGACTTGCTGAGCCTTTTCTACGGTCACAAAGTCAAATTCGCCTCTGCATGCTACCAGCCTCCCGTATATTTTATGCCATGCAATCACAGTTTACCACGGTGCATAAAAAATTCATGAACTCTAGGTAAATATTGTGCGCTCGGCAGTCACGGGACACAGGCCGTCACCCTATTCAAGTCTATATGTTCAGAATCTCCAAAAGGCATCCCCACACGGGGGTAACTTTTTGGGGGTTCGGTAAACAGTTTTGAGGACACCTCACTCTAATCTTCCGTCAACCCCAACTCTCAACCCACAGCGTATATGCATCTTCTGGGCCAAGCTGCTTTTGTGACGTAAATTTGGAGCGCAGCAGAAAATTGCACACTGCCGTTGCTTTAGTCCTAGTTAATTTTCTAAATCGACTGATTCTCACACTCAAAGAAAAGCATGTCTTCATACTTCTACATATTATTCGATTTGGCGCTATGTTGACTATTCGCGTGCAACAAACAAAGAGATAGAGCCAAGGTCTCACGACCTTGGCTCTATCTCTTCATTTAACGCAAATACATTCTTGACCACAAAAAGGGTTCGTATCTGCGTGTTGTGGTGACCCGGCGGGGATTCGAACCCCGGACCCACTGCTTAAAAGGCAGTTGCTCTGCCTACTGAGCTACCGGGTCATATGAAACGCGCAAAATACGCGGAATGATACATGGCAGGGACGGCTGGACTCGAACCAGCGGATGAGGGAGTCAAAGTCCCTTGCCTTACCACTTGGCGACGCCCCTATGCGGGGAAAAAGCAGGGGACCGGGGGTTACCCCGATCCCCTGGCTGTTCTGGGGTGGGAGATGGGACTCGAACCCACGACACCCGGAACCACAATCCGGTGCTCTAACCAACTGAGCTACACCCACCACATATGAAATCCTGTACGGATCCACATGGGACACATTCGGCTGACGGTCGCTCCAAAAGGGAAGCTGGTACGCCAGAAGGGACTCGAACCCCTGGCCCACTGCTTAGAAGGCAGTTGCTCTATCCAGCTGAGCTACTGGCGCGAATAAGTTGGAGCAGGTGACGAGAATCGAACTCGCATCCCCAGCTTGGAAGGCTGGTGCCCTGACCATTGTGCTACACCTGCGTCGGCCCTCCGTGGAAATTGTCAGCTTTGTTATATTACCATGAAAAGGAGAACGTGTCAAGCGGGACTTTCACACTTTTTTATTTTTCTCCGGTTGATTTCCTGCAAAGTGCCCAAAATGCCTGAAACAGCCGAAGTCCCTCCACAGTCCCGGGCAACGCCCACGCTCCAGTCAGCCGCTCCGGATGCCACTGTACCCCCCAGATGGGGAGGGACTGGTGGCAGAGCGCTTCCACCGTGCCGTCCGGGGCCCACTGCACGGCGGTAAGACCACTGCCGAGCCGATCCACCGCCTGATGGTGGGCGCTGTTTACCAACAGATTCCCATTCCATAGGTTCAGCGGGGAGGAAATCTCTCGAATACGGTGCAGGCGATCCCGTCCGTAAACTGCAGAGTGTCCCGGCAAATCCTGAAGCAAGGTTCCCCCGAAAAAGACATTGAGTACCTGCATGCCCCGGCAGATGCCCAGTATCGGCAGCCGTGCCGCTGTGAACTGTTCCAGAAGGGCCAGCTCAGCTTCATCCCGGGCAGGATCCATAGAGTGGGAGGCTGTGTTTTCCTGACCGTAGCGCCAGGGCTCCATGTCGCCGCCTCCCGGAAGGAGCAGTCCACAGCAGCCGTGCCATGCACCTAAGTCCCGGGATACCAGAATGGAGCCGCCGGCGGCCTGGACGGCCCGGATGTAATTGTAATAGCGGTCTGGGGAACCGTAAAGGAAAAGCTGGGGTGTCATATTGCCAACTCCCTTTCAGAGTGCTGTACAATTCTATTGTACCACAGTTTCAAAAAATTACCGTGTTTTTAAAATTTGCCGGAGCCGCATCCGGGCCTTTAGGGCTTGCATCGGAAGAAAAAATATGGCATAATACAATCCGCAGTCACTATATGGGTGTCTGCTGTGCGCACTTTGCGCCAGGTGAACATACTATGCAGCGGTATCGAAGTGGTCATAACGGGGCTGACTCGAAATCAGTTTGGGAGCAATCCCACGAGGGTTCGAATCCCTCCCGCTGCGCCATGTCGGAGCAAGCGTCCTATCGCTTGCTCCTTTTTTATGATGACAGGCGGCACGGAGTTTTTTTCCGCGCTGCCTTTTTTCTGCTTCACTGCATCCAGTCCATCCAGTTTTTGGCGAATAAATTGTCCTTGAGGCACACAAAGTAGAAAGCACCGCTCATGGGCACTTCCGCCAGATCAAACCGTGCCAGGGTTCCAGCCTCCAGCTCCTGCTCCACCACCGGGGCATACAAAAAAGATAATCCCAGGCCATCTGCTACCAGCGACTTGATGGTGGAAAAATCGCTGATGGTCACCACACTGGGGAAACTGTCCAGGGTGTAATTCTGGCGGTGCAGGGCCTCTTCAAAGATGGCCCGGGTGCCGGAGCCGGGTTCCCGCAGGATCAGCCGTTCACCGGTTATTTCGTCCAGGGGAACGGCTCTGCCTGCCAGCCGGTGTTGGGGAGCACAGACACCGAAAAATGCCTCCTGCCGGCAAAGCTGCGCATCATAGCGGCTACGGTCAAAGAAACCTTCCACCAGGGCAAAGTCCAGCTGCCCCGCTTCCAGCGCCCGCAGCAGCACCTGGGTGTTGTCCACCAACAGGGAGAAGGAGGCCTCCGGCTGGGAGCGCAGAAAGCGTTCCACCCTGGGGGCGATGACGTATTCCCCGATGGTCTTGGAGGCTCCCACCCGCAGCGAAATGGGGGCAGGAGCCGCCATGGTGGCTTCCACCTTCTTGCTGTTGTAGGCCATGGATCGGGTAAATTCCCGCAGCCGCATCCCTGCCTCCGTCAGCCGCAGGATCTTGCCTTCGTAGGAGAAGAGGCGGCAGCCGTAGTGATCCTCCAGATAGTGGATGTGGTGGGTCACCGCCGGCTGGGTGAGGCAAAGCTGCTCGGCGGCCCGGGTATAGTTCATGGTCTCGCACAGCACGAGAAAGGTATTCCAGCGTGGATCCAGCATAGCGATCACCTATTATATAAATTTATTGTTATATAACAATTCTTCATTTTATTTTATCGTAGTCCTGCGCTATAATCAAGTCATCCAAGTAAAATACGCTGCGAAAGAGAGAGAAAATCACATGGAGTTTTGGAAAAAAGCCGGCCCGGGTCTGCTGCTGTGTCTGATCCTGGCTATCCCCAGCTGGCTGCTGGGACACGTATTCCCGGTCATCGGCGGCCCTGTCTTTGCGATTCTCATGGGTATGGTGGTGTCCTTGGTCCTGCGGGATCGCACCCGCTATCAGGCGGGCATTGCTTTCACCTCCAAGAAGATCCTGCAGTATGCAGTGATCCTCCTGGGCTTCGGACTGAACCTTTCTGAGATCGCCAAGGTGGGTGCCCAGTCCCTGCCCATTATCTGCACCACCATCACCATGTCCCTGGTGATCGCGTTCCTGTTGCGCAAGTGGATGAAGATCCCCAGCAATATCTCCGTGCTGGTGGGCGTGGGATCCTCCATCTGCGGCGGCTCCGCCATCGCTGCCACCGCTCCCGTTATTGGTGCGGACGACGAGGAGATCGCCCAGGCCATCTCCGTCATTTTCCTCTTCAATATCTTGGCAGCCCTGTTTTTCCCCACTCTGGGCGGCGCCATGGGTATGAGCAACGAGGGCTTCGGCCTCTTCGCCGGAACGGCCATTAACGACACATCCTCCGTCACGGCGGCGGCTTCCACCTGGGACACCCTCCACGGCACCAACGGCGCGGTGCTGGAGTACGCCACCATCGTCAAGCTTACCCGCACCCTGGCCATTATCCCCATCACGCTGGTACTGGCCTTCTGGCGCACCTGGCAGGCCAAGCGGGGCGGCGGTGCTTCCAGCGGTTCCTTTGACATCAAGAAGATCTTCCCCTTCTTCATCCTCTTCTTTGTCCTGGCCTCCGTCATCACCACAGTTTCCACCATGGCGGGTGTGGATGCCGGCTTCTTCCAGCCCTTCAAGGAGCTCTCCAAGTTCTTCATTATCCTGGCCATGGCGGCCATCGGCCTCAACACGGACATTGTCAAGCTGGTGAAGTCCGGTGGAAAGCCCATCTTCATGGGTGCCTGCTGCTGGTTGGGCATCACCTGCGCCAGCCTCCTGATGCAGCATTTCCAGGGCCTTCTGTAAAATTTCCACACACTGTTGAAAAAATAGAAAGGAAGCGGATCACTATGTACGACATCCTCATCATCGGAGCGGGCCCTGCGGGCATCAGTGCGGGCATTTACGCCGTGAGCCGCGGCAAACGGGCTCTGATCCTGGAAAAGGGCCAGGTAGGCGGCATCATCGGCAAGGTGTCCACCGTTACCCACTACACGGCCATTGAGCCCCAGGAGACCGGTGCCACCTTTGCCGCCCGCATGAAGGAGCAGGCGCTGCGGGCCGGTGTGGAGATCGTCTACGCCGATGTTACTGCCGTCACACTGACAGGCGAGGTGAAGACCGTTACCACCGACAAGGGCACCTATGAGGCCAAGCGGATCATCCTGGCAAACGGCGGCACGCCCCGGAAACTGGGGATCCCCGGGGAGGCGGAGTTGTCCGGCAAAGGCATGGGCATGAACGCCGCCCGGGACGGCGCTGCCTACACCGGCAAGAACGTCTACGTGGTGGGTGGCGCCGACGGCGCCGTGAAAGAGGCGCTGTACCTCGCTTCCTTTGCCAAGCACCTGACCATCATCCACTTTGAGGATCAGCTGGGCTGCATTGCCGAGTTCCGCCGGAAAGTGGCGGCCGCCGGCAACATCTCGTTGCGGCTGGCCTCCCGGCTCCATGCTGTCTACGGTCAGGACCAGGTAGAGCGTCTGGAGATTGCCAGTGAGCATGACGGCCACATTGAGACGGTGGAGGATCCCGGCTGCGGCATTTTCGTGTACGCCGGTGTGACGCCCAACACGGAGCTCTACACGGAACTGACCCTGGAGGATGGGTACATCCCCACCAACGAGAAGATGGAGACCGCCATCCCCGGCGTTTATGCCGCCGGTGACATCCGGATCAAGCAGGTGCGCCAGGTGGCCACCGCCGTATCCGACGGCGCCATTGCCGCCATCAATGCCGCCCTGTAATCACCTGAGTACCAACAGATCCGGCCCGCTCCACGCAGCGTTTGTTGCGTGGAGCGGGCCGGTTGTGCTATGCTGAGCACAGGTGATGGATATGAACCGGGAAAAGACCGGGGCCCTGATTGCGGCGGCCCGAAAAGAGAAGAACATGACCCAGAAGGATCTGGCAAAAGCCCTCCATGTGTCGGACCGGGCCGTTTCCAAGTGGGAACGGGGAGCAGGTTTTCCCGATGTGGGTTTGCTGGAGCCCCTGGCGAACGCGTTGGGACTTCAGGTGCTGGACCTGCTGCGGGGAGAGGAGCAGGAGGAGGCGGAACCGGAGGTGACGGTGCGCCGGGCACTGGTGCTGCTGGCCCGGCAGGCCCGGGAGAAGACCCGGCGGCGGTGGGGGCAGATTTTGGGGAGCCTCCTGGCGCTGGTTCTGGTGGGTTTTGTGCTTTTCGGTATATTGGACCGGGCTGGGGGCTTTCTGCGGCCGGTTTCTCTGACGTTGACCGCAACGGTCTATACCCCGGAGGGAGAACCATCCGGAGGGACTACGGTAGGGATCGACGGCCAGCGGACGATTCTGGGGGACAAGTCCTTTGTGGGCCGGTTCGCCATTGAAGCCGTGGAAGCCACCTGCCGGGAAGACGTGGAGGCCCAGATTCAATGGGACGCCATGGGCGTGGAGGGCTGGCAGGATATTCAGTATTATCGCCCCGGGGAATTTTGTTCTCTGGGTGTGGAGCGGATGCTCTATATCACAGAGAATCTGCAGTCCTTTGGACTGAAGCTGGAGGACGGCACCATCATTGCCACCGATCCGGTCTATGTGCCGCTGCTGATGTCAGGGTATTATTACAGCATTCATACCACATTTTCCAATCAGTTTTGAGAGAACAACTCCCCACGAATCTGC
>UMIY01015399.1_pt1 | contig 17585 bp, 14 predicted proteins | sample 1965921 | NCBI WGS metagenome assembly UMIY01 (sample SAMEA4836134, study PRJEB28245) | human gut metagenome | biome: gut microbiome; material: fecal sample | place: Denmark | collected 2008
ATCTCGGTGATCTGCTCGTCCGCGCTCTTGTAATTCATCCGCCCGTAGCCGGTGACCACGCTGTACTGCACGTCCGCCGGACTCCGGCCGGTCTGCTTCCACAGCTCGCCCAGCGCCAGCTCCACACCATTGGTGCCGGTGCCGATGTTGACCACCTGCCGACCCAGCACGACGCCGTCTCCGTCCACGGCCACCGCCTTTGAGGAGGAGGATCCAATATCGATGCCTAGAAACATGGGTGCCTCCTTACAGCTTCAGGATTTCCGCAAAGCTCTGGATGCGGGTGCGCAGCTGTTCTATCGAGTCCATCTGCTGGTCTACCTCAATGTAGAGCATAGGCACGCCGGCCTCTTCCAGCTCCTTCTTATACACCGGGTAGTCAAACTCCTCCGGATCACAGAACTTGAACATACACACCACCACACCGTCTGCGCCCAGTTCCTTCACTGCCTGGATCAGGCGAGGTCCTTTGGACTTGTTTTCCTCATAGAAGAATGTATCCCCCCGCAGATCCAGCATCCGGCAGGCAATTCGCTCCATCGTTGTGCCCTCATTGCGGGAAAGTGTGCGGAACTGCCGGCTTTCATGGGCCAGATCGTCGGCCACAAAGGTATATCCATTCTCCGTAAAGGCCTCCAGCAGCTTGACTGGCTCGGTCATCAGGCCGGTAACCACCACCTTGGGCCCGACAGACCGCTCTTTGGGCTGAGCCTCCAACTTATCCATCAGCTCTGTAAGTTGTTGCGTATACAGTTTCTTGTCCATGAACCACGCGGCCTTCATCACCAAGTGCCGGTCAGTGGGATTGAGGGAAACGGGGTAGTCCTTCACTAGGGCTACAAAGCGGCGCATGGCGGCCCGATACGCCTCGTAGACGGCAAAGGCCTCCTCAATGTCCCCATCCGTGATGGGGCGGCCGATGAGCTGGGCCAGCTCTCCCCGCAGCTTCTCGTTCTGGTGCAGAATGAAAGCCAGGGAGCCGCTGCTCTGCCGGTTCTGGAGAACTGTGTAGGGGAATACCTTCGGCTCCTCCACGGCGATAATCCAGTTGGCCAAGATGGACTTCATCGTGTCACAGTAGGTAGGAATGGCGATGGCCTCCAGGAAACGATAGGTTCCACGGATACCAAGCTCCATATTGGCACGCATAATGGAGCATCCGAAGCCCTGTATGTAGCGGTCTACCTCTTTCATGGCGGTCTGTCCGCCCCACATGCCTACGGGCAGCAGTCCGGAGGCATAGATGATCTCTTCCGGCAGGTAAATGGGGAAGCAGCCGATGGCCTTTTTCCCGGTGTCCTTCATTGACTGCAAAATGGTCTGCTTGGGGGTGCGGCCAGCCGCAGCCAAGCTTTGAATGCGTTCTGTAGCGCTCATGCCGTGCCCTCCTTCCGCTTGCGCTCCGCCATCATCTCCACCAGGGCCTGTACCCGGGTCTCGTACTGGGCCTCGGAGAAAACACTGGGATCGGTCTGGTCCCCGTCGAAGATGACAGAGGGAATGCCCAGTTCAGACTCCAGCTTGCGCTGAATTTCATACTGCTTGAAATCCATGCCCTTGCAGCTGCGGTTGGAGTGGAACAGGGCACCGTCCACCTTGAAATCCTTCGCACGCTTGAGCAGGCGGTCAATGGCGTAGGTCACGTTAGCGGGCTGGGTAACGCCCTTGTCCTTGACGCTGGACACCATCGCCCGCATTTCTTCATCATCCCGAACCTGGAACGGGTGGTTTTTGAAAGCGTGGAGCTCGTCCAGTTTGATATAGACGATCTGTTCCTCTCCACGGCGGGGCGCTTCTTTGGGCGGCTCCTGCGGCTTCGGCTGTTCCGGGGCCGGAGGCTTAACAGCGGCAGAACCCTTGTCAGCCGCCTTTTTTGGAGCGGCAGCCTTCGGGGCCTTTTCCTTGCCCCTGGCGGTCTTATCCGCCGGTTCCTTCCAGATGGAAGTTTTCTTCGTGGCCGCAGGCTCTTTTGCCGGAGTGGCCTTTTTCTTGTCCGCCGGAGCTTTCGCCTGTGTCTCCTTTGGAGGGCAGCCCCTGCGCTTCGACGGTTCCGCTGTTTTGTCAGGCTCCTTCTTCACAGCCTCGTCCGGCTTTGCAGGCTCCTTTCCCTTATCCGGGACAGTGGCCGACTTCTCCGGCGCTTTTTCTTTTTCCGCCGCTTTCTTCTCGGCCATGATTTCCGAAAAGTTGTAGACGGAGACATTCGGGCTTTTCTCCGCGCCTGCCTTCTCGGAAGTGGGAGCCTCCTTATCCTTCGGAGGGGCGGCTTTGTCTGCGTCCTGCTCCGGGGGCTTCTGTTCCGGTGTGGGCGGTTCGGTTTTCAAAGGTTCCTTGATGGAAGCCTGTTCCGGGGGCTTGCCCGGCCCGGTGTCCGGCGCTGCCGTCTCCGGGATTTTTGTGGTTTTATCATCTGGCTACACGTTTACCTCCTGATTTTGGGCATGAAAAAAGGGGCCTGACTTTTCATCAGGCCCCGGTGGGGTGGTTCCTCCTTTCTTGCAAAGATACAAAAATACCGCCCGTAGTCTCGTTTGGGCGGTATCTCTGCGTAAGATTGGCAGTCCATTGTTAAATTTTATAATGTTCCCTTTGTACACCGTTGCAAACGCTTAAAATAAACCAATTGCTTCAGTTCCATTTGTATACCCCGCTCACATTGGAAAAAGCTTGCCCGAATTTTTGTCTAAATTCACTGAAGCACATTTACGCAAAGTCACACAAAATGTGATTTTGAAATGTTGGTTCTACTATGGCCGCTCTTGATTCTTGGAAATATTATAATACACAAGAGTACCATTTTGTAAAGAGTATTTTCGGAGTTTTCTACATCTTTTGAAATCATGACTGCGTCAAAAAAGAAGGCAGTCCTCTTTTCGGAGGCCTCGAAGTTCAGCAAAAGTTGACTTCTTCCATGTGAAAGATATATTATTGGGGTCAGCCTCCGCATCCACACCTTATGAATCTGCTGTCTGAGCCCTATTGTCGGCAACCAATGGACTGCTATCGCTCCATTCCTTTGAGCGTACTGACCATGGCGTGAATGCCTTCTTCGCAGCCCTCCTGCCGTACGGCCTTTACCACGTTGTAGGCGTGGATTTCAGCGATTTTCTCCTAATCAAACAAGGAAGGCACTTCTGAAGTGTACGGACAAATTGTACCGTTACAGTTGAAGAAGATCGTGGCCGATGGGAAGCGGAGAATGACGGACGCAGCTGCTGCGGAATGCGCCAATAATGGCTTTTTGTTTTGCCCATCTCATTATGATTTCGCTTGTCCCGCGGCTGATTTTACGCTATAATAAAATCTACCGTCTGCAGAAAATCTGAGGGATACACTCAGGCCAACGTAGGGAAAGGCCGCGTCGATATGCGGCCTTCAGAAGGGGTCAACATGGACATTTTGGAACAGATCCGGGCGGGATACAGCTCGTTCAGCCGCCCGCGCCAGCGGATTTCCGACTTTATTCTCAACAATCCGGAACAGTGCTGCTTTCTCTCACTCAAGAGCTTTGCAGACCAGGTTGGCACCACAGAGGTAACGGTGCTTAACTTCTGCCGGGGGCTTGGACTGAACAGCTACATGGCACTGAAAAAAGCCCTTCAGGACTACCTGATCATACGGGTAAACTCCGGGGAGCGCCTGAAGATGGCTGTGGCAGGCAGCGGCAGTGCCCAGGAGCTCTACCAGCGGGTGTGCCGGGCAGAGCGGGAGGCCCTTCAGAACACCCTGGACAGCGCCTCTCTGGACAGTCTGCTGGCCGTAACCCAAGCTCTTCACAATGCAGAGCGTGTGTTCATTGTGGCTCATGATTTCAGCCGCATCCCCGCCGCTTATCTCGAGCACCGCCTGATTTCCCTGGGGGTGGATTGCCGTCCCCTGGATCTTCAGGCCAGGAGCGATATGCTCCGCCAGCTCTCCGCAGTGGAACCGCAGAAAGGCCTGCTGTTTGCCATCACGGTTCCCCCCTATAGCAACGACACCGTTTCCACGGCTCGGTTTTGTGCCTCCGTCGGGATGCCGGTGGTGGCGCTCACCGACTGCATGGATGCTCCAGCGGCCCGTCTGGCCCAGACGACCCTGCTTTGCCATGCAGAGCTGCTGGGGATGACTAACTCCTTCACTGCCATGGTGGGCCTGGTAGACGCCCTGGCTATGCTCTATACCTTTACCGGCGACAGCCTCTCCAGTGCGGAGAAGACCCGCCGTGATACTCTCCAGCGCAGGTTTGACAGTTGCTTCGACAAACAAAATACGTCAATCTGACCCAACTCCTGCAAAATCCTCTCTGTTCAGTGCTGACAGAGGGGATTTTGCTGCGTTTTGAGGGGAAAACCGTCAAAGAAAAGTGTTGCAATTGACAATAGTGTTTGCTATAATTTAGTTTATCTTACTACAGCATACACTGTAGTATAGCGAATTGCAAATAGCAAGGAGGAGCAAGCATGAAAGCAAACGTACGAAGAGTAGCGGCCCTGTCTCTTGCTGCCGCGCTGAGCCTCGGCCTGGCCGCCTGCGGCGGCGGTGGGAACACGCCCAGCAGCACGGCCACCCCCGATGCCACCGGCTCCGCCAACACAGAGGCCGGCTACGCCAGCCAGATCGTGGTCGGAGTCACCGCAGAACCCAAGTACATCGAGCCTAATGCCCCCGGTATGGGACCTGCGGAAGTGCAGGTATCCCAGCAGATCTTTGAGGGCCTGGTGCGCACCGGCGACGATGGCACCATCGAGCCCCAGCTGGCCACCGACTGGACCATCAGCGACGACGGCCTGACCTACACCTTCAACCTGGTGCAGGGGGTCAAGTTCTCCAACGGCGAGGACGTGGAGCCCAGCGACTGGGTCTGGTCTCTCTACCGCGCCCGGGACTATGAGACCTCCAACTACCGCTACATCGCCGAGTCCATTGACACTGTTGAAGCTACCGACGAGCAGGTGATCATTACCCTGACTGAGCCCAATGCCGCTTTCCTGGCCGAGCTGGGCTGCTTTAACATGGTGCTGGGCGATCAGTCCTATGCCGAGACCATGAGCGACGAGGAGTACCTGCGCAACCCCATCGGCACCGGTCCTTATATGCTCAAGGAGTGGGTGCAGGGCAGCAGCCTGACCCTGGAGGCCAACCCCTATTACCGCCAGGAGGGTATGCCCAAGACCCAGGAGATCAAGTACGTCCTGGTGGCGGATGACAACACCCGCCTGATGCAGCTCCAGTCCGGCCAGATCGACGTGGCCCCCACCTTCCCCTTCTCCCTGGCCCAGGGCGTGGAGGCCGACAGCTCTCTGGCGTTGGACATCTTCCCCTCCACCCAGATCTACTACCTGACCGTCAACACCACCCAGGCTCCCTTTGACGACGTGAAGGTCCGCCAGGCCCTCTACTATGCCCTGAACAAGTCGGAGCTGGCCAGCACCATCGCCGGCGAGTACGGCGCGCCGGTGGCCGCCATCGTCTCCGAGACCCAGGGCGAGTGGTTCAACGGCGAGCTGCAGGTCACCGAGTATGACCCCGATACCGCCAAACAAATGCTGGCCGACGCCGGCTACACCGAGCCCGTGGAGTTCACCCTGTCCATCCGCACCGGCTCCACCTTCTATGAGCAGATTGCCACCCTCATCAAGTCCGAGGTGGACCAGGCCGGCTTCCTGTGCAACATCGAGCAGCTGGAGTCCGCCACCCTCACCGACAGGTACAGCAGCCTGAACCACCAGGCCACCGTCCTCCAGTGGGTGGACGACTACCAGGATCCCTCCGGCGTGGTGGGCTGGACCGTGGACTACGACCAGGCCCAGTGCTTCTATACCGGTCTGAACGATGAGGAGCTGGATGCCCTCTATCAGTCTGCCCAGAGTGAGATGGATCACGATACGCGCGTGGAGATGTACCAGGAGATCCAGCAGCGGGTATACGACAACGCCAACGTAATCCCCCTGTACCGGAACGACTTCGCTTTCGCCCGCTCCGCCAAGGTGGATGGCCTCTCGGTCAACCCCTTCTATGTGTACCAGGCCATGAACTGGACTAAGAGCAACTGAGCAGCCCGCCGTTCTCCCGGACGGCAGAAGGCGGCATACGGGGGGATGGAGCCGTCGCTCCATCCTCCCGTTCCCCTTTTCAGGACGCTCCAGACCTTAGAACCCCGCGGCCCCGGCCGCTCCGGCCCTCAGGGGGCCGACCTGAACTGACGGAGGCAGGTGTTTCCCTTTGAATCGACTCAATTATATTCTGAAACGGATCCTGCAAATGATCCCGGTGTTGTTTGTGGTCACCATTTTGGTGTTCTCCATCATACGCTTTATTCCCGGCGAGCCCGCCCGGCTGATCCTGGGTGAGAAAGCCACGGAAGAGGCGGTGGCAGCCCTGACGGGGAAGCTGGGGCTGAATGAGCCGCTGCTCACCCAGTATTTTCTCTTCCTCAAGCAGATCTTTACCCTGGACTTCGGCAATTCCTTCACCTATTCGGTGCCGGTGGCCGATCTGCTGGCCTCCCGGTTTCCGGTGACCCTGGCGCTTACCCTGATGAGTACGGTACTCTCCCTGCTTATCAGCCTGCCTCTGGGCTACTTCGCCGGCACTCACAAGGATCGCCTGGGGGATCAGGCGGTGCGCACCGCCTCCCTGGTGGCCATCTCCATGCCCTCCTTCTGGGTGGGACTGCTGCTGATGATTGTCTTTGCCCTGAAGCTGAAGTGGCTCCCCGCCGGCGGCTGGTCTGACACCCGGCTGGGGCAGTTCCGCTGCCTGATTCTCCCCGCCATCACCCAGTCGCTGATGACCTCCGCCCTACTGCTGCGCAATACGCGCAACTCGGTGGTGGATATTACCCGCATGGACTATGTGGATTTCGCCCGCAGCAAGGGCATCTCCAACGGCGAGGTGCGCACCCGCCACGTGATGCGCAACGCCATGATCTCCACCGTCACCCTGCTGAGCATGCGCATGGCCGCTATGCTGGGCGGCTCGGTGATTATCGAGACGGTGTTTTCGGTGCCCGGCATCGGCAAGCTGGCCAGCGACGCCATCTTCGGCCGGGACTATGCCGTGGTGCAGTTTGTGGTGCTGCTCTTCGCTGTGCTGGTGCTGGTGATCAATCTGATCACCGACATCCTCTATTCCTTCCTGGATCCCAGGGTCAGTCTGTAGAAAGGGGGATACACATGAAACGTTATCACGGCGTCAGCCCCCTGGAGCAGAAACGGGTGATGCCCACCTGGCTGGTCCGCCCCTCTTTTGTGGTGGGGGTGGCCATTGTCATTCTGATGGTGGTGCTCTCCCTTTTTCCCCAACTGATTGCGCCCTATGATCCCATTGCCACCGATGTCACCGTATCCAATCAGGCCCCCAGCGCAGAGCATTGGTTCGGCACCGATTTCTACGGGCGGGATATCTTCTCCCGGGTGGTGTGGGGTACCCGTATTGACCTGCTTATCGGCGTGCTGGGCGTGGTGATTCCCTTCCTGGTCGGCGGCATGATCGGCCTGCTGGCCGGCTATTACGGCGGCGTACTGGACAGCCTGCTCATGCGTATTACCGACATCATGATGGCCTTCCCCTTCACCATCCTGGTCATCACCATTATGGCCATCCTGGGCCAAGGACTCATCAACCTCTTCATCGCCCTGTGGCTGGTGGGATGGATGAGCTATGCCAAGCTGGTGCGCAGTGAAGTGCTGGTACTCAAGGATGCGGAGTTTATTCAGGCCGCCCGTGTGGCCGGTTTTTCCGACGCGCGGATTCTGTTCCGCCACCTGCTGCCCAACGTGATCAGCTCGGCGGTGGTTTTTGCCGCCTCCGATGTGGTGATGTGCATGCTCACCGGCGCATCCATGAGCTTCCTGGGCCTGGGTGTCTCCCCGCCCACTCCGGAGTGGGGCGCCATCCTCAACGAGGGGCGCACCTTTATCACCTTCGCCTGGTGGGAGACTCTGTTCCCCGGCCTGTTCCTGGCTGTCAGCGGTGTGGGCTTCTCCCTGCTGGGCGATGGTCTGACCGATTTCCTGCGCACGAAAGGACGGTGAGCCGCCATGGAAAAACTGTTGGAAGTCAAGGATCTGCACGTGGCCTTTCCCAGCAAGCGGGAGACCGTTCGTGCCGTGGATGGCGTATCCTTCGAGGTATATCAGGGGGAGACCTTTGGCCTGGTGGGGGAATCCGGCTGCGGCAAAAGCCAGACCCTGCGCTCCATTCTGGGCCTGCTGAAGCAGCCTGGCCGGATCACTGGCGGGCAGATTCTCTATAGGGGCGCCGACATCGCCCAGATGAATGACCGGGCCCTCCAGAAGATCCGGGGCAAGGAAATCTCTATGATCTTCCAGGAGCCCATGACCTCCCTGAACCCGGTGCTGCGCATCAGCACGCAGATGTATGAAGCCTTTGAGGATGAGAAGCTCTCTAAGGAGGCCAAGCGCCAGCGGGCACTGGAGCTCCTGCGCCTGGTAGGCATTCCTTCCCCGGAGACCCGTTTGGATGAGTATCCGCACCAGTTCTCCGGCGGCATGCGCCAGCGGGCCATGATTGCCATCGCCCTGGGGGCACGGCCCAAGCTGTTGCTGGCCGATGAGCCCACCACCGCTCTGGACGTGACCATTCAGGATCAGATCATGAACCTGCTGGATCAGCTCAAGCGGGAGCTGGGTATGAGTATCATCCTGGTAACCCACGATCTGGGTGTCATCGCTCAGATGTGTGACCGGGTGGCGGTCATGTACGCCGGCCAGGTGGTGGAAATGACCGACACCGTCACTCTGTTCAGTCGGCCCCGGCACCCCTATACCTATGGCCTCATGGGCTCTCTGCCCAGCGAGGACTCCGCAGGTGCCACGCTGGAGGCCATTCAGGGCTCCCCGCCCAACCTGGCCCATCTCCCCGAGGGCTGTCCTTTCGCACCCCGCTGCCGGTTCGCCTGCGAGGTGTGTCATAAGGAGCGGCCCAATCTCCTGGAGGTGGCGCCCGGCCACCTGGCCCGCTGTCACCGGCCGGATGTAACGGAGGGATTTCAAGGGCTGATCCAGTTCCCGGATGGTGCTGTCAGAGAGGAGGATCCCAGCCATGCCTGAAACCAGTTCCCCGCTTCTGGAGGTGGAACACCTGTCCAAATGGTTCCCCCAGAAGCGAAAGTTCAATGATGTCATTCAGCACAGGGAGCGGCGCTGGCTCAAAGCCGTCAACGATGTGTCCTTCCAGATCCATCGGGGTGAAAACCTGGGCCTGGTAGGAGAGTCGGGCTGCGGCAAGTCTACCCTTGCCCGTACAATCCTCCGCCTGTATGAGCCCACCAGCGGAACGATCCGTCTCAACGGTCAGGATATCAGCCACATGAAGGGCTCGCAGCTGCGGGCCCTGCGGCCTCAGATGCAGATGATCTTCCAGGATCCCTATTCCTCCCTCAATCCCCGCATGTCGGTATACGACACCATTGCCGAGATGCTGAAGGTCCATAAAATGGTACCCGACAGCGAGCTCCCCGCCCGGGTAGAGCAGCTGCTTACCATGAGCGGACTCTCCATGGATATTGCAGACCGTTTCCCCGGGGAGTTCTCGGGCGGTCAGCGCCAACGTATCGGCATCGCCCGGGCGCTGGCCCTTAAGCCTGCCTTTATCTTGGCCGATGAGCCGGTGTCTGCCCTGGACGTGTCCATCCAGGCCCAGATTATCAATCTGCTCGCCCAGCTCCAGCGGGAGCTGAACCTGACCGTGCTGTTTATCTCCCACGATCTGCGGGTGGTGCGCCACATCACCCATCGGGTGATGGTCATGTACCTGGGCAGCAATGTGGAGGTTGGGCCCACTGGTGAAATCTTCCGCCATCCCGCCCACCCCTATACCCAGGTTCTTACCAAGGCCGCCCCCAAGCTGGATCCCCTGAACCGCCGGCGGGAATATGCCATTGAGGGGGAGCCTCCAAGCCCGATCAACACCCCCTCCGGCTGTAAATTCCATCCCCGCTGTCCCTACTGCACCGACAAATGCCGCCAGGAGGTACCCGAGCTGCGGGAGATCGCCCCTGGCCACCTGTGCGCCTGTCACTATCCGCTCTGAAGCCAGCCCTCAGCCGGACTGCGCTCCATATCTGAACAAGGAGGTAGCACCATGCGTTTATCCAACCTAACCTGGCCCAAGGCAGAGGAGTATTTCAAAGAGCACGACACCGTGCTCATCGGCCTGGGCTCCATTGAGTGCCACGGTCGGCACATGCCCCTGGGCACCGACACCCTGATTCCCGACTTTCTGCTGGACAAGATCGAACAGAAGAGTGACGTGCTCATCTGCCCCACGATTCCCTACGGCGCCACCGAGAGCCTGTGTGACTATCCCGGCACCATCAACCTGGGTACCGAGCTGCTTTACCAGGTGCTGGGCCGGGTGTGCGACAGTCTGTTCCAGCACGGCGCTCGCCGCTTCGTCATCCTCAACGGCCACGGCGGCAATATCAAGTCCATCGACCGGGTGGGCTATGACATCCAGCGCAAGGGCGGCATTTTGGCCGAGCTGAACTGGTGGCTCATGGCCTGGGATATGGATCCCGCCTGGAAGGGCGGTCACGGCGGAGGGGAGGAGACCGCAGCAATTCTGGGCATTGACCCGGCCCTGGTGGATCAGAGTGAGGTACCCGGTCCCATGAAGCTCCACGACGTATCCGACACGCTGAAGGCCACCGGCTTCACCTCGGTGGAATACAAGGGCGTCACCGTCAACATTCCCCGTCTGACCCCCAGTGTCACCCACAACGGCTGGATCGGTCCTGACCACCCGGAGACCGCCACGGTGGAGTGGGGACAGAAGATGCTTCAGACCACCGCCGATTATATCGCCGACTTCCTGGAGGAGTTCAAAAAGGTGGACATCGCCAAGGCCTGCGGGACTGAATTTTAAGTTTAACAAAAGGTGGAGAAAAAGTAAGAATGGATAAAAAGCAATCTCTGGAGTTGTGCGCAGCCCTCTCCAACGCCAAGGGCGCGCCCGGCTTTGAAGACGAAGTGCTCACCGTTCTGCGTGCATTTGGCGCGGAACTGGGGGACTTCCGGGAGGACAGCCTGCGCAACCTCTACCTCTCCCGGCGGGGAAACAAAGGCAGCCGTCCTGTGGTGCAGCTGGATGCCCATACTGATGAGGTGGCCTTCATGGTGCAGGCCATCAAGCCAAACGGGACCCTGCGTTTTACCACTCTGGGCGGGTGGGTGAACTCCAATATTCCCGCCCATCGGGTATGGGTACAGACCGCCGATGGCAGCTATATCCCCGGTGTCACTGCCAGTAAGCCGCCCCACTTCATGAGCGAGACCGAACGCAGGGCCCAGCCCGTTGTAGAGGACATGAGCATCGACATCGGCGCCTCCTCCCGGGAAGAGGTGGTGGAGAGCTTCCATGTCCGCATGGCTGCCCCGGTGGTACCCGACGTGACCTTCACCTATGACGAAAAGCACGATCTGATGGTGGGCAAGGCCTTTGACTGCCGCCTGGGCTGCGCGTCCATTCTCCGTACTCTGGACAGCCTGCGTGGGAAAGATCTGTCCGTGGATGTGGTCGGTGCCTTCTCTGTGCAGGAGGAGATGGGCACCCGCGGTGCCGCGGTCACCGCCAACACGGTCAATCCGGATTTGGCCATTGTCTTTGAGGGCTGCCCCGCCGATGACACCGTGGCAGAGCCCTACATGGTACAGACCGCCATCCACAAGGGCCCCATGCTGCGCCATATCGATGCCCGTATGATCACCAACCCCCGCTTCCAGCGCTATGCACTGGATCTGGCGGAGGAGTTGGGCATCCCTGTGCAGGAAAGCGTGCGCACCGGCGGCTCCACCAACGGCGCACCAATCCACCTGTCCAACCAGGGGGTGCCCGTCATCGTTATCGGCATCCCCGTGCGGTATATCCATACCCACTACGGCATCGCGGCCCACAGTGATGTGGAAAATGCTGCCCGGCTTGCCGCTGCCATTCTGGAGCGGATGAACGCCGATCAGATCAGCCGCTTCTGATTCAAAACAGAGGATTGCGCCTGTTCCTTTCCTGGAACGGGCGCAATTGCTTCACTATGGCACTATACCAGCAGGTATTGAGGGGCGCGTTCTCTGATGATATCCTTCCTCCCTGTATGTACCTGTTCTTTATGTGCCTACGGTCGGCATATCACCGGGCGGAGTGCGTCGACTGTGTGCGCCATGCCCTTCTCCAACGGCGTGTATGCCATTCCCAATTCCGCGCTGAGCCGGGAGCCATCGCAACACAGGCTTTCCCGCAGGGGGAACGCCAGCGGGAAAGCCTCCGCCTCTACCTGAGCGCAGCACATGGGTTGCCGTGGAAATGTCTGCCCATATCCCAGCTCCAGAGCCCGGAACAACGCAGGATATGAAAAAACAGTTACCCGCTTCCGCACATATCGTGATTGACAAATGCGGTGTAGCAACTGTTGATGGTGGTAGGTGCATTGTAAAGGGAGGTCAAGGGGTAAGCACGGATATTCCGAACCTTTGTCGTGTTCTCCCGCAGGCTGTTGATAACGTATTCGATGTGACCGGAGTTCAGCTTCAGCAACCTGCTTTTCACAACCTCTTTTGGGAAGTCCTCGCCGCCAATGCGAATCATTTTTCGGGTGCCGTATACCGTGTCCACCAGGATTTCCAGAATTTCATCCAGGAGTTCATAATCGCAGCTGAGATTTTTCGGAGATGGTCATGCTCAATATTCTCTTTCAAAATCTCCTGATAGGCTCGTATCGTATCCATCGTATCAGCCGCCGTAGGCGGTCTATCTTCCAGAGTCTGTGCCGCCAGATAGATAGATGGATCAGTATCGCTCAGATCAGTCCTATTCTTATCAGTATTGATTGTGTCTGATTTTCGGAAGTCTGCACTTCCTCTTTCCGGATGAAATTCTTGACGCAAATTTTTGTGGGGCGGCCCTGGCCTTGTTTCTTGCGCTCGATCAGGCCCACCTTGTCCAACTCGGTGAACAGGGGACACCGCCTTGTTATGGCCGCAGCATATCGCGTCCACTGCTTCTTCCAACGTGAAGTAATGAACACGCGCTCCTGCTCGTCCAACCAGCCGTTGCGTATAGACAGCCCCATGCGATCCAACATCAGGGCATACAGGATTTTTTCGTCAGCTGTTATCCGCCGGAAGCCAGGGGCGGTAAACAGCACCTTCGGAATCCGGTAAAAGGTATATTGCTCTGCATCGGTTCCGTAAAAGTAATCCGATGCACCCGGCTCGGCCATGTTTTCACCCCCTTTTCTTTTAGATCGGCAAAACAAAAGGCGCTGCCCGAAAGCAACACCTTTTGAAACATTCACCATCAGAAAAGGGTGGATTTATGCAGTTTTTTGAAGCAATTCCCTACAATCTAGCGACGGTCTGTCTGTGTGTATTTGTTGATTGGTGGAGGGTATCCCTATGGCTAGTTTGCTAATCGGCACTTTTGGGCCAGAGGATATTATGTGGATACAGTGGGGTGAAAGCAGAGTATATCTGAAATCAACCGGCATCGGGTCAAATAGCAGACCGATAGGCCTGAAAGAGTTTATTGGCCCGTTTAGGGGGCGCGAGGACAAGAAGGCATAAAAGGAACCCCTTAAGGGGTAGCCCGAGAAAGGAATGCAGTCGGCAAACCTTTTTGGGGCCCCTTAAGGGGCTTCGTCCATATCCGGCCTTTATAGTGCCTGCTCAAGCCTCAGGCTTAGCCGGAGGTCTAGAAACTATGCGGGGCAATACTCAGTCCATGACCTCGCCGCCGGGGGCGTCGTAGGCGTCGGACCAGGTCTGCTCCAGCTCGGCCCAGTCGCGCTCGTCCAGCTTGTCGGTCCACTCCTCGACCTCCATCTCGTCATCCTCATCCTCGTTGATGACGATCCAGGCATAATCGTGGGAGTTGGTGGCCTCCTGCATGTCCGCGTAGTACCAGGCGGAAGTGCTGTTGTCCGGCCAGGTGATCATCTCACGGCGGGACAGCAGGTAGTCCTCGTGGGGCTCCCGGCCCAGGGTGCGGTTCACAATGGTAGCCGCCTCGGCACGGGTGATGTTGTCCAGAGGACGGAAGGTGCCGTCGGGCATGCCCTCAATCAGGCCATACTCGATGGCGGCGGTCAGATACTCCACGAACCACTCGCGGCCCTGCACGTCGGAGAACCAGCCCTCATAGCTGTACTCCTCGGCGGCATAGTCGAAGAAGCTGACGGCGATTTTGGTGAACTCAGACCGGGTGATGGGGGCGTTGGGACGGAAGGTGCCGTCCAGGTAGCCGTCCAGAATACCCATGTTGCTCAGCGTGGACACGGCGTTGTTGTACCAGGCGTCGGGCGCCACGTCAGAGTAGGAATTGGTCTGGCTCCAGTAGGTCTCGCGGGCCTCGTCGGTGAGCAGACGGAAGAAGATGGTCGCCACCTCGGCGCGGGAGATATCGTCCTCAGGACGGATGGTGCCGTCGGTAAAGCCGATCAGGTAGCCCACATGATCCTCGGTGTTCAGATCCTCGGGCTCATCGTCGCGGTCGGGACGGTGAGAGGGCCGGGAAGGCCTGCCGGGATCCGGATCGGTGTTGTCCTCCTCCTCGTACACCAGCACGAAGGGGGAGAAGCTGTCTGTGGTGAAGGTGACATACCGCTGATTGCCAATGGTAACGATCTTCACCTCCGGCGTGGCCTTCGCGGCACTGCTCAGGTCATCCTCGCCCATGACCGTCTGGCGGTCCATGCCGGTGTAGTGAACGATGTGGAAGTCGCTGTTGGAGGCAGCATTATCGGGCACGGGCCAGTAGATGGTCAGCTTGTCGTTATCGCCCATGGTGACCACGGCGTTGCCGTTCTCAGTGTCCACCAGATCCAGATAGGCCAGCTCATAGGTGGCATTGGAGAGGCTGTCACTGATGTGGTCAATGGCATCCTCGCCCATGGCGGCGTTGAAGGTGCCACTGTTAGACACCTTATCCACCAGCAGCTGCACGCGGTCGGCATTCTCCTCGACGGGGATTTTAACCTCGCTGTTGTTGACGAAGTAGGTCACGCTGTCATTGTCAACGGCAGTAATGCTGTTATCGACCAGGTCCTCGCCAGTAGCAGCTTCGGCGATCTCTGTGGTGTTCGTCTCAGGATCCTGATTCACGACACTGCGCACGGTGAGAGTGCCGGGCTCAATCTTGATGTTGCAGGTGATGGACTCTTCGCCTACGGTAAACACGGCCTTGATCTCGCTCTGGTCCAGTTCACCGGGATTGATGGTCATGGTGTAGGTGGCGGAGACAGTGTTTTCGTTCATCTCAAGAATGGCATCGCTGGTAACCTCATTGCCCTCGCTGTCCGTGAACAGCAGACGGACGGGAGGGGTATCCGTAATGGGTTCCAGGGAGTAGACGTTACGCTGCGGGCTCGTGGAGTAGATGCCCACATAGTGCAGCGCCCAGGTGCGGGTCACCAGAGTTTCGTCAGCACCCATGCTGTACGTAAAGGTGAGCTTGTCGCTCAAATCGGTGCCGTCGTTGATGCCATGATTACGCAGCCAAGTCATTACATCAGCGGGCAGCTCAATGTGATAGCCAGGCTCGGGCAGTCCGCTGGTCTCAGTGCCGCTGATGACGTCTCCGTCTTCGTCCGTCACGCCGCTGTATCCAGCGCCGCCGGTATAGACGGTAATGTCAGCGGGGGTGATGGTGACATCTCCTGTCCAGACAGTCTCGGTGTCACCGCCAGGGCCGCCGTCCTCACCGCCATCTACGGCAACACGATTGACGATGCTGCCATTGTTCACGTCCGCTTCGGTAACAGTGTACTGATAGGTAATGGTAGCAGTGTCACCACTCTTGATACTCGCAACGGTAATCGAGCCGTTGCTCACTGTGGCCTGCTCACCGTCAACGCAGACCGTAGCGGCCACAGTTTCATTCAACCACATCCCGTCAGACACAGCTACGTTGGTTAACGGCTGATCGCTGGTATTTTTCATCGTGACAGTATAGGTGATCGTTTCGCCAGCTTTGGCTGAAGTCTTATCCGCGACCTTGTTGACCTCCAGGTTGGGGTTCTTTACAGGGTTCTCGGTATCAGCTGTAGGATCTGTGGTCGGGTCCACACGTATTTCCTTATCCACTGTGCAGGCATTTCTTAAAGTCAGACCGACTTCCTTTTCAGTAACAGTGTAATAGGCGTAGAAGGTGGCAGTGCCGTTGGCGGGGACCGTAAACGATGGCAGCGGATTAAAAGAAAGCTCGTTCCCGTCCGAATCAGTTACAGTGGGTACTATTGGATGATACGAATCCCCACGAGCTTCCAACATGTCGCGCATCCAAAGGGTCTGCGGTTCAGCACTATCATTGTAAACAGTGATAGTCCAGGTCAGTTCGTCGCCAGGATAGAGGGTTATGCCAGTGAGATCACCCGGAATTTCCTCGGAATTCCGCACAACCTTGGTAAGCACCTTATCTATAGAGAAGGTGTCGACATAGCCCCATACTCCGTAAATATCGATAGATAGCTGCCCATTATCCGCGTTGGCCGCTCCAGGGTCGATGGTAAAGGTGTCACCGGCGTGCAAAAGGGCGGGAATGTCTGTATCGTTTGGCTTATAGATTTTGTCGGGTTCTGTGCTGCTCCAGCCCAGCAGGGTAATTTCCCGGCCATGCCCGTCAGTATAATTTCCAGGATGAAACTTGCCACCGATCTGCTCATTTGGCAGCACGGTATAGATTTCACCAGAGGCCCAAGATTTGCGTTCGGCAATATCCGTCCAAGATGTGGCGTTGTTCCGGTAGTAGTGATTGTACGTCACATCATACAGCAGATATACTTTAGAGACACCATTAGCGTCGGGGGCCTCTACACGGATATCAACGCCGTTAAAGCCGTGGAGGACACCAGGACGACCATCCTCGCCTACAATCCAGATCGTGAGCTGGTCCACATCGTCCCAGGCAACATAGTTTTCTCCGCCGGGAATACCGTTCTTCACGATATAGTAGGCATTTCCAGCTCCCCAATCGTTATAAGGATTCTCCAGCAGCGTACCAACGTTCCCGGCCCTGAGTGTGATATCGGCCATGGTGTCACCATCCGAGGCATGGGCCTCGAAGATTTCCTTGACCACATCCAGATCGTTCATGATCCAGTACTCGGTGGCAATGTTGCCGCCAGAGGATTCCTCCTCGCCAGGGGTCTCCTCCTCGTCGTCGCTGTTTCCCGGGTCGACAGTACCGTCGTTATCGGCGACGACGCTGGCTGTGTTGACCAAATACTGAATGCCGTCCGCGTCGGCAACGGTTAACTCATCGGCAGTGAAGGTTCTGGATACATAGAAAGCGAGGGAAGTCTCACCGGTGGGAATCGTGCCGGTGAAAGTATCTGTGCCTGCGGTAATAGAGATACCTTCAACGGGGACAAGTTCGGCGCCAGCATCCGTGACGGTGAACTGGACGCCTTCCTTACCGGTAACGGTGATCTTATACAGCAGCTTCACGCTCCCGCTTTCTAGGATAGTCACCTTCCCATTTTCGGGATAATCATAGCTGCCCGTAATGCCGGCCGCACTGGCTTCCTCGGCTCCGGTCACAAGGGCCTTGTCAAAGCCGATGATGTCGTAGCTGGGGATGACCGGCTGCTC
>UMIY01036454.1_pt1 | contig 17550 bp, 15 predicted proteins | sample 1965921 | NCBI WGS metagenome assembly UMIY01 (sample SAMEA4836134, study PRJEB28245) | human gut metagenome | biome: gut microbiome; material: fecal sample | place: Denmark | collected 2008
GCCGCAGATTTTGAAAAAAGTCTGCGGCTTTTCTTTTTGCCGAAAAACCGAAAGGAGGCGACAGCCTATGTACTTCACTTCCGGCAGCGACCGGGCGTTTGAACAGCTCATGCAGCAGAGGCCGGGAGCAGATCACTTTGACAGCGGCGATGCCGGAGCGCCGGAGGACTGCGGCGACTGCCGTTTTTACCGCCCCGACTGGAAATATCAGTTTTGCGTTTACGCAGAGTGCCCTTACCAGCCGGGCAAGCTCACCGCCCTTGACGCGGTGAAATTTCGAGTGAAAGGAGTTGACGAAGAAATGGCAGTTTTTCGCGTGGAGAAAAATCGGGGCTACACGGTGATGTCCAACCACCACCTGCGGAACAAAGACCTGTCCCTGAAAGCCAAGGGGCTGCTTTCGCAAATGCTGTCCCTGCCGGAAGATTGGGACTATACGCTGAAAGGCTTGTCCCTTATCAACCGGGAAAGCATCGACGCCATACGGACGGCGGTGTGGGAACTGGAAAAGGCTGGGTATATCACCCGCCAGCAGAACCGGGACGGCAAAGGCAAGATGGCCGACATGGTTTATACCATCTACGAACAGCCGCAGCCCCGGCCAGAGGAAGAGGATGAAGAACAGCCGGGATTGGAAAACCCGGTGTTGGAAAATCCAACATCGGATAATCCAACGTCGGAAAACCCGGTATCGGGAAATCCAATGCAATTAAATAAAGATATACCAAGTAAAGAAAAATCAAATACTGATCTATCAAGTACCCAATCCATTCCTATCCTTTCCCCAAACCCCTCTCCTGCGGAGGGCAAGGCGGCACAGCCGCCGGAACGGAAGCGAAAGGATGCGAATGAGGCATACCGGGTGTATGAGGAAATCATCAAGGACAATATCAGCTATGACATTCTGAAAGCCGATCTGCCCTATGACGGCGACCGTCTGGACGAGATTGTAGACCTGATCCTTGAAACCGTCTGCACCCGGCGCAAGACCATCCGTGTTGCCGGTGACGACTATCCGGCGGAGCTGGTGAAATCCAAGTTTATGAAGCTGGACAGCGAACACATCCGCTTTGTGCTGGATTGCCTGAACAAGAACACCACGGAAATCCGAAACATCAAGCAGTATCTACGGGCGGCGCTGTTCAACGCTCCGTCCACGATTGGGAATTACTATTCTTCCCTTGTGGCCCATGATATGGCGACCGGGAAAATCTGAAAGGAGGACGGCCCTATGAAACAGGGTGCATTGATCTTTGATGAGCAGGCAGACCGCTACGACATCCGCTTTGACCTTACGGACTACTACGGCGGGCTGCACTGTGGAGAAACCTTTGACGTGATGGTGGGCGGCAGGTGGAAGCCCACCCGCATTGAAATGGCCGAGGACTGGTATCTGGTGGGCATCCGCGCCGACGACCTTTCCGGCCTGCGGGTGCGGATTTAAGCCATCCCGCCGCCTGCCTGCTGGACTTCCAAAGGAGGGATAGCAGTTGCAGGAAGAAGTAGACCAGAAAACCATAGCGTTAGCGATGAAAACCGGGAAGCTGACCGGCCAAGTGTTGCAGGCGGCCATGAAGAAATTTCTGGCCGCCCGGCAAAAGGGCAAAACCAAGCTGCACCACGGCCAACAAAGCCTGCGGCAGCTCAAAAAGGACGGTTCGGCACTCTCTAACATCGAGATCACCGACGCGAATATTGGCCTGTTCCGGCCCTGCGCCAAGAAATACGATATTGACTACACGCTGCGGAAAGACAGTTCCACCCACCCGCCGCGCTATATCGTGATTTTCAAGACCAAGCAGGCCGACAATCTGGAACAGGCGTTCAAGGAGTTTACCGCCAAGAAGCTGAACCGGGAGGAACGGCCCTCTATCCGCAAGGCCCTGTCTGCCCTGAAACAAAAAGCTGCGGCCAAGACCCAGCAGCGGGCCAAGGAGAAAGTCAAGGAAAGGGGGCTGTCGTTATGAAGCCAGAGGTAAAGAAGCTGATCCTGTCCAATCTCCCGTACCTGATTTTCGTTTATCTGTTTGGGAAGCTGGGGCAGGCATACCGGCTGGCGGCAGGTGTGGACTTGTCGGAAAAGCTGCTGCATTTCATGGACGGCTGTTCGGCGGCCTTTGCCAATGCCGCCCCCAGCATCCACCCCTTTGACCTGCTGATCGGCGTCGCCGGTGCCACTGCCCTGCGGCTGATGGTGTATTTCAAGGGGAAAAATGCCAAGAAATACCGCAAAGGCGCGGAATATGGCAGCGCCCGTTGGGGAACGGCCAAAGATATTGCGCCGTACATCGACCCCAACTTTGACAACAACATCCTCTTGACGCAGACGGAACGGCTGACGATGAATAACCGTCCGAAAGACCCCAAAACGGCGAGGAATAAAAATGTGCTGGTTATCGGCGGTTCCGGCAGCGGCAAGACAAGGTTCTTCGTAAAGCCGAACTTGATGCAATGCGTGTCCAAGGACTACCCGACCTCATTTGTGATAACCGACCCCAAGGGCAGTCTGATCGGTGAGGTGGGCCAGCTTCTTGTCCGCAGCGGCTACCGGGTGAAAGTGCTGAATACCATTAACTTTTCCAAGAGTATGCGCTATAACCCCTTCCGCTACATTCACAGCGAGAAAGACATTTTGAAGCTGGTAAACACGCTGATTTGCAACACCAAGGGCGAGGGCGAAAAGAGCGCCGAGGATTTTTGGGTCAAATCGGAACGGCTTTTGTATTCGGCCCTGATCGGCTATATCTGGTACGAAGCGCCGGACGAGGAAATGAACTTCACGACGTTACTTGAGATGATAAATGCGTCGGAGGCCCGCGAGGACGACCCGGAATTTCAATCCCCGGTAGACCAGATGTTTGAACGGCTGGAAGCAAAAGACCCGGATCACTTCGCTGTCAGACAGTATAAAAAATTTCTCTTATCCGCTGGCAAGACCCGTTCCTCTATCCTGATTAGCTGCGGCGCACGTTTAGCGCCCTTTGACATCCGCGAGGTGCGGGAGCTGATGGAGGACGACGAGCTGGAACTTGACACCATCGGGGACGAGAAAACGGCGCTGTTCCTCATAATGAGCGACACAGACACCACGTTTAATTTTATTCTGGCAATGGTACAGAGCCAGCTTATCAACCTGCTTTGCGACCGTGCCGATGATAAATACGGCGGGCGGCTGCCCGTCCATGTTCGGATGATACTGGACGAGTTTGCAAACATAGGCCAGATACCGAATTTCGATAAATTGATCGCAGAGCGACACGTTTCCAGTGGAAAAGGCTGGACACCTACGCTGCTTGCTGCGTAGGGAGAACTCTATCTGTGACGGCCAGAATGACGGGGTAACGCCCTGAAATGGCCGCCTTAATCTACGGCTGGCGGCAGCCCATTACGCGGGGGTGCGGTCAGAAGCCCGTTGAAGTCGGCACAAGCCGGAGGTCTGTATCTGCCCACGGCCAGTATGCAAAACGCGGACGAACCGCCGAATAACCACCGTTTTCTGTGTGGCCGAGTAAAGTTGCGGTTATGAAAGGCCATAGTGCTTTACAGGAGCATTTCAGCGGGAAAAGGTGCTGGCGGGGCCTAAAGGCAGATGATTTTAGATAGCGGATAGGGAACGTGGTAAGCCTGTCACGGCGAGGGCGCGTAAGCCCCATGACCCGGAGCCGGAAATAAGATGGACACATACGAAACCGGCATAGGCAGGTGAAAGCGCAATCACAGTACCGATGATGGCGTGGAAACACGCCGGAGGGATAGGTTGCAGTCACGGCATGGCTGCCGTGATGGAACGCCGTATGCGGTGAAAGCCGCTTGTACGGTGTGGGCCGGGGGAAAATCCCGTGAGGATTACCTATCGGCATACCATCCGAAGCCGGGAAATCTCGGCATCTATTATTCTGCAAAGCCAATCGCAGCTAAAGGCAATTTACCGCGACGCGGGAGAAATCATTTCCGACAACTGCGATTGTACGCTTTTCCTTAGTGGGCGAGGCAAGAACGCCAAGGAGATCGCTGACGTGCTGGGCAAAGAAACCATCGACAGCTACAATCAGAGCGAGAACCGGGGCGCACAAACTTCCCACGGACTTAATTACCAGAAATTAGGAAAGGAGTTGATGTCACAGGACGAAATTGCAACGATGGACGGAGGCAAGTGTATTTTACAGGTGCGCGGGGTAAGGCCGTTTTTCAGTGAGAAATACGATATTACCCGCCATCCCCGGTATAAATACCTCTCGGATGCCGATAAGAAGAACACGTTTGATGTGGACAGATATTTGTCGTCCATGCGCCGGAAAAAACAGCGCGTGGTATCAGAGGCAGAAACCTTTGAGCTTTACGATATTGACCTGTCGGACGAAGATTTAGCCGCTGAATGAAGCGGCCTTTTTCATGCAATCAATCAAATTTGTTCGCCGGATACCGGCAGAAAGTGAGGACTATATGGAATTTTTCAATAGCGCAGTTGATACTTTGCAGACTATCGTGATCGGCCTCGGCGGTGCCCTCTGTGTGTGGGGCGGCGTGAACTTGCTGGAAGGTTATGGGCAGGATAACCCGGCATCCAAATCGCAGGGTGTCAAACAGTTGGTCGCGGGCGGCGGTGTGGCCCTGATTGGCCTGACCCTCGTTCCCCTGCTGTCCGGGCTGCTGGGCTGATGGCCCCGGCCCTGTCCGAACCGTAACCACTGACACGACATGAAACCTGAAATAATCCCCGCCGCGCCCTCTCGGAACCGGGAGGGCGCGGGAAAGGAGGTGTACCCGCATGATAGGCGATCTCATTGGGGAATGGATCAAAGGCATTTTAATTGACGGCATTATGGGCAACCTCTCCGGCCTGTTCAACACGGTCAATACGAAAGTCGGGGAAATCGCTTCCGACGTGGGGGCGACGCCGCAGGACTGGAACGGCGGCATTTTTAGTATGCTGCAATCCCTGTCCGAAACGGTGATTGTCCCCATTGCTGCGGCCATCCTTGCCCTTGTCATGTGCTATGAGCTGATTGAAATGATCGTCGAGAAAAACAATATGCACGACTTCGACAGCTCTATGTTCTTCCGCTGGATGTTCAAATCTGCTTTTGCCATCCTCATTGTGACAAACACATGGAATATCGTCATGGGCGTATTTGACGCCACCCAAGCCGTCGTCAACCAGAGCGCCGGGGTAATCATCGGGGAAACCAGCATCGACTTTGACACGCTGCTGCCCGATCTGGAAAGCCGCCTTGAAGCAATGGACATCGGGCCGTTGCTGGGCCTATGGTTCCAGACCCTTGTTGTGGGGCTGACGATGAACATTCTATCCATCTGCATTTTCCTTGTGACCTACGGGAGAATGATTGAAATATATACCGTGACTGCGCTGGGGCCGATCCCCCTTGCCACGCTGGGCAATGCCGAATGGCGCGGCATGGGCCAAAACTATCTGAAATCCCTGCTGGCGCTGGGCTTCCAAGCATTTCTGATTATGGTTGTTGTCGGCATCTATGCGGTGCTGATACAGGACATCGGGACAGCGGAGGATATTTCCGGCGCGATTTGGGGCTGTATGGGCTACACCGTGCTTTTGTGCTTCTGCCTGTTTAAGACGGGAAGCATAAGCAAAGCAGTTTTCACAGCCCATTGACGTTGAAATTTTTACGCAGGAGGAAAAAGACTTATCGAAGAACCGCAGAAATATCACATCATATACGCCGATCCGCCGTGGCGGTATGAATGTAAACGAACAGGGGCGGCGGAGCATCACTATCCCACCATGAGCATTGACGAGCTGTGCGCCCTGCCGGTGGAACGGCTGGCAGAAAAAGACTGCCTGCTGTTTTTGTGGGCCACGTTCCCGCAGCTCCCGGAGGCATTGCAGCTTATTAAGGCATGGGGCTTTACGTTCAAGACCGTGGCCTTTGTCTGGCTGAAACGGAACAAGAAAAGCCCTACATGGTTTTACGGGCTGGGCTACTGGACACGGGGCAATGCGGAAATCTGCCTGCTTGCCAAACGCGGCAAGCCCAAACGCCACAGCGCCGGTGTCCACCAGTTCATTATCTCCCCGGTGGAGGAACACAGCAAAAAGCCGGACGTGACCCGTGACAAGATCGTGGAGCTGGCGGGCGACCTCTCCCGCGTGGAGCTGTTTGCCCGGCAGAAAACGCCGGGCTGGGATGTGTGGGGCAACGAGGTAACAAGCGACCTGACCCTGACCTGATTTTTGAAAGAAACGAGGTGATTTGATTGGCTTATGTGACTGTCCCCAAGGATTTAACCCGTGTGAAATCCAAGGTGGTACTCGGACTGACGAAACGACAACTGATCTGTTTTGGCGGTGCGCTTCTTATCGGCGTCCCGCTTTTTTTATTGATCCGGGGCCGCGTCCCCACCAGCGCCGCCGCGCTGATTATGGTATTCGCCATGCTCCCCGGCTTTCTGCTGGCCCTGTACGAACGCCACGGCCAGCCTCTTGAAGTGGTAGTCTGGCAGATTATCCAGTGCAGCTTCATCCAGCCAAAGGAACGGCCCTACCAGACCAATAACGCTTACTCTGCCCTGATCCGGCAGCACCAAATGGAAAAGGAGGTAAATGCCATTGTCCAAAAAGCAAAAGCAAGAGGCGCAGGCAAAGACGCCGGTAAAGCTCACCCGCGCCGAAAAGAAAGAGATACAGGCCATCATCCGCAAGTATAAAGGCGACGGCAAGCCTCATTCGGCGCAGGACAGCATCCCTTATGAGGCTATGTATCAGGACGGTGTGTGCCGGGTAACGGCAAACACGTTTTCCAAGTGCATTGAATTTATGGACATCAGCTATCAGTTGGCGCAGGCAGACACGAAAACCGCTGTCTTTGAAAACCTGTGCGACCTCTACAACTATCTGGACGCTTCCATCCACGTCCAGTTTTCTTTTGTCAACCGCAAGATCGACCCCAAGCAGTACGCCAAGAGCTTTGAGATCAAGGCGCAGGGGGACGACTTCGACGACATCCGGGCCGAGTACACCGGCATCCTGCAAGACCAGCTTGTGAAAGGCAACAACGGCCTGCAAAAGCGCAAGTTCCTGACGTTCACCATTGAGGCCGACAACCTGAAAATGGCCCGCGCAAGGCTTCGCCGCATTGAAACCGACCTCTTAGGCTATTTCAAGAGCATGAGCGCCGTTGCATGGGTGCTGGACGCAAAAGAACGGCTGGAAGTCATGCACAGCATCTTCCACCCGGACGGGGAACCGTTTCATTTTGATTGGAAGTGGCTTGCCCCGTCGGGGCTTTCCAGCAAGGATTTCATTGCCCCGTCCTCGTTCCGCTTTGGCAATGCCCGGATGTTCGGTCTGGGCGGCAAGTACGGGGCCGTGAGCTTTTTGCAAATCCTCTCCCCGGAGCTGTCGGACGAAATGCTGGCCGACTTCCTGAACACGGAAAACGGCATCGTCGTCAATCTCCATGTGCAGGCCATCGACCAAGGCGAGGCCATTAAAACCGTCAAGCGGAAAATCACCGACCTTGACGCCATGAAGATACAGGAACAGAAACGGGCCGTCCGCAGCGGTTATGACATGGACATTCTTCCCAGCGACCTTGCCACCTATGGACAGGACGCGAAAGAGCTTTTGAAAACCCTGCAAAGCCGCAATGAACGGATGTTCCAGATCACCTTTCTGGTTTTGAATACCGCCGACACCCGGCAGAAGTTGGAGAACGAAATCTTCTGGGCCTCTGGCGTGGCGCAGAAATACAACAATTCCCTTGTCCGGCTGGACTACCAGCAGGAACAGGGCCTTATGAGCAGCCTGCCGCTGGGGGCCAGCCACATCAGGATCGAGCGTTCCCTTACCACTTCCGCCGTGGCCGTGTTCGTGCCGTTTGTGACGCAGGAGTTGTTTCAAGGCGGAAATGCCATGTATTACGGCATCAATGCCAAGACCGGCAACATGATTATGCTGGACAGGAAGCGGGCGCGCTGTCCCAACGGATTGAAGCTGGGGACGCCCGGCAGCGGCAAGTCCATGAGCTGTAAATCCGAGATTTTGAGCGTGTTCCTCTGTACGCAGGACGACGTGTATATCTGTGACCCGGAGGCCGAATATTACCCCCTTGTGCAGCGGCTTCATGGGCAGGTGGTAAAGCTGTCACCCACCAGCAAATCCTATGTGAACCCGCTGGACATCAACCTGAATTATTCGGAGGATGAAAGCCCGCTGGCCTTAAAATCCGACTTTGTGCTGTCGTTCTGTGAGCTTGTCATGGGCGGCAAGAACGGGCTGGAAGCCATTGAAAAGACGGTGATTGACCGCGCTGTGCAGGTGATCTACCGGCCTTATCTGGCAGACCCACGCCCGGAGAATATGCCGATCCTGTCCGATCTCCACGCGGCGCTTGTGGCGCAGCATATCCCGGAGGCCGACCGGGTGGCGCAGGCCCTTGACCTGTATGTGAATGGTTCTCTGAACGTCTTTAACCACCGCACCAACGTCAATATCGAAAACCGCATCGTAGCTTTCGACATTAAGGAATTGGGCAAGCAACTTAAAAAGCTGGGGATGCTCATTGTCCAAGACCAGATTTGGGGCCGTGTGACGCAGAACCGCAGCCAAGGCAAGGCGACGTGGTACTTCTGCGACGAGTTCCATTTGCTTTTGCGGGAGGAACAGACGGCGGCCTTTTCCTGCGAGATTTGGAAGCGGTTCCGAAAATGGGGCGGCGTTCCGACAGGGGCCACGCAGAACGTGAAAGACCTGCTTTCTTCCCCGGAGATTGAAAACATTTTGGAGAACAGCGACTTCATCTGCCTGCTCAATCAGGCGTCCGGCGACCGAAAAATCCTTGCGGAACGTCTGAACATTTCCCCGCAGCAGCTACGGTATGTGGACAATTCGGAACCCGGCGAGGGGCTTTTGATTTACGAAAATGTGATCCTGCCCTTTAAGAACCCCATCCCGCAGAACACCCAGCTTTACAGGATTATGACGACCCGCTTAGGCGAGGGGGCCACGGTATGAGGCGTGGGGCTGTAAAAGGAGGTGAACCACCGTGAAGCCACTGAAACCCCGTGACAAGGTAACGCAGCGCATGACCCGCGACGGGCTGACACTGGATAACCAGACCACCGGCGAGAGCGTCAACGTGTCCAGCCGGGAGGCCGAGCAGGAATATTCTGCCGCCGAGCCGGGCGGCGCTGCGGAAAAGGTACTGGAACGGGCCGGGGACATCCGCGACCGCCGCAAGGCGAAACGGGCGGCCAAGGACGCCGGGGACGTGGTAACGGAGGCAGGCGAAGCCCTGCACCGGCCATCTTCCCGGCTGCAATTTACCGCCGAGGAACGGGCTGACCCCCAGCTTTCCAAGTACATCCACAAGGCAGAGAAAAAGGCGGATAAACTGGACGCCGCCAAAGACGCGCTGCCGAAAAAGCGTGTTGTCACCACCGAAACCGTCTACGACGAGGCATCCGGCAGGGCCAGAACCAAGCTGCGTTTTGACAAGGTAGAGAAACCGGCCCCCAAGCTAAAGCCCAACCCCATGAGCCGCCCGGTTCAGGAAGCCGGGCTGTTCGTCCACGGCAAAATCCATGAAGTCGAGGGCGAAAACGTGGGCGTCGAGGGCGGCCACAAGGGGGAGGAACTTGCCGAACGGCAGGCGGGCAAGGCCATCCGCAGCGGCATCCGCCGCCACAAGCTCAAACCCTACCGGGCCGCAGCCAAGGCGGAACGAAAATCCATTGCCGCCAACGCCGAGTATATCTACCAGAAATCTTTGCGGGATAACCCGGAGCTGGCGCAGGCGGTGAGCAATCCCGTTTCCCGGTTCTGGCAGAAACAGAAAATCAAGCGTGACTACGCCAGAGCAGCGAGGGCCGCAGGCCAGACGGCACAGGGCGCGGCGGGAGCCGCCACCAAGACGGCGCAGGCCAGCGCCGCAGCCGCCAAGAAAGCCGCCCAAAAAAGTGAAAAGGCCGCGTCCTTTGTGGCACGCCACTGGAAAGGGGCGCTGCTGATCGGCGGCGTGGGCCTCATGCTCCTGCTGATTATGGGCGGCCTGCAATCCTGCACCGCCATGTTTGGGAGCGCCGGGACGGGGCTTGCGGCCACGTCCTATCTGTCTGAGGACGACGATATGCTGGGGGCCGAAGCCGCCTACGCGGATTTGGAGGCTGACTTGCAGCATGAGCTTGACAACTATGAAACCTTACACCCCGGCTATGACGAATACCGCTATGATCTGGACGACATCAGCCATGACCCCTATGTGCTGACTTCCATCCTGTCGGCGCTTCATGGCGGGGCCTATACGCTGGATGAAGTACAGGGCGACCTTGACCGGCTGTTTGGGCTGCAATACACCCTGACGCAGACCATCGAAACGGAAACCCGCTACCGCACGGAAACCCGGACGGGGATGCGCACCGTCACCGACCCGGAAACCGGCGAAACCACCACGGAGGAATACGAGTACGAGGTGGAAGTGCCGTACACCTATTACATCTGCAACGTGGAGCTGGTAAACAACGACCTGTCCCACCTGCCCGTTTCCATTATGAACGAGGAACAGTTGAGCTTGTATGCCGCCTATATGCAGACGCTGGGAAACCGGCCCGATTTGTTCCCAAGCGGCAGCTATCCCAATGCTTCCACCGTCAAGGAGCCGACCTACTATGAAATCCCGCCGGAGGCTTTGGAGGATGAAACCTTTGCGGCCATGATTGCGGAGGCAGATAAATACGTCGGCTATCCCTATGTGTGGGGCGGTTCCAGCCCGTCTACTTCCTTTGATTGCAGCGGATTTATTTCATGGGTAATCAATCACAGTGGATGGAACGTGGGACGCCTGACGGCGCAGGGCCTTTACAATATCTGCACCCCTGTCACGGCGGAGCAGGCCAAGCCCGGCGACCTTGTATTTTTTGTTGGCACCTACGACACCCCCGGCGTGTCCCACGTCGGGCTGTATGTGGGCAATTCTGTGATGTTGCATTGCGGCGACCCCATCAGTTACACCAACTTAAATTCAAGCTATTGGCAACAGCATTTTTACTGCTACGGGCGTCTGCCTTGACGCCAGAAAGGAGCGTTTTTCTATGGCAACCAACAAACTTGACCGTATCGAACGGGATATTCAGAAAACCAAGACCAAGATCGCGGAGCTGCAAAAGCAGCTTCGGGAGCTGGAAGCGGCAAAGACCGAACAGGAAAATTTGCAGATCGTCCAGCTTGTGCGGGGCTTGAACATGACGCCGGAAGAATTTGCCGCCTTTGTGCGCGGCGGCGCGTTGCAGGCACCCCCGGCCCCGCAGCCGGATTTTGAACAGGACGAACAGGAGGACAACGCCGATGAAGAATAAGTTTTTCCGCACCTTTGCCGTGACGCTGGCCGCTGTGCTGTGCCTCACGGCCTTTTCCACCACCGCCTTTGCCGGGGGCGCTGACCCTGACCCGGCACCGCTGCCGGAGGAAACAGGAACTCCCACCACCGGCGGCATTGAGCTGGACACCGAGGACGCCGAGGGCGAAAACAATACGTCCAGAACCACCGAGGACACCGAAAATACCGAGGACAAGGAAAGCACCGGCACGGCGGAAACCATGACCGACGAGGAAATGGCCGCCCTGCTTTCTTCCCTGCTGGGATCGCAGGTGGATGTCACTGTCACCGACGAGGGCATCCGGCTCACCAATAAGGACAATGGCACCCCCAATCAGACCGGCACTGTCGTCACCAACGGCGGAAACTTAAACGTCCGCACCGGCGCGGGGACAGACAACCAAGCCTTTACCCAGCTTCCCAATGGAACGCAGGTGGAAGTGATCGGCACCGAGGATAACGGCTGGGTGAAAATTCTCCTGCCGGAGCGCGAGGGCTACGTCTGCGGCGACTATCTGACCGTGAGCGACACCGCCACCGGCGACGGGGATTTTTCCCTTACCCTGAATGGGGACGAACTTTCCGCCCTGCTGGAACAGTTTGGCGGATCAGTTGGCGGCAGCGCCGCCCTGACCCCGGACGGGAACCTGTCGCTGATCGACGACATCGGAACCACCGGCGGCAAGCAGTTTATCACGCTGCAAACCAAGGCAGGCAACACCTTTTATTTGATTATTGACCGGGACGACGAGGGCAAGGAAACCGTGCATTTCCTCAACCAAGTGGACGAAGCCGACCTGATGGCCTTGACCGAGGACGGCGAAACTGCCCCGGCGACCTGTACCTGTACGGAGAAATGCGAGGCCGGGGCCGTCAACACCGCCTGCCCGGTATGCAAGGACAATCTCACTGCCTGCGTGGGCGCAGCGCCGGAAGCCGAGGAACCGGCAGAAGCTACCGAGCCGGAGGAAGAAGCCGGGAACAGCATGGGCGGTTTGATTGTGTTCCTTGTGGTGCTGCTCATTGGCGGCGGTGCGGCCCTTTACTTCTTCAAGTTTAAGAAGCCGAAAGCCGATACCAAGGGCAATGACGATCTGGACGAATACGACTTCGGGGAGGACGAGGACGACGACGAGGACGAACCGGCCCCGGAGGTGGACGACGACACCGGCGAGGAAGATAATGTAAGCCAAACGGAAAGCTATAAGGAATGAGTTTGCGAAAAAGAGGCACTGCTTAAAATAGCAATGCCTCTTTCAAATTTACAATTTAGCGTTTAAGGATTTTAACAAACTAAGGCCAAGATCAAACACCCAGTCAAACGATTCGCTTTCATATTCTTTGAGTTGGCTATGAACCGCTTTGTTTAAGATGCCAATAAGGTCAAATATGATAGCGCGTTCGTTATCATTGATAAGTTGGTGTTGGCTAAGAACTTTTGCCATTTGTCCAATACCAGTACGAGAAGTATCTAATTGATTGGCTTCGGCTATTCTTCGTAATGTACTTTCAATTTCAATACGCAATCCAGCTAACGCTAATTTGGGATCGTTATATCTTAACCCATAGAAAGTGTATTTTTCATTATCCGTTGCGTCACTTTTTAATATACCTGCCTCACTTGCTTTTTTATCTATTTCTTTTTTCTGCTCTTTGCCAACAAGCTCGACTTTACCAAGCCCACTGATTTCCAATGTTTTTATATATTGGATAAACCACGGAACGAAAGCGAGTATGAGAAGAATGATGGAAGTAGTATCAATATTCCATTCTGGCTTAACAATTCTCGCGATAAAAACAGCAATAAAGACAAGGGATGTAATTATCTTAAAGACCATACCTACCACCTCATAAATACGATTATACAACACAAATCGAAAAGAAACAATGAAAGGAGTGCTTATTATGCAGCTTGTAATTGCAGAGAAACCGAGCGTCGCCCGCAGCATTGCGGGCGTGATCGGAGCCAACAAGAAACAGGACGGCTACATGGAGGGGAACGGTTATCTGGTGAGCTGGTGCATCGGCCACCTTGTTTCCCTTGCCGACGCCGGGGCCTATGACCCCCGCTATAAGAAATGGGCCTATGACGACCTGCCGATTTTGCCGCAGGAATGGCAGTATATCATCCCGGACGAAAAGAAAAAGCAGTTTGACATCCTGCGTTCTTTGATGGAGCGCCCCGACGTGGACGGCCTTGTGTGCGCTACCGACGCCGGACGCGAGGGGGAGTTGATTTTCCGTTTCGTCTACCAGATGGCGGGCTGCAAAAAGCCGTTCAAGCGGCTGTGGATTTCCAGCATGGAGGACGCCGCCATCAGGGAGGGCTTTGCCCACCTGAAACCGGGGGCCGATTACGACAACCTGTATCAATCGGCCCTGTGCCGGGCGCAGGCTGATTGGCTGGTGGGGATCAACGCCACCCGGCTTTTCTCCATCCTCTACCACAAGACCCTGACCGTGGGCCGCGTCCAGACGCCGACCTTAAAAATGCTGGTTGACCGGGAGGCCAAGATCAGCGATTTTAAGAAAGAAAAATATCACATCGTCCATATCGCGGCGGGCGGCATGGAGGCGGCCAGTGACCGCGTTTCCAGTGCTGCCGACGCCGACGCCATCAAGACGGCCTGTGCAGGAGCGCAGGCCGTTTGTGTAACAGTGAAACGGGAGAAAAAGACGGAGCAGCCGCCCCGCCTCTTTGACCTCACGACGTTGCAGCGGGAGGCCAACCGCCTGTTTGGATTTACCGCCAAGCAGACCCTTGACTATGCCCAGCAGCTTTATGAAAAGAAGCTGCTGACCTATCCGCGAACTGACAGCCAGTACCTTACCGACGATATGCAGCCCACAGCGGAAAGCATTGTGTCCGGCCTGTGGCCCCTGCTTCCCTTTGCGGCGGGGCTGGACATTTCCCCGCAGTTTGGCCGGGTGCTGAACAGCAAAAGGGTGAGCGACCACCACGCCATCATCCCCACGATGGAGTTTGTGCAGAAAGGCTTTGACGGGCTGACCGAGGGGGAGAAAAAACTTCTCTCCCTTGTGTGCTGCAAGCTGCTGTGTGCTGTGGCCGCGCCCCATGTGTTTGAGGCCGTCACCGCCACATTCACCTGCGCCGGGAACGAGTTCACCGCCAAGGGCAAAACCATCCTGACGCCGGGCTGGAAAGAGATTGACCGCCGTTTCCGCGCTTCCTTTAAGGCCGACACCGACGAGGACGCGCCGGAGCTGGCGCGGGAGCTGCCGGAGCTGGCCGAGGGCCAGACCTTTGACAAGGTGGAGGCTTCCGTTACCGAGCATTTCACCACGCCCCCGAAGCCCTACACCGAGGACACGCTTCTGTCGGCTATGGAACGGGCCGGGGCCGAGGATATGCCGGAGGACGCCGAGCGCCAAGGTTTAGGAACCCCGGCCACCCGCGCTTCCATTCTGGAAAAGCTGGTACAGATGGGCTTTGTGGAACGGAAAGGCAAGCAGCTTCTTCCCACCAAGGACGGCCACAACCTTGCCTGCGTCCTGCCGGATGTGCTGACCTCTCCCCAGCTCACCGCTGAATGGGAAAATACGCTGACGGCCATTGCCAAGGGGGAAGCTGACCCGGACGGCTTTATGGCTGGCATTGAGGAAATGACGCGAGGCCTGATTTCCAGCTATTCGCAGATCAGCGAGGACGCGCAGAAATTGTTTCAGAAAGAGCGCGTGGCTATCGGCAAGTGTCCCCGCTGCGGCGAAGCCGTCTATGAGGGCAAAAAGAACTACTACTGCGGAAACCGGGCCTGCCAGTTTGTCATGTGGAAGAATGACCGATTTTTTGAGGAACGGGGCAAGGCGTTCACGCCGAAAATCGCCGCTGCATTGCTCAAAGACGGAAAGGCAAAGGTAAAGGGCCTGCGCTCCATGAAAACCGGGAAAACCTACGATGGGACGGTGCTTCTGGCCGATACGGGCGGGAAATACGTCAACTATCGCATTGAACGGAGGGACAAAAACTAAAAAAACTCTGGATAACCCCTGTCCCGGCTCCCCTGCCGGGACGGGGATTTTGTTTGGTGATGTGTATACCTAACGTCTATTTCAATTTGGCAAGTTTACAATTCCTCTATTCCCCCAAATATCTTGTCATGGTATAATAATGGTGACAAATTGGAATTTGTGAGGATTTTATTACTGGGAGGAAAAATGGCAGGACAGCATAACAAAATAATAAATGTAGCAGCCAGGAAAATACTCGCCCCCGAAGGTCTTTTCAGAGTGGGATCTTCACGAAGATGGATTGATGATAACGGGTATTTTGTAATACAGGTAGAATTTCAATCTGAGGCATACGAAAAGGGTTCTGCTTTGAATGTTGGTATTAGTTTTTTATGGGAAACAAGTCAAGGCGTAAATGAAACATTAGCATATATGTTTGGCTGCTCTGTAGATGAAGTGGGCTATGTATCATATGCAGGTGATGATGATGTCTTTGCGAAGAAAATGGAACATTTTGCAGAGGTTGCTCTGGAGAAAGTAAGGGAATACCGTCTGTTTAGTGATATGGATTATGCAAAAGAACAAATGGAAAGTCAACTTCATAACATACCGAAAGTGAGAAAAGGTTTTTGGGAAGTATATAATTTAGCGATGCTTTGTTTCCTGAAAAGAGATTTTGAAGAGGGAAAAGAATACTTTAATCGTTTTCTCCAGATACTCAAGGACTCCTTTTATGTAGGAGATTTGTATATCGAATGGCATGAAGAATTGTACAATCATTGTATTAAACAGCTTTGTCCTGCACTGGAATCCCAAGAAACAGCATATAAAATGGTGTGCGATATGATTGAGCGCAGAAGGAATTTCTTTTCCAGTAAACCTTCATATAAGAAATTAAAGAAAGAATTTACCTTGTGAGATTATCGTCAGAAAAACATTACAAAGCCTAAGTGATAAATCCTAATTTGTGGAGCTGCCCGTCATTGGGGTAATCTAGCCTGATCTTTCAAAACTGAATACCCGCCGCCCACCAGCGTCACCACCGAGCAGGAAATCTTTGAAAGGTTTCCTGCTTTTCTTATGCCATTTTTCAGAAAGGAGGGACAACAATGGAGTAAACAAAGTAATGTAGCAAGCATAGGAAGTGTAGCCACACTTCCGGCAAATCCCTGACCCGGCCAACCCTGCCGGGCCGGGGATTTTGCTTGTTGGGGCAATCCCCAAACCCGTGTTCCCATCCAGCAAGTTTACAAACTCATCTATTTTCAATGGAAAGCAGATGTTGTATAATTGAACTAATGGGAAATTTCTTTTTGCGGAGGTGATTTTATGCGCTGGTTTGAATTGATTTTTTTACTCATCGTAGGCATTTTGTTTTTCTGTTTAGGCTGGGAAATATGGAAAAAAGAAAAAATCTCTTTAATACACGATTACCACCATAAAAAGGTAAAAGACACAGATAAAAAAGCATATACAACAATAATGGGAAAATCCCTATTGACTATTGGCGTTGGAATTATACTGACAGGTGTCATTGATTTTATAACACATACCTTATATGGTTGGTGGATTTTTGGAATTGCTTTTTGTATAGGATTGATTATTATAATTTATGCACAAGTAAAATATAATCATGGACTATTTTGATAACTGAATATCAGCCGCCCACCGGCGGCACCACCGAGCAGGAAGTCTTTGAAAGGTTTCCTGCTTTTTTTATGCCATTTTTCAGAAAGGAGGGCTGCCGATGGCAAGTCTTAGGGACATGGTATCAGAGTATCAAGACGACCTGCGGAACGGCATTGCATGGCTGGCGTTTTGGCGTGAGGGCCGGAGCTGGCAGGCAGAGGCGTTTCACCTTGATCTGGACGACACTCTTTATCCAGAGGACAGGGCGCGGCTTGCAGAGATACAGGCCGCTGACCCACGGGCCGTTGTGGTGAACGGCTACTATTCCGGCTATCTGGGCGAGGAAATGAACGTGGCGGAGCTGGCCGCCGGTGTGCGCCACCACTACGACAACGGCCTGAACAACATTGCACCATTCATGGAGGCCCACAGCGACGAGCTGCCGCCGGATGTGTTGGAGGCAGCGCGGGAGAAAGCCCATGCTGCCGGACTGCCGTTCTATGAACGCCCCTACCGAGGGGACGACATCGACCCGTACACCTATGACGGCCACATGAGCATTGAGGACTACGAGTTGATGCAGAAATTGATGGAGCAAGAC
>UMIY01051346.1_pt1 | contig 17375 bp, 9 predicted proteins | sample 1965921 | NCBI WGS metagenome assembly UMIY01 (sample SAMEA4836134, study PRJEB28245) | human gut metagenome | biome: gut microbiome; material: fecal sample | place: Denmark | collected 2008
TAAAAGAGAAGGCCGGTTTTAGTGCCAATATTATCACCCGCTTAAAGCGGAATGAGTATGTTTCCATCGAAAGCATTGAGAAAATTTGCCGCGTGATGGAGTGCGGCGTGGACGATATTCTGGAGTTTGTTCCAGAGGAAAAGGAAGGGAAAGAAGTATGAGCCTGAGTGCCAATGTAAGTGAAAAAGCCGCCCTGATCTGGGCGATTGCAGATAAATTGACCGGCGTGTACAAGCCCCATGAATACGGCGAGGTGATCCTGCCCCTCACGGTGATCCGCCGCTTTGACTGTATTCTGGCCGATACCAAGGATGCGGTGCTGGAGAAGTTCGAGACCGTGAAGAATCTCCCCATGCGGGATGTGCTGCTTCGCAACGCCTCCGGCAAGGCGTTTTATAACACCAGCAAGTTCACCTTTGAGCGGCTGCTGGACGATCCGGACAACATCGAGGCCAACTTCCGGGACTACCTGAACGGCTTCTCGGAGAATGTTCAGGACATCCTGGAAAAGTTCAAGTTTGACGGACAGATCACCACCATGGCCAATAAGGGAATTCTCTATATTGTCATCAAGGAGTTCACCACTCCCAAGGCAAACCTGCACCCGGATGTGATTTCCAACCTGGAGATGGGCTACATCTTTGAGGAAATTATCCGCCGGTTCTCTGAGTCTCACAACGAGGACGCCGGACAGCACTATACCCCCAGAGAAGTGATCCAGCTGATGGTAAACATTCTGTTTTACGATGACAACGATATGCTGTCCGGGAACAATGTGGCGAAAACCATCTATGACCCGGCCTGCGGTACCGGCGGTATGCTGTCGGTGGCGGAGGAGTATTTGCATCAGCTCAACGCCTCCACCGAGCTGATGGCCTTTGGCCAGGAGCTGAACGACCAGACCTTTGCCATCTGCAAGGCGGATATGCTCATCAAGGGCAACAACGCCGACTTCATCAAGGACGGCAACACCCTGTCCGACGACCAGTTCGAGGGCCAGACCTTCGACTATGTGCTGTCCAATCCGCCCTTTGGCCGGGAGTGGAAGAACGAAAAAGCGGCGGTGGAAGCCGAGTCCAAGCGGGGCTTTGCCGGGCGGTTCGGCCCCGGCCTGCCTGCGGCCAGCGACGGGCAGATGCTGTTCCTGCTCACTGCTATTTCCAAAATGAAAGAACCCAAGGACGGCGGCAGCCGCATTGCCATCATCCACAACGGTTCGCCCCTCTTTACCGGCGACGCCGGCAGCGGCCCCTCCGAGATTCGCAAGTATATACTGGAGAATGATCTGCTGGAGGCCATCATCGCTCTGCCCAATGATATTTTCTACAATACCGGTATTGCCACCTATATCTGGGTGCTGTCCAACAAGAAGGCCGGGACCCGCCGGGAGGGTAAGGTGCAGCTCATCAACGCCAACGGTCTGTATGAAAAGCGCCGTAAGGCCCTGGGCAACAAACGCAACGACATCCCGGAGAGCGCCATCCAGGAGATCACCCGGTTGTACGGCGACTTTGTGAAGAGCGAGATCAGCAAGATTTTTGATAATTCTGACTTCGGATATACCAAGATTACGGTGGAGCGGCCCCTAAAGGACGAGAACGGCCAGCCGGTGCTCAAAAAGGGCAAGCCCCAGCCGGACACTGCCCTGCGGGATACAGAGAATGTGCCACTGAAAGAGGACATCCAGACCTACTTCGAGCGGGAAGTATTGCCCTTTGCGCCGGATGCCTGGATCGACGAGAAAAAGTCCAAGGTGGGCTACGAGATCCCCTTCACCCGGTATTTCTACAAGTATGAAGCCCCCAAGCCTTCGGCGGAGATTATGCAGGAGATTCTGGCCATTGAAGCGGAGATGGACGGCGCTCTGGCGGAGGTGTTTGGAGTATGAGGGAGATGAAAGACAGCGGGATTGAATGGATTGGAGAGATTCCGGCTGATTGGGAAGTTTCGAGAATAAAGCAGTTGTTCTCAGAAGTAAATGAACGATGCGAAAACGGCGAAAATTACACTCTGCTTTCTGTATCTGAATATTATGGAGTTGCTCCCAAAAGTGAAAGAATAAGCGATGATGATATGCTAACTCATGCAGAAACCCTGGATGGATATAAAATCTGCAAAGAAAATGATTTGGTAATGAACATTATGTTGGCGTGGAAAAGGGCTTTGGGCGTGAGCGAATATACCGGCATTGTTAGCCCGGCTTATTGCATCTATCGGGGAAAGCAAAATATGTATGCTAAATATTTTCATTACCTGTTCCGCACAGATGTGTATGCAAATCTTTTCAAACAATATTCAACTGGCATTATTGATTCTCGATTAAGATTGTATCCCGACAAATTTTTAGCTCTTAAGTGTCAAGTACCCCCCATAGATACGCAGCACCGCATCGCCGACTACCTCGACCGCAAGTGCAGTCAGATTGACGCTATCATTGCCCGGCAACAGGAAGTGATCGAGAAACTGAAAGCCTATAAACTGTCCGTTATCACCGAAGCCGTCACAAAAGGTCTGAATCCCGATGCGCCCATGAAGGACAGCGGGATCGATTTTATTAGAAGTATTCCAGAAACATGGAGGATTTGCAGGTTACGAAACATTGGAACATTGCAAAATGGGATTAGCAAGGGTGGAGAGTTTTTTGGACATGGGTTTCCATTTGTGAGTTATGGTGATGTTTATAGAAACTTCTCTTTGCCTGTACAAGTTGCAGGGCTAATTGATTCATCTGATGAGGAACGAAAAAATTATTCTGTTGAGTCAGGAGATATTTTCTTTACACGGACTTCGGAAACTATTGAAGAAGTTGGTTTCTCCTCTGTGTGTGAAGAAACCATTCCAGATGCAACCTTTGCAGGATTCCTAATTCGGGTAAGACCATTTACAGATGACCTAGTGTCAAAATTCTCAAAATATTATTTCAGAAGCAATCACCATAGATACTACTTGGTCAAGCAAATGAATCTTGTAACCAGAGCCAGTTTGGGTCAGGATTTACTTAAAAGTATGCCGGTTCTTGTACCGCCAAAAGACGAACAGATTAGCATTGCAGCATATTTGGATAAAAAGTGTGGTGCTATTGAGTCTTCAATAGAATATAAGCAAAGAGTTATCGAACGACTGACTTCTTATAAAAAATCCCTCATTTACGAGGTCGTGACCGGAAAGAAAGAGGTGTAAGGTTTGAAAAACCGCATCTTCAAAATCATAGTTTCTTGCCTTGCACTTACATCCATCTATTTCCTTCTGGACATAAATGATTTACCTGCCGGTATAGGAATTCATAGCGAAAAAATTAATTGGGATATTGCTTCGATTGTTATCGGTAACCTTGTAGTTATTGGTCTATACTTGATTACATTTAATCTGTTGGATTCCAGACAAATTAAAATGAGCAAAAACCAACGAGAAGTTGCCTTGCTTTTGATGTCCAAAACATATGAACAGTGTAAAGAATCTGTCTTGTTATTTGAACGTTTTGAAGTCCGAGAAAAAGCTGTGGAAAAGTGTGATTTTGACAAAGTGATTCACGAAGACAAACAGTTGCAATACTACCTCGACTTCCCATTCGAGTTTCATGAACAGATTGTCGAATTTGCTTCTACCGGAATAATTTCTAAAAAAGAATTTTCCGATTACTTGGAGTTGCGAGAGGCCTTTAGAAAACATATCAACATTAGGATTATGTTTTTTGACCGAGAGGACTTGCCCAATTCTACAAAGAAAGAGTTTTTGGAAACTTATGAAAGGGTTACCAACTTCCTGAATAGAGGTGAAAATAGTGGCCGATTTTGACATAAAAGAAAAACGTTTCGAGCAGGATATTGAGGAATACCTACTTGCCCACGGTGGTTATCAGAAGGGCAACCCCGCCGCCTTCAACCGGGAAAAGGCGCTGGACCCCAGCACCTTCCTCACCTTCATCCGGACCAGCCAGCCCAAGCAGTGGGAGCGGTTTGAAAAGATCTACGGCTCTGATAGCGAGCGGCAGCTCATTGAACGTTTTTGCCGGGAAGTGAAGATGGTAGGTCTGCTGAAAGTGCTACGCCAGGGCTTCACCGACCGGGGCATCAAGTTCCGGGCCGTGTTCTGGAAGCCGGAGACCTCTATCAACGAGACCAGCCAGGCCCAGTATGCCGCCAATATCCTCCACTGCACCCGGCAGCTTCACTATTCCCTGAGCAACGAAAACAGCATTGATATTGTCCTGTTCCTCAACGGTATCCCGGTGGTGTCCATGGAACTGAAATGTCAGTTTACCGGCCAGGACACCACCAACGCCATCCAGCAGTACAAGTTCGACCGAGCGGGGAAGGACGCTATCTTTGAGTTCAAAAACCGGGTACTGGTCCACTTTGCCGTGGATCTGACCAATGTGTACATGACCACCCGGCTGGAAGGGGAGAAAACCTATTTCCTGCCCTTCAACCAGGGCAGCAACGGGGCCGGAAATGTGGGCGGCAAGGGCAATCCCATCAACCCGGACGGCTACGACACCGCCTACCTGTGGGAGAATGTGCTGTGTAAGGACCGCCTGCTGGAGATTTTACATAAATACCTCCACTTGCAGCAGGAGAAGGACGAAAAGACCGGCGAAGTGAAGTCCGAGCGGATGATCTTCCCCCGGTATCACCAGCTGGATGTGGTGACCAAGCTGCTGGCCGATGTAAAAGCCAACGGCTCTGGCAAGAACTATCTCATTCAGCACAGCGCCGGTTCCGGCAAGTCCAACTCCATCGCCTGGCTGGCCCACCGGCTCACCGGCCTGCACGATAAACACGACGAGAAGATCTTCCAGTCTGTCATCATTGTCACCGACCGCCGGGTGCTGGACAGCCAGCTACAAAATACCGTTTACCAGTTCGATCATGTGGCGGGCGTAGTGCAGAAGATCGACAAGAACGCCCAGCAACTCCGGGAAGCCATTGAGGCCGGGACGGGCATCATCATCACCACCCTCCAGAAGTTCCCGGTCATCTACAAAGAAGTGCGCACCGGCAATAAGCGGTTTGCGGTCATTGTGGACGAGGCCCACTCCTCCCAGACCGGCGACGCCGCCCGCAAGCTGAAACGGGCGCTGGCCGATACAGAGAAGATTCTGGAAGAGTACGCCAAAGAGGAGTACGAGGAGGAGTCCAGGCGCAAGGACGATGAGGACAAACTGCTGGATGAACTGGCCGCTCAGGGTGTTCATGAAAATCTGTCCTTCTTCGCCTTTACAGCCACCCCCAAGGACAAAACGCTGCAGATGTTCGGTCAGCGGGATGAAAACGGCAAATACCATCCATTCCATGTGTATTCCATGCGGCAGGCTATCGAGGAAGGCTTTATTCTGGATGTGCTGCAAAACTACATGACCTATAACATGTACTACAAGATTGCCAAGGCCATCCCCGACGACCCGGAGCTGGACACCGCCGCCGGTGTCCGTGCTATTCGCCAGTTTGAGACGCTGCACCCCCACAACATCTCTCAGAAAACAGCTATCATGCTGGAGCAGTTCTGCAATGTGACCCGGCACAAGATCGGCGGCAAGGCCAAGGCCATGATCGTGACGCCTTCCCGGCTCCATGCGGTGCGCTATCTGCTGGAGTTCAAGCGGCAGATCCAGGAGAAGGGCTACACTGACCTGGATGTGCTGGTGGCCTTCTCCGGCGAGGTGGAGGATAATGGGGAGACCTACACCGAGGAGAAACTGAACAAAACAAAATCCGGCGAGACCATAAAAGAAAAGGCTCTGCCAGAGGCGTTCCATACGGACGAATATGGGATGCTGATCGTAGCGGAAAAGTATCAGACCGGCTTTGATGAGCCGCTGCTGCATACCATGTTTGTGGACAAAAAGCTGTCCGGCGTGAAGGCTGTCCAGACCTTGTCCCGGCTGAACCGCACCATGCGGGGCAAAAAGGATACCTTTGTCCTGGACTTCGTCAACTCCGCCGAGGATATCCGCAAAGCTTTTGAGCCGTACTACGAGGAGACAGTGCTGGAGGAGGAGACCGACCCCAATGTGGTATACGATCTGAAGAACACCCTGGACGAGTACCGCGTGTATCAGCAGATGGAGATTGACCGGTTTGCGGAGATCTTCTATGCCTCCAAAGAACAGTCCGGCGGCGATTTGGGCAAGCTCCAGGGAACCATCCGACCGGCGCTGGATCGGTTTGAGGCGCTGGAGGAAGAAAGGCAGGATTTGTTTAAGTCTACCCTGGCCCGGTTCAATCGCATTTATGCCTTTATCACGCAGGTCTGCCGTCTGTTTGATAAGGAAATCCACAAGTTCAGTGTGTATGCAAAATTCCTCTATACCATGCTGCCCAAGGGCGGGCGGGACAAGGTCTATGTAGACGACAAGGTGCTGCTGGAGTATTACCGCTTGGAAAAGGACTTTGAGGGCGGTATTCAGCTGGAAAGCACCCCGGAAGGCTTCCGGCCCATTACCGGCGAGGCTGGACGCAGGGAAAAGAAGCGTGATCCGCTGACAGTCATCATTGAGAAAATCAACGAGAAGTACGGCACCAACTTCACCGAGATGGATAAGGTGTTGCTTCAGATGGAGAACGACTATGCCGCTCAGGACAAGTGGCACAGCTACGCCCAGAACAATGACCGCAAGACCTTCATGCTACTGTTTGAGAAGGACTTTCCCAACATGGCCGCCGCCCGCTATGAGCAGAACGAGGACTTCTTTGTGAAGATGTTCTCTGACCCGGATATGATGCGGCAGGTCATGGAAACGGTGGGCACGGTGCTGTATGAGAGGCTGAGAGGCCAAAAGGAATGATAACGGGTACGATGAGGTGATAGAACCATGATTGAAAAAGTGAAGGGAATCTTAATCAATGGTCGTTGCTTTGCAAAAGAAACACCCCTTTCCTTTTTCCCTGGAGAGAATGACCGCATTGCCATTGTTTATGGCAAAAACGGAAGCGGCAAGAGCACAATTTCAGATGGATTTTCTCAGATTGCTTCTGGTGTTTTTTCCGAAGAATTATCTGCCTCACTAATTGACCGCTCCGATAATGCGATTGCTTTGGCTGCTGAAAGCAAGATATTTGTGTTCAATGAAAAATACATTGACGAAAATGTAAAGATTGATGCAGATGGGTTGGGGACCATTATCCTTTTGGGAGGTCAGGTCGATTTACAAGCGGATATAGATCACTATGCGGCGCTGTTGGCGACAGCTCAAAGAGAATATGATGCGGCTGAATCGGCGCTAGAAGCATTTGGAAACAAGCATAATCCACTTAGCCCTGATTACCATTTGGCACGCATCAAAAAAGTATTACAGGGCGATTGGGCGGCAAAAGATTCTGCGATTAAAGGTAATAAAGCCAATTCGAAGGTGACAGAAGAAGTTATTAAAGAAATTGGCGGTATGCTAGTTAACGAAACAAGAGAGCAATTACAGCAGAAGTTCGACGAAACTAAAGCTTTACTAGATAAGGTGGCCGATGCTACAACAACCTATCCGATACCTGTTTGTGAAGTTACATTTCCGGATGGCTTTGAAAAAGCACTTTGCTCGTTGTTGGCGAAAACAGTAGAAAAACCAGTGTTAACTGAACGGGAGTCTCTCATCCTTTCAATGATTCAGAATGGAAGGCAGTCTATTGTTGAGGCAGCCAAAAGAGACTTTAGCGATAAAGCGACAACAGTCTGTCCATATTGTTTCCGGGAAATTGATGAAGAATATCGGCGTGGTTTAATTGATAGCATCAATAAAGTGTTAAACAAGGATGTAGATGCTCATAAGGCTGAATTGCTTGCAATATCATTCCCTCAGTTTAGCGAAGACTATTCTAATTTTATAGACTTGGATGCTGAATTGGTAAAAGTGATTCAGCAGCAAATAAAAGCTTGTCAGGAATTGATAGCTCAATATGAAGATGCCCGGCAGCAGAAGCTTAGTAGCGTTTATAATCCATTAAATATTGCTCCCGTAGGCTTAGAGAGCGGTATACAACGACTTAATGTGTTTTTGAGTAAGCTTGAGTTAAAGCGGCAGAAATTTGTGGATGCAATTCGCCAGCGAAAAGCAATTCTGCAAGAGTTGGTTTTGATCAATAAAAAAATTGCACACCTGCAAATAGAGCAAGCGTATCGAGATTACCAGAAGCAGCAGCGCGAAATGAGAGCCGCGGAAGCCAAACTGCAAACTAAGCAGAAAGAGGTAAATGAAAACTCAGAGCATTTAAAGGCCCTTGAGCAAAAAAAGTCAAATGTGGGACTGGCCATTGAAAACATAAACAATGCACTTGACTACGTGTTTTTTTCGCATGGTCGGCTTTCTATCGAGCTGAAGAATAATAAGTATTACTTAAAATCAAACGGAAAAGATGTCAAGCCCAAAAACGTGTCCTTAGGCGAGAGAAATATTATTGCCTTATGCTATTTCTTCACTCAGATATTGTCAAACCAGGATATTGGAAAACTATATCAGGATGAGGAATTGGTGGTCATTGATGATCCTATTTCTAGCTTTGATTTTGAAAACAAAGTTGGTATAAGTTCCTTCTTGAGGTACCAGACACATAAAATTATCAAAGGTAATGCAAAAAGCAAAATCCTATTTTTGACACACGATTTATCTACGTTTTCTGATTTGCAAAAAATAGCTGACGAAATGGAGAAGTCTTTCAAAAAGCAAAAGCTAGGTGTGTCAGTTAAGGGTAAATCATTTGAGTTGCAAGGGAGAACTTTGTCAGATCCGATAAAGTCCATTAATGAATATCGTGATTTGCTACACATGATTTTTAACTATGCAATGGGCAATACCGAGGGGTTAGATTTGGCAATTGGTAATTCTATGCGACGAGCATTGGAAGCATTCTCTACTTTTATTTATGGGACAGGAATTGCAGAAGTCTCTTTTGACCCGAAGGTTATAAAAAGTTTGGGCAATCATTCTAGGTATTTTGAAAACCTCATGTATCGGCTCGTGCTCCATGGAGAAAGTCATTTTGAAACCCGTGTTTATGCGATGCAAGACGATCTTAGTTTTTACCGTTTTATTTCAGAAGAAGAAAAACAGCGCACTTGCAAAGAGGTTTTATGTTTTATGTACTGCTTAAGTCCGGATCACATCGAATCGCATATTCCGGATGCAATCCATGAGATTCAGAAATGGATGGCAGACATTCGCACAAACGAAGAATTTGATATTATAGCTAATCCGAAAAAGCGGATTATCCATCTATATGATATTCCTTTGTCCGCTGGTTTAGGTGAGAACATACTGGATAGTGACATACCTTTTGTAGAATATGAAACGGATGTTGAGGATGGGGACTTTGCGCTTCATGTATCTGGTGACAGTATGGAGCCGGATATTCCCAACGGAAGTACCGTCTTTGTCAAAAAGCAAAGTGAAATAGCTGATGGCATAAGTGGTGCATTTTTCCTTAACGGGGAAGTTTACTGTAAAAAACTGCTACATAAAGATGGAAAGGTCTTTCTTTGCTCGGATAATGCTGAATACCAGCCTATCGAAGTTCATGATGGAGATACCCTAATAGTGTATGGAAAGATTGTCAAAGTGCTCTGTTAGTGCTATAATACTCCTAAGCCACCCAATCGTCCGTCTCAAGTAAAACCCCTGATAGGATGGCTCAGATAGATTTTTGATAGCAAAAGTCCGAATAGACCTTAGGATAAGGATAATCTGCGTCAAATAAAACCACGACGAATCAAATCCTCTATACAAAAAAGTTTAGAAATGGATTTAACTCGGCGAGTGGGAATAATTTCAGATGCCCCGAAACGCCTGATTTTACTGGGTTTTTGAAGGGTCGGGGCCCTTTGTGGCAATATTCATAAAAAGAGAGCTAACTGATTTTGATTCATCAGTTAGCTCTCTTTTTGCTTTTATAGTACACTCATTATTATCATGTGATCCAACCTTTTTTGATCAAACCAATGAAAACCGTGGTGCGTTCCATCCCGGAACGCACCCAAGACCTGCCGCGCCTCGCCGAACATAGGATAACGCCGGATCGCCGAAAATGTTTTCGCATCCTATTCAGCGAGCATATTGTTTTCCTGGGGGAGGGGGTGTAGAATAAATAAACTGATACAGGGGACGGGAGGACTTTGAAGATGTGTAAAAAACTGCTGAGCCTGCTGCTGGCGCTGTGCGTTGCCGTGTCGCTGGCCGTCGTACCTGCTGCGGCGGACACTACGGACGCCGGAGAGGCGTACACACCCACACAGAGCGCCGGGCTGAGCGCGCCGGAAGGCCTCGGAGACGGTTCTGCCGCGCTGCAGTTCACTGAAAACGGAAAAAAGTACGTGATCGGCTTCACCCTCGGCGAAGGCGAAACGAGGACGATCATGCGGCAGTCCTATGAGGGGTACTACTGGCGCGACATCTCCGGGCAGCCGGCCCAGAACAACCCGCGGGACAAGCGCCTGGACGCCGCAGTGGCCGTTGCGGAGATCGTTTCAGACGGCAGCGGAGAGCACTATGAGTTCGACAGCCTGCCCCTGAGCGTGAACGTGCTCAGCATGGATCTGCGCTATGTATCCGGCGACGGGAGCGCCGACGATAACCCGTACAGTTTCAGCGGAGACTCCGACGTCACTCATCTGGATGCTGTCGAAGGCAACAGCGCCGGGATATATCTCAAGCAGGGCTACGCCACAGACGCCCAGGTCGTGGCAAAGGTCGAGGTGAGCAATAACGGCGAGGTGCTGGAAACTGGCAATGTTGCGCTGAAGCTGAGCGGCTACCACATCTATGAGGACACCGTGGTGTGCGAGGCGGGCGCCAGTGCGAATGAGATCACCGACGCCATTGAGGCGGCGGTTGACGAAGCCCCGTCCAGAGAGGACAGCCAGACGAGCGGGGGTACGATACACGTTGTGCTCGAGGGCAATCGGTACGAAGGGACCATACAGATACCCGCCAACGTAATGCAAACGAAGGGCGACTATGAGATACGCTTTGAGCCCGCGGGCGCTACCGGCCGCGCGACGATAGTGGGCGGCGTGGTTTGCAACAACTCCCAGGTGTCCTTCTATAACATGGACTTTGTCGCGCCGGAGGGTCAGAAAGAGAGCAGGGCAATCTACGACGGCAGAAGCTGGGCTGTGAACTGCACCTTCCGCGAATACGCCGTGGCCATGGACGCCGGCGAAGGCGATATAAACGGCATGGGCGCAACTTACAGCGTGTTCTATGAAAACGAGACTGCCCTAATAAGCAGGGGCGACCTCGCAAACGGGCTGACCGGCTGCGCCTTTATCAATAACGGCACAGCTGTGCTGATCCCCGGCCTGAGAACGGACGTCGTGCCTTTCTACTGCCGCATAGCCGAAAACAACTTTGTGAGCAATGGCGTTGACTTCGATGTGCGCTGCCCCGGCACGTTCTACTTCTACCGCAACTACTATGGGCGGGTGAAGAGCAACGCGTCCATGACCTCCGCTGAGATCCTCGGAGCTCTGAGGGATGACTGCTCAAGCGACATACTGCGCCAGCCGCCGACAGTGAACGTAGCTGACCACAGCGAGACGAAGGTCGTCACCAACCCCAGATGGAAAGATCCTGTGGAACTGGAGGCAGGCGTTCCACCGCTTTTGTCTGGCAGCTCCGGGTCGTTGCCAATCTTCGCGCCAATGGTGCTCACCGCACTTGTGGAGCAGCCGGAAAACTATCTCACCGCAGATTGGGAGCGGGTGACCGAAATAGTAGCCGGAGAGACAAACCTGAAAATATCTGCCGCGGCTTTCGCCACGGCTTCGAAGGAGAAACGTATCATAAGTGTGGTCAGCTACGACGCCAATACAGGCAAAACCACCACACTGGCCGAGTGGAATTTCGGTACTGCGGCGCACAACGAGCTTGCGGAGAGCAGCGCCGTCTTTGACGCGTCGCTCACTGTGACGCGCAGCGAAACTGACGGTAGCGTGACTGTGACGCTCAACGCTGCGAGCGAGCTTCTTGAGGTGCTTAAACCCAAGCTGACTGTGCCGGACGCTTCCGGGGGCGTGGAACACAATGGCGCAGGTGTGGCGTCGAGCAGCAGAGAAAACGGCTCCGTGAGCTTTACCGTGTCCGGAGGCGGCAGCTACGAGATCTCCGAGGCCAACGAGGAAATAGCCGAGACTCCCGAGATGCCGGGGAAGCCGTCCATGCCCGGCACGCCGGTCACGCCGCCTGAATCCGGGGAGGACGAACCGGAGCAGCCGTCCTTCACCGATGTGGCGCGCGGAGCGTGGTATACGGATGCCGTCAACTACGTCGTGGCCAACGGCCTCATGGAGGGCACCTCGACGACCACGTTCGAGCCCGACGCGACGATGACCCGCTCGATGGTGTGGGCGATCCTCGCCCGCATCGACGGCGAGGCGGTCACGGGCGGGAGCTGGGTCGACATTGCACGCGACTGGGCAATGGCAAACGGTATCAGCGACGGCACCGACCCGAACAGGAGCGTCACCCGTGAGCAGCTCGCGACCATGCTCTGGCGCTATGCGGGCGAACCCGCCACGGCGGCGAACCTCGCCGGCTACTCCGACGGTGCAAGCGTGAGCGCCTATGCGGTCGACGCGATGAGCTGGTGCGTAGAGCACATGATAATCACCGGCGTGACCGATACCACCCTCGTCCCGCAGGGGACCGCCACCCGTGCACAGTGCGCGACGATGCTGATGCGGTTTGTGGAGAGATAAAAATCAGACACAGCAGCCCCGGCGAATGCTCGCCGGGGCTGCTGTGTCGGTTAGGCCGACGGTATGTTCGTTTGGAGCGGTATGCGGCAGGGGGGGAACCGCGGGTTAGCTTTTCCTGATGTCCCAGCTGAAGGGGGGGAGCGCGTTGGGCTCCGGGGAGGCGTTTATTGTGATCGTCAGGCTCTCGCCGGGGCAGCTGCGCTCGAAGACAAGCAGCTGTTCGCCTGCCTCGGCGCGCAGGAAGCGCAGGTCGCCGCGGCGCAGGGCGGGGTGCCGGCGGCGGAGGGCTATTGCCTCGCGATAGAGCTCCCTCAGGCTCTCGTCCCCGGCGTCCCATGGCATGGCGCGGCGGAAGTCGAGCTCGTTCGTGCCCATTACGCCCAGCTCGTCGCCGTAGAACACGCACGGCATGCCGGGAAAGCAGCACATGAACACGACCGCCAGCGCCAGGCGGCGCTTTTCGCCGCCGCAGATGTCGAGGAAGCGGCTGGTATCGTGGCTGTCGAGCAAATTGAGCTGCGCGGCGGTGATCTGCCTCTTATAGCGCATGAGCATATCTGCACAACGCCCGGCGAAGGTGCGTGCGTCTATGCTGCCCTCTGCGAAAAAATGCCGGCAATGGCTGCGGAAATCGTAGTTCATGGTGGAGTCGAGCATGTCTCCGGCCAGCCAGTGCCGCGCGCCGCCCCAGACCTCGCCTATGAGCAGCGCGTCGCTCTTTACGGCCTTGCAGCGGCGGCGAAACTCCCGCCAGAAGCCGTCGTTCGGCTCGTCGGCCACGTCCAGCCGCCCCCCGTCCGCATCGAACTCGCGCAGCCAATACTCGCCGACGCCGCAGAGGTAGTCGCGCACCTCATCGTTCGACGTGTCCAGCTTAGGCATGAGCCGCTCATAGCAGAAGCACTCATAATTCGGCCGCTCGCCCGCTTCGGGATAGGTAACGGGAAATTGCAGCCGGTAGAACCAGTCCGCGTACCGGCTCTCTCGCTGCTTTTCCAGCACGTCGCGGAAGGCGAAAAACTGCGCGCCGCAGTGGTTGAACACCCCGTCGAGTATAACGCGCATGCCGCGCGCGTGGCACTCCTCAACGAGCTGGCGGAAATCGGCGTCGGTGCCCAGACAGGGGTCTATGTGCAGGTAGTCTATGGTGTCGTATTTGTGATACTGCCCGGCGGCGAAGATGGGGTTGAGGTAGATGCAGTTGGCCCCGAGCCCGGATATGTAGTCGAGGTTTTCACATATACCGCGTATGGTCCCGCCGAGGCGGGAGCGGGAGAGCGCGCCGCTGACGCGCTTTTCCGTACCGCAGCCGGTGATGCTCCGGCGGGAGCTGGCGAAGCTGTCCGGGAAGATGTTATATACGACGGCGTCCAGCGCCCATTCAGGGACGCGGGCGATGTCCGCGCGGTGGTTGAAGGGGAACTTGAAGTATTCAGAGCGCTCCTTGCTGGGCTCGCTGAAAAAGATCTCGCCGGAGTAATAGAGCCGCTCATCGCCCACCAGCTCGAAATAGTAATAGAGCCGGTGGAACACTCCGCGCAGCTCGGCCTCCCACCAGTCGCAGTTCTCGCCGCGGAACACGAGTCTCATCTCCGCCGGATAGACCGGCACGGGCGTCTCAGGGCTCGAGGTGTCGCCATACCAGAGCGTGCAGCGCTCCAGGTCGCCTCTTGCGCAGCGCAGCCTGAATACCGTGGTGTCCTCGTCGAGGCCGAAGGCGTATTCGCTCATTGGCCGGTGAAATATCGCGTCCTTTATCATGCTTATCCTTTCACGCCGCCGGCGGTGAGGCCGGAGACCATGTATTTTTGGATCTTGAAGAAGATCACCAGCAGCGGGAGCGACGCCAGTATGCTTGCCGCTGTGAAGAGCGGCCAGGAGCGCGTATAGTCGTTGCTCTGGAGCTGGTAAAGGCCCGCCGCGAGTGAGTAGTAGTCGCTGTCAAGCAGGAAGGTCGCGGCGAAGAGGTATTCGTTCCAGACGGTTATCAGCACCATCACGCAGGTGACGACGATGGCCGGCTTCGCCAGAGGCAGCACGATGCGCCATATCATCTGCGCGTCGTTCGCGCCGTCTATCTTCGACGCCTCCTCTATCTCCACGGGTATGGTGTCGAAATAGCCCTTCATGTTCCAGACGCCGAAAACGCACATGCTGCCGGCGTAAATGAGCATCAGACCGGCGTGGGAATTGAGCAGCCCGCTCAGGCGGAGTATTCGGTAGTAGGCGAAGAGCGAGAGCACCTGCGGAAAGGCGTTGAGCACTAGCAGCGCCTTCAGCAGCGGCCGCCGCCCTCTGAAACGCCAGCGCGAGCAGGCGTAGGCGGCCGTGACGGCGCAGAGCATGGCTATGGCGACCGTCCCGACGCTGAGCAGCAGAGAATTCTTTAGCCAGAGCAGAAAGGGCTCGTCGAAGAGGATGGCCCGGTAGTTTTCCAGCGAGGGGTCCTCGGGGAAGAAGCTGAAATCCCCCGAGAGCGTGCTGCCCGCCCCGGAAAAGGACACGCTCAGGGCGTAGAAAATCGGCACCAGGGTGACCAGGCAGAGTATGATGAAGGCCGCATTCAGCGCGGCGTATCCTATGTGTTCTTTGGTCTTGCGCCTCATGCTCAGTCCTCCCTCAGGCTCCGGTTCGTGGCGAATGAGAAGATGATTATTATCACAAAAAGCAGCATGCTCACCGCGCTCGAGAGGCCGTAGTTATTCGCCGCAAAGGCGTTCTGGTGCACGTAGGTGATCACCGTGTTCAGCGTGGCTCCGGTCATGTAGCCGCGCTGCTGCGTGAGAAGATAGATGATGTCGAACTGCTTGAAGGTGATGAAGGCCGTCATCACCGCCGCGGGGGCGATGACCGGGCGGATACTGGGAATGGTTATCTTCCAGGTCTGCATCCAGAAACCGGCGCCGTCGAGCCGGGCGCTCTCGTAGAGGCTGCGGTCCACGCTTTGCAGCGCGCCGTCTATGGTGGAGATCATAAACGGCAGGGCCATCCAGAGGTTGAGCGCCATGCAGGAGATGAAGGCGATGCCGTTGTTCGCGAGGAAGTCCACCTTTGCAAAGCCCAGCGCGGTGAGCCACTTGTTCAAAAGCCCCAGCTCGGTGTTGAACATGCCCACTCGCCAGAGCAGGATGGAGATATACGCCGGCATGGCCCAGGGCACCATCAGCAGCGTCTTGTACAGGCGGCTGAGCTTCAGCCTGGGCGCGTTGAGGCCCAGAGCTATCAGGAAGCCGAACGCCAGCTGGATAACCATGTTGAGGACGGTCCAGAGTATCGTCGTCCCGAGCGCGGAGAGAAAGCCGGAGTCGAACTTGAAGAGCGCGCGGGCGTAGTTCCCAAGCCCTATGACCTCGTAGTCCTGCCAGTGGTACAGGTTCATGTTCGTGAGCGAGACATACCCGGTATAGGCGATGGGGAAGACGATGATGACCAGAATCAAAATCACCGCCGGGGCGCACCAGCGCCAGGGTTTCAATTTGCGTCTAAGGCTCATGGCAAGGCCTCCAAAAGGGGGGCGGCGAATCCGCCGCCCCTGAAGCAAGTATTATGATATCACTGCATATCCGCTATGGCCTGCAATGCCGCGGCCTGGGCTTCCTCTGCGGCAGAGGCAACGTCCTGACCGTTCTTGTTCACGGCGGCGAGCATGCTGTCCACAGGACCCCACATCACGTTCATCTCCGCTGCGTTCGGCATGGGCTGGGCGGTATCCGCCGTGTGCTCGATGGCCGAGATTATCTCGTCGGAGGCGACGTCCGGGTCGTCGTAGGAGAGGGAATTGGCCGGGGCACAGCCGCCGGTCTTGGCCAGCGCGATGCCGACCTCGGGCGAAGCGAGGGCCTTGAGCGCCAGCGCGATGGCGTCGCCCTTGGTCTCCGCCGCGACCTTCATGACGCCGATGCCCTGCACGCCGGAGAAGGGCGCCAGAGGATTGCCGTTGGGCAGCGTCATGTCGGAGAGGGAGGCCACGCCGAGGTCGATGCCGGCGGCGCGTATCCCGGAAACGAGCCACGGTCCGCCTATGATGGCCGCGGCCTTGCCCTCGTTGAAGAGGGTGGTGACGGTGTTGTAGTCCCCGTCGGCCTCAAGTGCGGCGAATTTCTGGTTGTACTCCACGGCCTCGATGGTCTTCGGATCATTGAGCCCAGGGTTGCCGTCGGCATCGAGTATGTATCCGCCGAAGCCGTTTATGAACGGGGAGACGTTGTATGACGTGGAGTGCTGGTTGACTACGGCATAGGTGCCGGCGGCGGTGTCGGTGTTGGCCACCATGTACTCGTAGAGCTCCTCCGTCGTGGCGGGAATGTCGCCCTGCCAGAGGTCCTTGTTGTAGAGGAAGAGCAGCGTCTCAAAATACACGGGCAGCAGGTACTGCGTACCGCCTATCTGGCCTGCCTCGACCGTCAGCGGCAGGTCGTCGGCCAAGACGCTCTCGTCCACGAGGTCGGTGAGCGGCTCGAGAATGTCCATCGCGACGAAAGTTCCGAGGCTGTCGTGCGCCCAGAGGTACATGTCGGGGCCGTTGGCCGCGTCGCCGCCGTAGAGCTTGAGCTGGTCGGAGAGGCCGGTGCGCTTTTCAAAGGTCACGCTCACGCCCGTGCCCTCGAGGAGGGCGTTCGCGGCGTCGGCCATGGCCTGCATGAGGTTCTCGTCGTTGTCGTGCCAGATAGTGAGCTCGACCGGCTCGGCCGATTCTA
>UMIY01041546.1_pt1 | contig 17372 bp, 9 predicted proteins | sample 1965921 | NCBI WGS metagenome assembly UMIY01 (sample SAMEA4836134, study PRJEB28245) | human gut metagenome | biome: gut microbiome; material: fecal sample | place: Denmark | collected 2008
GCAGGCAGTTGCCTGCGCGGGCGGCGCTTGTTTCAATGCCAGAGGTAATGAAATGTTGACAGGAGAAATACAGTTTACTTTAAAAGACGGTCGGACGGCCGTACTCCGCAGTCCGCGCGAGAAAGAGGCGGAAGAAATTTTAAAATTTTTTCAGCTTGCCGCGAGCGAAACCGACTTTCTTCTCGTCACCGGTGAAGAGGCGGCGCAAATAACGCCCGAACAGGAAAAATCTTTTATAAAAAATATCGTAGCTTCCCCGAATACGGCAATGTTCATTTGTTTTGTCGGCGGCGAGATTGCGGGAAATTGCCAGATTACTTTTAAAACAAACGCAAAAGAAAGGCACAGAGCCGAGTTTGCCATTGCTCTTGTAAGTAAGTTCTGGAATCTCGGCATAGGCACAAGAATGTTTTCGGAACTTACGTCTGTTGCAAAGTCACGCGACGGCGTAACTATGGCTGAATTGGAATTTTTGGAAGGCAATACGCGTGCCCGCGCTCTCTACGAAAAATCGGGGTTCAGAATTACATCCGTATTTCCCGATAAATATAAATCGAAAGACGGCAGGCTTTTAAATGCCTATCTTATGATAAAAAAATTATAAACAGGATTACATTATATGGACTATCGTGTATTTTCAGACAAAGTCATCGTCCGCATAGACAGGGGCGAAGAAATCTGCGAACAGCTCAAAGCCGTGTGCGAAAAGGAGGGGATAGTGCTCGCCTCGGTATCGGCTATCGGCGCGGTGGGCGATTTTACCGTGGGAGTGTTCTCGCCGGAGAGCAAAACCTATAAATCTAACAACTTCAAGGGCGATTACGAAATAGTTTCGCTCACAGGCCTCGTCACCGAGATGGACGGCAAATTCTATTCGCACCTGCATATGAGCGCCGCCGACGGCGAAGGCAGGGTATTCGGCGGACATCTCAACCGTGCAATTGTTTCCGCCACCTGCGAAATGATAATCACCGTTTCGGAGGGGAGGATAGACAGAAAGTATTCGCAGGACATCGGGCTCAATCTTCTTGAATTTTAATTTTTTATTTGGCGTCATTTCGACCAAGGGCGCAGCCCGCGCGGAGAAATCTCATAAATAACCGCGCCTTGATTACTTTAAATAATATGGTAAATATCGAACAACTTTTAAACGATTTGTGCTTTCAGCCGATAGGCGAACACAACGGCATAATCAAGCGGATAAAGGGCGTAATTTCCAACACCAAGCCCAATCCGCAGAAACTCTTTGTGGCGGAGGGCATATGGCTTGCCTCTATGTGCCTTAAATTCGGCACGCCGATAGAGAGCCTCATTGTCTGCCCCGAACACGTGCGCACGCCAGAGGTGGCGGAGCTCATAAAAAATCTTTCGGCTCGCACGCAAGACAGGTTCTCTGTGTCTGCAAAGACATACGAAAAGATATCCGAAAAGGGTCAGCCAGACGGCATAATGGCGCTTGCCGCACTGCCTCAGTGGGATATTTCGCAGTTCAACCCGCCGCAGAAGGCTGTAATCCTTGTAATCGACGGAGTGGAAATTCCGGGCAATGCGGGCACTATGCTCCGTATGGCCGACGGCGCGGGCGCCGACGCGGTGTTCTTTTGCAACAGAAAGGTAAGAATGACGCACCCCAAACTCATAAAGGCCAGCCAGGGCGCAATTCTTACGGTGCCGACATTTGAATTTGCGTCGGCCGGCGATTGCAGGGCGTGGCTGAAAGAGCACGGCTTCACCGTATACCTTGCCGATACGCGCGCACCGCACTTCCATTACGACGAACCGTTCGGCAAAAACGCCGCCTTGGTGGTGGGCAGCGAACGCTACGGCATAGCGCGCGAGTGGTACGACGGAGAGTACGAAATGATTGCCATTCCTATGCTCGGCAAGTGCGACAGCCTCAACGTGGGCGTGGCCGCAACCGTTCTTACCTACGAAGCGTGCATAAAAAACAAAATGAAGGATAAAACCTTGTAACTTTTACATAGTTTTATTTGCGCCGTTTAAAGAAAAATTGTATTCTGATAATACAAATCGAAGAATGATGCAAAATTTTATTTACATAAATAATAATTTCAAATTTATTTTGAAGAGCCCGTATGCCAGCGCATTCGGGCTTTTTGCACAGTTATGTAAATTTAACTTTGCAAAATAAATCAAATGGGGGTATTGCTTTTTTGTATTGCGCGTGCTATAATAAGGTACTTAAACTTTTGCGCGGGGCGCAAATATCACGGGACCGGAATGATTGATATTAAAAGAATTAAAAAGATTATAGACCCGCATAAAGAGCCGAATAAGCAGTTCTTTCTGGACCTTCTTGACAAAGATAAGCAGGAGGCCTTCGAGCGCGAGCACATCGACGCCGTTATGTTTATGCTCAGGGCCATATATATAAACAAGTTGAAGGCGGCAATAAAGTCGGCGCAGGAGCAGATATCGTCGCTTGTAAGCGACCCGGATTACGATGCCGAAAGTTACAGGCGCGTTATGGGGCTTAAAGCCGAGATTGCGAAAAACAGGGCGCAGATAGAAACTTACAAGCCGTTTTTCGACGAGCCTTATTTTGCCCGTATGGATGTGGTGGACGATAAAGACGGCTACAACAGCTACTATATAGGCAAGCGCGGCGACGAGGGGCTGGAAATCGTGGACTGGCGGGCCCCGCTCGCAAGAAGATACTATCAGAAGAGCCGCGTCAGTTTTTCGATAAACGAATATAACTACAAACTTGTTCTGCGCCGCGCGCTCCGCACGAAGAGCGGCAAAGTCGTCGATATGCAGAACGAGTATCTCTCCGTCAAAGACTATCTTTCAAAGGAAGAAATCGGCGGCAGGGATGAAGAGATAATCTTCGACCCGTTCCTCCGCGAAATCATCAAAAGCCGCAAGGAAAAGAGCGGTATAACCGACATAATAGACACCATTCAGGAAAAGCAGTACGAAATCATAACTCTGCCCGAAGACAGCCGCTTCGTAGTGCAGGGCATAGCGGGCAGCGGAAAGACGATGATAATGCTGCACAGGCTTTCGTACATTATGTATAACAACGAGGGTGTAAAGCCGCGCGACGTGCTGGTTATAACCCCCTCCGATTCCTTCAATGCGTTCATAGACGAACTTTCAACCGTGTTGGAGCTTGAAAAAGTAAAGACGAGCACGATAGAGCGCTACTTCACGCTGCTTCTTTCAGGCCAGGGCATAGACATCGAAGGGAGGGTAGAGCGCAACGAACGCCCGCCCTATGCGTATCTTTCGTATATTTACTCCAAGGCCTTTATAACCGACGTAGACAAAAAACTTGCCAGAATTTACGACGGCATTCGCGGAATGTTTTCCTCGGAAGAGTGCCGCGGCACCGCGGCAGAGGTTCTTGCCCGCGCCGAAAGGCAGACGGCGCTCTACGAGCGCATAAAAAATTCGGGACTGCGCGTGCGCAGGTGCATTCTCGGCGAAATCAAAGAAAAGGAGGGCGGCGGACTCTATTACACAAAGCCTTTCAGAAAGCTGTTCAACTGCGTGGCCGACGTCGCCGAATTTTTATCGCTCAGCGAAAGCGACGAGCGTATGAACACCTACGGCTACTTTTACAGGCAGCTTTTATCGTTTTATAAGGCTATGCACCACATACGCCGCCACGCCGAAAAGATTTGCCTTTCCGCCCTCGAAGATTTGAACGCCCTCGATTTGACGGTTGACAAAGAAATTGCCGACCTTTCGCGCTACAAGATGAACGTGGGCGGCATCGAAGTGCTGACCTATGCCGAAAGGATAGAAAAGCGCAGGGCGTTGAAGCGCGAGATTGAAACGAATGCAGGCTATGTGCGCGAAATCGGCGACCTGTTTTCCGTATTGTACGACTTTGCCGACGTGCTCCGCGGCGAGGGCAACCTCGTCGCCATAGGCAAGTGCGAGAGCGGGGTGGACGTGGCGCGCTTCTTTTTCGGCGAAACGGTAAAAAAATCGCGCCGCAAATTCGGCGTGCAGGCGGGCAAGCTGTACCCGTGCGACATATATGCGCTGTGCCTTCTTCTGTGCAAACTCGGTTACGACCTTGCCCCCAAGCACTCCTTCATCTTTATCGACGAGGGGCAGGACATTTCGGAAGGCGAATACTACGTGTTGAAGTGCGTAAACGACAGGGCGCGCTTCAACGTGTTCGGCGATTTGAAGCAGAACATAACGCCGTACAGGGGTCTTTCCGACTGGTCGGTGGTGGAAAAAGATATATACACGCTCAACCAGAACTACCGCAACACCAACCAGATAGTGGACTTTGTCTCCAAAGAGCTGAATATCGATATGCAGTCGATAGGCTGCGACGGTTCGGAAATAGTATATCTTCAACCGCGCAAGGTGACGGGCTGGCTCACGCCCGTAAAGGGTTTGAAGGCGGTAATCACGTCAGAAGCGCGCCTTGCCGAGTTTTCGCGCAAAAATTACAACGTCATCCGCGAAACGGGCAACATTTCTAAGACGCGCATAAACCTTATGACTGTTTACGAAAGCAAGGGGCTGGAATTCACCGCCGTGGCTGTTGCCGACGGCGATATGACCGAAAACGAAAAGTATATAGCTTACACCAGGGCGCTTAAAGAGCTGGCCGTCATACGCTGAACGCCGTTCTTCCTGCAACTTAACGTAAAACCGCCGCAATATGCGGCGGTTTTTTGCATAAAAAGCGATAATTTCAGTTTTCAAGGGGCAATAAATGAATGCGTAAAGATTGCGCTTCAATGCAAAGAGTGAAAGCAAATTGCGCGGCGGGTTAAAATTTTTGCCGCATACCCTTGCCCGTGCGTACAAAATGTAGTATAATTGAATGGTAATAATGAGGCAAATGGGTAATAAGAGGTAATTGAGAAAATATATGGCTACTAATAAAAGAGCAAAACAGCTCGCCGACGAAATCGAACTCGAAGGCGAACTTTTAAACACGGTAAGCTACGCCACGTATTACTGCCGTATGCCGCTTTTTACGTCGTTCAGGCTTTACAACCGCGGCGAAAATGCGGCGGAAGCTCTCACCGTTACGGTGAGCGGCAGCACAGACCTTATTCTGCCCCGCTCGGTTGACGTTGCAGAAATCCCCGCCGAAAGCAGCGTGGAAGTTTCTGTCGATAAAATACTCAACCCCAAGTACCTCGCCGAGCTCGAAGAGCCCGAGGTATGCACGGTGAGCATCGCGGTGACGGGCGGCAAGGCGAAGGTGTGCGAACTCTCCGCCGAAGTCGAGTGCCTCCCCATAGACTATTGGGGCGGCCTTTCGGGCAACGTCGAAATGCTTGCGTCCCTCGTCCGTCCCAGAATAGCCGACTGCCAGAAGGTGCTTGCGGAGGCGGGACTGCAACTCAAAACGTGGGGATACTCCTCAGAGTGGAGCGGGTATTCGGGTAACGACCGCACCGCCGTGCGCGGCGCCGCTGCGGCCATTTATTCTGCCCTGCGCAACCAGAACGTAGAGGCTGTCGAACAGCCCTCTATGCAGGACGCGGTGAGCGCGGGCAACATCACGAAGATAATTGCGTCCAAGTCGTCCACCCCGCTCGAAATGGCTCTTCTGTACGCTTCCTGCCTTGAAGCGGCCAAGCTGAACCCCGTAATCGTCCTCGGCAAAGATAAGGTTGCCGTGGGCGTGTGGCTTTACGAAAGTTGTTTCACCGTCACCACGCAGGACGATATGTCCGTCATAGAAAAGTATATTCAGGACGGCGTGAACAACCTTGCAATCATCGATACGGGCGACCTTTTCTCGCACAAAAACGCCAGCTTCACCACCAGCGAAGCGCATTTTTCCGCGGGACTTAAAAGGGGAGAATACGAAATCTGCATAGACGTAAAGCGCTGCCGCATAGGCGGCGTGTTCCCCATACCCATCAAGGTGCGCACGGGCGGCAGGTACGAACTTCTGGGCGAGGCCCAGTTTTCGTACGACCAGAAGCCCGGCGAAATAATCGACGCGGGCAAATACTCGCTCGAAAAGGGTGCCTCCAAGGAAAAGACGTGGCAGCGCCGCCTTCTCGACCTTTCGCTTAAAAACAATCTTTTGAATTTCAGATACAGGCACGATTGCCTTCACCTCGTCACGGCCGACCTGCCGTCCTTTCTGCACGGACTTGAAGGCGCCGAAAAGTTCAGCGTGCTTCCCAACGCCACGCCCATAAAGGATGCGGCCTACTTCGGCGGCAGTGCGGGCGTGCGCGCCCTGAAAGAGCTCATCGACATAGAGATGTCGTCGGGCATAGTGCGCACCTACGAAGGTATGTCCGCCCTAAACGAAAATTCGTCCTCGCTGATAAGAAAGGCTCGCACCGCCGAAGAGGAAGTGGGCGCCAACACGCTGTGCCTCGCGCTCGGCTTTTTGAAGTGGAAGCACGACGAAGAACACGACTTCAAATACGCGCCCATAGCTCTGCTCCCCGTAACATTGAAGAGGAGCAAGCAGCAGGGCGTTGGAATGACCAAGGGCGAAGATATAACGGTCAATACCACGCTTCTCGAATTTTTAAAACAGGAATTCGGCATAGATATCCGCGGTATGGAAGACAGCAATCTTTCGGTAAACGAAATGACCGCCCTTTTCCGCGCCAAGACTGCCGACCTCAAAGGGTGGGAGGTCACCGAGGACGTGTACGTCGCACAGTTTACCTTTGCAAGGTACGCAATGTGGAGCGACGTAAAGAACAACATTTCGCGCTATAAAAACAACCCGCTCATAGCCAGCCTTCTTTCAAACTCCAACAAGTTGCAGGGCAACAAACTGAGCGGAGTGAGCGAAGATACCGCCGACCCGTGCGACATACTCGTGCCGCTCCCCTGCGACAGTTCGCAGTTCGACGCCGTTGCCGAATCGGCAAAGGGAACTACCTTCGTCCTGCACGGCCCTCCCGGAACGGGCAAAAGCCAGACCATAACCAATATGATTGCCAACGCCGTCGATTCGGGCAAGCGCGTGCTGTTCGTGGCCGAAAAGCAGGCCGCGCTCTCGGTGGTAAAAAAGCGCCTTACCGAGATAGGCATAGGCGAATTCTGTATGGAGTTCTCCACGGGCAAGTCTACCGACAAGGCCGAAATCATCCGCTCGATAGAAAATACGCTTTCGCTCAAAGACGACAGCACGGAAGAAAAATTCAAGGCGGAAGGGGACGAGATTGTGGAAACGCGCGCCTCGCTCGCGCGGCCTTATTCCGCCCTGCACAAAAAGCGCAGGCTCGGGGTATCGGTATACGAGGGCATACTCTATTATTTGCAGAACAAGAACGCCCCCGAACTTGTAAATATAGAGAGCACGTTTTACGACAGTCTGACCAAAGAGAAGCTGGAAGCGTGCGAAAAGATGCTGTTAAAGGCGCAGATAGCCGCCAAAGAGTGCGGCGGCGTATACCGTTCGCCCTTTGAAAACGTAAACATTACAGACTGCACCGACGAGGTGAAAAACGCCGTGCTGTGCGCGGCGGAAGTGGTGCTTGCCGAGCTGAAACATCTGAAAAACTATCTCGGTCTTTTCCTCGATACCTTCAACCAGAAAATAAGCACTTTCACCAACCGCAAACTTGAAAACTTTATAAAGATAGCCACGATATTGCGCGACGACACGCTCTCGCAGTTCTTCACCTGCGACGAAGAGGAATTCTATAAATTCTATAACGCCAACGTGCTGTACGACAACGTTTCAAAATTGTGGTATACGCGGTTCAACGCCCTGCCCGACATAGACAGGTATGCCCCCGATTTGGAAGCCGAGCTTGAAAACTGGGGCGAAAATTACCGCTCGTCGCGCACGGTTCTCGCCGTAATTAAGCGGCTGAACAAGTGCGCAAAGGCGAGAATTCCCGAAAAGGAAGAGCTTGAATGGGTAAAGCGCGCCTACGAGCTGTGGCAGGCTGAAAACAGAATACTCAAAAACACTCCGCTTTCGCAGGAATTTACCGCGTTCGGAGGCGGCATCAACGAAAAGAAGAGGGAGGCGTTCCTGCGCCCGCTGTACGAGCTTCATTCGCTGTGCCAGCAGACGTTTATGGACTATAACGCCGACGCCTTCAACAGCGTGTGCAACCACATAGTGAACGGTTATGCAAAGCCCCTCATATCGGGCGTGATTGCCGCGGCGCTTTCGTTCATAACCTCGCGCGAATATTTCATAAAAGTTACCAACGCGGACAAGACGTTCTTTTCAGACGAAGATATCTTCGATTATTACACCTCCAAGTGCGGCGCGCTGATAGACAATATCGATATGCTCCCCAGCTGGGCGGCATACAAGAATACCGCAAAAGAGCTCAACGAAAAGGGCCTCACGTTCATAACCGACGCAATGGAGAGCGGCAAGATAAGCGGGGAACAGATACTTTCTTCCTTCCGCAAAAACGTATACCGCAACTTTGTGCAGACCAACATCCCCGCCGACGAAGAACTGTCTAAATTCTCGGCAAGCCTTCTCGACGAAAGCGCGGCAAAGTTCGCTATGCTTACAGAAGAGTTTGCCGCCGCCACAAAGGCAAAAATAAGGCACGACCTCATTTCCCGCCTGCCCTCGCAGGAGACGGAAGGCCCGCTCGCCCTCGAACTTATGACGTTCAGGCGCCAGACAAGCGGCAACATAAAGCGCATAAACCTGCGCTCGCTGTTTGCCGAAATTCCGCAGCTTTTGAAGGTAGTTGCTCCCTGTATGATGATGAGCCCCTTCACGGTATCGCAGTATCTTTCACCCGAACCCGACCTTTTTGACCTGGTTATATTCGACGAGGCCTCGCAGATGCCCACGTGCGAAGCGGTGCCTTCGCTCGCAAGGGCAAAGAGCGCTATAATAGTAGGCGACCCCAAACAGCTTTCGCCCACAACTTTCTTTATGGCGCTCGGCCAGGACGAGGAAGAGATGGAGGCGGAAGATTTGGACAGCGTGCTCGACGACTGCCTGTCGCTCGGCATACCGCAGAAGCATTTAAGCTGGCATTACAGAAGCAAGCACGAAAGCCTGATTGCCTTCTCGAACATAATGTACTATTCGGGCAAACTGTGCACGTTCCCTTCGCCCGACGCGCTCGACAGCAAGGTAAAACTCGTCTATATCCCCGACGGTATGTACGACAGGGGCTTTACCAAATGCAATAAGCAGGAGGCGGAAGCGCTGGTTGCCGAGGTGGTAAGAAGGCTGAAAGACGAAAGGTTGCGCCGTTCGAGCATAGGCATAGTCACTTTCTCTACTCCCCAGCAGACTTATATCGAGCGTATGCTTACCAAAGCGATAACCGATAACGGCCTGGAAGAGGCGGCGTACGAGCGCGAAGAGCCCATCTTCGTCAAGAACCTCGAAAACGTTCAGGGCGACGAAAGGGACGTCATAATGTTCTCGGTATGCTACGGCCCCGACAGAATGGGCAAAATTTCGCTCAACTTCGGCCCGCTCAACCAATACGGCGGCTGGCGCAGGCTCAACGTAGCCGTGTCGCGCGCAAGGGAAGAGATGGTAATCTATTCGTCTATGCGCTACTCGATGATAGACCTCTCGCGCACCAACTCGCGCGGCGTCGCAGGGCTGAAAGCCTTCCTTGAATTTGCCGAAAAGGGCCGCACGAGTATAGCCGTGAAGAGCGACGAGATGATAATAAACAAGTCGGGCATAGGCAAGTATGTTGCCGCCGAGCTTTCAAACTACGGCTACGACTGCCGCTGCGACGTCGGCGTTTCCGACTTCAAGATAGACGTCGCCGTGGTAGACCCCAAAAACAAACACAACTTCATACTTGCAATACTGTGCGACGGCGAAAGCCGCTTCTCTGTAAAGGACCGCACCGTAATGCAGGTTCAAACCTTGAAGCGCAACAACTGGAACGTAATAAGGCTGTATTCCATAAACTTCTTCAACAATCCCAAGAGGGAAATAAAGAAGATAAAGGAATACCTCGATAAGCTGTGTTCGGGCGGCAAAACGGTATCTTCCGGCTTCAAAAAGCCGTACCGCGCCGCAAAGCTCGAAGAAAAGACGGCAGACGCGCAGTATATCCTCTCAGGCGAACACGACGCCGAGGTGATAAGGGCGATAAAGGCGGTTGTCACCGCCGAAGAGCCCATCTCTGCGCAGTTCATAATAAAGCGCGTGCTTTCGTCGTACGGAATATTCAGGTACGGCGTAAAGCTGGAAAACAAGATGACGTCGCTCATCGAAGGTTGCGGCTATCCCTCTTCCGATATACTCGGAACAAGATATTATTTCCGTTCAGACAAGTATTCGGGTTTCGACAGATACCGCGTGGAGGAGGGCGCCCAACTGCGCGCTTCTGAGGCCGACTATACGCCGTACGACGTCATATCGCTCGTTAAGAGCATACTCCTCAACAAGGTGAGTATGTATTCCGACGAGCTCGTGGTCGCCGTTCAGCGCGAATTCAAAGTGCCCAGGCTTTCAGACAGGTTTGCCGCATTCATAAATTCGTGCATAGATTACGGCGCGTCGAAAGGTATTTTCGTCCGCAGCATATCCGATAAAATTTCGCTTACGTAACATTCATTCACATAAGATAACGGCTTTACGCCCGTACGCTGCCGCAATTTTTGCGGCAGCGTACGGGCTGTAATTCAGATTATGCTATGAAAAGATTGGTCAACGCAAGGTATGCTCTGTTCCCCGCATTCGCCGTAGGGTTGGGCGCAGGTATATCCTATCTGTTATCATACAACAGCCTGCCGTATTGGTGGCTCATACCTGCGGTGCCCGTCTTTGCGGCGCTCCTGATTGCGTTCATATTGCGCAAAAACAGCAGGGCGCTTGTGTTTACCGCTATTTCCGCGGCTCTCTTTATATACGGCGCTCTTGGCGTCGGTTTCAGACTTTCGTCTTTCGCAAGCACAGACCTTACCCACGAAAGCAATTATACCGTAAGCGGCACCGTCTATGAAAAGGCGTATACGGAAAGCGGAGAATACGTCAAACTCAACAATCTCATAGCAGGCGGAGAGGGTGTGGACGGCTGTATGATTGTCTACCTCGACTCTGAATACGGCGAGTACTGCGACGTAGGCTACGACATTTCGTTTTACGGAGTGGTGTATGTAAGTTCTCCGTTCGCCTATGGGAGCGCCAACTCAGAAAGACTGTTGGAGGACGTGCGTTACAGCGCCTATCCGCTTTCGGACATAAGTTCTGAATACGGCTTTTCCCTTTTCGGCGCAATAAATTCGGGCGTGCGTTCGCTGTATTTCGACAATATGGACAAGGGCGCCGCCGCAATTTCTTACGCAATGTTCACGGGCAACACGCAGTACATAGAAACTTCTGCGATGGACAGCTTCCGCTATGGCGGCGTGGCGCACGTGTTTGCCGTCTCGGGCCTGCACATAGCGCTCGTCTATGCCTTTGTGACGGCCATTCTCAAAAGGCTGCGCGTCGGCGCGGTCGCCTCTGCGATAGTAAGCATTTTTCTCATATTCTTCTATACGGGCGTGTGCGGCTTTACGCTGTCTGCCGTTCGCGCCGCAATAATGTGCGCCGTTTCGGCGGTACTTCGTCTTGCATCAGGTAAATACGACGGGCTTTCGTCGCTGGCGTTAGCTTTTACGGTAATAATGCTGGTCAACCCGCTTAACATAATTTCAGTCGGCTTTCAGTTGTCGGTCGCCGCAGTGGCGGGCATTTGCCTGTTCTATGCGGGAATAAAATCGGCTTTAAGGCGCATAAAAATCCCCGATAAAATCGCTGCGTCTGCGGCGGTTTCTCTCTCGGCGCAGATAGGCACTTTTCCCGTACTTTTATCTTGTTTCGGCTACGTAAGCTGGGCATCGCTCTTTATGAACATAATCTTCGTCCCGCTCATCTCAGCCGTGTTCACCGTGCTGTTTGCCTGCACGTTCCTTGCCGCGGCAATCACCCCGCTTACGCAGTTCATTCTTATGATACCCGCCGTGCCTACCGAGGCGATAACTACGGCAATCGTATCGATAAGGGTGGAACAGGCTCTTATAAGCGGTTTCGACTTCGGCGCGTTTACTCCGCTGTATTTTATCGCTGCGGTCATACTTTCTGGCAAGGTCAATATAAAAATACGCTTTCGCGTGCTTATTGCCTGTCTGCTCGCCGTGGTGATAGCGGCGGGAGTGGTACTCAAAAACTGGCTGCCCGCAGACGCGGCGCGTTTAATCGTTTCGGGCTATTATAACGGAAGCTGCTGCGTGCTCATCCGCACAGACGAAGGCACCGTCCTGGTTATTTCAGAAACTCCTTCCTCATACGATATTTCCTCGCTTTTGCAGGAAAATTCAGCCGAAATTTCGGCGGTGGTCATACTTGGCGGCGAAGAGAGCGTGTTTGCCTACAATCAGCTCGGCATCGACTGCGGGCAGGTGTATGTTTACTATCAGAACATACCAATACAGCCCTATCCCGGCGTGGAAATAATTTACCAAAGGCAGTTTACTGTCTGCGGAATAGATTTTGAGTATGTGGACGGAAGCAACATTTTTGCCGAAACTTCGGATATCAGCGTGGGAATAAGCTGCGGCGATACCGTTTCGGTGGAGCGGTGCGACCTTCTTATTGCCGAACAGACCGAACACGACTGCGAGTGTGCTACGGCGGTGTATTTCGGCAGCGTTGACTTTGCGTATAACGCATATGATTGCGGCGACTTGCATTTTGTTTTAAATGATGGTAGAATATTCATAACGGGCAACGCCGCAAAAAAAGGCGCGCTTTTATAGCACAGAATTTTATTTGCCGGCGGCGGAACAAATTAAAAAAATTATGTTTTCCGCCGAAGGCGTATGGGTGTTGGTTGCAGTATATGTGCGGGGCAATTGCATTTTTTATTGCCTGCCGCAAGATTGTTTTAAGGGAATTTTACGGTGAGTTTATGAAGTTTACCGAACTTAAAAAATTTATAGAGGGCGGAGGCAGCGGGGCATACCTTCTCTGCGGCGACGACGCATATTTTCTTTCGCACGCGGAAGAGATGCTCAAAAAGTCGTACGTTCAGATGCCCGAGCTGAATTATGCCTCGTTCGAAGGCGAAACGTTGAAAGGGCAGGGCATAAAAAGGCTTACCGACGCCCTGTGCGCATTTCCGTTTATGGCTGAAAAGCGCGTGGTAAAAGTTTCTGAATTTTACCCGTCGGAGAGCGACTACGAAAAGTATCTGAAACCCTTTATGGCAGACTTTCCCCCGACGGCCGTCCTTATCATCGTCAACACGCAGTCAAAGAAGGGCGCGGCAGATTTGAAGCGCAAAAGCGGAATTGCCTATGTTGACTGCGGCAAGGCCGACGAGGAGGAGGTCACCAGATGGATATACCTCACGTTGAAGCGCGCGGGCGTTGCGGCCGACGCCGAAGTGTGTATGAATATCGCAAAATATTGCCTTTTCAATATGGCGCGCGTGTCGCTCGAAGTAAAAAAGATAATAATATATAAGGGGGGAGCGGGCACTCTGACCGCCGCCGAAGCCGACGAGCTTGTTTTCAAAGACGCCGACTATCGCATATATGAGATGACAAACGCCGTCGCCGCGGGCAACTATTCAAAGTTTTACGAAATTGCCGACGAACTCACGGGCAAGGGAATGGACGGTATGTCAGTTTTGAACAGCCTGCTTTCGTATCTTCGCAACCTCGTTACGATTGCGGGCTCAAAGAAGTCTGACGGCGAGCTTGCAAAAATTCTGGGAATGAAGGAATACGGCGTAAAGCGCAGCCGGGAACAGGCGCGCAGCATAGGCCCCGCCCGTGCCGAAAAGCTGTGTTCGGTAATTTACGGCGCAATCGCCGGCATAAAATGCGGTGAACTCACGCAGGATTCTGCATATCGCCTCGTCTGCTCGCAAATATTTTTTGCAAGGTAAAAAATTACAGCCCGCAAACGCTTTATTTTTTTAAGATTTCACTATATAATGTTGAGTATACTTTGCACGCATAATTATACGGGTTATGGCATACGCCGCAATTTGTGCGGCGCGCAATGCCAGGCATACAGGGGTATTAAATGAACTGGGAAGCATTTGCAAAAAAAATAAGCGACTTTTTAAACGGATTTTCAACCAACGGCGTTTCGTATGTGATGGAATTCATATTTTTCGCCGTTCTCTTTTATTACGTTTTCAAAGTGCTGCAATCAAATAAAAACTTCAAATTCATTGTAGTTTTTCTGGTTGCCGTGGTATGGTGCGGTTTTTCGTTCTCCCTATCGGAAAACATTCAGTCGCAGTTCTTGCTGATTGTAATAATAATGCTCTCTATTCTCGTGTTTACGATGTACAATACCGAAATCAAGAGGGTGCTTCTCGATACTATGGTAAAGGGCAAAAACGACCGCCCCAAGGTCAGCGCGAGCGGCGTTGACGTCATCATAGACGAGATGATACGCGCCATACAGAATATGTCAAAAAACAACGTGGGCGCGCTCATCGTCCTCTCCAACGAAAATCTGCCCGAAGGCATAATAGAAAGCGGCACGATAGTCAACGCCGAAATTACTTCGCAGATGATAGAGGCGGTGTTCTATCCCAAGGCGCCCCTGCACGACGGCGCGATGATAGTGGAGGGCAGCAAAATTTATGCGGCAGGCTGCTTTTTACCGCTTGCCCAAAGCGACAACCTCCCCAAGGAAATGGGTAGCCGCCACCGTGCGGCTCTGGGTGTAACCTCGGTTGCAAGCGTTACCGCCCTCGTCGTTTCGGAAGAAACGGGCATAATTTCCATAGTAAAGAACGGCGCCGTCAAAAAGAAGTATGCCGATGCGGCAGACCTCAAAAACGCACTAAGCGACTATTACTGGTCAGACCTTACAGCGGAGGCCAAAGAATGAAAAAGATAGCCGAATTTTTCAAGGGTTTTTTCACAAAGTATATACCCATCAAAATACTCGCCATAGTGCTTGCGGCGCTCACCGTAATGCTCATTAACCTCAACTGAGGCGCGGCTATGGCTTATACAGAAGAAGACGCGGCTCGCCGCGCGGTGCGCATACCCCGCGTTCTGCTGCCCGAAGATGCCGATATGTATGTATGGGCGGTGAACGCGTGCGACCAGTTCACCTCCAACGCCGTCTACTGGCGTGAAGTTGAAAAGATTGCAGAGGGAAAGCTGAGCACATATCACCTCATTTTCCCCGAAATATATTTGAAGGACGACCCCGAAGGCCGAATTGCAAAAATAAACGCCAATATGCGCAGCTATCTTGCAGACGGCGTTTTCAAAGAAGTGGACGGCGGGTTCATACTCGTCGAACGCACCACACAAAGCGGCACGCGCACGGGCATAGTGCTGGCTATTGATTTGGAGTGTTATTCGTTTGTCCCCCAAGACCGGGCGCTGATACGCTCTACCGAGGCGACCGTGCTCGACAGGCTTCCCCCGCGCGTGAAGATACGCAAAGACGCGCCGCTCGAACTGCCGCACGTAATGCTTTTGTATAACGACCCCCAAAGTCGCGTGCTTTCTGCGGCGGAGCGGGGAGAGGTGCTCTACGATTTCGACCTCAATATGGGCGGCGGGCACGTTAAGGGCACCTATATAAAGAACGCAGAACAGGTGATAAACGCCTTTTCTTCACTCCTTCCCAAAGGAGCAGGCAGCGAGGGCAGAATGTTGTTTGCCGTGGGCGACGGAAATCATTCGCTTGCGGCGGCAAAATTGTGCTGGGAGCAGATAAAGGGTTCGCTGTCCCCTGCGCAGCAGGCGGTTCACCCCGCGCGCTTTGCGCTTTGCGAGGCGGTGAACATCTACGACGGCGCGCTCGGTTTTCATCCCATACACAGGTTTATAAGAACATCTTGCCCCGAACGGTTCGTGGGCGGCTGGAATATCCGCGGCGGCGGTACGGCGGTTGCCGTTTCAGGCGGAAAGAAAACTGAACTTTCCTTCCCGTCCGACGTTCCGCAGGGCATACGCCTTCTTGACGAATACATTGCCTCGTTCATAAAGGAATACGGCGGCGAAGTCGACTACATACACGGCGACGGCGACCTTGTGGCGCTTGCAGAGGAAGGGGTGGGAATACTTCTTCCCCCGATTGAAAAGGGCGACTTTTTCCCGCTTATAGAGCGCGGCGGCAACCTGCCCAAAAAGACCTTTTCTATGGGCGAGGGCAGCGAAAAGCGCTATTACATTGAAGCAAAGAAGATTAAGTAAAATTCAAGGAACTACTAAAAAAATATGGCAGTAAAAGTTTGCAAATTCGGCGGTACGTCGATGGCCGACGGCAATGTGATGAACCGCGTAAAATCGATAATCGAGAGTGATAAAGACAGAAAGTACATAGTTGTTTCCGCGCCCGGCAAGCGCTATTCGGGCGACATAAAGATAACCGACGTGCTTTACGAATGCCACAAAGAAGTGGCGCAGAAAGGCGTATGCGGTGCGGCGTTCCAGCTTATCCGCAACAGGTTTACGAGCATAGTCAAAGAGCTGGGCATAGATTTCGATATTCAGCCCGTGCTCGACGAAACCGAAAAGAGGATAAATTCAGAAAATGACGAAGATTTCACCGCATCCCGCGGCGAATATCTTTCCGCGCGCGTAATGGCCGAGGTGCTCGGTGCAAAATTTATCGACGCGGAAGACGTAATCTTTTTCGATAAAAACGGCGCCTACGACGCAGAAAGGTCCGACAAGGCCATAAACGAAGCGCTCCGCGGCGTTGAAAAGGCGGTGTTCCCGGGCTTTTACGGCAGGGGCGCAAACGGCAAGGTAAAAACATTTTCGCGCGGCGGCTCTGATATTTCGGGCGCGATAGTGGCGCGCGCGGTGAACGCCACTTTGTACGAAAACTGGACGGACGTAAGCGGCTTTTTAGCGTGCGACCCCAGGATAGTAGACAGTCCCAAGCGCATAAAATCGCTTTCATATAAGGAACTGCGCGAACTTTCGTATATGGGCGCCAACGTGCTTCATTCCGAATCCATCTTCCCCGTGCGTAAGGCCAACATACCCATTCATATCAAAAACACCTTCCGCCCCGAAGACGACGGCACGCTCATTCAGCCCAGCGTCTACTATACCCCCAGCGGAAGCATAGTCACAGGCATTGCGGGCAAAAAGGATTTTACCGTAATATTTATCGAAAAGTCGCTGATGAACTCGCAGATAGGCTTCGTGCGCAAGGTGCTCTCTGTTTTGGAACACGCGGGCGTGCCCGTCGAGCATATTCCTTCGGGCATAGATACTATGTCTGTCGTGGTTGAAAGTTCGGCGCTTAAAAACGGCAAGTTAGAGGTGGTTTTGCAGGGCATAAAAGAGGCCGTTCAGCCCGATACCCTGCGCGTCACCGAAGATATCGCGCTCATTGCCACCGTTGGTCACGGTATGTCGTCGTCGGTCGGCACTTCGGCAAGGCTGTTCAAGGCTATGGCCGCGGCTGAAATCAACGTAAAGATGATTGACCAGGGCTC
>UMIY01053119.1_pt1 | contig 17344 bp, 12 predicted proteins | sample 1965921 | NCBI WGS metagenome assembly UMIY01 (sample SAMEA4836134, study PRJEB28245) | human gut metagenome | biome: gut microbiome; material: fecal sample | place: Denmark | collected 2008
CCATAGAAGTCTACCCTTGTAGTAAATTGATATCCTAAATCAAATAAAATAAATATAGTAATTTCAACTTTTTTATCTGAATCTTTAAATTGATTAATCAATCTTTCATACGTATTATTTATTACGTTACACACATTTGGTCTTCCTGTAACAAAACCTATTCCAAACTTTATTACATTTTCTTCCATGATAATCTCCTTTAGAAATTTTTTCTATCTCAGCCCACTTATTGTATCACATTTAATGTTTTATGTCAAATTTTGCTTTTAGTTGCGGGAGTAGATATCAAGCGGTATTAAAAAGAATTTTTTAGGATGGTTTTTGGGGTTGTTGGATTGAATGAAATACTATAAAAATTATATATCTTATTTTGCTGTTTTTAGTAAATAGCGTAAATAAACTGGATAATCAAATTTACTGATATCCAGTATTTATTTACTATAACTTTCTTAAAGCACTTTCATTCTGCATTCTTTGCCATCATTGCAGTTTTTAATTGCATTAACATATATTCAAATATGCTTACATTTAAGTCTCTCATAGTCAAATATGTTTCTTATTCTAAGTGCCTTGAAATCGCTAATTCCTATACCTATTCCGTTAAATTCCATAGCATTTCATCGCCCTTCGTTTTTATATGGATTGTATCATGTTATTATTATATTTTCAAGAGGCAATATAACCCCCTCTAGTTTATTTGTAATATTTTTTTAATCATTCTGTAACACTTTTGTAACATTTACAAAAAAATCTTGTTTTTTTCTCCGTCCCCAAAAACAAGATTTTTTTAAAATAATTTTTCTAATTTATACTCTTTATCCAGTTTTTCATTTAAATAAAGATTACTAATAATTTGCAATTCCTTTGTTGCCTGCTCCGACAAATTAAATGAAAATAGCTTTTTAGGTGGAGCTAGAACTATATATTTTATTGCCGTCATTGTTGCTTCTGATATTTCTATTGCACCTTTATCTTGTCTGCTACATATCTCACACTTTAAGCCATTGTCCCTCAGGCTAAAGTGATTTAAAGCTATATTATCAGATTGTTTGCAGTTTGAACATCTATCTATTATTGGGGTAAATCCTAGTAGACACATTAATTTTAATTTAAAAATTGATATGGTCAAATCCAAGTCTTTATCTGTTTCCGAAAGTACATATAGCGTATTTAAAAATAGCTGTAAAATCTTGTATGTATTCTGATTTTCATCTGTTACATCATTTATTATTTTAGTGATGTGGGATGCATATTGCAATTTATCTAAGTCTATTCGTAAATTATAAAATACTTCATTTACTTCACAGGAATTGATACTATACGAGCTTGCTCCCTGGTATATTACATAATCTCCAAAGCACAAAAACTGAGTAGCTGCCATAAGCTGGCTCTTTGGCCTTCTAGCTCCTCTGGCAGCACATCCAATTTTGCCGGTTTGGTGTTAATATTGTAACCATTTTATCATAGTCGCTTAAGTTGTTCTCCGCTATTACTATTCCCTTTAATTTCAATATTCCCATTTTGTTTTTCCGCCTCTATTATGTTTTTTTCTACATTTTCAACCTCAACTAATTCTAAAAAGGTATTTATATCTCCTGTATTTTTAAAAGTATTCCATGCAATTTGTTTTATCATGTAATCATCCCTTCCTGAAGCATTCGCTTTATCTTATCATTTGCAATTTTTAAAGAATTATACGTTTTTTTAATTTTTTATCTAAATTTTAACAACGCAATACGACGTTTATTTTGGCAATCTAAAGGACTTGAGAAAAGAATCCTTGTTAATCCAATCCTCTCTAACCTTAACCCACAACTTCAAATTCACTTTTATTTCAAGCATTTTTTCTAAATCCTGTCTTGCATAAGTTCCAATCCTCTTTAGCATACTTCCGTTTTTTCCAATTATAATGCCCTTATGAGACTCTCTTACGCAATATATTGTTGCTTCTATGTTATAGAATGGCTCGTTTTCCATGGTCTTTCGCCTTTTCATTTTATCTACTTCTACAAAAATGCCATGAGGTACTTCATCATTCAAAAGCTTTAATGCTTTTTCTCTTATAGTTTCTTCTATAAGTTGCCTTGTTGTTTGGTCAGTATATTCTTCTATATCATAATATGCAGGTCCTTCTTTTAAGTTCTTTTCTATCTCATCTAATATTACATCTAAATTGATGTTTTTTACTGTCGAAACTGGTATGATACTTGAAAAATTATATTCTTTTTTATATAAATCTATTAACTGTGCTACTTTCGCCTTGTCCACCAAATCAACTTTATTTATAACTAAAATAGTTTTCTTTTTAGCCTCTTTAATTTTTTCTAGTATAAGATTATCTCCTCTGCCAATCTCGTCAGATGTAGCTTCTACCACAAAAAGTACCACATCTACATCTTTTGATACCTCAAATGCATTTTCTACCATTACATCTCCTAATTTTGATTTTGGTTTATGAATTCCTGGCGTATCTATAAATATAATTTGTGAGTGAGGTCTATTAACTATTGCTCTTATCACCGTTCGAGTTGTTTGAGGTTTGTTTGCAATAGCAGCCACTTTTTCTCCAACCAAACTATTTATTATACTTGATTTTCCCACATTTGTTCTACCAAGTATTGATACAAATCCTGATTTGAACTTTTCTTTATTTGATTCCATTTTCTCTCCTTTGTCGCTATAGGGACAGGTCTAAAAACGACATACTTGTCGTTTTTGGGACAGGTTTAAGTTATCCCTAACATTTTTATTTTTGCGTTAAAACAGCATAATATCCATACTCCTGTTTTTCGTATCCAAACTCCACCATGCTATTTATAACATTTTTATATATAGTTGATATAATAAATATTTTTTCTTCTTGACTTGTCAATGCTTCATAAATTTGGTCATTAGTATATATAAAATTATAATTTCCAACTTTTGTAGTTTCTATTCTATCTCCAACGTCTTCAGTTTTTTGAGTTGCCATATATTCTTGTGGTGAAATTTTACTTTCTAGCATAATATACACATATGGTGCTGCTTTATCTGCTAATACATATTTTGGTTTGTCAATATATTCATCATTGCTCTCTAGCTCTTCAGTTAGACTATATAAATATCTATCTTCATACCATCCATCACCAACTATTCCACTATTTGTAATATAGTTCCAATAGAAATTTACAAATAATACAATTATCATTGTCCCCATTACTATCTTTGCCAAATATGAATTTTCACAAATTTTTATTATTGCAATTGCTACAAAATATAGTATCAGAAAATATAATACATTTGCTTTATTGGCAGTTGGTATTCTGGTAAATAGTAGTCCTATGAGCAATGTTGAAAATGATATAATCATTACAGCAGTTAAGTCAAACTTTCTACCTTTTATGCTTTGTACAACATTTTTTAACGATAGTATAAATCCTATTATAAATAATGGCACATACATTAAATAAATTGTTTTTTCTTGGGTAAATATTGTTTTTATGCTTTCTAATCCTGTCCTAAATATATTTAATGGACTTATTTGCTCAGCTCTAAATGTGTCTAGCACTGGCAATGAGAAAATTCCTATATTTGTTTGATGAACTATTCCATAGTTTAGTAGTAAAAAGTAAATTAATGGAGCTGCTAATATTGCAATAGGTATTCCCATTACAATTATTTGTTTCCAGTTTATTCTTTTTAAGTATAACATATAAATTATCCATACGAGTAAGAATATTGGCAAACTTATCCATGATAAAATATATGTGTATAAACAGAGACCTATAAAAACACCCGCTATAAAGAATTGATACATCTTTTCTGCTCTTGTCATAAAATATAGAGCTATCATAAACATTCCTAAATACAAATTGCAGTCCAGTGCCATCCTAGCATTGTAAATATTCCAAGGACATGTGATAACTAAAAATGTAAATAGTAGTGCAAGCTTTTTATTTTTAAATTTGGATACCATTAAATATGATGCTATAACAGATATGATGTACACAAATAACATTGGCATTCTATATGCTATTACATTTGGTCCTAATATTTTAATAAAAAAAGCTGCTAAATATGTGCATAATGCACTTTGTCCTTGTCCAAAATTAGTTAGATAAAGCGGATACGGATTCATATATCTGTCTGTTCCATATTCAGAGATGCAGTATGCGTCATAAGCCATTCCTGCTTCGTCGCACCCTAAATAATTTGGTATTTCTCCAAATTTATATACAACTGTAAAAAATAAAATAACTATAAATAGCAACCATATCTTTTTGTAATGCTTATTGCAAAATTCATCTACTTTAGTTTCAGAATTTTCATTTTGTTCTTCTTTTCTGTTATAAATACGCTTTTTTAGCACAGGATAACCTAGCAAAAAAATCAATACTATTAATGAAATTAAATCTACTATTGTCATTTGTTTCCCCTTTTATCTTGTTACTGTTTATATTAGACATCATGTCCGTGCAAGGGCATTCTAATTAAAATTGTCTATATTCTATATTCTTCCATTGGTGTATAATGCGTATGTAACAACTCATGCGCTTTATGCTCTCCTGGTTTTCCTATGTAGTCTTTGTAAATTTGCTTTAGTACAGGGTTTTCATGAGATTTTCTTATCGTGCTTCTTTCATCTATTGAATACATCGCTACAGCTCTTTTTGCCCCTACATCTGTAGTCATTCTTATTTTAGAATTCTTTATAGGCTGTCCTCCACCCATGATGCAGCCTCCTGGGCATGCCATTACTTCTACAAAACTGTAATCTGCTGTCCCATTCTTTATTTCTTCCATAATTTTTCTTGCATTTTTTAATCCATGCGCCACTGCAACTTTCACATCTTTGTCACCTATTTTTACAGTTGCTTTTTTTATACCTTTTTCTCCTCTAATTTCTTCAAACTCTAGTTTCTGTAGTTCTTCTCCTGTAATTAGCTCATATGCAGTACGAAGTGCAGCTTCCATAACTCCACCTGTTACACCAAATATTGCTGCTGCACCAGTAGCTTCTCCCATTGGATTATCGAAAGTATCGTCTTCTAATTTATCAAATTCGATATTTGCTTGTTTAATCATTCTTGAAAGCTCACGAGTTGTAATAACTGCATCTACATCTCTTATTCCATCTACTTCCATTTCTTCTCTTTTGCTTTCATATTTTTTGGCTATACATGGCATTACAGAAACAACATAAATCTTACTTGGATCAATATTATTTTTTTCTGCATAATATGATTTAATAATTGCTCCAAACATCTGATGTGGTGATTTACAACTTGATAAATGTGGTAAATTTTCTGGATACTCCATTTCTGCAAAACGTACCCAGCCTGGGCAGCAAGATGTAGTCATTGGTAGATTATCATTTTCTTTGAATCTTTTTACAAATTCAGTAGCCTCTTCCATAATTGTAAAATCTGCTCCTGTATTTGTATCAAAAACCTTATCAAATCCTAAGTGCTTTAGTGCAGATACCATTTTACCAGTAACATTTGTACCTATCTCCATTCCAAACTCTTCTCCAAGCGTCACTCTAACTGATGGAGCTGTTTGCACTACCACAAAAGTATCTGGGTCTTTTAACTTAGCCCACACATCATTTATATTTTCCTTTTCATGAAGTGCACCAGTTGGGCAAGCTTCAATACATTGTCCACAGAAAGTACAATTAACATCATTTAAACTATGGTCATAAGTTGTAGAAATACAAGATTCAAAACCTCTTCCAATACAATCAATTGCGCCTATATTTTGTACATTTTTACAAGTTGCAACACATCTTCTACATAAAATACATTTATTAAAATCTCTAACAATAGATGGAGACTTGTCATCTATTTTATGCTCTGTTCTTTCTCCCTGGAATTCAATATCTAGTACATTAAACTTAATAGCTAAATCTTGAAGCTCGCAATTACCAGAACGTGTACAAGTTAGGCAATCCTTAGAATGATTAGAAATAATCAAATCCAAAATCATGTGTCTTGCTTCTAATACATTTGGGGTATGGGTATGAACTACCATTCCCTCTTCTACAGTTTGTATGCAAGAAGTAGCAAAACCACGTCTACCTTCAACTTCCACAATGCACATTCTGCAATCTCCAACTTCGTTTATATCTTTCAAAAAGCATAATGTTGGAATATCTATTCCTGCTTGTTTTGCTGCATCCAATATGGTCGTTCCTTCTGGAACACATACTTTTTTATCATCTATTTTTAAATTAACCATCATTTCCTCCTTTTTATACCATAGGTCTGTCCCCAAAACGACAACTTTGTCGTTTTTAGGCCTGTCCCTATAGCGACATTAGCCAATTGCGTGGAATGGACAGCTTCTTATACATGTTGTACACTTAATACACTTATCTTGGTTTATGTGTCTTTTTTCTCTGCCTTCTCCCTCAATTGCATTTACTGGGCAATTTTTCTGGCATAATCCACATGATTTGCACTTTTCTTCATCTATTTCTATTCTAGATAGTGCTTTACATTCCATTGCTTTACACTCTTTTTCTATAGCATGTTGTCTAAATTCTTCTCTAAAGTATTTCATTGTACTTATTACTGGGTTTGGTGCACTTTGTCCAAGTCCACATATACTTGCTTTTTTAATGTTCGCTGCTAATTTTTCTAGCTTATATATGTCGTATTCGTCTCCTTCTCCACTACATAATCTCTCTAGAATTTCTAGCATTCTCTTTGTTCCTATTCTACAAGGTGTGCACTTACCACAGCTTTCGCTAACTGTAAATTGCAAGTAGAATTTTGCTAAGCATACCATACATTTAGTATCGTCCATTACTATAAGTCCACCTGAGCCCATCATTGAGCCTATTTCTTTTAATGATTCATAATCAATTGGTGTATCCAAATGCTCTTTTGGAATACATCCACCTGATGGTCCTCCTGTTTGAGCAGCTTTGAATTCTCTTCCGTTTGGTATTCCTCCACCGATGTCAAATACTATCTCTCTTAATGTTGTTCCCATTGGCACTTCCACTAGTCCAACATTATTTACATTTCCACCTAATGCAAATACCTTGGTTCCTTTTGATGTAGCTGTTCCTATTGATGAATACCAATCTGCACCTTTTAGTATTATTTGTGCAACATTTGCATAAGTCTCAACATTATTGATTAATGTTGGGCATCCCCATAATCCAGATTGTGCTGGATATGGTGGTTTTACTCTTGGTTGACCACGTCTTCCTTCTATTGATTCTAGTAGTGCAGTTTCTTCTCCACAAACAAATGCTCCTGCACCAAGTCTTATTTCTATATCGAAACTAAAGTCTGTACCAAAGATATTTTTCCCTAATATTCCATATTCTCTGGCTTGATCTATAGCGATTTGAAGTCTATGTACTGCAATTGGATACTCTGCTCTAACATATATGTATCCTTTTTCTGCTCCTACTGCATATCCTGCTATTTCCATTGCTTCTAATACTGCATGTGGGTCACCTTCTAGTATGCTTCTATCCATAAATGCTCCTGGGTCTCCCTCGTCTGCATTACATACAACATATTTTGTGTCGCCTTTTGCATCTTTGGTAGCTCTCCACTTTTTGCCTGTTGGGAAACCAGCGCCACCTCTACCTCTTAAACCAGATTTATCTATTGTCTCTATTACTTCATCTTGTGTCATTTCAATTAGCACTCTTGCTAATGCTCTATATCCATCAAACGCAATATATTCGTCAATATCTTCTGGATTGATAACACCACAGTTCTTTAATGCAATCCTTTTTTGTTTTTTGTAGAATGTTAAGTCATCTAGCTTAGTAACTTTTGTGCCATCTATATCTTTGCAAAGTAGCCTGTCTACTACTTTTCCTTCTATTATGTGTGATTGTATAATTTCTTCGCAATCCTCGGGCGTAACTTGAGCATAAAAAGTATCTTCTGGACGAATTATAACTATTGGTCCTTTTGCGCATAAACCAAAGCATCCAGTTTTTATTACACGCACATTTTTTATACCTTTTTCTTCAATAATCTTTTTAAAATTTTCTAGTATTTGTGGTGACTTGGAAGATGTACACCCTGTTCCTTGGCATACTAGAATATGTTTTTCTCTAGTATCTGCATTTGTATTTTTACGCAAATCTAATTCTATTCTTTTCTCTGCTCTAATTTTATTTAATTCTTCTACTGTTTTCATTCAAGCCCTCCTTTGACTATATTGGTTTATCTTTTTTATTTTTCAATTTTTTCAAGTTGGTCTAAAACCTCGTCCAACTTCTTCACAGTCGCATGCCCATATACTTCATCATTTACAGTAAATACAGGTGCTATGCCACATGCCCCAACACATCTTGTGGTATCTATTGAAAACTTGCCATCTGCGCTGGTTTTTCCTTCTTCTAAATTTAGTCTTTCTTTTAATCTATCTAGTATGGCTTGTGAGCCCTTTACAAAACATGCTGTTCCTAAACATACAGAAATATTATATTTTCCTTTTGGCTCTAATGTAAATCTAGCATAAAATGTTATTACTCCATAGATTTCTGCCATTGGCACTCCTAAATATTTTGAAACTTCTTCTTGTGCAACTTTAGGAATATATCCGTACTTCTCTTGAATGTCATTTAAAATTTGAATTAAATTATCTTTTTCTTGCTTGTATGGTTGCATTAATTCATTTACTTCTTGCCTTATTTTATTTTCTACACATTCACACATCTTTTTTCATTACTTCCTTTCCGTTAATTATATGCTTGTATTATATCAAATAGATTTGTTTTGTACAATGAATTTTCGACATTTTTTCTTCTCATTTTATACCACTTATTTCAAAAATCCTACCGATTATTTATTTTTTGTGACTTATATTGATTTTACTGCTATAATATGTTTAATACATACAAATGAAAGGAGATAAAACACATGAATGTTGAAATAGTTGTAGATCCAAAATATTCTGAGCCTAAAGTGGTAATATATACAGATAATGTATCAAATGATATTTCAAACTTAGTTAATCAGATTAAAAATTCAAATATGTTTTCATTACATGGATTTTTAGATGATAAATTATACATTCTAGATTTACAAGATATATATTTATTTTATTCTGAAAACGGAAAAGTTTATGCTAAAACATCGGATAATAACTATAATGTGAAGTACAAGCTATATGAACTGGAAAATATGTTAACAAATAAGAATTTTATTAGAATTTCAAATTCTGAAATTATTAATTTAAAGAAAGTAAAAAATTTAGACTTTGCATTTTTTGGAACAATAAAAATAAATTTCTTAAATGGTACTTATACATATGCTTCAAGAAGATTTATAAAAAAGATTAAGGAATATTTAAATTTATAATGATAGGAGGTTTTAGTTATGAAATTGTCAAGAAAAATTTTAACAGCTTTAATAGCATTACCATTAAGTGCATTTACGATATTACTTGTATATTCATTTATGTATTTGTTTTTAGGTGAAGAAGTGTATGTTGCTCAAATGGAGATTTTAAGAGATTTCTCCGTATTGCTTAAAGAATTTTTAGTAATAGCAATAGCAATGTTTATTGCTATAATTGCTTATCAAATTTCTTATGAAAAAATAATCGAAAAAGAAAGAAAAATACTTGCTAAAGTTATCTGCATGATTGCCCTAATAGTTTGCTTTGCACTTCTGCCAATCATACTAGCTTACTATTTGCTAGCTGATTTAGGAGCATTTCGCTCAGTATTTATAATCCTATGGGTTACATTTGTAGCTATCTTTTCTCTAATAATGGCTATTAAGGATTTCATAAATGTCTGGATTGTAAATAAGAAATTAAGGAAACTAAAATAATAAACAAAGCAAAAGCCCAGTTTACAAAGAAACTGGACTTTTTATTTTTTCAAATTATTTACGCATATTTACTGTGATTTGATATACAATTGAGCTCTTGCAGAGACATATTCATATGCATCTTCTACATAAAAAGTGTTTCGTGACGATGTGCTAACAAGTCCATCATTATAATATCCTCCTCTACCAACACACGGTCTATTATTAACACTATAATATTCTGTAGTCCATTCAAGACAATTACCAAAGAAATCATGAATATTGTTATGATTATCTGCTGAATATCCCCCTGTATTCAGAGCCTCATCAAGATAAGTTCCCATATTACCATAATTAGCACCTCTCGTTGTTGCGAGTGTATATCCTTCACTATTTGTTTGACATATGAAGTTTAAAGCTGTATCCCATGCATAACTACTTATTAATTCACTTACCACATAATTATTTTCATTATATATTTCCTCTATTTGACTTTTGGCTTGATCTCTTGTTATATTCGTATATGGAGTCACTCCTGCTTTAATTACATTCTCCACTCCCAATTCATATCTACCAATATAAAAACCACCATTTTTATTTACACTATCTTTAAATAGCCCTATTTGATTATATGCTATTGAACGACTATCCCCTTCTCCATAAAAATAATTTCCTACGACACCATCTCCATTAGATGCCGTTATTTCTGTACTTCCACTTGATGTAAATGTTCTTCTGCTTAAATTATTCGTTTTTTCTCCAGTACTTGTTTGATACGTTCCTGTTGGTATCCACACAAATTGATTACCACTATCATCTTCTATTACTATTCCTTCTTCCACACTTGTTCCACTACTTTTATCTATATGAAATCCTCCTGGTATTACTACTTTATTGCCTAAATCGTCTTGTATTTCTGTTGTAATAGTATAAGTTGGTCCATCTTCTGGCTCTTGTATATCAATATATAGCATTGAACGTAAACTACCTCTACTACTACTAGCATCTATTGGCTTATTGTAATCATAGCGGCCAGACACGGAATTAGTAGAGCTATTCGAATTATAAGAGCCTCCTCTAAGTATACGTTTTTCAGTGCTACTTGCTTCCATTGTCCATTCATACATATTTCCGGATAAATCATATATATTATTGGCCTTCCATGCTTCATTTGTTCCAGTAGCCTGCTTACTACCTGAATTTGTTGCTGCTGCATCTGTACTATTCCTATGGTTACCCCAACTACGTGAATCTCTTAGGTCAGAGTAATTCTTGTTGCCAGTTTCAGTAAGCCATATAAGTGTTCTATCCCACAAGCATCCCCAAATCATTGTGCTTACGACATTGTCATTTGATGCAATTAACTTGCTATTTTGATATGCATAATACCAATTAATCCCTCCAATACTATCATTACCTTTTACTACAACTGGTACTATACTTGTATCTCTTTCTAGGTTACCAGCCTCATATCTTCCAATATAAAAGCCTCCATATATACCCACACTCTCAATCATTTCATTAAATTCTTCTTGTAATTGAGTTTTGAATTCACTACTACTAGATAATCCTAGTATATTTAAATATAAGCTTCTTCCATCATATTCGGTACCAATTTCGTAACCCCAACTATTTCCAGTTACAACATCTGGTTCTCTAAAAGTTGTAGTATCTTGTCCATAATCAGTTTTTTCTGTAACACCTGTCTCTGAAAAGTCATATAGTTTACCTTGATAATTTGTTCTACCGTTTTCGTCTACTCCATTTGTTTTATTCGCAATTTGACTAATATCATCTACTGGTATCCATACAAATTGATTTCTTGTTGTCTTCGCCTCATCTACATTACTATCATTTACTGCTTCTGTGCCTTCATATATCACAAAGCCATCATTTACACTATTTTCTCCTGCTGCACTTGATGCTGTGTATCCTCCAGGTGCTGGCACTGTTATTCCATCTGCTGACTCTACTGGTGTTACTTTTTTTCCATCCCAACCTTCTGGCAATGATTGCTCTGTTGTGGCGGTGGTAGTAGATTCTTTTTTATTCCCTGCTATATCTGTTACTACCACTTTTAATGTATATTCTGTTGTTCCTGTTAATTCTGCATATGTGTAAATGTCACTTTCACTTGTTTCTCTTGGTGAGCTTTCACTATTTAAATAATATTTATACGTATCACTTGTGGCCAAACCACTTTGTCCGTCACTTGCTGTAACTTTTACTGTAATACTATCACTTGTTATTTCTGTAACTTCTATACTAGCTTCTGGAGCTATTGTCTCCGTAATACTTGCTGCAGCATATTCTCCGTGATTTACTCCGTCTGTTAAACGTGCATATACTGTATCTCCATAGTTTAAGTTTGAAATAGTACCATTATTTGCTATACCTGCCCAGCCACCTTCTGTAATTGCTCCTACTTGGTATTCTATTTGATAACTTGTATTTGTACTTACTGAAATGCTTGCTTTGTTATTGCTCCAGTTTACTGTACCAAATGTTATTGCTCCTTCTTCTACATCTTCTCCACTTCCATCTGGGATTGTTTCTGTTGTTTGTCCTGCTAAATAGCCTGTTCCAGTATTACCTGCATTGTCTCCTGTTACTTCTACTTTTACATCATAACTTGTTCCTTGTTGTAATCCTGTAAATGTATATGTGTTTTCTGTAATATTATTTGCTTTTGCTACATATGCTGTATCTTCCTCACTGCTTTGTTTAATATAATATGTGTATGTTGGACTTGCTGCCATTCCACTTTCATTATCATTTGCTACTACATTTACACTTATGCTATTACTTGTTGGTGCTCCACTTGCTGTTACATCTACTGTTGGTGCCACACCATCTTGTATGCTTGCTACTGCATAATCTCCATGGTTGTTTCCATCTGTTAATCTTGCATATACTGTGTTTCCATGGCTTAATCCTGAAATTGTGCCGTTATTGTCTATACTTGTCCATCCGTCATCTACTTCTGGATTACTTAGTTTATATTCAATTTGATAACTCGTATTTGTACTTACTGTAATACTTGCTTTGCCATTACTCCAGTTTACTGCTCCAAATGTTATTGCTCCTTCTTCTACTCCTTCACTTCCTCCTGGAATACTTTGTGTTGTTTGATTTAATAATGTGCCTGTTCCTGTATTTCCTGCAACATCTCCTGTTACTTCTACTTTTACATCATAACTTATTCCTTGTTGTAATCCTGTAAATGTGTATGTGTTTTGTGTTATTCCTGTTGCTCCATTTGGTGCTTGGTAACTTTCGTCTCCTTGTGTACTTTGTTTAATATAGTATGTGTATGTTAAACTACTTGCCATTCCACTTTCGTTGTCTGTTGCTTGTACACTTACTGCTATGCTATTACTTGTTGGCTCTCCTCCTGAAGTAACTGTTACTGTTGGTGCTACTTCGTCCTTTATCTCTTTTGTTACATATCCTCCCGAGTTTTGTCCATCTGTTAGACGAATATTTACTTTGTCACCATGATTTAGGTTAGAGATTGTACCACCTGATACAGTTGTCCAACTTCCTTCTGTACCATTTACTTGATACTCTATTTGATAACTTTGATTTGTACTTACTGTAATGCTTGCTTTTCCACTACTCCATGTTGGTTCTCCTATTGTTAGTGTGCCATCTGTTACTATTGAATCTCCTCCTGGAATTGTACTTGTTGTTTGATTTAATAAGGTTCCTGTTCCCATGTTGCCTGCCAAGTCTGCTTTTACTTCTACTTTTATATCATATCTCGTATTTTGTTTTAGTCCTGTAAATGTGTATGTGTTTGCTGTTATATCTTTTGCATCTTCTGGTGCTGTATAACTTCCGTCTTCTTGGCTACTTTCTTTATAGTAATATGTGTATGTTGGATTACTACTCATTCCACTTTCACTATCTGTTGCTACTACATTTACTACTATACTATTACTTGTTGATGTTCCTAATGTTACATTTACTGTTGGTGCTATTTCATCTCCTATTGTTACTGTTACGAAGTCTCCATGATTTGTTCCGTCTGTTAATCTAATGTTTACTGTATCTCCATAGTTTAGCTCTGATACTGTTCCACTATTTCCTATGTTGTTCCAACTTCCATCTGATGTACCATTTATTTGATACTCTATGCTGTATCCTGACTCTGTACTTACCGTGATACTTGCTTTTCCATCAGCCCATACTGTGTCTCCTACTTTTATTGTTCCATCGTCTAGTGAGCCTTCTCCTCCTGGGATACTTGTTGTTGTTTGATTTGTTAATGTGCCTGTTCCTATGTTGCCTGCTTTGTCTGCTTTTACTTCTACTTTTACATCATAACTTGTTCCTTGGGTTAGCCCTGTGAATGTGTATGTGTTTTGTGATATGTCTGTTGCTCCACTTCCTACTTGGTAATTTTCATCGCCTTGACTACTTTGCTTAATGTAATATGTGTATGTTACACTGTCTGCCATTCCACTTTCGTTGTCGTTTGCTTCTACATTTACTGCTACACTATTACTTGTATTTCCTCCTGATGTCACATCTACTGTTGGTGGTACTGTGTCTTCTATATCTTTCGTTACATGTTCTCCATGGTTTGTTCCGTCTGTTAATCGTATATTTACTTTATCTCCATCATTTAAATTTGATATTGTGTCTCCTGATAAAGTTGTCCAGCTTCCATCGTCTGTTCCATTTACTTGATACTCTATTTGGTATTCTGTATTTGTACTTACTGTGATACTTGCTTTTCCATCACTCCATGTTGGCTCCCCTATATTTATTGAGCCATCTTCTAATGCTCCTTCTCCTCCTGGGATACTTCCGGTTGTTTGATTTAGTAATGTACATATTCCCATGTTGCCTGCTTTATCTGATTTTACTTCTACTTTTATATCATAGCTTATATTTGGCGTTAGGCCTGTAAATGTATATGTGTTTTCTGATATATCTTTTGCATTTTCTGGTACTTGATAACTGTCATCACCTTCTGAGCTTTGTTTAATGTAATATGTGTATGTTACGCTATCTGACATTCCACTTTGATTATCTGCTACTTGTACTCTTACATTTATACTACTACTTGTATTTCCGTCTGAAGAAACACTTACTACTGGTGGTATTGTATCTTCTATTGTGGTTTGTTGTATTTCACTGTCATTTTTTCCATCTGTTATTTTTGCATATACTGTATCTCCGTGTTTTAAGCCCGTTATGCTTTGTCCGCTTGTAATTGTTGTCCACTCTCCAGATGTACCGCCAATTTGATACTGTAATGTATATCCTGACTCTGTTGTAGAAATTTCCATGCTTGCTGTTCCATCACCTTGCCATGCTACTTGTCCAAATATTATTGTGTTATCTGGTATCTCTACTACTCCTGTACCTAATTGTACTGTTATTGTTTTTTCTATTGTTGTGTCTCCTGTTTTTACCGTTACTTTTATATCATATGATGTGTTATTCTCTAAGCCATTGAATGTAAAGGTGCTACTTGAGTCTGTTCCTGCTTCTATCCAGTCACTTTCATCTGTCTTTTTATATGAATATGTGTATTCTGCATTTTCCACATTCTTTGTTACTACTTCTACAGTTACACTTGTATCTGTTTTGTCTGTTACTTTTATCTCACTTATGCGCGGCTCATTATTTTTTCCTATGTATTCTATGTCTAAGTCTCCATTTGGCTCTAGTGTTACTTCGAATACTCTATCTCCTTCTGTTGTTACATCATAAGTGCCATCTCCATTATCCACTACATCTGTCTCTTTATCATTTATTATTCCTTCTTCTTCTAAAATGTCGAAATAGTGGTCTGGGTCTATTTCTCCTGCTCCATCTATATATGCTGAGCCCTTTGCCATTTCTAACTGCTCTAGTATTCTTGATACTTCTGACATTTCTGCTGCTTGTTGTGCTCTTGTTATTAATCCATTCTCTCCAAATGTGAAATTAATTGCTATTGTTGACAGAATTATTATTATTACTATTGTTATTACTAGCGCAATTAGTGTTATACCTTTTGTTCCTTTCATGATTTTCCCTCCTTAAAATTTTGTAAAATAATAATTTTATAAGTTTATACCTTGATAATATTTAATAATTATCATTATTTTTTAACCGTTTTTATCCAAAAAAATCTTATCATAACTGCTTTTATTTTGCAAGCGTTTTTTATTGCTTGTATAGAATATAAAAAGGTAGACTATTCCTCGCTTTTTCTTGCTTTTCATAGTCTACCCATTTTTTTATTATATATTCTTTTTTTGCTAATTTTTCACTGCTTTTTATGCTTTCATTGCAGTTAGTTTTTGCATCACAAATAAAGCCTACTTCACTAAGCGTAGCTCTCTCTCTCTCTCTCTCTCTCTACAGTTTCAAGGCTTTCAACCATTTTTGTTCTTTTGAGCATCTTTTTTCTCCTTTTGTTATTTGTCTTACGTTGCAGAACAAAATATTCATGTGATAATATTGTATCTCTTACAACTATCTTATTTTATACTAGTAAATTTCTTTTTTCAACCCTCTAAGCATATTTGTAATGATTTTGTAATATTGCTGTAATAGTCTTGTAATATTTACTTCAAATACTGCAAGTCACTGATAATTGTATGTATGTTAATATACATATATGTATTACATCTTAAGATTTTGGGCATGTTATTAAACTTTTCAATTTATACTATTCTCCTTCTTTTCTAATTCACTTAATAATTTCTTAAAATAAATTTCACACATTTTTATTGGCTCAAAATTATTTTTTTCTAATTGTTTTTTTATTTTGCCCGATTCATTACAAGCTAGAGCATAATCACTTTTATCTATAACTTTATTATTTAATGCCTCTAAAAGTTCATCTTCGTCCAATAAAAATATACTTCCATCACTTAATTGGACAATATCTAAAAACATATCGTAAAAATATGATTTTCCATTTTTTTCAATCACATTTTCTTTTGTTATATCAATATAATATTGAATTAAGTTTTTATTATTGTCATACATCGCAGTAATCCAATAGTTTTTATCGCTAATCGCTAGTTGCAACCAATAATATCCATTATCTGCCAGTTTTACATTTAAGCCATCGTAATTTTTACATAATGGCTCTTTTACTTTTTTTATTTTTAACAAAGATGCTTCTCCTTCTATTTCTCTGTATCTAAATAATCTATAGATTTCTTCTTTTTCTATAACTCTCTTCCAATTTTCTTTAGATATATATTTTTTCTCTAATTTCATAACTTTTACCTCTTGGCATTTTTATTTACCTAAATATTCCCGATTTGTTTATCACTCTAGAATTATATAAAAATAATACATCTTGATTTTCATATTCATTAAAATCTATATAATTTGACAAAAGATTAGAATTTACATATCGTATATCTACAAGTAAAATCTCTCCATAATCCTTTATTAAAAGTGGGACAATGCTGCTTCCAAATGAATCTCTAAATATAATTAATTTTTTTCCATTATTAATGGATTTATTTTCTATTTCTTGTATTGCTGTAGCACCAGATAAAAACACATCATATTTATTATTTGTTTCCTCTGTTCTTGCTAAATTATAC
>UMIY01019082.1_pt1 | contig 17276 bp, 21 predicted proteins | sample 1965921 | NCBI WGS metagenome assembly UMIY01 (sample SAMEA4836134, study PRJEB28245) | human gut metagenome | biome: gut microbiome; material: fecal sample | place: Denmark | collected 2008
CCGGAGAGATGTTTTCCCTTGCGTTTTCCCTTATAAGCCATTTTTGCGGCATTCAGCCAGTCCCCAGCTTGTCCAAAAAGCGGTTGATTTTCTCTGCCCCCTCCCGGCGCATCTGTTCGGTCACATGGCCGTAGGTATCCAGGGTAAATGCCGCGGCATAATGGCCCAGGTTTTCTTGCACTGTCTTGATATCACAGCCGGATTGCAGGGACAGCACAGCGTAGGAATGCCGCAGATCATGAAAGCGAAGGTCCGGAACACCCATGGCCGCAAAAATCCGCTTGAGATTCCGGTAAACTACATCGTGCTTGAGGTGTTCCCCCAGCTCATTGGTAAATACAAGTCCATCTGGATTGCTCCATGCTTCACCCAGGGCCAGCTTCATTTCGTTCTGCAAAGCCCTTTGACGCCGGAGCGCCTCAACCGCCCGGTCCGGCAGCACGATGCTTCTGGCCTTGTTGCTTTTCGGGGTAGTATACTGATAACCCCCATGGGAGTAGCCAAGATATTGGAGCTGCCGCTTTACTTCAAGTGTCTTCCGCTCGAAATCAATATCTTGCCACTGGAGGCCCAGCAGCTCGCTCTGCCGCATACCCGTGAAGAGATCCAGCAAATACAGATACTGGTACCGATGGCCCTCAATGGCTTTGAAAAACTCTGCCATCTTGGCGCTATCCAGAACGTGGATCTCCGCCCTGGTGCGTTTGGGCAATACAGCTAAATCCGCCGGATTGCTTTTCAGATAGCCACATCTGACGGCCTGGACCAGCGCACTGTGCAGCACGCCATGGACATTCTTGATCGTCTTGGGGTTGACCTTCTGACCCAACATCGTATCTTTGGTACTGCGAACCCCATTGAGCATCTTTTGCACCTGAATCGGTGCCAGTGATGCCAGCTTCACCGCCCCGATCGCCGGTCTGATATGGTTGTCGATGATACTCTCATAGGATTTCTTCGTGTGGGGTTTTGTGTTGCCCAGATATTCCGCCGTCCAAATGTCAAGCCACTCCCCTACTGTCATTTTGCTGGGCTCTTGAAAGCCGCTCTTCTGTATTTCTGTAGCAGCCTGTTGTAATTTTTGCAACACCTCTTTCTGCGTTTTACCAGTAAAGGATTTCTGTACCTGCTTTCCTGTCCCCGGGTCAAAACCGACGGTGATCCGTCCTTCCCAGTATGTATATTCCCGGCCCTTTCTTTTCACAGTTTTCTTCCGGATGCTTCCTGCTCCAGCGGCGTTGCGGCCGGACGATGTTTTTCTTGCCATTTGGGGCAATACCTCCTATAATCGAAGTTGAAGAAAAGGGATGGGGTAGGTGCCTCACCCGCCCCATTCCGAAAATCTCAGGCAGGTTCCCCGAGGAACCGGAGCAATTCACTCCGGGGGATCCGGTAGGAATTCCCGATCCGAAGCGCCTTGATTTGACCGGAGCGAACCAGCGCATACGCCGCATTTCGCCCGATCTTGAGCACCGGCATGAGCTCATCAACCCGCAGAACCATCGGCAGTTGTTCACGTAATGTGGGGTTATCGTTCTTGTTCATAGCGTTTCCCTCCTGTTTTAGATATAATATATATCCAGTTTCCCTCCGATTCCGGATTTATGCGCACAAATCGCGGTGTTTGATGAAATAGGTGGCGTTCGGACCGCGTCCCCGGCGCTCTACGCCATATCTGGCCAACAGGGCCCTGGCCTTTTCGCCTTTGATGAGTTCTTTCCACGCTGAATCGGTGATCCCCAACCGCTTTTTCAAATCAAACACCTTGACCTCGGCGCCATCCCAAGCCTCCAGAAACTCCGCCAGTTTGGCATAAGCCGTGGGGTGGCCGCCATAGATACCAGCCCTGGCACGCACAGCCTCCACACAATCCGGAAGGTCCTCGTATTCCTCCATCTTACACCCCCAAAACCGTTGGTGGAGCAGTTCCCACACCCGTTCCGGCGGGCAAAACAGGAAAACGTGGATGTCCGACTCACAATCGGGGTTGCGGAGGGCACACCGATAGATCTCCTGCTCCAAGCGGGCGGCCAGGTGCCGGCACTCATATTCTGACACCTGCGGCAGACATCGGAGCCCATCCTTCCACGGACGGTCCTTCCACCGCTCCGCTTCGGCAACACGCTCCAGTTCCAGCCGGAAGTCCTCACCCTGGGTCGCATAGGTGCGGGCTAGATAGGTCTTGGGTTCCAGCCTGGGGTACCCCAACAGGATCACGTTGGTACAGTCATTGAATGCGTTGCTGCCATTGGTGCCGCCAAAGTATGGGACACAGTCCGGGGACTTGTCAGGCATCATCTTGATCTGTGCCCGAGTATTCTCCTGAAGGTTTTCGGCAATGAACCTGGCAAATTGCTGATAGGAGCAGAGGAACGTCTGGCCTGGATAACGCGCAATAATCTCATCTGCAAGGCGGCACATTGCCTCCCGCACTCTCGGGTTTTTGAGGGCGCTTTTGGAAACGTTCAGCCGCTCGTGTCTGAACAGGTGGAATGTAACCATCCCCATGTTTGCGGGCGGAGATGACGGCATCCATTGCAAGTCCTGCCTCTGCCGATAGTCCCCGTCCACAGGCGCCGTGGCATCAAAAATCAGGATCTGCCTGTCCTGCAGCTCCGCCATCCCATCCCGGATGGCATACAGGGTAAAGCCGCCCGACTTGCAGAACAGCACCGGAGGCCCCTGATAAAGCTGATCCAAGACGGACAGGCAATCCTTCAGCTCCTTAGTCGTAAGGTCTCGCCGCCGCTCCAGAGACTCTCGGAAGTGCAGATAATTATCTTTTGCATCAGTCTGGTCAGCCAGGGAGCAAAACCCTGCCAATTCATCCTGGGGTGTACATCCTGCCCGCTCAATTCGCGTGGACCGGCGCAGCTCCTGCACCCGGCGGCTGATGTGAAAATTAAGTCCGGCCTGCAAAGTACACGCCCTATCGTCTCTCAGCCGATTGTCAGCAACCAGCTTTTCCAGAGCTGTGGAGGCGCTGTTGATCTTTTGCGTATCCAGCTCACAGATCTCCATCAGCTCCGGCTTCTCATCGAAGATGACGAAGCGTCTCGGCACCGTCCCTTGCCCGGTTTCCCGGAACAGCAGGGAGTCCAGTGTTCCATCCCGCCGCATCCCATAGAATCGTGCCTGAGTGAGCCCGAGGATGTAGGCATGGGGTGCCTGCGTCTCCAATTCCTTCAAAGGGCACTCAGCGGCGTAGGGGCAGCGGAGCCTGTCGCAGTCCTCATAGCCACCCACATCCGGATTTAGACAGAAGCCTCGCTTCTTTCCAGATGCTGTCAGGCTCTGAAGGGCAACCACAAGTCCATTGGCGTCTGTCGGAAAGGTCGCCTCCAGCGTATCCATGCAGTCATTCAGGTCCTCCACCTTCTGGTTGACCAGGATGACACCCCCCAGCGCTTCAGCCAGCGGGTCTCCGGTGACCCACAACTCACTCAACGCCAGCAGGAACGCCCTAATCCAGGTGCCATTCCCAAAACCGGCTCTCGCCGGGATGACTTGGATACCAGGGCGGTCTGCGGAAAGGATCTGACGGGTTGTCGTTTTCCAGTAGTCCATGTCGAGGTTGCCTTGCAGCTGGCGGAGGTGTTTCATGGTCAACCGGGTCAGCTTCACAATCTGCGGCTCGGCCAGCAGTGTCACTCCCGCCTGCGGATCCGGGCAACTGGGATGGAGGGGTTTCGGGGGCCCACACTGGATTTGTGCGTCAAGTGCCCTGCCAAGGGGGATCTCGCCATTACCCAATCCGGATGGGCTGAGCACGGCGTTTTTGTTTGCCGAAATCCGCTGATTTTTGTTTCCCGACTTTTTCTTTCTATTTCTGCTCATAAATGCGTCTCCCCCTGTAAAAACAGTTGATTTTGTTCAAGATTTAGGATATGATTTTGGCAAGTATCCCGACAAACGCCTTTGCCGACAGGCGGGAGCATCCGCCGGGATTCTTGCCGGGACTCATGGCTCTGTCAGGAGTCCGGCCGGGATGGCCACTACATAGGTAGAGTCCCGCTTTCCTGTCCCATACAGGTCGTAGCGATAGCGATACCCGCTGCTTGGCACCTTGATGGCTTCGGCCTCTGCCAGGATTTTTTGTAGCTCACTCTCCCAGTGGTCTCGCTGGAAGAATGTAGTGTCGACGTCCTTATCCGCTCTGGCCGCCTTGGAATAGGCCTTCTTCCACCCGTCCTCCGGCATGACCAGGAAGCACTCCCCGGAGATAGTACGCCATGCGCCCAGAAGCTTGTCCCCCTTCCGGAAAGGCTCTTCCAGCCCCGCTATCTTCTTCGAGGCTACGAGGTTACGCATGACTCTCAGGAAGACTGGAGGATCCTCTGCATATTGCGGCGGTATTTCTTCCACAGGTTCCGGATCGTACACACCCTTCACAGTCGCCCGGTAACACTCTAGTTCTTCGCCTGCCAGGAGGCCTTCCGCCTCCAGCCAGTCCAGGAAGGAACAGAGTACCCGATGCCGGATTGCCTTGTTCAGCAGCTTGGGGTCTAGCTGGATAGAGATATAACGGCTGTCCGGCTTCCCGAATGACGCCTTAGCCTCGACAACGATCTGCCGGGCCCAAGTCACCTCGTCCTCTTCGGCTGCCCACCATGCACGTAAAAGGGCCGCCACAGAATACCGCTCCTCATCCAGGCCCTTGACCACCTCGGGGTCGTACTCAGCTAACTCGGATGTCCGCAGCCTGCGTCCGCCCCAGTCGTTGCTTCCGCAGTTGAGCAGGAGTACGGCGGCATTCTCCAGATAGGGCGCCGCCTCCCGGAGCTGGGCACTGTCCGCCCCCATGACCAGCGCCACAGTGTCGATGTACGGAACCGGTACCCGTAAGGTCGGATGCTTTTTGACCTTGATTTTCAGGCGGCTGAAATCCTGAATGCGGTGGGGAAGACCCCCAGGCTTTGTCCGCCAATCCAGCACTGCCAGGCGTTTGATCCGCCCATTTTTCCACTTTTTGCGGGTAACCGCAGCCCCGGCCAGGGTGGTGAGCGTCTCTTCGATCTCCGGCGCAGTCGATCTGATTTCCACCACTGCCCGGAAACCTGACTCTGCCTCCCGCAGCGATTCACAGCGCATCCCGGCCAGAACGGTCGCCAGCAGGTCACACCCCGCCTCCGCATTGCTGAACAGTTCGCAGACCGGAAGCAGCGCCAGCGCCCCCGCACGGAAGTCCTCAAAGGCAGCTGTCCACCTGTGACCATCCTTGCCTGGCAAGCTTCTCCGGGTGTTGACCAGGTAACGTGGGACTGAAACTTTCTTGATCGTTGTACATTTGTCAAGGTGCGCGTCCCGGGCCTTCTCTCGGGCCCGCTCGTTTAGGTTTCGGAAGCCGGGGGATGCACGAGCCAAATAGGTCTCGTCCAGCGGGACGTATCCGGTCTTGGGCTCATACCCCCAGTACTCCACCCCGTCTGCGTGTCTGATGTGGACGACCTCTGGCGGGGTGTGTTGATGTTTCATCGCTGATGCACCTCCGTTTCTGTCAGGTAGGCTTTACCCGCCTGGCACTGAGTATTGTACAGGGTCGCCAATCAAAAAATCCGGCACGGAGATACTTTTTGGGAGGCATTATTTCTCTGTTTCGTGCCTGTTTTTTTGGTTAGAATACAAAATAAATTTGATGGGAGCATATCATGTGTAGTTATGATGAGCTTGACACTTTATTAAATGAAAATTGGATTGCCAATAGCTCTGCGCGCCAACTCACTTTTGATAGAGAGGAAATTAAACCTATATTAAAAGAGTATAGGTTGAAGCAGATTTACGAAAAAATTTTTCCGGAATTAAAGCAACTGCAAGAATCTCTCTACCTAAAGCCGGAAAATTTTTTGACATTTCTTATTTCTAGAACTATGGATGCGATACCAAGTTCCAGTGAAGATGCTAAAAAGCAACTCAGAATGTTGGCCCTGATCTGTACTTATCCCAAGTTCTTATTTGGGAAAATAACCAAGTTGAACAAGCGGGAGCTAACGAAACCACTACCACCACACAATCCAGACCATCTTTTAAGCACACTAGGAAATTTTGATATTTGTTGGAAAGAATTTGAACATGAGCACGAATTGTGCCTGCATTATATTAAACGTGGCACCACAGATTTGGATCGGCCTCCGGTCAGAAGTCCGGCCGGAGTCAATAGCAGCAGCCGAACCGAAAAATTGACGCCACAGGAGAAAGCTGACCTAATCTCTGATATCAACGACCTCTACCGGTCTTATTATTATTCTTTAACTTCATTGGGGTATCGTCCCAGTAAAATTCCGGTAGTGAATCCTAAAGATAACTCAAGCGGAAACTGCGATGAGGAAGAATATCAAGACAGCTTAATCGAAAATTGTTATGAGAAGGATTGGTTGCTTCCTATTGCTCATGTCATCCTGATTCGCGATGCTCAATACCAGATGATGGGAAAGGGCAAATACAAGAAGTCTGAACTATTGCAGCAGGGTAGCCGCGAATTTAAGCTTGATTATTCAAACAAAGATATCCCCATAACTATGGCAGCAGCCGCATCCATCACATATGCTGCTTCTTTGGCTGCTAGGAATATATTAGAATATTATTTAGGAAAGCATTTCTCCTGCAACCCAGTTGGTCTTGCGATGGATAAACTGATTTCTAATCATCCACCTCATATTCACAATTCATTCCCTGGGATTGCTGAGATCGATTATCTGCAAAATCTACGGAGGGAAAAGAGAAATCAGGCTCTGAAGAGGAAAAATAAAAAGCAGGCTGATCTATTGTTCCCGGTTCCCGATTGTGATCCATATATCATGGCTATACAAATTGGCAACGCGTTAAATCTTCAGACATCGCAGATAGAAAAACTAAAAGAAAAGCTTCCGGATCTATTATGGGAACGCAAAAATGTTAAAGCTGAATTGGCTGAATTGACCGCCGGAGGTATGACTGAATCTACTGGCGAACTTCTTGTTGAGCTTGTAGAGAGCATAAAAAAATTTTTAAGCCCCAAACGATACTATTCACGCGACACTATTAGTGACCCTTTAATACGTAGTTCTGAAGTATTTGACGAGAACAAAATTCAAAAGCGTCTCGAACAAAAAAGCAGTTTCAAGACCAAGGCCCAAAAAAGGCAGAAAACAATAAGTGAATTACTGAAAGGTACACGCAAAGCATTTTCTCCGTTTATTGTTTTTAGAGATCTCACCCCTCATATGTTAATGATTAGCCATGCGATAGAACCGAGTGAAGGAATTTTAATCCCGGATATTTTAGAGCATTACTTATCAAAGCTGAAAAAGAAGCTCAAAAAATATTACCGCAAACAAGTTAGGCTGAAACTATTCGGTTTAAGTAAAGATTATATTGACAGCAAGAAGCTCTGCCGCTATGACGAACGATTTCAAGATGCAAAAGAAGAAATCTCAAAAAACTTAAAGTGGATTGATGCAAAAGACTTTCTGGAGAAATGTGTAATAAAAATTTCCCAGGAAGACGACCCAAGGCAAAAAAACAAATTCATCTGTGAATATATAGATACGCATCTTTCAACTCAGTTAAGCAAATGGGATTTAAGTTCTTTAAGAGCTGAAAAGATTAACTTGATCTACTTCAGGTTATTTTCCTATTTACTTAAGGCATCTTTGCAGCTTCTCCGAATAGAAATGCTCAACAAGATGACATCTCTGCTTGAAAAGTCGCTTCAAACAGAAAAGGTTGGTAATTCTGAGGGTTAAATCCCCGAGGGGGGTAAGTCCCTATACACTCTTTTTATAGGGAATTCCCCCCTTTGAACACAAAAGGCGCCCGTATAGGCCGGAGAGCGGCGTACTGCTGCTGGCCGGATATACGGGCGCAAGATCTCTGAGGCTGCACGAACATCGGACAAAAGGGATGGGCTCGCCGAAGGCTCGCTGAGGCCGTAGGCTGGAGACCCAGACATGTTTGTCCGATGTGAGGTTTTGGTGAGCGCAACGCTTTTTGTACGATGTGAGAGCAGCTTGAAAAAGATCTATTCTACCCCCCCTCCTCCCTGGGAAAATTCCCTTATTTCAAGCTATCATTCATTCCTTTGCAACATACGATTTCTACTATGCGGGTTTGTGTACTGACTTTACCCGCCGGTAGAAGGTCGCCTTGCTCATACCCAGCCGCTTCATGGCCTGGACAGCAGTAAGTTCTCCACGCTTCCACTGTGCGGTTACCTTGTCAAAATCCGGGTGGACAACCGGCTGCCTGCCGGTGTACTTCCCATGCCGCTTGGCGATCTCGATGCCCTCCCGTTGGCGCTGCAGAATATACTCCCGTTCCAGCTCCGCCACAGCCCCCAATACCGTGAGCATGAATTTCCCAGTGGGCGTGGTGGTGTCTATGGACTCCTTCTGGGACACAAATTCCACCCCTTTGGCAGTCAGGTTCTCTACCAGTTCCAGCAGATCCCGTGTATTGCGGGCAAAGCGGCTGATAGACTCCACAATGACCGTATCGCCCTTCCGCACATATTCCAGCATCCGTCTGAGCTCTGGACGGCCGGTGTTCTTACCGCTCATACGGTCGATGTAGACCTCGTCCACGCCTAGGGATTCCATGAGCACTTCTTGCCGGACGGTATTTTGTTCTTGGGTGCTTACCCGAATATAGCCAATTCTCAAGTGCAAGCCACCTCCATGTTGTAATCTGGCAAAAGAGTTGGTATACTAAGTACAAGATAGGAAGATTTCATTTATGTAGGGAGGGATTTCCATGGCGGCCCAGTATACGATAGATCAGTTAAAGGATATTATCACCCCCATTGCCAAGCAGTATGGCGTGGAGAGCATTTCTCTGTTCGGCTCCTACTCCAAGGGGAATCCCACCGATCAGAGTGACGTGGATCTGAAAATTGAGAAGGGCAGGTTGAAATCCCTCTTCCAACTGTGTGGGTTCCGGCTGGCAGTGGAAGACGCGCTCCACCTTCCAGTTGACCTGATCACGACAGAAGCCTCCGATCCGGACTTCTTGGATATGATTGCAAGAGACGAGGTGTTGCTCTATCGAAAATCGTGATAAACTTATCCTCCGCAAGATCATCACATATTGCAACCGTATCGCGGACAATCTGAACCGATACGATCACAGTTTCCCAGCGTTCGAAACTGATCACATGTTTCAGGACGCCTGTTGTATGTGTGTAGTTCAGATTGGTGAATTGGTAGGTCAGTTGTCTGAGGAAGTTAAGCGGCGAAATACTGCCATTCCCTGGCGCATCATCAAGGATACACGAAATTTCTATGTTCATGCGTATGGCGCAATTGACATTCCCTCCGTTTGGGATACGTTGGAACACGATATTCCAGATGTAAAAGCAGCTTGCGAACAAATTCTGAAAGCTGGCAATTAAAATCAATATATGTCCCATTAGGGTGGCTTTCTGTTTTGAGGCGTTTCAAAATCAGAAAACCGACCCTAATGGGACACTTTTTGACCGTCTCACATGGGTATACCCTAATGAGACACCAATCTTTTTAGCAGGTGCCGTCAGAGCGGGATCCATCGTCTTTGGAACTGCTGCGGCGAGCCCGCTTTATGGCAAGCCTGGACTGATCCCGTACCGGCAGCTTTTCAGGCAACTGTTCCTCTGCCAGCGGGAAGTTTTCTTCGGCCTTGAGCTGCTCCAGCAGTTCAAGGATGGGGAAGCTGTAGGTGTGGGGGTTATCCTCCCAGCAGGCATACACCACAGCCAAGGGGTCCGCAAAGCGCAGGAGGGCGTCCGCCTCGTCCGGGGTGATGTCGTGCATGGTTTTGAGGTAGCAGTGTACCTCCGCAAGCCCCTGGAGCTCGTAGACCGGATCCATTCGTGGGGTTGTTGCCGCAGAGCTCTGTGGCGTGTGCCAGCAGGCACTTGTCCAGCAGTTCCTTCAGTTTTCGGATACCATCAAATTTCATGTGAGATATTCCCTTTCCCGTCAGATGTTTGCTTCAGGAATTTCCCCGTGTGGAGTGGACTTGGATTCCTCTTCATCGAGAATCCGCTCCACCTCATCCGGGAGCTCATGGATATACCGCTGTGAGCACTTTGACAGTTCGCTGTCACTGAATGGGCAGAATGCCTTGCACTCACCGTATACGCTGCGGGCCAGAAAGTCCCTACAATAAGCGTGAACTCTGGTGATCAATGTTTCTTCGCGTGTCATGGACTGATTCCGTCCTCTCCTGTCTGTTTTCTGTGCTCAGTATTTTTTCAATGTCGTAGAGGGTCATGGTGCGGTTGAACTTTTCCGTAGGCTTATACGGAAGGGCCTGGAGCCGGAGCAGCCGGGTCCACAAGTCCGGATGGTATCTCCGGAGGTGGTGCAGCTCGGGCAGCTTCGCATTGGGGCAGAAGAAGCAGCCGTTTCTATTTGCAAACTCATAGATGGGAGACAGGAGCCCGGCGCGTTTGCACAGTTCATACGCTCCCGCCTCGTCTACCCCATACTTGTCCAGCAGGGAGATCTTTTGACCGTTCAACCGTACCAACCGTTCCTGCTCGTCGCTGGCAATGCCGATATACTGCACCACCTCTCCCTTCTGCTTTCGCAGGTAGCGGTTGATGGGCCGGGCCTTGCAGTCCCGCTGGATGGCGCAGCGCCCGCAGAGTGGGAAGCCCCGGATCATGCCCCGTTTCGGCCCGCGCCTGATCAGGTGGGCCACATTGTCCATATAGGTGCTGGGGTCCCGAAGCACCGTGACCCGGATCCCCCACTTCTCCAGCCTGGGAATGGCCGTTCTGTAGATGAAGTCCCTGTGCTCCGGAATCTCCCCGCTGATGCCCTGGTCAAACATGACCTCGCAGTAGACCACCTCGTCCAGCGGTTCGCCGTGCATCCGGGCCAGCAGAATGGTTGCCAGACTGTCCTTGCCAAAGGAGCAGGAGGCCAGATAGCGGGTATTCCCACCGGCAGTTCCTAGGATGGGTTAGCATCCATAGATGGCCTCCTCAATTTCATCCGTACTCCAGCCGTCGGCCAGCATGGCGTCGATCTCCTCCCCGGAGTATCCCAGGTAGGCCGCAATGTTCTTCAGTTCCCGCAGATACTGCCGCTCCGCCCGGCTGACATAGGGTGTACAGAAATGACCGCCCCGGCGGTTGAGATACCAGCCCCCGAAGCCGCTCGCCTGAACAAAGTGCTCGGACAGCCGGGCCCCTTCCGGCGTGATGTTCAGGATCTCTCCACTGTCCACCAAGATCTGGACCGGCTTCTCCCTGCCCAGCCAGGTCTTCTCCAGGGCCATGTGCAGAATCTCCCTGGTGGATGCGTACACATAGAGCCCCAGCCTGGGATACTGCACCAGGCACAGGGGGTTGTCCCCCTTCACAAACCAGAAGCTGTCCTCCTCGTCCAGCACCGTGAACACAAAAGAGCCCTCCACCGCCTCCGCCATGGTTTTCAGGCTGGCCGGTGTGAGGGCTCCTTGCTGTTCGATGAGCTGGACGGCCACGTAGCTGTCCGTCTCGATGTTGGTTTTGGGCAGTTTCTTTTCCCGCCGGAGGGTATGGTCATTGTACAAAACTCCGTTATGGGCCAGGGCAAACCGGGTGCCGGGCACGTTCCCGGTAAAGGGGTGGTTGTTCCGGTTGTATTTAGCCTTCCCCTGAGTGGTCATTCGGCTGTGGCCCGTAACGACGTGGGCGTCCTCCGGAATAAAGAAGTTCAGCTTGTGGGCCGGGCCCGGGCGCTTGTAGACATGGAGGCTGCCGCCGGAATTGTAGGCGATGCCCGCAGCGTCGGTGCCCCTGCTTTCACTCTCAACCGCCAGGGCGCGTATCATCTGCCCCTTCTGCCGGCCGCTCAGGCGGTGGCTGTAGTCAATGAGTCCAAACAGACAGCACATCAGTCCTCCACCCCCACTTCCACAGGCTCGTTCACATAGAGCCGCCGCTCTTTTAGATACTGTACCAGCTCCGGGTACCGCTCCGCTGAAACGCCGATCACAAAGGATGTCCAGGGCACGGCCTTCAGCTCGTCGTCGGTGAGGCATACCGCCAGATCACAGATGCGGTCCAGCAGCTCCAGAGTGGCAAGGATGGTGTTGACCTTCAGCGTCCCACGAAACATGCGAAACTCCACCGTGGCGTAGTTCTGGAGGTTGACGCAGGTGTAGCGCCCGCCATGGTAGCCCTTCTTGGCGAAGTCCAGGATCTCCATAGGCTGTTCCTTGTAGCCGTAGCGGGCCGCCCACCGCTCCAACTGCCGGGGCGTCCTCCGGCTGAATTTCAGCAGCTCCTCCCAGTGCTTCTCAAAGAAGTAGAGCACCCGGGCAATGGCGGCGTCCTGCTCCTGCTCTGTGGCTCCAAATGCTTTGCGGCTCACATGGACATGGAGGCCGCAGGTGGTGGTCCGGTGGCTGAGATAACCCAGGGAGGCCGCCTTGCGGCACAACTCCGCCCAGGGCATCTTGTTCCGGTGGTACTCCAGGCTCATGGGGTGGGTGACAATCTCCAGGCCCTCGTTCAGGGAGCCGTCGTGCTTGATGTAGGCACAGTCCCCGTCCCGGTTGGCGATGTTCAGAAGCGCAAGGGCGTTAGCCGCACGTTCACCCGCACCGTCAATTTCCAGCTCCACACCGAAGAACCGGGGCCCTTTCCCGTGGAAGACGGCCTCCGGCTTGTAATAATAGTCATGGATACTCTGGTCTTTATCCAGGGCATAGTAACAATTGGTACAATAGGGGCGCTCGTCGTACTCGTCAGATGTTTCATAATAGGCCTCGTTTTCCCGCAAAAGGTGTCCGCACCGGCAGCAGTGAGTGTAGTTGTCATCATAGCAGTCCTGGCACAGAGGGATATCCCTGCTGCCGGCATTTTCGTCCGTCCACAGGCGCTCCCTGCACTCGTGGCAGAGGACAGTATGGGTATCCAGACAATCCGCGCACAGATCCTGACCGTCAAACTCGGTGTGCTCATCCCATGGCCGCTCGTGGCCGCAGATGTCACAGACAAAGGTACGTTCTGACATGGTAATCATCCTTCCTGATTTCTAGTTGGAACCCCGCTCCAGGAGCTCCCGCAGGATAGGGAGCTTGGCCTGTACCGGGGCAGTGATATGCTTGCTGATGCTGATGGCCGCCTGGGTGTCGAAGGCCTTCTGAAAAGCCGCCAGTTGGTTGCCTGCGTCCTCTTCTATCTGGCTGATAGCGGGCAACAGATTATAGCCGTGGCGGATGAATGCCTTGGACACCAATTTCAGAAGGCCCTCCTCCCACTCTGAGGGGTCATACCGGATATACTCGATGTGGCCGAAGTAACTGGCCATATCCGGCAGAGGATAGGCCGCGGTGAGCTCCGCATGGACCCGCTCCATGTCCTGGAACACCTGCTCCGGTGTGAGCAGGGCACCAATGCGGTTGACCAGGGCGGCGGTATCCTGGGTACGGCAGCGGCCCACGGCCTCCCGCAGGTCGGACAGATGGCCGTTCAGAGCGGCCTGAAAGCGGAGCAGGAAGCTGTCCGGCGAGCGGGGATCTGTGTAGTGCCGGAACTTCTGCTCCGCCTGCCGGTACAGGGGCCGCAGGAGCTTCTCCGCCTCACATACGGCGGCCAGCTTGGTGGGCAGCCCCTCCTCCCAGGTATAGGGCAGGCGCTGCCATTTATCGTAGTCCAGGAACACGTGGGGGAATATGATCCAGGAACCACAGCTGTCCAGGCCACGCACCAGGCTTTGTACTTTGGCAAATCGTTTGTCCATGAACACCTCCAGACATGACAAAAGCCCCAGGGGTTCCCCTGGGGCTCCATCGTTTTGCGTTTCAATCCTCCGGCAGCCCGGCTTGATAGGCCAGCACATCCAGCGCCAGCAGGGCCGCCCGGCAGAAGCCCTCCCGGAAAGCTGCCTCCATCACGGCCCGCTCCCGCTGGCCGTAGGCATCCCCCAGCTTCTCCAGCCACTGTCTGCCCGTATCGTCCAGAAGGTTGGTCAGGGCGTCGCCAGCCTCCAGAATTTGAGCCATGGCGCCGTGATAGGCTTCTCCACCGAGCTGCCGTTCTCCGTCCAACAGCCGCTCAATCATGGCGCACCTCTGGAAAGAGCTCAATGGCCCGAAACTGTTCCGAATAGCGGGCAATCTGTTCCTCCGTCAGGCTGGCAAAATGGTCACTGTCCGGCGGCGCGGCACATAGGAAGAAGGTGCCGGCGATCACATCGTAGATCTTCCCGCTGTCCAGCCGCAGCACCCGGTTGAGGGGCAGGCCCAGGCATTTCCCCTCCTCATTGCAGACCAGCGCCACAGGCTCCTCAAATGGGTACACCGCCTGGATGCTTCCGCCCACCACGGCCTGCATAGACTCCAGGCTGTCTCCAATCTCTGTTAGCCGTGGCGCCTTTCCTGGCTCTACAAGCAAGATTCTCATACGTATTTCCTCCATAAAACAAAGATAGCCCACTGGAGTGGGATACTCCAGTGGGCTTCATAGATATAATTTATATCTGGTTTTGCGTGGAGGACGGATTTCAGACAAAATCATACATAGGCGGTCTGTCAAATAACTCCCGGGGGACCTGTGGTCTCTTCTGATTCAAGTATCAGGCTGGGTGTTCTCCGCCAGATATTCCTGGCAAAACTGCTTTAGGACAGGAATATCCGTAATGGCTGTCTCCCAAATAATCTCACGGCTCATACTGCCGTAGCTGTGGGCGACAAGATTCCGCATCCCCTTGATCGGGCCCCATTGAATCCGGCCTGCGGTGGCGGTACGGAATTCAGCGGAGAGCTTTCCGCTCAGCTCGCCAATCTGCAAAATGGAGAACGAGATGGACCGCTGGTAATCAGCGTCATGGTCAAAAGCGGAAAAATCCGCCCCATAGCGGGCAATCGTCTTTTCGATTTCCACGCAGTAATCCAGGATGTGCGCCAAACGCTGGCGATCAGGCGACTGCATAGAGTTGCACCTTCTCTCTCCATACGGCTTTCCGGAAATCCTCTTCATGAGGCATCTGAACAGGCTGTTCCAAGGAGCTGACTGTGATCAGATCGATTTTCTTCTGGAGAGCATCCTCCAAATCACAGTACAGCGCCCCGAGGGCAAACAGGCTCTTTAATGCGGTGCCCGTGGTGTCTACAAGCAGATCAATATCACTGTGTTCGGTCGCCTCATTGCGGGCATAGGAGCCGAAAAGATAGACCGCTTTCAGCCCGTATTTTTGGGCGACCGGCGCAATCCGGGCCTGAATCTCGGAAATAGAATAGACCATGTCCGCGCCCCCTTCCTTATTTTTCAGTATTAGTATAGCAGGAAACGCTGGCTTTTACAACCGCACACCACAGCAGGATCAGAGAGAAGAAATCCGATAATCGAGCCGGTGAAAGCGCCGCCAGACCTTCCGGGTTCTATGGCCTCCTTTCACCGGCCTGTGTACCATCACAGCTTCTTCCTGCTTGTGGCAGTGCCCTGTTAAAATAGTACACAGGATTACCGTATGGCGCTGTTTCCTGGGGGCCTTTCGGTCCTCCTCCAGCCATCTATCAATGATGGGGATGAAGTCTTGCAGCACCGGATAGCTCCGTGGCTCAATATCCGGCAGATTGTCCTCGCTCCAGTTTTCCTGGTAGGCGTACTTGCGGACAGTCTCAAAGCTGTGGCCGGTTATGCGGGATATTTCCCGCAAACTTGCATCTTCATTTTCGTATAGGTCTTTGATATACTTGATTTGAGCCATTCGTAACACCTTTCTGCTACCCCCTTATGGTTATCCCACCTAAAGGGTAGCGTTTATTTCAGGTGCTGACAATGGCTCATTTTATTTGCCATTGGGGTGCTCACTTTTTGAGTACCATTTGCTACATTTTCATTTTACCGAAAACATAGGTTCATAGCCATACTGCTTCATAAGGGGATACATCAACATTTCAATTCGATATTTGTCAAAAATGCTTAGGTATTTGCTATGTTGACTGTATAGCGGCTTTGTATCAAATCCCTGCAACACAACTCCAGCTGTAGTCAATCCATCATGACCCTGTCCACACCAAGTAGTCTGGTACATTGTTTCGCACATCGGTATGTCGAGAAAGTCTGTAAGACTCTCTAAAGTTGCCTCTGGGTTGAGTTTCAAATCTTCAAAACGGATCACACTTATATGCTCTTTGAGGGGGTGTTCATTGGCAAACAGATAATCCTTCGGCAAAAATGTCCCAAATGCCATGCAGTAAAATGGATCCAGCTGATGATTTCCATTTGCATCTTTTGCCATAGGGTGGCTTTCCAGCATAAAACGCGTGACACTTCCTGCATGTGTAACAGGATCTCGAATAGTTGCAATCGCCTTATAGTCTGGATAAGTGTTAGCGTCCGGCGAAAACAACCACTCCGGGTCCATCGAAAACAACCAATTTTAGTCCACCGAAAATAACCAATCGACATTTTCACAGACTCCTTTACACTGGTGGTGTAGCCAACCTTCGGTGAAAGGAGTAAACATGAAGAAACCCAATTTAGCGGCTATGACCCCAGAGGTGGCGAAAGCCATTGAAGAGATGATGGCAGAACAGGGAGAGATGTTCTCCCTGGAGAAAGTCAATCTCGCGGAGCTGGCCCGGCGTACCGGCCTCTCGCGCCAGAAACTGCGCCGTATGAAGGCGCACAATTTCGAGGACACACAGCACGCAGCCAAGGGACGGAAGTCTCCTGTAACCTTGCTGAGTGGCTACACGGGTCTCTTGGACGGGCTGCTGAGAAACGGCGTGACCAATTCTGCCGTGTGTTTAAGCGGGTTGAAAGAAAACGGCTATACTGGCAGCCAGACCACGATTAAGCGTTATATCGCCTCACACCAGCATCTTGTCCCGGCTCCTCGCCACGCTGTTGCCTCTCAAGGGAACCGTGGGCGCAGGTATCTCACTGCACCTGGCGAGGCGTACCAGATGGACTGGGGCTTCGTGACGGTGGACTCGTATAACGGCCAGCAGTACCAAGCAGCGTGTTTTGTAATGATTTGCCATCACTGCGGCCAGCGGTATATAGAGTTCTTTCCCAACGCCAAGCAGGAAAACCTGTTCATCGGCATGGTTCACGCTTTCCGCTACATGGGAGTGCCCAAAGCCGTTCTCACGGACAACATGAAGAGCGTGGTGATCCGGCGGGACCATGAGGGCAAGCCGGTTTGGCAGATGTGACCCTCTCAGCTCCCTACTACAACTTTCAACGAGGCAAACGGAACTTATTTTTTTCAAAATTTCAAAACAAAATTTTTAGAAGTTCATTTTCCCTTCTGATACCCCATTGTCCCCTTATAAGAAATAAGTTTATTTATGTTTAAGGCTGACGGCCTCCACGC
>UMIY01029010.1_pt1 | contig 17141 bp, 16 predicted proteins | sample 1965921 | NCBI WGS metagenome assembly UMIY01 (sample SAMEA4836134, study PRJEB28245) | human gut metagenome | biome: gut microbiome; material: fecal sample | place: Denmark | collected 2008
TAGTATCAGGATTTTTATCCTTTGAAGTCATGTCAATTTTAGGGGCTTCATCATCTGAATTTAAACTTTTTTTCTCAGAAGTTTTATTTTTTTCAACTTCTTTTTTACGTTCTTCAGCTTTCTTTTTTGTTTCTTCTTTTCTTTTAATTTCCTCAGATTTTTTTATAGCATTTTCAATATCAATCTTTGGAGTGGAGAGAGTATTTTCAAAAGGTTTTTCTGAATCTTCTAGGGATTTACTTATTTCTAAATTTCTAGTGTCTTCTTTTTTCTTAGTATCGTCTTTTATAGAAGAGAAAATAGAAAATTCATCATCATCTTCATTTATAAAGTTTTTCCACTTGTTTTTTAAAGAAAACTTTTTAGAACTTTTATCTTCAAAAGAAGATGATGTATTAGGAGAATCTAAATTCATATCTTCATAAGAATTTGAAGAAGTATTTTTAGAATTTTCCTTGAAATTTGATTTTTTTAGTTCTTCTTGAACTCGTCTGACAAGTTCTTTTTGACTAATGCCAGAGTCAGATTTAACTTCTTTGTTTGCATCTAAAAATTCTTTATCTGCTTTTTTTGTATCAAGAGATTCCTGCTTTTTATTGGAATCTTTAGATTTATTATTTATTTCTATATCCTTTAAAGGTGATTTTGTTTTCTTTTCCTTTTCAGGTTGTTTTTTTTGGACGTTGCCCTTTTCGTAGTCTTCAATATTCTTGGAAATTTTTCTGTCTACTTCAGCAATGATATTTTTGAGTTCATCAGTAGTGTCTATGCCGTCAAGTGATTTAGGATTAAAGACTCTAGTATGCTCAGAAATTTTTTCAACTTTGTTAGTATTTTCTTTTTTGCTCAGGTCATTTGATGAAAAACTTACTTTTACATCTTTTAAATTGTAACCACAGTGAGCACAAAAGTTGTCATCTTTAGAGACAGGATTCCCACATTTTGGACAAAACAATGTAGCACCTTCTTTCATTATTTCTTCTAAAATATTATAACATATTTTTATTGGTGGACAAATCTTTTATATAGTAAATAAAAGAATTAAAAAAGTTATCTTCATTAAAAAATATTACTATTTATAATAAATTTATGTAAAAAAAGAAGCCTCGAAAGGCTTCCTTTAAAAAGTTAAGCTAAATTATTTTGCTTGTTCTTCAGTAGCTGCGTTAGCTTCTGCATCAGCTTCAGCTTTTTCTTGTTCAGCGTTCATAGCTGCGTTAGCTTCTGCTTCTTTAGCTTCAGCTTCAACTTTAGCTTGGTTAGCATTTGCTTGTGCTTTGTTAGCTTCAGCTTGTTCTTCTACTGCATTGTTTTTAGCGTTAGCAGCTTCTTCAGCTTTTTTGTTAGCGCCTTGGCATGCTACCATACCTAGCATTAATACAGAGATCATTCCAACACTTGCTATTTTCTTTAAATTTTTCATTTTAATAAATCCTCCTATTTGAAACACATTGTTTCTTTGATTTGTTTACATAATATACTTGCCATGTGAAAATTATGTGAAGATGATGTTAAAGATTTTGGAAATAAGAAAATAAAAGAATTATAAAAATTTTAAAACTAATTTAATAAAATATTTTTTCATGTATAATTATTTTAGGTGAGAAAATGTACAAAGCATTATATAGAAAATACAGACCAAAAACTTTTGATGAAATTTGTGGTCAAGAAGCAGTTACAGCTTCTTTAAAAAATCAAGTGAAAAATAATGAAATAAGTCACGCATATATATTTCAAGGAACAAGGGGAACAGGAAAGACGTCTGCAGCAAAAATTTTATCTCGTGCTGTTAATTGTCTTCATCCAGTTGATGGGAATCCATGTAACGAATGTGAAAACTGCAAACAAATTTTAAATGAATCAGTTTTAGACGTAGTTGAAATGGATGCGGCTAGTAACAATGGTGTGGACGATATAAGAGAATTAAAGGAAAAAGTAATTTATCCACCTCAATCATTAAAATACAAAGTCTACATAATTGACGAAGTTCATATGCTCTCTAAGGGGGCTTTTAATGCGCTTTTAAAAATTTTGGAAGAGCCGCCAAGACATTTAATTTTTATACTTGCAACTACTGAAATACAAAAAATTCCTACAACAATTCTTTCAAGGTCTCAAAAATATAATTTTAAGAGAATTTCCATTGATGAAATAAAAGAGAATTTGAAAAGAGTAACTGAACTTGAAGGAAAATCTTGCGATGATGAAGTTTTTACACTTATAAGCAAATCAGCTGATGGAGCAATGAGAGATGCACTTTCAGTTTTAGATCAGCTTCTTACTAAAAATAAAGAACACATAAATATAGATGACGCAATGGAAGTCCTTGGTATTTCATCTTCAGAGCTTTTATTTTCACTTTCAAAAGCTCTTGTAGAAAAAAATGTGAGCCAGACACTTTTCGCAATAGATGAGATTTATAAAGAGGGTGTGGATTTTAATACTCTTTCTTCACAAATTTTAAGCCACTTTAGAGACCTCTTGCTTGTGAAAACTATGGGAGAAGCTCAAAAGATTATTTACACTTCTCATCTAAGTGAATTTCAAGAAATTGCTGGAAGAGTAAATTTGGAAGACCTTTTGATTATCATTGATATTTTAAAAAATCTTTCTGTAGAAATAAAATATGCAGACAATAAACGTGTTGTCTTTGAGATGAATGCAATAAAAATTTGTAACAGAGTTCTAAAAGATGATTTGATTTTAAGGGTCAAGGCTTTGGAAGATAAGGTAAGTAATTTATCAAATAATAATTATCTACAAAATAATTTTAGGGATAACGAAACTATAACAAGTCAAAATAATTTTAATAATATAAAAAGTAAGAGCAAAGAAATTACAAATCAAAAAGAAAATAGTTATGAAGAAAAGCCTGATGAAAAAGGCAATGAGTCAATTGAAAAATCAAATCAATCTGCTATAATAAAGAATAATGGTGAGGTTAATGAAAAGGGAGATACTTCACTTTTTCTTGAAAAAATAAAAAGTGATTGGCAAAAAATTGTAAATGAACTAAAATCACAAAAGTATTCTGGTTTTGGGGGATTTATAGAATTTGCTGAACTAGAAAAATTTCACGATGGAATTTTAGAGATAGTTTTTCAAGAGGAGTATAATTTCTACTATGAATATTGCTCAGATCCTGATAGAAAAAATATTTTGCCTGATTTATTAAAAAATATTTACGGCAGGGATATTGATGTAAGGATAAAATTAAAAAAAAGTGGAATAGATAAGTTAGAAGAAATTTTTGGGAAAAATAATATAGAAGAAATTTAGGAGGAAATATGGCTAGAGGTGGATTTAATGGCTTCCCTGGTGGAGGCGGAAGAAATAATATGATGAAGCAAATTGAAAAGCTTCAAAAACAAATGGAAGAGATGCAAGAAAATTTAGCAAATGAAGAAATTTCTGCTAGTTCAGGTGGCGGTGCAGTTTGTGCAACTGTAAATGGAAACAAGGAGCTTATTTCCATTAAACTAGACAAAGAAGCTGTTGATCCTGACGATGTAGAAATGCTCGAGGATTTAATCGTGGCTGCTGTAAATGAAGCTATGAAAAGTGCTGAGAGCAAGATGAGCTCTCAAATGGGTAAGTTTACTGGTGGATTAAATATTCCAGGACTATAAGATGAATAAAGAAATTGGTCCTATTGAAGACTTAATCAAAAAGCTAAATAGACTCCCTGGTATTGGCTCTAAAACTGCTCAAAGGCTTGCCTATCACATCATTGGTCTTGATGAAACTGAGCTTACTAATTTGACTGACGCTATAATTTCTGCAAAGAGAAATACTGTCAAGTGTTCAATTTGCATGAATTATGCTGACAGTGACCCTTGTGAAATTTGCTTGAACAAGGGAAGAGATGATTCTGTCATTTGTGTAGTAGAGATGCCCAAGGATGTAGACGCAATGGAGAGGTCTAACAGTTTTCACGGTAAATACCACGTTCTTCATGGTGTAATTTCGCCATTAAAGGGAAAATCGCCAGAAGATGTAAGTGTAAAAGAGTTAATTGAAAGAGTGAAAAAAGATAATATTAAAGAGGTAATTGTTGCAACAAATCCAACTGTGGATGGCGATGCAACTGCCACTTATATAAAAAATGTTTTGGCTGACTTTGATGTGGAAGTTTCTAGAATAGGTTATGGTTTGCCAGTTGGAGGAGATCTCGAGTTTTATGACGAGATTACAATTCAGACTGCCATAGAAAATAGAAGAAAATTAGATTAATTTTGGGACTTGTTCCCAAATTTTTTCTTTTTAGACTTTCGGAAGGGGTAAAATTTTGTCTAACAACAAAAATAATTTTAATAAATATATTCCCACAATTCTTTATGTAATTTTGGCGATAGTAATTTTTTATGTAGTTGCTATTGTACTTGTGCCAAGACTTAATAAGGATACCAACATAAAAGAAATCGACTATGTTTCCTTTGTAAATATGGTAAATAGAGGAGAAGTGAAAAAGGCAGAGGTTAGAGATAGGACTATTGCCTTTGAAGTAGAAAAAGATGGGAAAAATGTTAAATACGAAACTAATAGGATGTATGACCCTAATCTAGTGGATAGATTAGTAAATAAAAATGTGAAATCAGCTCAAGTCTATAAGGCTGAAATGAATCCTGTGCTTTCTTTTATAATTTCAACAGTTGCAACTTTTGCGATTTTTATTGCCTTTTGGTTATTTTTGTCAAAATTTATTTTTAAGAGAATGGGCGATGTAGGTCCAATGAACTTTGGCAAAAGTGGAGCAAAAATTTATGTTGAATCTACTGATGGAATTAAATTTGAAAATGTTGCAGGGCAAGATGAAGCTAAAGAGGCTTTATTAGAACTTGTAGATTTCTTGCACAATCCAAAGAAGTATACAGAAATTGGTGCAAAGCTACCTAAAGGTGCACTTTTAGTAGGTCCTCCGGGAACTGGTAAGACTCTTCTTGCAAAAGCTGTAGCTAGTGAAGCTGAAGTGCCTTTCTTTTCAATTTCTGGCTCAGCCTTCGTTGAAATGTTTGTAGGTCTTGGAGCTGCAAAGGTAAGAGACTTATTTAAGCAAGCAGTTGAAAAAGCTCCATGTATAATTTTTATCGACGAAATTGACACAATCGGAAAGAAGAGAGATGGAGCTGGAATATCAGGCAATGATGAAAGAGAACAAACTTTAAATCAACTTCTTTCTGAAATGGATGGTTTTGATGCTAAGGCAGGGGTTGTAATTCTCGCTGCAACAAATAGACCTGATTCACTTGATCCAGCACTTCTAAGACCTGGAAGATTTGATAGGAGAATTCCTGTGGAACTTCCAGATTTAAGCGGAAGGACAGCAATATTAAAGGTTCACGCAAAAGATATAAAAAAAGAAGATGCTATTGACTTTGAAAAGATTGCTCGTGCAACAGCAGGTGCATCTGGTGCAGATTTAGCTAACATGATAAATGAAGCAGCTCTTCGTGCAGTTCGCGAAGGTAGAGACAAAATGAGTGAAAGAGATTTGGAAGAATCAGTAGAAGTTGTCCTTGCAGGTTATGAAAAGAAAAATGCAGTTATTTCTCAAAAGGAAAAGAGAATTATCGCCTACCATGAAGTTGGTCATGCTCTTGTAGCTGCAAAACAAAAAGATTCTGCACCAGTTCATAAAATTACTATTATTCCAAGAACTTCAGGAGCCTTGGGATACACAATGCAAGTTGATGAAGAGGAAAAATTCCTAATGACAAAGGAAGATGCCATAAATAGTATTGTCACACTTACTGGTGGAAGGTCAGCAGAAGAACTTATCTTTAATATAAGGACAAGTGGAGCATCAAACGATATTGAAAAGGCTACAAAAATTGCCAAGGCAATGGTAACGAGATTTGGGATGACAGATGAATTTGGTTTTGTCGCCCTTGAATCAATGACAAATGCTTATCTTGGCGGAGATACTTCATTACAATGCTCACCACAAACTCAATATGAAATTGACGAAGCTGTTCAAAAAATTATTGAGGAAGCTCACAATAAGGCAAGGGAAATATTAAAAGAAAATATAAGGGCACTTCATGCCATTGCGGAATATCTTCTCCGCCAAGAGACAATTACTGGCGAAGAATTTATGGATATTTTAAAAGAATATGAAGAAAAGTATGATGAAGATCATGAAAAAGAAATTACAGAAATTAAGGAAGAAAATTAAAATTTTGAGAATATTATCAATATAAAGTTAAGTCAAATTAAATAGAAATTAAGAAAAAGATTTTTCACAAATTAAAGAAAAGTCTTTTTTTTTTAGTGAAATTTTGGATTATTATATATAAATAGGGTATAAGGTAATTAAGAAAAAAAGAAAAGGGGAGAAAAAATGATTTTTACAAATGCAGTTGTGTTGTCTGTAATTATTTTGGCGGCACTATGTTTAGCAAAAGTACCTGTGTTTTTTTCGCTTATGATTTCAGCAGTATGCGCAGGACTTATTTCTGGAGCAGGAATTACAGATACGATGGAACTTCTCATAGGAGGAATGGGAAACAATGCAGAAACAGCTCTTAGTTATATTCTTTTAGGATCTCTTGCTTATTGTATGCAGGAAACAGGAGCAGCAGATATAATGGCTAAGAAGATTGGTTCACTTGTTAAGGATAATAAAATTTTGCTCTGTGCAATTATAATTGTTATTGCTATGGCGGCAGAAACAATAATTCCGATTCATATAGCTTTTATACCAATTTTAATACCTCCACTAATTTCTCATATGAATAAGATGAAGATGAATAGAAAAATGCTTTCTGTTTCCTTCGGTTTTGGTTTAAAGGCACCTTATATAGCTATACCTGTTGGGTATGGTGCAATATTCCAAGGATTAATAGTTGATTCATTCAATAGATCAGGACTTTCTATTGTGAGAAAAGATGTTATTGCAACAAATTGGATGGTTGCAGTGATAATGCTTATAGGACTTGTGGCAGGCTTGATATTTTTCTCAAGAGATAGGGAATATGCTCAAAAAGATGTTAAGGAGCAAGATGTGAAAGAGATTCCAAACAAGTTGGAGAAAAAGCACATACTTGTTCTTTTATCAGGAATTATAACTGTTGTAGTTCAAATATTCACTGAATCACTTCCATTAGGAGCCTTGGTAGGTCTAATATTTATAGTAGTTACTAGAGTTATAAAATGGCAAGACATACAAAAAATGCTAGATGGCGGAATAAATATGATGGGCTTTATAGCCTTTGTAATGTTAATTGCAGCAGGATATGCAAATGTACTCATAAAAACTGGAGCAGTTAATGATTTAGTTCAATTTGCAACATCTCTACTTGGAGGATCAAAACTTGTAGCATCTTATGTAATGATCCTATTAGGACTTATGATTACTCTAGGAATTGGAACATCTTTTGGAACAGTTCCAATTATTTCTGCAATTTATGTACCAATAGCAGTTAGCCTTGGATATTCAATTCCAGCAACAATTTTGCTTGTTACAATTGCAGCAGTTTGTGGTGATGCAGGTTCTCCAGCATCAGATACAACTCTTGGACCAACGTCTGGACTTTCAGTAGATGGTCAACATGAACACATAAAGGATACTTGTGTTCCACAATTTATTTTTTATGGAATACCTTTAATTTTAATAGGTGGTTTTGTAACAACCTTAGTTTAAAATAAAAATCAAAAAATAAAAGAGACTTCTGCGGGGTGTACAGAAGTCTCTTTTATTTGTCAAAATATAAGTAAAGTTCGTAAAATAATTATTTCTATTTTACATATTTATTATAACTCTAAGAATGTAAAAGTAAAGAAAAATTTTGTAATGTGAATAGCATTCCACAATACGGTTTAACTATTTTTTTGACAGTCAGGACAGACGCCACGAAGTTCTACTATGTGGTTTGTTACAGTGTAACCTGTTTCTTCTTCAGCAATTTTTTCAAAATCTGATATTGGACAATTTTCTATTGCAGAAATTTTTCCACACTTGTCGCAAACTATGTAATGTCTGTGCCCCATATTTGCAAATTCAAAATAGTATAGCCCATTGTGATACAAGTTTTTCTTTAAAATATTTTTATCAGTAAGTTCATTTAACATTCTATAAAGTGAAGTGAAGCTAGGTAGTGATTTTTTATCTACAGCTTCAAAAATTTCTTCTGTATTCATTGGAACGTGAGACTTGTAAAGTAAATCTAAAAGGGCAAGCCTTCCTTTAGTTACTTTTAAATTATTTTTCTTTAATACATCTTCAAAATTTTTCAAAAATTCACCTACTTTCAATCTTATAAGTATTATATCAAAATTTATTTAATTTAAAAATTTCCTTTAATATTTATTTGTAAGTGTTATAATAACTAATAGAAATCATTATTGTTTAGGAGGAAATTATTAAGATGAAAAACATTAAAAAGATTTTGTTTTTATTGGTTGGGATACTTTTATTCTCTGCTTGTTCTAAGTCAGCAGAAACAAAAGATGCTACAAAAGAGTCTGAAAATAAAGAAGGACTAAAGGTTTACGCGTCAGTTTATCCAATGTATGACTTTGCAAAAAAAATTGCTGGCGACAAAATAAATGTTGAAATGGTAATGCCGCAAGGTACAGAGCCTCATGGATGGGAGCCCGATTCTAATGCCATTAAAAATTTAGAAAATGCTGATTTGTTTATCTACAATGGAGCAGGTCTTGAATCTTGGGCTGATAAGGTTATAGATTCTCTATCAAATAAAGATTTAAAAGTTGTTGAAGCATCAAAAGGTGTGGAGCTTATTAAGTCCACTCACAGTCATGACCATGAAGATGAAGACCACAATCATGAAGGGGAAGAAAATCACAACCACAATCATGAAGCAGCTGAAAATAATCATAATCATGAAGCAAATGAAAATAATCATAATCATGAAGCTCATGAAGATGAACATGAACATGAAGGTCATCATCATGGACCAATGGATCCCCATGTTTGGATTTCGCCAAAGAATGCAAAAATTGAAATGGAAAATATCAAGAATGCTTTAGTGGAACTTGATAAAGAAAATGCAGATTATTATGAGTCAAATTACCAAAAATATGCTAAAATGTTAGATGAACTTGATGCAAAATATTCTGAACAATTAAGTGCTCTTCCAAATAAGACTATTGTAGTTAGCCATGAAGCTTATGGATACTTATGCAAGGACTACAATCTAACTCAAATTGGTATAAAAGGTGTAAATGCAGAAACTGAGCCAGATGCAAAGAAAATGGCAGAAATAATTAACTATGTTAAAGAAAATAAAATCACAACTATTTTCACAGAAGAGTTAATTGATCCAAAAGTTTCAAAAATTATTGCAGATGAAACAGGCTGTCAAGTGAAAGTCCTTTCGCCAATTGAGGGTCTAAGTGAAGAACAAATTAAAAACAATGAAGATTATTTTAGCATCATGGAAGAAAATTTAGAAAATTTAGTAGGTGCTTTAAAATAGTGAAGGAAAAATTGTTAGAAATCAAAAATCTAAGCTTTAAATACAGTGATGAATTAGTTTTAGATGATATAAATTTTGATGTCTATAGGGGCGACTACATCGCCCTTATAGGTTCTAATGGTGCCGGAAAGTCGACTTTAGTTAAGCTGATTTTAAATCAACTTAAACCACTTACTGGCACTGTTTCTTTTTATACAAAAAATAATTTAAAAGATATTGGTTATGTTCCACAATTATCAGTTCCATCATCTTTGGAATTTCCAATAACAGTGACAGAATTATTATCTCTTGCGCTTTATCCAAGAAACAAGGGATTTAGAAAATTAAAAAACTATGACAGGGAAAAAATTGATAATGCCCTAAATCTTGTGGGCATGAGAAAATATAAGGATAGACTTTATACAGAATTATCTGGAGGACAAAGGCAGAGAGTTTTAATTGCTAAGACCCTTGTTGCCACACCAGAATTTTTAATTTTAGATGAACCAATGACTGGTGTTGACAAGGAATCAAAGGTTTCACTTTTTCATCTTTTAAGCCACATTAATAGGGACCATAACATTACAATTTTAATGATTACCCATAATCTTGAAGAAGTGGAAGATAATGTAAATAAAGTTTTTGAAATAAAAGATGAAAAAATTAGGGAAGTGAAATAATGGAAATCTTTCAATATTCTTACATGATTAAGGCGCTAATTGTGGGAGCCTTCTTGTCAATAATCATCCCCTGCATGGGTGTTGTGGTTGTCAATAAAAAGATTTCTGTAATAGGAGACGCCCTATCTCATGTGTCCCTTGCCGGTGTAATGCTGGGGCTAATAACATCAACTTCGCCAGTTCTTGGAGCCCTAGTCTTATGTGTTCTCGGTTCATTATTTTTGGAATATGTGAGGACAAAATTCCCAGGTTATCAAGAAATTTCCTCTGCAATTTTAATGAGCACAGGTATTGGTCTTGCATCACTTTTTTCTGGCTTTGTAAAGACAAGTGCCAACTTTGAAGAATATCTCTTTGGGTCTATAATTGCCATACCAGAATTTGATTTTTATTTAATCTTAATAGTTTCAGTCTTGGTATTTATTTTGTTTTTCTATCTTTTTACTGATCTCATGTATATTTCCTTTGATGAATCATCGGCGAGATTATCTGGAGTAAAGGTTGATAGGGTAAATTTAATTTTTATGATCCTAATTGCAGTTACAATTTCTGTTTCTGCAAGAACTGTTGGGATTTTAATTATTTCATCCCTGATGGTAGTGCCAGTGGCATCAGCCATGCAGTTTAAGCTGGGCTACTTAAAGACCACTATTCTTGCATCAATCTTTGGCTTTATCTTTACAATAACGGGGCTTGTTTCATCCTTTTATATTGGACTTAAACCAGGTGGGGCAATTGTATTAATTGGAGTTTTATTTTTAACGATTATACTTTTAATAAAGAAAAAATAAAGAGTGAGGACGCTATGTGTCCCCACTCTTTATTTGATTTATTTTAATTATAAATATATTCCAAGATTATATAAACAAATGCAAAAAACAAAAACAATGAAAGCTATAACAGTGCAGAGGTATGTAAGAATATAGTATTCTTTTTTAAAGGATTTTTTAAAATCAGAAAAACCTAGATTTCCAAGTATGACAGGAAAAAAGGGTAATAAAATAATTAAAAACTGTCTAAGTAAATAATTAACAAAATTGCTCATATAATCACCTCATATTAATTATAACATGTTTTTACTAATATGCAACGATACTGAGATAAAGTAAAACATTTTAGCTTAAAGCTAATAAGATTCTTTATTTATAGCTATCTTTGTTTTATTATAGAGAGAGGAAAGCATAGGAGTGTTTTATGAAAATTCAAGTTAAAGAAAATAATTATACAATAGATATTGACTATAAAAATGATAAAAAGTTAAGGGATTATTTATATCAAAATAAGGACGGGAAATTTTTAGTCATCACAGACGAAAATGTCTTCGGTATTTATAACAAGAGAATAAAAAATATTATGGACGGCTTAAATTATTTTATTTATAAATTTCCTGCTGGCGAAAAATCCAAGTCCATGGAAAATTATATAAGTATAAATAAATTTTTGTTGGAAAATAATTTTAACAGAGGCGACATTATCATAGCCTTTGGCGGTGGTGTTGTAGGCGACATCTCAGGTTTTGTTTCAGCAACTTATCTTAGGGGAATTGATTTTATTTCTGTGCCAACAACACTTCTTTCTATGATTGACTCTTCTGTTGGCGGAAAAAATGGCATAAATTTTATGAACTTAAAAAATCAAATTGGCAGTTTTTATTTTCCAAAATATGTCCACATTGATTACAGCTTTTTGGAAAGTCTTGACGATAGAAATATTAACAATGGACTTGCAGAAATTTTTAAATATTCCGTTTTAAGGGATAGGGAATTTTTTGATTATTTAAAGTCTGCAAAAAAACTTGACTACGAAAAAATTATTTACAAATCTTTAAATATTAAGCTGGACTTTGTAAGAGATGATGAAAGGGACAAGGGCAAGAGACAAAAGCTAAACCTCGGTCACACTATTGGTCACGGAATAGAATCACTTTCAAATTATAAATTAAATCACGGAGAAAGCATTGGTATTGGACTAATTTACATGGCAAGAGCAGCCTACAAGATGAGGCTTGCGGAAGAAGATTTTTCAGACGAAATAATTTCTGCTTTTAAAAATCACAATCTTCCAACTTCTTATGAATTTGAAACAGAAAAAATTTTAGAGATTTTAAAGCACGACAAAAAAATAAATAAAAATCTCATAAATGTAATTCTTCCAGTAAAAATAGGCGAAGTTATAAGTAAAAAAATTACTTTTGATGAGCTTAAAAAAATAATTGATTTAGGTAAGGAAAATGAATAGAATTATTGAAAACAAAAAATTATCTGGAGAAATTTCTGCAATTACATCAAAATCCTATGCCCATCGTGCAATTTTTTGTGCAGCCTTAGCAGGGGGAGAGTCTGTAATAGAGATTCATGACCTCTCAAAAGACATTGAAGCATCTCTTAATGCTGTAAAAGGTCTTGGTGTTGATGTAAAAAAAATAGTAAATAAATTTTATTTTAATCCAGCAGAAAAATTTGAGGGACCAGTTACTCTTGATGTCAATGAAAGTGGAAGTACTCTTAGGTTTTTACTACCAGTCATAGCCACGCTTGGACTTGATGCAAAAGTTATAAGGAGGGGTAGTCTTATTGGGAGAACTAATTCTGTTTATTTCGAGGAATTTCCCAAGCATGGAGTTGATATAAGAGAAGAAGGAGATTCTATTTATTTAAGTGGAAAGCTTAAAGACTTTAGTTTTACTCTTCCAGGAAATATAAGCTCTCAATTTATTTCTGGTCTTATGCTTGCATCAGGATATTGTCAGGAAGATTTTAATATAAGGCTAACAAATGAAACGGAATCAAAACCCTATATTGACATGACTATTGATGTCATGAAAAATTTTGGAGTGGACGTTATAGAAAATGAAAATTTTTATACTTGTAAGGGAAAATTTTCTCCGGTAAAGTATGTTGTTGAAAAAGACTGGAGCAATGCTCTATTTTTCTTGGTAGCTGGTGTAAAAGTGCTGGGACTTAATAAAAATTCAGTTCAAGGAGATAGAAAAGCCTTAGAATTTTTAAAGGACCTGGGATATGTTAATATTTCTAAAGATGAGTTTCAGCTAAATAAAATAAATGATGCTAAGAAAAAAGTAATTTTAGATGCAAAAAATATGCCTGATGCTGTCCCAATTTTATCAATAATGGCGGCTCTATCAAATACCCATACAGAAGTTATAAATATAAAAAGGTTAAGACTAAAGGAAAGTGACAGGGTAAAGTCTACTGTGGAGATGCTAGAAAATTTAGGAGTAGAAGTAAAATTATTTGAAGACTCTTTTTATTTTAGGGGAGTAAAAAAATTCAAATCTGCAAAAATAGATTCTCATAATGACCATAGAATTGCAATGGCTGCATCTATTGCCGCTACTTTTGCAGAAGGTCCAATTATTATTAATGATAGCCAGTGCGTGGAAAAATCCTATAAAAACTTTTATGAGGATTTTAAATCTTTGGGAGGTAAGACAAATGTCATATAGTTTTGGCAAAAATTTTAAAGTAACACTCTTTGGTCAGTCACATTCTGAGGATCTTGGAATTGTCATTGAGGGAATTAGTGCTGGATACAGGATAAATAAAGACTTAATAAGAAAAAATCTTGATAGGAGAAGACCTGGCAAAAATAAATTTTCTACTGCGAGAAAAGAACTTGACGATTTTAAAATTGTAAGTGGAGAAGTAGATGGCATAACTTGTGGGGCACTAATATGTGCAATTATAGAAAACAAGGATATGAAAAGCAAGGACTACGATAATTTAAAGGACAGACCTCGTCCATCTCACGCAGATTATCCTGCCTATGTTAAATTTAAGGGCTTTAATGACATAAGAGGTGGAGGACAGTTTTCCGGCAGAATGACTGCTCCTATAGTTATAGCAGGATCAATTGCTGAAGATTTACTTTTAAAGAGGGGCATAAAAATTTACTCCAGGATAAAAAGTATAGGCGATGAAGAAGATGTTAAATTAGAATTAAAGGACATTAATGAAGATAAACTTTCTAATCTAAAAAATAAAGACTTCCCAGTTTTTGACCATGAATCAAGAGAAAAAATGCAGGGAGAAATTTTAAAGGCAAAGGAAGATGGAGATTCCATTGGTGGAATTGTGGAAACTTTTATTTTAAATATGCCAGTAGGAATTGGCGAGCCCTTTTTTGATTCTCTTGAATCAGTTATTTCTCACGCAGTTTTTTCTGTTCCAGGCATAAAGGGGATTGAATTTGGAAGTGGATTTGCAGCCTCTAAAATGCGTGGAAGCCTTCATAATGATGAATATTATTACGAAAATGGAGAAGTTAAGACAAAGAGCAACAATCATGGTGGAATAATTGGAGGACTTTCAACCTCTATGCCAATAATTTTTAGGACTGCTGTTAAACCAACAAGCTCCATTGCAAAAAGTCAAAGGACAATATCAATAAGAGATAAAGAAAATGTCGACTTACAAATTGTGGGAAGGCATGATCCATCAATTGTACCAAGAGCTCTCGTTGCCATTGAAATGATTACTGCTGTTGCAATTTTAGATTTACTTATGGAAGGTAAAAGATGAAAAATTTAGATGAATCAAGAAAAATGTTGGACGAAATTGATTCACAAATTGTCCATCTTTTGGAAAATAGAATGAAGATTTCCGAGGAAATTGGAATTATTAAATTAAATAGCAATTTAAAGACAGAAGATTCAAATCGTGAAGATGAAATTATAAAAAAACTAGAAAATAAAATTGTTCCAGAATTTAAAAATATAATTGAGCCAATTTATAGTGATATTTTTAGAGAAAGCAAAAAAATAATATCAAAAGTGAAGGGCAAGAATTTTAAATTTGGACTTATTGGCGAAAGTTTATCTCATAGCAAATCAAAGGAGATTCACGAATCATTTGGAAGATATGATTATAATCTAAAAAATTTAAAACAAAATGAAGTTGAAGACTTCTTTAAAGAGAAAAATTTTAGGGGAATAAATATTACCATTCCCTATAAGGAATCTTGTATAAAATATTTAGATAAAGTTGAAGCTCTTGCGAGAGAAATTGGTGCAGTAAACACAATTGTAAATAAAGGTGGAGAATTATTTGGCTATAACACAGACTATCTTGGATTTGATTATTCCTTAAAATATTTTGGCATTGACTTTATGGATAAAAAGATTTTAATTCTTGGTTCAGGTGGTGCAAGTAAGATGCTCCAAAAGCTTGCAGCTGACAAGGGTGCAAAAAGAGTGGTTGTAATAAGTAGAAGTGGCGAGAACAATTACGACAACTTGGATAAATTTAGTGACTTTGATGTTATTATTAACGCAAGTCCAGTAGGTATGTATCCAAATAATATGGAGTGCAGGGTGGATTTAAAAATCTTTAAAAAGCTAGAAACTGTAATAGATTTAATTTACAATCCATTAAATACAAAATTAATTTTAGATGCAAAAAAGCTTGACATAAAAACTATGAATGGTCTTTTGATGTTGGTTGCACAGGCATTTTTTGCAGGAGAACTTTTTTTAGGCGAGAAGTTAGATGAATCTTTAATAGAAAAAGTTTACTATAAAATAAAAAATGATATGGAAAATATTATTTTTGTTGGAATGCCTTCAAGTGGAAAGACTACAATGGCAAGGCTTTTGTCAGAAAAATTAAAGAGAGAGTTATTTGATACAGATAAATTAATTGAAGAAAGAGAAGGGAAAATTCCGAAAATTTTTGAAACTAAGGGCGAAAAATATTTTAGAGATATAGAGACAAAAGTGTTAGAAGAAGTTTCTAAAAAAACTGGAGTAATTATTTCAAGTGGTGGCGGCACACCCCTAAGTGAAATCAATAGAGATCTCATTTTGCAAAATTCTCTTGTAATATATTTGGATAGGGACTTAAAAAATCTTGAAACAGAAGGAAGACCTCTCTCAAAAAATTTAGAGACTTTAGAAAAAATGCATGAAGAGAGAAATAACATTTACGAAGAAATTTTTCATATAAAAATAAAAGTTATTGAAGATAAAGAAAAGACCTTGGAGAAGATTTTGGAGGGAATCAAAAATTATGAAAATTTTAGTAATTAATGGTCCCAATATAAATATGCTTGGCATTCGTGAAGTTAATATTTATGGCAGTGAAAGTTACGATAAATTATTAAAATTATTAGATGAAGTTGCTGCTGAAGAAAATATTGACATCCAAGAATTTCAGTCAAATCACGAAGGGGCAATCGTGGATATAATTCAAAATGCCTATCAAGAAATTGATGGCATTGTCATAAATCCTGCAGCTTATACTCACACGAGCGTAGCAATTTTAGATGCTTTAAAGGCTGTTAGCATTCCAACAGTTGAAGTTCACATTTCAAAAGTTTCAGAGCGTGAAGATTTTAGACAAGTTAATTTTATAAGAGATTATGTGATAAAATCCTTTGAAGGTTATGGAATTGATGGCTACAAGAAAGCAATTATATATTTAAAAAATTATTTAAAGGAGCAAAAATGAAATCACTTATAATTGACAACTACGATTCTTACACTTATAATCTTTTCCAGCTAATTGGAAAAGTTAGCGGCATAGAACCTCTTGTAATTAAAAATGATGAGATGACTTATGAAGAAGTTTTAAACTTAGACTTTGACAATGTAATTTTGTCTCCCGGTCCAGGAAGCCCAGATAAGGAAAAAGACTTTGGGGTTTGTAAAGACATTATAGAAAAATTAGACAAACCAATTTTGGGGATTTGTTTAGGACACCAAGGAATTTATCATTATAATGGTGGCGAAGTTTTAAGAGCTAAAGAGCCAATGCATGGCAGACTTAGCCAAGTAATTCACAATGGCAAAAATTTATTTAAGGGAATTAAAAATAATTTTGTTGTTACAAGGTATCACTCACTGACTTGCCAAGACAAGGAACTTGAAAATATAAATATTGATGCGAGAACTGAAGATGGAGTTGTCATGGCAATTTCTCACAAAACTAAACCAATTTACGGACTTCAATTTCATCCAGAATCAATTGCAAGTGAATGCGGAGAAAAATTAATTGAAAATTTTATAAATATTTGCAAAGATTTT